>Ga0114916_1000528_pt1 | contig 25369 bp, 20 predicted proteins | sample MalvirAntarct_66_FD_83501 | JGI IMG/M metagenome (GOLD analysis project Ga0114916, IMG submission 83501) | Marine viral communities from the Global Malaspina Expedition - Malaspina viral metaG Antarct_66 | ecosystem: Environmental > Aquatic > Marine > Oceanic | place: West Anvers Island... | reverse complement strand
GAAATAGTGTATATTAAATAAATAATCTACTAATTTTATTAATGTGTATATACATAAGTAATTTTTATTAATCTTTTAAAAATTTTTAATTATGAAAACAAAAAATTATTTAAAATTATTAGGTGGTTTATTAGTAGCTGTTGTGATGGCGGTTAATTATGTTAACATTAATAGTAGTTCGGCAAATTCTTTTTCTGTTATAGAGGTTAAAGATGCCAAGGCATCTGGCTTTTGTGTTTACAGTGATTGGGATACATGTATTGAAGAGGGTGGTGGTGAATGGTATACACTTTATGATTTTGAAGAAATATAAAAGTCTCATGGATTATTCATTGTTTTACTTTGTACTATCATATTTGTTGTCAAGTTAAGGGGGTTCTGCTAAATTTTATTGATTTATCTCAGATGAATAGACTGTAGTTCAAAGTGTATCCAAGTATGATTTGCTTTAACGTTTTGGAGATATGTTATTTTGCCTCTTGGATTTATTATATCATAGAAGGGGAATTTGGCTTAGATTCAATTGCTATTGAAAGTTTTTGATGGGAGTTTTCCTTCGGGGGTATCCCCGAAGGAAAAATTCCCCAAAAAAGTCAAATAGTTGTGTTAAGAGCTACAAACAAATGACCTTGGAACAAAGGTCTGTTGTTGAGTGGAAGTTGAAAAACGGCCTTAAGAAGATAGATATATTCATAAAGCATCCATTGCCGAGTCGTCCCTTTCCCAAGAGCAGGAAAGGAACTAGGGAAGACGGGGCGTTAACAATACCAAAGATACCGAAATAATTGTAGACGAGCGAATGAGGGAAGGACATGTGAAAAAGCGTTTTACGCCCAAGATGTAGCTTTATGAATGGGACAAGCTCTGGAATTACTAATGGTCCCTCTAAGTGATAACAAGTAGTGCACGTCTGAGGGATATAGATATGGTCTGTCGTGAGCGCATCTAAATAAGGATATGGGAGGACAAGGCTATTGGAGGTAAACTTTACAAGAGTTTGAGGAATTCTTACGTAAAATATAAACGATACTGAGAAAAGACAATAGTGGGCATACTGGGAAGGGTCGCCATAGATAAGTTCCTCTCGATTGTGGAAAACAAGAAAACTGTCGGGAACTTCAAGGAAGACCTTATCATCGAAAAGGGGCATAAGGGTGCATTTTGGACAGGTGCTCCAGCTTACTGTTAGTCGAAAATGTCGGTGGAAATGCAATCGATAAGTTCTTCAAGATCACAGTAAATGCACAAGAACTTTATAAGGAATGAATCCATATTAATCCAATGACAAAGGTAAGGAGATCTCTGGGCATATGAAAATCGCCAAGAAATCGGTTGTAATGTATTTTTCATATATCCATAAGTATCTTGGGAACGGGCATCAATGAGTATACCAACAAATTATTGAGAAAGTATTTTTCCAAGGATTCACCTTTGGGCAACGTGCAAAACAACCAAATTGGTCATGTAGTTAAATTACTTGATGACAGATCAAGGAAAAAATTGGATACGGAACACCCTAAAAAGTATTTTTTGGATGTATTCACAAAAAATCAAAACATACATATGCTAGTATAATCGACCTTGTGATGATTAATTATTTTAAGTTGCGCTTTGTTTTTATGATACGTATTTTACGAACATGTTATAGGAATATTTATAAAGGATTTTATAAGATACATCCGCCTCTACATATATACTGTTTAAAAATACTAGCAACGTGTGTTCTGTTGGGTTGTGCTAACAACTACAATAATCCGTTAAACGATTTTTCTAAAGATAATGAGATTGTACTGGTAGGTGAGGAAATCCGATTTCAAAGCGACACAATACTATTTCGGCCCCGTAAATTCGAAGTTTATGACACCTTGGCCATTTTTAATGATAATACAGGTGAGGCGGGTTTTAGTATTGTCAATTTAAAAGATGGCCGTTTAGTAGAGAAGTTTGGTTTTGCGGGCAATGGAGAATCCGAAATGAATATTAATGCAGTTTCAATGGAAAATGGTGTCGCAAACAATGATTCAGTTTTTAGTATTACCCAGGTAAACTCTCCGCATAAAATCTTTCGCTATAATTGGGACAGTTTATTAAATAAATCTGAATACAGGCCGAAACCTATTTTTTATTCAACAAAAATTACTTTTTCGAATACTTATTTCTTGAACGATTCAATTCTATTCGGTAAGTTTTTAACTTCAAATATGGATAACAAAACCTTTGGCGTTTTGAACCTCTATACAAACAAATTAACAACGGGTATTGAAGTACCCGGAAATGAAAATAATAAAACCCAAAGCGAAAAGGATTCTTTGTACTTCAAATATTTAAATATGAGAATGGATAATAGAGTAGCCTATAGACCAGGAAGCTTCCATGAATTTGCTTGTTTTTCTGGTAAAGGAGCAGTAATTCAAATAATATCGGTTGACAAAAATTATCGTTTAAAGAAAAAATATCAAAAAGTATACTATCTGCCTACTTTTAATCTTCTTGTAGGACCAAATTCAAAGAAAATTGTTGCAGGGAAGGACAGTAAAAAAGGCTTTCGCAATATTGCGGTTAGTGATAAAAATATCTTCGCCCTTTACAGTGGCCCTTTGTTGAACGACAGTGATGAAAACTTCAATATATCCGATATTGTCTTGGTTTATGATTGGGAAGGGAATCCAGTAAATAGAATTAAATTGGACAGAAAAGTGAATACAATAGCTATCGACAGAGAAAATTTCACACATTTATATGGAATGATGGACTCTAACAAATTAATTAAATATGTATTATCTGAAAACTAGTCAGTAAAAGTTAGTGACTTAATTATTTTAGAAAATGGAAAATGAATACAAAATATTGCTATGGACAATATTACTTTTTATTGGATTGACTGGATGTAATCAAAAACACAAAGACAAGAATAATGAATATAATTTGGAATTTAAGAATGTGCAAAACGATAGTGTTAAGATTGAGTTTATTACAAATACTACTATCAATATAGGTTCCGTTAAGATAGGCGATACAATTAAAAGGGTTTTTAAATATAAGAATGTAGGGCAACACCCATTTTTAATTTATAACGCAGAGGCTACTTGTGGCTGTACGGTAGCTTATTTTAATGATAGCCCTTTACCTGTTGGAAAGACTGATTCGATAATTGGCATCTTTGTAAGTGATGAACACATGAAAGGTTTTGTAAACAAAGTAGTGACTGTTAACAGTAATTCACCATTATCCCCATTTTTATTGACATTTTATGGTAGGGTGGAATGAAACTTTGGCTCTTTACAGTACTATAGAACCAATGATTGTTGGCTTGTTACATTTATTAAGCATAAGGGCTATTCCACTTCATATTCTATTTTGTTTCCAATGAGTAAAAGATTATTTGTTCTTTTGGTAAATCTACAAATATTGGTATTTTTTCTTCTCCTATTCTATAATTGTGTGGATTTAAGAAGATATCCATATCCGAAAGGTGTGCTTTCCTCTTTAGAAAAAGCGGGGGAAAATAAAATGGAATTGATTAAAGTGCTAGATCATTATAAAAAGTATCCACAAGACAGTTTAAAATATAGGGCGGCCTGTTTTCTTATATCTAATATGAAGGGTCATTTTTCATCAAAAAGGATTGAGTCCTACCCAGATTTAGTAAAAGAATCATTTAAAAAAATTGACTCGCTTACCAAAGTAATCTTCTTTCATGAGGCAGATACTTCACTTTTCCGGTTTGCAGATTATCTTCATAATATTCTAGACACAAAGGATTTCGCTCCGACAAAGGGCTTTGTAGATTCCCTGATAAAAAGAACTTACCCTGATACTGTTGACGTAAAATTCCATAGAAAAAAAGTTGTACATTTTGAGCACTTTGTAGATAGTATTGGCAAGGAATTGCTATTCAATATCCAAACGGAAAATCAAACCAACGGAATTTATCCCGATTTGAAAAATATCTCCTGCAACTGGTTGATTGACCATATTGATAATGCGTTTTCCTGTTGGAAGAAGTCCCCTTTTGCAAGGGATTTGAGTTATAACGAGTTCAAGAACACCTTGTTGACATATAGGAGCATGAATGAATCTGTGGATACATATTCCAGTTATATTAATAATTATTTTTACGGTATTGTTCATTCTAATGATTCTTTAAACCTTGCTAATACCGTGAGACGCTTAAATTTTGCCACCTATTGTCTCGATGTTTTCGAGGACAATGGCCATAAAATCGGAAATTTAGGGTTTTACGATATTTTACAGTTTTATAAGTTCGATTGCGACCGACATTCCGAATGGACAGTAAGGGTATTAAACGCATGTGGCGTTCCCGCTTATTTGGACTATACTTCGGGTTACTTTAACAGGGACAAAATACATTATGGGGTATCGGTACGGGATACTTCAGGAATTTATCACCATTATTCCCCTAAATGGCAACAGTTAGGTGATTACAGGCATCAAAACGAATTATCCAAAATGTACAGAAATATGTATGTCAAACAGAGGTGCCCAAGAACATTGGCCAGCATTAATGAATACGTCCCGAATACATTCAAAAACCCATATATGAAGGATGTAACCGAGGAATACCACAAGGTTACCACCTTTTCAGTTCCCTACAAGTTTAAGAAGGATAGTACCAATAGAAAATTGGGCTATTTGGCGATATTTAGCCCTAGAGGCTGGAAGCCCATTGCCTGGGGAGAGATTGATTATGACCGTAAAAAAATCAATTTTGAAAAAGTTCCTGTAAATGCAACTTATATTGTTGGTATCTATGATTCCAATGGGTTCATTCCAATCTCCAACCCATTACATATCGATTTCGACAGAAAGGTTATGGAAATAGCTCCCAACAACAATCCGATTACCTTACGACTTACTCGTAAATTTCCCTTGAAATACCATTTAATTGAGTTCATGAAGGATATGATTGGCTCCAAAATACAAGGGGCCAACAGCGCGGATTTTTCGGATGCAATAGACCTCTATTCCATTGGCTCATCAGACATTTTGGATTTTTCAGTGAAAGCCTTACCTATTTCGACAAAAAAGAAATTTAGGTATGTGAGGTGTATTAGTAATGGTAAACCGCTTAATATTGCAACTTTTGAGGTGTTCTCTTCAGTAAATCAAAACATGAATATTGTCAAAGGGTCGGAACCTTCTATCTTGTCTGAGGAAAAATTAAGAAACGTGGATGTTGGTCTTTATACAAAATTGAATGGTAACCTTTTACCTTCAAGCCAAGATGTAGAGCGGGCCTTGGATGGCAACCTAGAAACATACGTTACAACTTTTTCCATAGGTATCGATTTTGGAAGCCCTCAGCACATTTCACAAGTAAGGTTTGCCCCCAGAAATGCCAACAATGGAATAGTGATTGGGGATAATTACGAGCTTTTATATTACGATAAGAGATGGAAAAGTGGAGGCTCCAAAATTGCAGAGTATAACTTTTTAAAATTTGAGAATGTACCCGAGAATACGATATACTGGTTAAGAAACAAGGACCACGGTAAGGAAGAATTACCCTTTGTTTATAGGGACGGTAAGCAAATATTCGTAAACGAACGTTAGTTTAACAGGTTTCGGAGTTTGTGAATATTTTTTTCATTTTACATGGACTATATGGAGATGTGGATAATTTCCGATTATTGTAATACTCACTTTCTATAAAATTTGAAAAAGCCTTAGCCCCTTGAATCCTGAAAGTTATTTTGCAAAAGGACATTGAAATGACACTTAAGATAGATTGTACCAAAATTAGAATATTAAGATTAGAACATAGTATTAACTTATTGATAGTGCTGTTGTTATTCTCTCTATACGTATTTTTGCCATCGATTGATTTCTTGCCATTTCGACGCTCCCCAGTGACCGGAAAATTTATTATATTCTTACTCGCAACCCTATTAATCGTCTGCTTATTTTTGGGAAAGCTGAAAGTTTCTGATGAATCCTTTTCTATTGGCCGGATAGATATTTCAATTCTTCTACTCGTGGTTTATATAACGTTCAATAGATATTTTTTTCAACCCACTTACGGTTTTTCAATAAGGTTCTACGAATTGCTGGGGTTGCTGGCATTGTATTTTGTGATAAAATCGCTTACACCTAAACATCATTCTTGGCTACTTATTGCGGCCATTATCGGTGCCAATATCCAAATCATTATAGGATGGTTACAATTATACGGCTTGATAGAATCTAACAGTTCGGTTTTAAAGGTAACAGGTGGTTTTTTTAACAGTGGCCCCTACAGTGGTTACTTGGTAGCCGTTTTTCCAATTGGCCTACAGTTCTTAAAGAATGGTAATTTCCTAATTGAAGATGGGAAAAAATATATTAATATACGAAAAGCAATCGTTCACTTTGCTGTTGTTTTAAACATTATTGGGTGTGTGACAATAATTCCTGCATTAAGATCGAGAGCCGCCTTTATTGTTATTTTCTTTACTGTAGGATATATCTATCGCAAGAATATTCAGTCCTTTTTTGAAAAAAACACAAAGAAAAGGGTTGTAAAGGTTTTGTTGGTTTTGGGGGCAATATGTTGCATGATTACTTCCATTATTTTTATATATAATTTTAAAAAAGGGTCAACTGAAGGGAGGTTGTTGATATTGAAAACTACTGTGGAAATGTTGAAAGATAGGCCTGTTATGGGTTTTGGCTATGACAGGTTCCATAGTAACTATATGCTTTATCAGTCAGAATATTTTGAAAAACACAATAACATAAAAATGGCGCTAAGGGCAGGGAATACAGCTTATGCCTTTAACGAACCATTACAGTTTTCCGTAGAAAATGGAATATTAGGATTGTCAATTTTGTTGCTAGTGCTATATTTTTTAATTATTAGAAGAGGGACTTTAAAAGAAAATGAACCATTGTACGAGATGGCAATGGCCGGAATTTTGTCGATAATTATCTTCTCACTATTCTCGTATCCTTCTAAAATTCTGCCTATTAAATTGGTGTTAATCCTTTACGTGGCAATTTTATCTGCAAACCAGGCTAGTTCCTTTTGCAACCGTTTTAAACCCCAAAATAAATCAAAATCAAGATCATTTTACATACTATTGATTAGTCTATCTATCTCTTGCTTACTGTTTTATAAGACACTGAAACTAGCAAAAGCTTATTATGTTTGGAATAATTCCCACGAAAATTATTTGGATAAAGATTTTAATTTGGCAGTTAAGGGTTACAGGTTAATATACCCGTTTTTTGATACCGACGGGAAGTTCCTTACCGACTATGGTCTGGCTTTATATAGTGCAAAGGATACATATGCTGCCATTAATATATTGAGCAAAGCCAAGAATTATTCTAATAATTCCGTAATAGAAAATGTGTTGGGGAATTGCTATAAGGAAATAGAAGATTACAAAAATGCTGAAATATGTTATCAACGTTCCATTAATATGGTTCCAGGAAGTTTTAGGAGCCATTACTTATTGCTTAAAATGTATTCCGACAACAATCAAATGGAAAATGCTGTGAATGTTGCTAATAGAATATTGAATTTAAAGGTTACAGTTCCTTCCGAGACAACGTTTGAAATAATAAATGGAGCAAAAAATTTTCTAAAACTTCAAGGTGTGAACTATGTTGATTGATTCGACAATACCTGTTGTTTATGGTTGCGGCAGGCACAATCAATTAAAAATGAAATCATTATAACTGTAATTATGGAAAAGCGTTTGAATTTACGACTAAAGATAGCTCGCTTTTTTTTTCTTAAGCTATTAAATGTCTTATTTTGGTTTTTTTTGAGTACGATTGTTTTAAGGTTATTTTTTTTTGATGTTTTCCATATACCAAGTTCTTCGATGGAGAACACCTTACAAAAAAACGATTTTATAATTGTTAGCAAGATTTTTTACGGCAGCCCCCTAGCAAAAATCTTAAAAGAGCTGAAATTTAAGCAAAAACCAAAAATAAACGATCTTTTAGTCTTCAGCGTAGGTAAAGAATCAACGATATACGTGAAGAGATGTGTTGGTCTGCCAGGTGACATAATTGAAATAAAAGACACGGATATTTTTATTAATGGGCGATACGCACACCCTCCCCGTACCTCGTGTCATTTTCGAAAGGTTTGGTACCGAAATTTTAATGACTTAAAAGAGTGTATGAATAAGGACTCAAGCAGTATTATACAGAAATATTCCGGTTACGTTATAATCAATCTTGATTTGAACCAGGAAAAATTGCTTATGGGTTGTAAAAGCGTCGATTCGATCGGGGCAATCGAGCCAGACGCCAAACATAATAACTCAATGATTCAATTCCCACCCTATTCGGAAAACAACATGGATAAATTTGTAATTCCCTACAAAGGATTAAAGATTAGCTTTGAGTCAAACAAAATAAAGGATTATCGTGATATTATGGAATGGGAAGAAGGGGGTGAAATTGGAGAAGAATGTTCTTTTTATTATGATAATAAAGAAAGTGAATTTTATATTTTCAAAAACGATTACTATTTTATGATTGGGGACAACAGAAACAAGTCTATTGACTCTAGGTCATTTGGCCCTGTTGCCCAAAAGAATATTATCGGAAAAGTAATATTCAAAATATAAAACAAGCTTTCTCTTCTTTAAGTATTTAGGTCGCTAATGTTTAAAGAGTAAATTTTTTAAAGCATTAATACCTTCCAATAGGATGGTATTTCATTTTAAATAAATTCAAATGACTAACTTAAGTACAAACTCTAGATATCTAGATATTAAAGTGTGCGTTTGGTTAGAAGTTTACTATTCGAAATAAAAATGTCAAGAAAGTTTATCATTCTGCTATTATTGTCGATTTCAACCTCCGTTTTTTCACAAGATAGGTGGTCGCCCGAAAAGATCTATTTGCAGCTTGCCTCCGAAGTGTTCGCTACCGACCAAACTATCTGGTTCAAGGCCATCGTAACCGATGCAATTTCCCACCGTTTCACGGAAATTAGCGGTGTACTTCATGTTGAATTGATTGGTCCAGACGGGAAAATCGTGTCGCGTAAATTGGTCAAGTTGTCCAAAGGGGTAGGGAGGGGGTCTTTTGAACCCGAAAAGGGCTTGCCGGAGGGCCGCTATCTGGTACAGGCCTATACCCAATGGAACAGAAACTTTGGGGATGATTTCATTTATAAGCGCTACGTGGACATTGTAGCTCCTTGGCCCTCAAACAACCCGAAATTATTGGATTCCCTAAAACTGGAGAAAGTAGGTGACGGGCGGTTCCTTTTGAGCGCTAAGGTTAGGTCAGACGCCATAGAATCGACCGGGGCCAAGCAGGTACAGGTCGCCATAGAAAGAGATAAGGGGAGCGACACCCTGCTTATAAAAAGAAATGGCCATGGAGCTTATGCATTTGAATACGAGATGCTGGAAGACCCTAGCTGGGTGACCGTGACAGTAGAGGGGCTATCCGAAACGGTCGTCCTGGATCAAAACGAGGTAGACCTGCAATTCTTTCCTGAAAGCGGTACGTTAATTGAGGGGTACAGCAACAAGATAGCGTACAAGGCCATAGGCATCGACGGCAAGGGAAGCAGGGTCCAGGGAACCGTTTTCGACGACAGGGGGAAACATATCATTGATTTTGTGTCAAACCGTTTGGGAATGGGCTATTTTTCAATTTACGCCGAAAGTTCCCGTACCTACCATGCCGAAATTCGTTCCACGAACGGACCGAAAACCATCGTAAAATTCCCTTTGCCCAAATCGGCATCCAATGGAAGTATTATCTCTGTTCAACGAACTGGCAAAAATATTTGGGCGGGGGTATACTCAAATGTCCTTTCCGGCAATGTGTATATCAAGGTCTCTTGCCGGGGGCAGGATCTTATTATGATAGAGGGTCCGTTGCGAGACGGATATCTGTCCAAGAGCCTTTTATCGGAGGCATTGCCAGAGGGCATACTCGTCTTTACCCTGATGGACCAGAACAAAAATACCGTTGCGGAGCGGCTGTTCTTCAATGAAAAGACCGAAGACCATTTGAAGGTGGACCTGGCTACGGACAGGGAAACGTATGCACGGCGCCAACCTACCCAATTGGATATCCTTATCACGGGACAAGATTCCGTTCAGGGCCCCGTAGAATTGTCCGTTTTGGCCATCAATTCAGTACAGGGCCAGCATACGTTTGGGAACATTAAATCCTACTTTCTTTTAAGTTCGGAACTGCGGGGAACGATCGAGGATCCCGATTACTACTTTAATTCCCAGAATACCGGACGTGCCCAGGACCTCGACGCCCTTATGCTCTCCCAGGGCTGGCGCCGTTACAAATATCCTGCAAAACGCATCGAGAAGACCCTTTATTGGCCTCAGTCTCGCCTCGAGGTCAGGGGCTCGGTACAGGCCCCCGGAAGGAGCAAACTCTCTAAGGAAGGCGTGGGGCTTACCTTATCTTCCTTCTCAAAGTCACCGGTCTTCTACTCAGGAACCACCGATAGTCTGGGTAACTTCAGGTTCATGATGGAGGATACCTATGGCCCACCCATGCGGGTCCTACTTACGGTAGATGATGGAAAAAAGGGGAATAAACTTGATTATAGGATCAATTTGAATAACCCAAAGCCTCCAAAAGTAACCTATGATCGTAGGCCGGCCTTTCGTCAACTGGATACCCTGATCAGAAGTGTGGCCGTGGCGGGAATGGAACGTGTCCGAACAGAAGCCATATTAGATTCCCTCTATGGGGTTACGCAACTGGACGAGGTGATTGTTACCGACAACCTCTTAAGTCCCGAGCGCAAAAAACTTTACGACAAATACGGAGAACCAGATGGGATCGTCAATGGAGATGATTTAAGGGCAAAGGAGAAAAAATGGTCCTATGGGCTATACAGTATCCTTCTTTTCAATTACGGAGATCAGGTATTTATTGAAAAATATAGCGACGGGTTTATGCTTGCGCATGTCAGAGCGGGACAGTATGGAGCCGTAAGATATCAATCCGGACGCGGTATCGTACCGGGAAATCCAAAAAAGGAGGGGACTTTATTGATCGTCGACGGTAAACCGCTTGACAAACACCAATATGGTCAGGTGTCCAATATGTCCCCCGAAATTATAGAGCGGGTAGAACTTATCCAGTACGCCAGTTCCTTTAGGAGCTTGTACCAGAGTGTTTTTCCAGAGGTAAGTCCCATGAATACGCCATCTCTTGGACATATCATTTCTGTGGTTACCAAAGGCGGTTTAGGTATCAATACTTCCATAAGGCCGACACCTGGCACCTTTAATACGTCTGTCGAGGTCTTTTCCCCGGTCATGGAATTCTACACCCCAAAATACGACAGTCCGATTCCCACCAAAGAACAAAAGCCGGATCTTAGGGCACTTATCCACTGGCAACCCCATCTGAGCACTGATAAGTCAGGAAGCGCATCGGCTCGTTTTTATAATGGAGACGTTCCGGGCGACTATATAATTGTTGTAGAGGCTATTTCAAGGGACGGGCGCGTCGGTTATGGAAAGAAGCATTATGTTGTATCAGAAAAGTGAGTTCAAATAAATGAAGTACATCACCTCGTTAAAAGAAACTGCGTTTGGTGAGACGTTAAATTCTAGTTTTTTAAAGTCCCATAAAACGAACGTAACCGTTGCACAAGCAAATAAATTATAAAAAAAACAAACTTCTATAACTCCCTTTTAAGGCAGTTTCTCTTTTTAGGTCAGCAAGTAACCGGATATTTTTGGAGGCCTTTGCAAACCAGCTTTCAACAAAACCAACACGGGCAGCCGTTGTACAAGTCCTAATTTTTAGAAAATCCAGCTTATTTAAACCGCTTTACAGGCTTTCTTTAATGCATCAGTGCCAGCCATCCCGTTTTAAATTGTACCACTTTAAAGAAAACAAATAAAATTCCCCACTGGCTCGTGCCTTCCCTTAAATTGGCTGGCCAAACACCGCTCCTGTCCAACCTCTTTGCATATTATTGACTAAAAATCCCTAAATTGGAAAAAATAAAAAGGATCCAATCCCTGTAGCAAGGATAGCGCAAAACCGAGACCGCATAGTTACATTAAAGAACTGCGCCCTTGGCTTACCTGATTTAATCCTATAATGTTAACGGTAATTTGAAAACCACAATGAAGAATAGCTTAAAGGAGCATAGAAGACTTAAAAACCTGACTCAAGAAGAGTTATCAAAGTCTTCTGGAATATCCATTAGAACTATTCAGCGAATCGAAAAAGGATTGTCAACGGGAAGTTCTCATACCCTCAAAACTTTAGCGAAAACTTTATCCATTGAAAGCTCAGATATATTTCATGATGAAGGTAACCCCAAATTATTTGTAAAAAACAACATAAAAACATTGAAACTTATGAATTTTAGTGTTTTAACAATGTTGGTAATCCCATTTGGTAATATTATTTTCCCATCAATTATATTTTTCAAGAATAGAAATGATAGAAAGATGAATACTATTGGAAAGAAAATTTTGAATTTTCAAATTTTAAGTATGTTAGCACTACCTTTTTTCCTAGTTATTCTATTCCTGTTAGCAGGAAAAGGGTATGGAGGATTTCCTATAATTTTAATAGTCTCTTATTTAACTTATGGGTTAGCAAATATCATCATTACAATACATATATCAGTTCAGATAAATAAAGAAAAGGAAGTATTAAGCTTCGTCCCAAATGTTCTTTAAATCCTACATTGTCATACAGATGGCGTAAAAATGACATACGTCTTTTTCAATTCTCTCCTATTTACTCCAATAATTTTGCATCAGGAGAAAATACAAACATCTGAATCACTAAATATGAGAAGTGAACTTAAAATAATTCTGAGCATTTTATTTGTAATTGCCTTAAATCCGTCAAATCATGCTCAAAATAACGATAACGAATTAGTTGTTGTCGATGGCAAAAGAATAGCGTACAAATCCTTCAATATTGAAAACAGAAAAAAAGGGGAACCAATTCTTGTTTTCGAAACGGGATTAGGTGGCGGAACTTTTGGCCCTATTCTTCCTTTTCTACCTAGTAATATTTCGGGTATTCAATACGCTAGAAATGGAGTTGGAAAATCAGAGCTAGATACTGAAATAACATCTGATTCTCAACTTGCCGATCGACTACATAATTTATTAACAACCTTGAACATTGAACCACCATATTTATTGGTTGGGCATTCCATAGGTGGACCGTACATAAGATTATTCGCATCTAAGTTCCCAAACGAAGTTTGTGGGCTCGTTTTTTCGGACCCAACCGACTTTATGTTGACTGTTGAAGAGGATGAAGAAGCAAGAATAAAATCTAAAAGTGCTACTGGTTATCGGGAAACGTCTTTGTTAATTCAGAAAATGATGTCCGAAAATGATAGTTTTGGCCAAGGAGCAAGGAATGATGCCACAAGGGCTTTGAAATCTAGTGTATCGGGTTACTTTCAAGAATATCAACACTTACCTGAATTGAATAGGAATATTGCTGCAACGGTAATTATTTCATATAACAAACCTATCGAACAACCAGACGAAGAATTAAATAAGAACCTTAATCTAGGAATTAATTTCAAGCCTTGGTGGAAAGAATACGATAATTTGAGAATACAGCATTTCACGGATTTGATAAAGGACAATGATAACAGTAGAATTATTTTGTTGCCAAAATACAGCCACGGCATATATTATCAAAATCCAGAATTGGTAGCAAAACTGATTATTGAAAACTATAATAGCAATATCAAAGAAAAATAAATAACTACAGCTGATATCTAAGCGTTCGTGTGGTCGGTACGGCCTGTCCCGCGAAATTTGCGGGAGCCAAACATGAACGCCGTGTTGACTGAACCTTAGCCTAGTTTCCCCTTACCAAGTGGCCTGCCAGTTAATAATATATCCCGGTTATTAATGCCAGCCATTCCTATTTAATCATTACCACTTAAGGAAAGCAAAGAAAAATCCTCCATACACAAACCAAAATTCCCTAAATTGGTAAGAAATAAAAAGGATCCAAATCAATAGTTAGTGTCCAGTCAAGCCTAAACCTACGGGTAATTTAAAGTGTCTCTTGAGCCGCTCCTGCGTTGCAAAAATCCTTACGTAGCTAGTGCCTCCGCTAAAGCTTCTGCGACACGCGGGCGGCTATGTGCGTTTTTTGCGCCTTGGCCCAACTCAAGATCCATCATTCCTTACCCGTCATTTAAACGTTGACTTGACACTAGGATAGCGCAAAACCGAAATCTCAAAATTCAACGGCGAACCAAAAAAACTGCGCCCTTGTCTTACATTATTTAATCCTATAATGTTGCCAACTATTATGGCATATAAATTTTCAATGAAAAAAATATACTTAATACTCATAATTTCTACCCTTTATTCTTGTGCCGGTGCGAAATACAATTATTTCTTCGATACCGGAAAGCAATTGGACTTTAGCAATGGGAAATGGATTCTCAACAGAACACAATCAAACTCGAAAATATTCGATACTGAACTCTATCACCATTCACTTAAAGATTTCAAAAAAATTCTTGGGGACTCTTTGATTGAAATGAACGATTTGCGAAGTACCAAACTGGTGGCACCAAAAATTAAATTTGATTTATCGGACTCGGATTTGAAAGAATTAAAAAGAGACACTGGTTGTGATTACATTATCAATATTGGAGGAAATGTTATTAGTGACGGTGCTGGTTCTATATCTTTCCCGAATCAAATAGAAAATTCCAGTAATAGCGCTTCTGTTTCAATTTCAATATATGACTTAAATTCACAAATTTTAATCTCTTCTTCTCAGGTTTATGGAAAGACGGAACATCAAGACCCTATTTTTCCTGATGATAAAAATTTACCTACAATAAATCCGAGTTCACATATGATTATGCTAAAAGGGGCGGAAAAACTTATCCAAAAATACAAGAAGAATCAGCTGAAATAATGCAAACCGTACGATGGACTTTTTACTCGGATGCAACTGTTGCGTTGCCGGATTTTTTACTAGGGTGGAATTAAAAAACGAAATGGAAAAGACCAACTCGGAGCTGTCAAAGAAGGATTGTTGAGAAATTATAATGTTCAATCCTATGGAGAAAGTGCAGGAACTTATGTGTATAGTATCTTAAAACAGGAATGGAAATAAAACACCCAGTTAACTAAACCCATCCCCCAGTTTCCCCCATGGGCACTAGCGTTTTAACAATCGTCCTTACCGATCCTCTTTGCATGATTATAGGCTGCGCTTCCAAGTAGGCTTGGCGGCGGCTTTTTAGGCATGGAGTTCGATGTCATATTTAGGTGGGCACACATCACTTTCGGTTGCCCGCGGGGAAAGTGAAACACCCTTTATTGTTGATCTTTAGTAGGTATTCGGCAATCCGGTGGACCTCATCGGGCGCAAAAATGGGCTCATGATACCCAATATAGGCATTGAGTTCCTGGAGGGTTTTTACGGCGACATTGCTGAACTTTTCCCTGGGCCTGTGACGGATCATCGCCAAAATATTCCTAATGGGAACTTTTTTGGTTCCCCAATGGTGCTCCCTTAGAAGACGATCCGTGTTTGTACTATGACCATGGAGCATGGTTTAGAGCGCAAAATTTGCCCTTTGCACCTGTTGTAAAGGGGACCAAAGGTCCAAGCTTGCAATGGATGCCTTGCTCCAATTTTTGGTCTCGATGATAAAGATACCGGAAGTATTGATCAGTAAGTGGTCTATTTGGATACTACGAATGCGCGAATTAGTTTGTTTATGATAGCGGGGGTTTTCAAATACAATGGAAAAATCATTGATCAACACCTGGTTGCCGGATAATTTTTTCAGTTCCCCTACCACCATATCTTCCCCAACGGCCCCTGCAATCATGGGCAATAGATCGGTGGCCACCGAACGCATATGGAGAAGCTTCCTAAATTGATCATCGCAACGTGTGGAAATCAGGGCATGCCGATCGGCACTATACCCATTGATGGCCTTTAGGACCACTTCCAGCCGTTTTTTACTCCCACGTACCCGCAGACCTACAATGCGGTCAAAGTTTTTTTCTAGGATGTACTTTATAAGGAGGAGGAATTGTAACCCATACCAATATAGCAGTTCCATAACTGCATTCTTGGCAGGTTTTCTTAAGACGTCACATTTGGAATGCAGCCGTCTTATATAGTTTTTGAGATTAGCTTTGGCAGTGGTCTTTAAAAGATCAAAATCTTTTTCCAGGTGGTACCCCTGGGCCTGCATTTTGTCCAGTTCCAGATCAAAATCGCGCTCGATCTTAAAGAAGAGTTCCTCTCTTTCATTGTCGAAGTTTTTAAGGAACCTATTGATGTCGGCAGTAGAATTGAACCTACTGATCCCATGGACGTCCAATGTTTTCCTGATCTGTTTTAAAGTCCCTATTTGCCCGTGGATGACCGTCATGACAAGTAAATTACCGACAGTAGCGTGTGGATGGTTATGCAATGCTGCTTGCCGAATGGATCCCCACGCCCTTTTTTATACGTTATGGCAAACCATGTATAGAACGGTTGCTATACCCTAATTGTTGTGGGAACATGTAGCTTGTGATGAAAAAATGTAGCCGGTTTGCACAAGTGGGGACCAATCTTTAAAGCAACTGTTGCAAGCGATTTCTTTATATCCGTGACCAAGGTTTCGATGTTAGCCCAAGGAGGTTTACCTATCAGTAGCCATCAACTATATTTAAATGATTGTGGGTAACACCGCCAAATAACTTCATAAGATAACCCATTAACCATTCTCATAATAGTTGCGTATTTTATCGGATTATTATAGCACTTCGTAGAAATGATAAGGCTTGGGCCTAAATCTTATGGAAAAGCGTAGAAAATACGATAATTAACACCTATTTTAGGGACTTGATCTACAAGTACTTCCCCCCACTACTTGGTATATATTCATTTAAGGATAACCCTATATACTGTTAATAAACAATGAACTATTACTTCAGTTTTATTCCATTTTGGAGGTATAAAGATGTATCATACAGTTATATAAACAAGTTGTACCCAATTTGAGAAAAACCGTAATCTGAATGAAAAACCCGAAAAAACTTATACTTCGGATTTTAATTGCTTCAAGTATAATTCTGATTTTACTCATCGGACTTTTCATTTTTGTGGTTAAAAAAACCGGAATTACGGAATTTTACCAAAAGACAATTGATTATGAGCCAACAGTAGTCCAAGCCGAAAAGACAACGCCTGAATTTGAACTCGGAAAAAAAATTTTTATGGAAGATTGTCGAAAATGTCACGTGTCAAAAGAAATGAGACATAACTATCTAGCTGGAGTTGTGGAAAAAGTCGGAACCACTTACTTAAAAACTTATTTGACCAAACAAGATTCTTTACTCAAAGCAAAAGATGAATACGCATTAAAACTTAAAGGTTTTTGGGGCAATAACGGAACAATGCATAAATTTAATTACACAGAAAAAGAACTGAATTTATTAATAGAATATTTAAAATAAAAACTGGGTACAATAACTAAGCGTTCGTGTGGCCGGTACGGCCAAACATGAACGCAGTGTTGACTGAACCGGGTCCGTTTGTCCCTTACTATGGGGATTGCTATGGTTTGATGGAGTTTTTCAGATGGATCTTGAGGCCGGAGCGGTTCCCATAATTTGGTGGTCGCCCCTTTTCCTGGTCTGTCCTGGTGCCTTTTTTAATTTCCTTGGCCCATTTTACTCTCCGGAGCGGCCTTTCCCTCCTGTTATTTTAATTTTGGCCATGGGCCTCCCCTTACGCTTCTTGTAGCGTTGTCCTTGGGGCACTTTTTTTCAAACGGTCCGACCATGCTTTGGGCGGGCCACGGCTGTCGAAGACCGCTACGGTCGCCATAATCCCGATCTGGCAGTAAGGACATCGGCGATGTTTCAAGGGAGGCCGTCCATTGGGCACCTGACCGCCCAGGACCTTTTGCAGTATTGGGAGCAACTCTTTTTTCTTGGAACTGCTCAGGATCCCATAATGCCGTATCCGCACGAACCCTTTCGGGAGCACATGCATTGCAAACCGCCTGATGAACTCTTTGTCGGATAACAGCATTAGGGACTTCTTTCCTGCATGGCGGTAATCCTTTACGGAAAAAGTAATGCCCTGACCGTCCAAATTCTTTATCCGATGGTTACCGATGGCAATCTTGTGGGTATATCGGCCAAGATATTCTACCACTTGTGCCGGCCCTAAAAATGGACGCTTGCAATAGACTACCCATTCATTTCTAAAAAGGCTTTCACAAAATCCGCAGGGCAGTTCTTTTTTCAGACTTTTTCGCAGCCCTGCCACGAACCGGGCTCTAAATACATTGCTCATTGCCTTTACAGGGAACAGATATTTCCCTTTGTTCCTAGCGGGTTTCCATTTGCCCGATCTTGAGATCCCACCTCCCGGTACAATGCAGTGCAGGTGCGGGTGAAGGGACAGATTTTGGCCCCAGGTATGCAGGATGGCGACCATTCCCGGGTCGGCCCCCAGAAAATTGGGGTTGGACGAAAACCCCTTGATCACCTGCCAGGCCGTCGCGAACAAAAGGTTATAGATCGTTTTGGGGTCATAAAGGCATATCCTGTTAAGTTCCGATGGAAGGGTAAAGACCACATGGAAGTAAGGGACGTTCAGCAGTTCGGCCTCCCTTGCCCTGATCCATTGTTCCCGTTTGTGTCCCTGGCACTTGGGACAGTGGCGGTTCCGGCAACTGTTGTAGCTAAGGTGCAGCCTATGGCAGTCCGGGTTGTCGCAACGGTCGATATGCCCGCCCAATGCTGCGGTACGGCATTTGCGCAGGGCGTGCAGGGTCCTTAGCGGCCAGCTATTGGCACAAAGGCCGGCCAGGTGTTCCCTGTTGCGTTCCAATACCTGGGCCACTTCGTAAGCGGCGCGTTCCATGCCTATTTATCGTAAAGCCGCTCCAACGGACTGAACGGCCTTTGCCTGCCCAATTGTGCCACGTGCAGGTAGGTAAGCGTGGTCTGTATATCCGCATGTCCCAACAGGTCCTTTACGCTCATGATGTCCAGCCCCATTTCCAACAGATGGGTGGCATAACTGTGGCGCAGGCTATGGGTGGTGACCTCTTTTTGGATACCGCTGTGTTTCCGTGCTTCCTTAACGATCCATTGCACTCCCCTGGCGGAGAGCGCGACAGGACCGCCCTTGCTGTCATTGCCGTTAAAGCACCAGGTAACGGGCCTTTCCGCCGAGATGTATTTCCTTAGGCCCCGGACCTGCATCGCGCACAATGGGACATAGCGGTCCTTCCTCCCCTTCCCCTGGCGGATGTGCAGCATCATCCTCTCAAGATCCAGATCCTTCAGCTGTAGGTTGCAGAGTTCAAAGTTGCGAAGGCCGCAGCCATAGAGCATGGCCAGGACCAAACGGTGCTTCAGCAGTTTCGGGGCCCTGAGAAGCCGCCTTACCTCGTTGCGGCCCAATACAACCGGTAGTTTCTTGGGCCGTTCGATCGAAGGCAGCACCACGCGCATCTCCTTCATTCCCGAGATACGGTAGGCATATCTCAGACCATAGACGGTATGCTTGAAGAAACTGTCCGATGGGGTCCTGTGCTGCGATTTTAAGATATGAAGGTAATCAAGGATCTGTTCCTCGTAAAGGTCCAAAGGACTGCATTTGAAGTGGATCGCAATGTGCGCCAGACATCTGGCGTAGTTGGTAAGGGTACTTTGGCTTTTGCCGGCCAGTTCTACCGACCGTTTTAATTTATGGTAGAGTTCGTTGAACCCGGATACAGAATTACAGGCCCTCTCAATGAGGGTACTACTTTTTTTTCATAACTTTAAATTTTATGATTAAACCTATCCTAAAGGTAGTGAACGGTAAGGTAACTCTTGCTTGAAGCTACCTTTAGGTTTAGTTCAACACCGGCTATTATTTATTGCGTGGTAGTTTACCTTTTGGAATAACTACTAATAACTTGTTGTGCTAATTAATAATTTATTTTCTTTAGTTCTTGGCTAGCAACAAACAATAGCCAAGAAACGTTGTGCAACATATGAAAAAACTCATACTGACAATATTATTTCTTTATTCTATAATCGGATTTTCTCAAGAAAAAAAGGAAGTTTTGATTAAAGGAATTGTAATGTCTGAAGTCAACGGAAAACCTCTTGAGAATGCTTATGTAAGTTATAAATCGAGATATAGGTATTCAATGACAAACGAAAAAGGAGAATTTGAATATCGATACAAAATTCGAGAAAGAGACAGTTTGGAAACGATTGAATTAACAGCTTTAGGATATGAAAACCTTGATACAATAATCCGAGTTGACAAGCCAAAAGAATATGTGTTTGAATTTGTTATGAAACCAAGATTTGGACTTAACCAAGAAAAAGCACTTGCCGACATCAAAAATGGAGAAATAAATATATTGGAATCAAGTGGAATCGCACCTATATTTTATAAATCAGACTCAAAATTTGCGGAAAAATATAACGTCAATTTTGTTGAATATGGTTGTGAAGCAATTGCAGAGGAAAGTCTCTATGAATATAACAGAACAGTTTTTGAGTATTTGGATAAAAAATACGGAAAGAAATGGAGGAAAAAAATTCGAAAAGACATTGTTGGACTTAATGAGAAGAATGAATAAAATACGTTGCACAACAATGGTAACCGCTGCACAACCTTATAAATTAAAAATTATCTATGATAAAAGCGGCCTTTTAGAACCGTTTGGATATTCTGGTGCATGCTGACCCCTCAAAAGCTCTTTCGGTGGTCATTGCCACCCATTCCCCTTTAATCTATATATTAAACAAAAACAACTATATTGGTAAGAAGTAATCCTTGTTATAATTGTTCCCGTTGGCATAATTTTTTATGATTTTCTGCGGGAAAAAGATCGGGAAATATTAAAAATTGAAGACCACAAAAGAAAGAATATGATAAATCAGATTTTTTATAGCATTTAAGGAAGATTATAATGAGACTTACAATAAACAAAAAAGATAAATTAGACAAGATTAACAAGTGTTTTCTAAATATGGCCGAGGGTATAATAAAGGCAGGAGACTCTAAAGTCTATGAATTAGATTTTTACATTTTATCAATACTTAACAGGGCTATTTCCTTAAATAAGGCGTTTACCCATTTATTAAGGGATAGAAATTCACTAACTGCAATTTCTTTAGTAAGGATGCAGCTTGATAACGCTTTAAGGTTAAATGCAATTAAAATTGTTCAAAATAGGGATGATTTCTTGAGTCATTTTTTTCAGGGAAAAGGAATAAACAGTTACAAGGAAGGAAAAGAAAAGTTTAGTGATAAATTCTTAGCAAGTAAGTTAAACAAAGATGTACCCGGTACTCTAGATTTATATGAATATTTGTGCAAATTTGTTCATTTTAGCGAAAATCATTTTGAAGCAACAAAATCAGCTCCTCTTAATCAAAAGGCAAATTTTCGAATTGTTGTAGGAGATTCTGATATTTTAAATAAAGATGAAAAAAATGCATTTTATGAACGAATGACAGGCATTTCTAATACGATTATTAGAATCAGTAAGGAGTGGATAAATACAAAAAGCTCAATGGTATAAACTCGTAAATGATATAGTAAGGAGGTGTAGTTGAAATTTTTCCTTTTATTGGGAAAGCTACATAGTCATAACACCAAACCTTTACTATAACGTACTCATGTGGTACTTTCAAGTAAGCTTGCTGTAAGTTATCATCGCCAATTTAAAATTTAAACTATATTAGTAGTTAACGGTTGACAATCAATGTAATGAATAATATGTGGACTAAGGTTTCGAAAATATACCCTGGCTCTGAGCAAACTAAAAATGAATCATGAAGAAATATTATTTAATTCTTTTCATTTGTCTACTAACAATTAGGGTCTCATTTGGGCAGGAATTTAAGGTTGACCATCGTACCCAATTGGAGAAGGAAAACCCAATGAATAGATTTCATCCAGAAAAAACCTCTATGTTAGACCTGCTTGAGGTTATTGAAATTCAGGGCATAACTATAAATAAATTTGAATTTGGGAAATTCAACAAGCAATATAATATAATACTACTTTCGGATCAATATGAAAACGGAGATTTTATAAAAACAGATACATTAAGCCAATTTGAGAGTACCTATCACTACTACAAGAAGGGTAAGCCTTACTTTGACTTTATCGACAAAATAAAGATTATCACTAAAGATAACGATACTGAAAGCAAGTTGTTTATCAAATCATATTCCTTTAGCAGCGAGGCAAAAGTTGAATTGAAACGGACAAGCATAAATTCCTTTTTCAATTGGAGACGATACAAGAAGACGGAATGGGAATTGGATAAAAAAATTCCATTAATGGTATTTGCGTCCTCTTGGAAAGATGAAGAATATGGTTTTGATCGATTTTGTGGAGTTTTGTATCTAACGGACAATGGAAAGGATACCAATGAACTTTTGGCATTATCCCCTTCGTATGTGGTAATTTATTATCGAGTTGAAGAGAAATAGATTCTGTGATTTCATAAAAAAAATCTTGAAGAAAGGTATTGGATGGAATTCCCCTTGACTACTCGAAGCCGAAACCCCTAGTTGTAATTTAAAAATATCATTATAACAATGATTAGAATATACTTGGATTGGAATGTAATAAGTAGTCTTAAAAGATCTGATTTTCAAGAGATTAATGAGTTTATTGATAAGTATAAGCAATATATGCAATTTCCATATTCGCCAGCTCATTTTACCGATTTGATGAAAAGCTATAATCCAGACAATACATTCTTCAATTCAGATTTAGAAACATTAGAGAACTTATCGGGAAAGCATCATATCAGATGGGAAAAAGATAGAGTTAAACCATTGTTTGGCCAACCAAAAGAATTTTTTGAAGGTGTAAAAGATAACGAAGACATATCTGATTTAATGGATATGGAGAAAATATTTATGAACCTTGACGAGTCTTTAAATGACATCGGATTATCTAAAGTAGGAATTTTAATGAAGTCATTGTTTGAACTTCAACCATCTGGTATTGAAATAACTGAAGAGAACAGAGATGTTTTGAAGAAAATGTTCCCAAATATTAAGCCAGGTTCTTCAATGTGGGATTTAATGAAAGACATTGGTCCCTTCTCTTCTAAGTTGCTCAAGGACAGAGAATATTACAAAGATTTTAGAAACTTATTAGCAGAACAGGGGTTTAAATTAGAAGCAAATTCTGCTAATTGGAGTTATGATGCAGTAATAAAGAACATTGATGAATTTTTATTAAAGCTTGGTGTGAAAATGTCATATTTAGAGTACGTTGAGACATCATTAAAATATAAAAAGTCCCCTATTACACAATTTGAATTCTATACAACGGCATATCTAATGCTTGACATGATTGGTTATAAAACTGATAAGTTACCAAAGGCAACCGATAATTTGCAAAATATTCAAGCAGATGGTGAACACTCATTTTATGGAGGTCATTGTGATTATTTTGTGTCAATGGATAAAAAGCTAGGAGTGAAATCTAAGGTGTTATATAATGAATTTAACATTGACACTAAAATAATTGAACCAAAAGACTTTATTTCAGAATTGAGTAAAGTAATTGACCCTTTAACAAACAACATCAATTTTATAGAAGAAGCAATAGACTTCTGCAAAAAAGAAAGTATCATTGAATCTTATGTGGATGAGAATGGTGATGGTGTTGAATCAATTGCATATAAGTTACCACGGTTTTATTTCAACTTTTTTAATTACGTGGTCTATACTAATTATCCTGAACAAGGTGGATTCGTCATGACTTTTCGCAAGGTGTTTAAGAATTTTTCACGATTTGTTTATTTTACAGAGTCAGAAACTTTAATCGATTCTGTATGTAATTATTTTGGATACGAAAATAAAGAAGAATTAAAATCTAAGAAATATGAATTTATACATGAAGATACGAAGACAATATTTGACTGGAACTTTGAAGGCGGATTGATTCGTTTAGAAAATGAAGAGGATACAAAACGACCAATTTTAAGCTATATTATATCAACTAAATTAAAAACTGCGTAACGGTTTGACAGGCAGTTTCCAAGCTATTTCTTCCCCATGCAAAAAGTAAAAATCCCTAAATTGGTATGAAATAAAAAGGATACAAAACAAATAACAAGGATAGCGCAAAACTTACACAACATAATTCATTATAGAAATTAAACTTAAACAAACCCATGAGCAATGAGAAACGACAAACTTGATCTTCCCGAAAATTTACACCAATTTGCTTTTTTACCACGGTTTTCTGAAAATATTGAATTTTTAGCAAATTTGTCCGAAGATGAAGATTGGAAATATCATCATACAGAATCAGAATCGGATTTCCCGATTTTGGAAAACTATATAAAATATACTTACAGACGACTTGCAGAGGAGAAGAAAATAAGTTACTCAAGGGAAGGAACACATTGCTGTATAAATACGGGACTTGTAACAAGAAATCAAGAAGCCATATTTATGGTATTTGATGAAAACAAAATCGAGGATGTTGAACCTTATTGGCATTTTTACAAATTTTTAAGGAAAGGTGAATATGAATTGAGCAAATTTCCCAAGCTACCTGAAATGGCATTTTATTTTGATGACCCAGCTAAATTAGTTTATGATGTAAAAAAAGAATTAGTTGCAAACGTAGAGCACATTATTGAAGACAATAAAAACCGATTTCCCGAACCATATTGTTCAATGAATAATTATCAACTTCAAAATTCAATTCACGGTTCAATAAATAGCGCAAAAGAACGTGTAAAAAGAAGTTACAAAACTGCCGTACCTCAATATTATCGGAATAATATTCAGCTTTTAGTTCCGCTTTGCTTAAATGATCCCAAAATTGCGGATTTAGCGTTGGTCGTTGAAGATTATGGATTGATGTATAGAGCTTCAACTTGTCTGACTTTAGATATGGCAATTAATAATGCGCGGCAAATTGCTAGACCTGATAGAGATTGGTTACAGCCGTAAAAAAAAGCTGTGCCAAGTAACTAAGAAGCGTTCAGGTGGTCTGCAAGGTCCAACATATACACCATGTGGCCCGCCAATTCATAATATTTCTTGGTGGTTAGTGCCAGTCATTCCCTTTTAACCTGTACCACTTAAGGTAAAAAAGAAAAAATGGACTTGCAACAAAAAAGTGGACAATTAGATAAGAGTCATGCTGCTGTTTTTTGATTGTACATTTCTATTTCAAATTCCTCTATAGTTTTATACCCCAAAGTGGAGTGCATTCTTCTTCTGTTGTACCAAGTTTCTATCCATTGAAAGGTATCCCTCCGAGCAACTGCGTCTTTTATGACGTGATGTGGCTTTTTACCTTTGGCATAAACTATTTGAGTTATGACAAAAAAGGATAATGCTTTGCGGATGCGTAAATTGGTAAAGGAGTT
>Ga0114916_1000525_pt1 | contig 25465 bp, 23 predicted proteins | sample MalvirAntarct_66_FD_83501 | JGI IMG/M metagenome (GOLD analysis project Ga0114916, IMG submission 83501) | Marine viral communities from the Global Malaspina Expedition - Malaspina viral metaG Antarct_66 | ecosystem: Environmental > Aquatic > Marine > Oceanic | place: West Anvers Island... | reverse complement strand
TCATAGAAATAGTAAAACCGACAAACGCCAATTGGGCAATAGAGTATGAAGAAAACGGGGCCTATACCGGCACCGAAAAATTAAAGGCCTTTAAAATGGCCGTATAAAAAAAGGGGACGCTCCCGCCCCCTTTTATCCTTAATTCTGAACATGAAAAATGGAAATCTCATGCTTAGAATTGTAAAGTTAACAAATGTTTATTAATCCTTAATTTAAAACTTGAAAAATGGAAAATCAAGCAGAAAAGGTTTACGTAAAGGTGAACCAAAAGTGGCAACGGGCCACGGTAACCGGTAAGCAAGACGGCAAAGTGTCCGTTGTGACCAATGACGGGCAGTCGTTCAACCTGCCCACCAACAGCAAGTATTTTGAACCTATCGGCTCCAAAGAGCAAAAATTCGCTTATGGCGATGTCCAGGAACAGTTGGAGGGGCAATATATCAGCTACGCAAAGCTCCCAGAAAGCGTGCGTGACAATTTGGTCGAAGGGAAAGAATATTTTCATGAATCCACCTATATTTCGGAAGGGGAACTCAAAGAGGGCGCGAAGATGGTTCAGATGGTCTACGACCGTAATCTTGGTACTCGTTTGGATGTACAGTATCGAAGAAACGAGGTGGTAACTTTGGACAAAGCCTCGGCTTACAATCATAGTTTTAGTGCCGATGAATTCCGGCGTATGGTGGAGCAGAAAGAGTTCGTGGTATTTCAAGGAAGTACAAACGATGGGGAGGTCTTTCAAAAGCTGGCCTATTATGAGCCAAGGGTACAGGACATTCGAACCAAATCGGCACTCTCTACCAACACGTATTTCTATGGAGAGAAATTGACTGCAAAACAGGCCGATGCGCTTAACAAAGGCCAAGAAATTGAAATGGTCATCAAGAGCAAGAAACATGGTGTCAAGCCCTATCTGGTGTCCTATTCTCCACGAAGGGAATCCTACATTACCAAAAATGTCGAGTTGGCGAAAGCCAAAACCATGGAGGTAAATCAAGACGAAAAAAAAAAGCCCCGCAGCCGAGGCATGAAAGTCTGATGGATTGACTATCGACCACCAATAGGCCGTCCATCCTGGACGGCCTTTTTTACCATTTATTTTATTATACAAGACATAAGCAGTGCTCAACTTACGGCATGCTGTGTGTTTTTTTTACGCGACTATGATGATAAACTATTCCGAAGACCCCTTACATTATAAGAAACTGATAGCCCAAATCGATGAGGAGGTCGATTTTTCAGGATACTTGAATGACCAAGGATATCGGATTATGAAAAAGAGTATAGGTTCTCAAGAATTCAAGAAGAATGACGAGCGCATCGTATTACAGACCAAAAGACATCCCGTTACCTATTTTAATCGCAATGACAGTTTGGACAAGGGACGATTTTTTAAGTTCATACATACGCGCTCCGCGAATTTCTACGAAGCCATAAAATCGGGACTGGAAGTAATAGAACGAACATATCCAACGATACATACTACCACACCAAAAAAGAGCACTAAGAATTTAATCAGTTTAGAGGAACGTTATAACATTCAACCTTTGACGAAACCCATTTATTTGACCGAGGGACGACATCTTAGTTTGGAAACGCTTCATTCCGAAGCATTCAAGGGCAGAATCTTCAATGCCTTCCATATCAACGATAACAGAGGCCGTATTGCGAATGTCGCCCTTCCGAAATATGGAACGGACGGCAATATCAAAAATTACACCTTATACAATCGACCATATCGGGACAGAAAAGACGGCAAAACAAAGAAATTTCGATTATTCCTGAACGAGCGGTACAAATACCTTTTTGTTTCAAATCCAGAAGTCAAGGCGGACAAGGTGGTTTGCGTAGAAAGTGGTTTTGACGCTTTGGCATATCATGAACTACATGGGTTTCCAAAGGCCTTTTACATTTCGATGTCGGGCCATATAGATGATCGCAAGTTGGAGCAGTTTTTCCAATGGAATACCTTGGTTGGAGGGGCCACTAATCTACCGATTCATTTAGCATTTGACCATGATATCGAAGGAATGCGCTACGATCTTATGGTTGTGAGGAGTTGGATCAATCGACGGTCGGACCGCGTATTTATGGAACTTGATTGGAAGCGACCGAATATGCAAATTAAGCTGAACTATCATTCCGGCTCTCTGGCCGAAATGGAGCGGGATGCAGACTTTATCAATAAGCAAATTGCCAGTGGCCCGGAAGGGATAGCGCTGGTTTTTGAAAAGGCGATCTGTTTTAAGGACAAGGTGGTTTGGGAACTCGATCTTGACAGAATACAACAGTTTTCACAAGCAACAAGAAGCTATTGGAAGAAGGTAATCGGTATCCTTTCCGAATGTTTTACAAGGGGCACTATTAAAATAGATAAATCTCCTAACCAAAAAGATTGGAACGATGAACTGATTTCGGTAAAAAAAAAGTTTCATTGTCAGCTAGCTCATCTCTAACGAACAAGATGGAAGAACAACAGAAGAAACGCAAACGGAAAGGATATGCAAGATAAGAACAAGGGGTACATGGGAATGTACTTGTCAGCTTTCTACTTCGTCATTATCGCCTTTCGGGAATATTATGCGCTGTATGTTTATCACTATGGTCAACAACCTTTATTGGATAAGACCTACACGTATTTCGTGAAATCCGGTTTACCTACCAAGGGTATGATGGCGCGTGTGCTGTTATTAGGTCTTTTGATGGGCGGGATCATGATATACAGACCCATCAAGAAGGAAAATATCGATCGCACAAAAAGTGTTGTAGGATTTACAATTTCCCTAAGTATTCTTTTTATATCAGGTCTTCCTTACGGAACCGCATTGAGCGGCATGTATATCACTTTGATGCTTTTAGCCTGTGCTTATCTGGGCCTGATGACCTATGGTATGCGTTTGTTCCAGTTTCTCGATTTTATGAACTTGGCCGATAAAGACCCGTTCAACGATGCGAACGAAACTTTTGAGCAGACCGAAGAGCGAATCGATACGCCCCACTCCGTAAATATTCCGTATGCCTATACCCACAAGGGGAAACAACGAAAAGGGTGGATCAATTTTGTCAATCTTTTTCGGTCTTTGCTGGTTATCGGAACCCCAGGTAGCGGTAAGTCTTTTTCGGTAATCGAGGAAATCATGGCGCAGTTCATCGATAAGAAATTCGCTATGGTCATCTACGACTTCAAGTTCGACACCTTGACCCGAAAAGCCAATGGATACTTGCAAGAAGCCAAAAAAAAGCAGGGGGATAATTCTGAAATACCTTTTCCAAAATTGTATCGAATTTGCTTTGACGACCTGAGAATGACCCATAAAAACAACCCTATGGATCCCTACAGACTGACGAATCAATCGGATGCCATCGATACCGCCGCGACCCTTATGAAGAACTTGAACCCGGAATGGATCAAGAGGCAGGACTACTTTTCGCGAAGTGCAATCAGTTATACCGGAGGCTGTATCTGGTATCTTAAGAAAAAATCCGAGGAGACCGGAAACTATATCTGTACCCCAGGTCATTTGACCATACTGACAACGGTCAAAATCGATATACTAATGGAAATCATGACCAAGGACGTCGAAGTGAGACAAATACTTGTACCCTTTCGTGACGCGCTCGAAAAAGAGGCCATGGAACAATTATCGGGTCAGACCAGTACCGTTCAGATAAGCCTTTCCAGTATGGCGACCAAAGAAATTTTTTATGTGATGTCCGGCAATGACTTTAGTCTTGATGTCAATGAACCAAGATATCCTAAAATCGTATCGCTTCAGAACAATCCCGAGCGCAAAGAAGTCTACTCCGCTCCTTTGGGCCTGTATATGAACACCATTCTAAAACAGGTCAACAAACCGGGCAAGCGCCCGATGGCCCTTATCATCGACGAAGTGCCAACGTTGTTCATCATGTTGTTACGGACTATTATCGATACCGGTCGGGAAAACAAGATTGCCACTATCTTAGGTCTACAAAGCGTAGGGCAGCTTATCTTGGACTATGGCAGGGAATTGGCCGATGTCATTTACGCCAACTGCGCCAATGTTATTTGCGGTGCGGCCAAAGGGGAGACCGCACGGCGATTGAGCGAACTTTTTGGAAAAATACATCAAGAACGAATTTCAAAAAATACGAGCAGTTCCGATGTGAGTACCAATTGGAGCACACAAATGATGGAACTTTTGCCCAAAAGTAAGGTGGCTTCAATGTCGACGGGTCATTTCGCCGGGATTTTGGCGGATACTTTCGAGCATCAGATACCGGAGAAAAAATGTTATGGCCAGCTACTTCCGGATATTGAAGGAAAAGAACGGGCCATGAAACATGAGCTACCCATTGTCAACGATTTCAGACCTGCGGATTACAAGGAACGTTTTGATGCGGAAATGAAACTTATCCGGGAACTGGAACTTCCGAAAAAAACCAGTCTACTTTTCGCGAGAGAAATCGGTTACATCGAGTTTTACGGAGCGCATCTGGACAAAGTGGGCAAGAGTAGTTTTTCCAACGGTACCAAACGCAGAATCTTTAAAAGCGTGGTCAAGGAACTTCGCCTTTTCGAATACAAGAGTTCAATTTTAGAACTTTTAAACGAAGATGCCGATTCCCTTAAGTGGGGAAAGCTGTTCGGACACATTATAGAAGAGTTTTTGGTGCAAACGGAAATGGACCGGGTAGCTCAGGCGAAATTTGATCAGATCATCAACGAAGTCGATGAATTGGTCAAGGACGAGTATAGGCGCAGCACCGGAAAGGAACTGAAGAGTGCCATATTTGACGAAAAGAAAATAAATGGTGAAATTGCAAAGTCGTTAAATAATTCGGAGACGGAAGTTGCCGAGTTTATGGATAACTTTGAAAAAGAATTGGAAGACCCCGAAATGAGCATTTTGGCCGACCTCCAAGAAGAATCAGAAAACATTTTTGAGGAGAAATTTTCCTCTCATCCCATAGAAAATTTTGAATAATGGATATTGAATCGATCATTGCACTAGACTCCAAAGACCTTGGATATATCGGGGAACGCTTGAGGGAAATACGACTTGAACTCGTCGAACTGGACGATATAGAGGACAAACGGTTCAGTGCGTTCTCCATTACCAATTTGAGCGAATACCTGAACATGGACCGCGCCACTTTGGCCAATGTCGAGCGCGGTTCTTCAATGGTCAATTCGATAAAGATCATTCTCTATTTCTATAGCCTTGGGTACAATCCCATATGGATTCTTTTGCCCGACAATGAATTTATACAAAAGCGGAAGCTTGGGGAGAATATGGTCTATCAGGAAGGTCTTCAAGAAAAATTCCTTGAACTGGAAGAACGTGTGTCGGATGCCATAAAGGATTTTAAATCCGAATTATAGCATCTTTTCGCAGCCCTTAAGTCGACTGGCTTTTAATTTCTTGTAACCGCATAATCCCCTCCTTCGAATACCTACAAAGCAATGGTCATTGCTATATAGCAATATAGATTCAATGCGTTATAGCTGTATAGCAACAATGCTATATAGCCATATAGCGTCATTGTGTTATTGCATCGAATGCCCATAGTACCATATGGCCATATGACGCTATAATCATATGACCATATAAATTTAAAAGTATACCTATGGAAACAAAAATTATCTCCTGTACGGGCGAAAAGGGCGGTTGTGGCAAAACGACCCTGAACATCATCCTGGCCACCAACCTTTTCCATTTGTACGGTAAAAAGGTCGTATTGATCGATATGGACAATCCGCAGTATTCGGTCTACAAAAAGCGGAAACGGGATTTGTCGCAAATCGGTAACATGGAAACAAATGCCTTTCCCGTGGAACGGGCGACCATCCATACCTTGGAACCGTTGATCAAAAAATATTATGGTACCATGGATTTTATTATCATCGATTTTCCCGGAAACCTGAACGAGGAGATGGTCAGGGGTCTTCTCTATGTGGAACACATCTTTATTCCCTTTTTTCTCGACGAATTGGAAATCGATAGTACTGCTGTTTTCTATAAGACGTTACGGAAGAATTTTCTGGGCAATGACAATAGGGTATTACGTTCCGTCAATCTTTTTTTTAACCGTTATGAACTCGTCAAGGTAAATAAGTTCAATGCGGTCCGCAATACTCTGGCGAGCGCGGGAATGCCCATGATGCGACAAGTGGTTATGGAACGAACCATTTACAGGGAGAAATATCGGAATACGCTCGTTCCCATCCCTTTATCTAAAGAAAACGGAGAACGAGGGCTTAAGCGATTTATGGAAGAAGTACTTGAAATATCAAAAAACTGAATATGGGAAAGAAGTTAAACGTCAAAGATTTGCTCGAATCAGCGATTTTGGACAATATGGATACACAAAAAGAAGTTAAAGGTCTCAGGGATGAGCGCGACCCGGACATGGAAAAGGATAATTTGACCGGTAATGATTCGGAAAATTTCAGACCGCAACATTTGATTAGGGATAGTTTTCCCACGTCTAACTTAAATGAGAGTGAACGAAAAGAGGTAGCGGATTTCGAAATGTTTCTTGAGCAGGATCGGTACACCGATAAGAAGGAACAGTTCATCTTTCGGTTGAGCAAGACCTGTTTCGAAGATTACGAAAAACTGGCAAGCGCCTATAATTATAAGTTGAACAAAAAAGTGTCACGCAATGACATCATGCGAAAGGCCTTGGAACTGTATCATGAAAAAAGCGTTATAAGATTAAAAGATATTATCGATAAGATTTGAATTGGCAATGGGAACATATCGTCTATGTGGTCATCTGTACTCTAGGGTTACTTTGGTACATGGTCGTCTTTGTCATACTCAAACGAAATAAAAAAGAAAAGAAAGTTCAGGAAAATGATTCATTTGTGCAAAAATCTTCTATATTTGTAAAAAACACATCTTTAAAGGAAAAAGATATGGACCAGTTACTCAACCGTGTCGATGAAAACGAAACCAGCTCAGAGCTGTTGGATATTTTCAATGCTTCCGATAAGGATGTTCAGAATGAATCCTTAATTCCAGAACATGAAAAATTTAAGATTATCAAAAATTCCGAACCGCCGCCGGAAACGGAGGTGGACGATTCCGTGTAGTTATTTCTTGACTTTCCTCATTACTCTTGCCTTCCATCAGCTTGGCTATGCCCAAATCGACGAACTTGTCGACCAGGTCAACCAAGCGGAACAGGGTACGGTCCAGATCGGCAACAGTATTTTCAGAATCATTAAAGTTGCCGCTAGCGTTCTATTGGGGATCGCGGCCATTGCCTTTCTGATTATCAGGGAACAGAATCAGGACATGGCACGTAAAGTGGGCAATGTTATTTTGGGGCTGGTCATTTTCTATGGCCTTATCGAGATTGGGGAAAACTTGGCCGGGTAGCGATGGAAAACAAGCTGGTAAGAATCCCAAAGGCCCTTCAGAAGGATGTCTTCTTCTTCGGGCTACGCGCTAAATATGTGGACCAAGCCTTCAAAGGCACGTTCCTCTCCTTGATGTTGGGGCTGTTTTTGAGTACGGTCATACCTACTTTTCTCAGTCTTATACTTTCCTTTTGTACTGCGGCACTTTACATCGGGCTGATGTTCTTCTATTCCAAAGCCTATGGTGAAAACGGTTTTATTAAATCCCGAGCGGACAAGAAAGGCCCGGATGCCATCAAAGGGCATGTGAACAAAAAACTCCTCGTGCTATGGAAAAAACGGTAAATCTATTGGACGCCTTTCCCATTTATGGGTACGAGGCCCCTATTCTGGTGTCGAAAGAAAAAGGTTGTATCAGTATTCCGTTGGAATTGGAGCTTCCGGAAATCTACACTATGGATGGAAAGGACTATTTGAACCTGAACCGGATAGTCTCCGGTATTCTGGAAATAATGGGGGGAAATTGCCTGTTGCACAAACAGGATCTTTTCTTCGGGGAAACCTATGCCGTTGATCCTTTGCGGATGAAACGCGATTTTTTCGAGACGCAGGATGAACTCTATTTTAAGAATAGACCTTTTTTAAGACACCGTTCTTTTTTGGCGATTCACAAGGTACCCAAGGGCTATATTGGCCGAACACCCCTAGGTGTCAATTCTTTTTTGAAAAAGGAACGCGGTTTCTATGGGAAAAACCCGCTACCCGCAGAATATTTGAACACAGAGGTCATGGCCGATTTCGAGGCCCGTGTCGGGGCCGTGAACGACCTGATTAACGATTCCGGTTTGATAGGTTCCAAAATATTGGGATATGAAGAACTTTTCGGATCGGCCGGGTACTACGACAATTATCTGGAAGCAAGCTACCAAACGGGTACTGGCAAGGATGTTGATTTTTCGGGGAACACCTTGCACATCGGGGACAAACAGGGGCAGTATTTTACGCTGGAAAACTTGGACCAATTTTCAAAAGAGGATATGGCCTTTCACGAGTACTTCGGAAAATACACCACCGGTGAAAACCTGTTCCCTATCGGGAACCTGTTCTCTTTGGGCTTCAAGATCCCACACGAACATATCATCAACCAATACATCTATATCCCAGAGAAGGAAAAGGCCATGGGCAGGCTAAGGTCAAAGGCGAAACGCTTGAACAAGTACGCCACCAATCGCAAAGGGGACAAAAACAGCACCTACCGGGACCAAATCTATGAGTTCCAACAATCGATACTGAACGACCACAAGGAATTGGTGTATTACCACCTGAACGTATTGGGGTTGGCCGATTCCAAAAAGACCTTTCGGTCGATGTGCAACACCGTAAAATCCGCATTCGGAAAATTGGGCATCCATGCCAAGGAAAATTCCGTGGACCGCAAAAATCTATTTTTCGGGGGCATTCTCGGTAACGGCATCGGTACGAGTATGGAACTGTACAGTCCGTTCTCCTCAGAAATGGCTTCCAGTCTATGGTATTTCGAAGGAGGTTATAAAAATAAGCTTCACGGTCCACACGGGCTGCGTATGGTCGATAGGGCCACGGGACAACCTTTACTGGTCAGCCTCTATCGCGAGCCGGAAAAAAAAGACTGGATTTTCAACCGGGGTATGCTCATCGCATCGGGATCGGGCGGAGGGAAGACTTTCTTTACAAACGCCTATCTGTACTCTGAATATCGGGAAGGTGCGGAAATTTTGATTCTTGAAAACGGAAATTCATATGACAAGCTATTGGACCAACTGAACGGGGTCACAATAGCGAACGACGACCAAAACCCGTTTACCTTCAATCCCTTTATACTCGATCCTATAGATGTTGTCGTTAAGGATGGCAAGAAAACCCTGACCGAACATAAACTGACCCAACTTATCGCTTTGGTGTATTTGCTATATGGGCGTAAGGATAATGAAGCAGGGGATACCCATGATAGTGCGGTAGTCCGTACGATCATCGAATTCTTGGTTCAGGGATATTATCAGCATCAGTTTTCTAATGGTAGTTCCGACGATTCTTTTAATACATTCTACGACTACACACATCAAAATTTGAAAGCCCTAATGCAAACGAAGGGCATCCGGGATGAAATATTCGACCCCAATCTGTTCTTATTGTTGCTCAGCAAATACGCTCACGAGGGACCGAGGGCCTATCTCTTGAATAGCAGGGATAAAAGAATAGCCCAACTGAGCCAGGAAAGACTGGTCTATTTCAAATTGGAAAATCTGGTCAATAATGAAGAACTTTTTCCCATCGTGGCATTTTTGATGATCGACGTGTTCGACAAAAAGTTGAAGGATTCAAAGAAACTTTCCCTCAACAAAATATTGGCCGTGGACGAGGCGTGGAATCTGTTCGACAACCCCATTATGGCCCACTATTTCGATGCGAAATCCAGAATGGCAAGAAAGTATGGAGGACAGCCCATATTCATATCACAGAAGGTCGACGATTTCGTAAAATCAAAATTTATCGGCAAGACCATCGTGGTTAACAGTCATATCAAAGTGCTGCTCGACCTTGGTGAATTCGCCAACTCCTTTGATGAAATCCAGAAGATATTGGGTCTGAACGCCAAACAAAAGCAACTGAACCTTTCCGTCAACAAGGATCTGCCGACAGGTCGAAAACTAAGGGAAATGGCAATTTGTTGGAAGGAACGGGTCAAGGTTTTTGGACTGGAAACATCCTTACCGACCAAATGCCTGTTCGAAACGAATCCGAACGAAAAAGCAAAAATCAATAGGCTGCATGAACAGCACGGTTATGATTGGGAACGAACCGCGATCGCATATAAACAATTGGAGATGGAACAAACCGATAGGGATTCGAAAACCCTGAACGGAAATAGTAAGAACACTTAAAACCAAAAAAATGAAAAATCAAAGACTAAAAATGGCTATTGCTATATGTTTTATAGGGATACTCCCTTGTTTGGCAACTGCGCAGATTCCGGTGACCGATGTAGCGGCGAACGCACAATTGGTACTGCTCAACTCAAATGTGGCGACGCTCAATTCGCAATTGGCAACGTTGAACGCGACCATGGGCAAGCTATTAGCACAGATGGAACGCAACGTTACTGCCAATTCCAGTTCCTCCAAAATCCTGAGTCAAGACCTGAGCGCGAAAAGAACGCCGGCCAGCTATGTCATGGGAAGTCCTGAAATGAACGAACTCTACGAACTAAAGGATAAGATCATAGCCGCCTATAAGGGTACGCAGAAGAACCTGCGAACCTTTACCAACTTGGAAAAAGTGGAAAAGAAGAGGGCTGCCGAGACATTGGCGGATGCCGTTTTACAGGTATCCTCCCTTGTTTCCCAAGGTTCACAAATTGCCTCCACCGGTGAGATTATCGAATCAGCGGACAGGCTATCGGCGCTCAGATCGATTTTGGAAAAGATGAACGGGTTATTGGACGATGTCATCAAAGTCAACACATCCCTTCTACAAAAAAACGAACACCGTAAAGCCGTCCAATCACTTATAAAAACAAATTAATGAACGCCTTACAATCAAGTTCGGGCTTTCGGGTAACGGTCAATTCCATATTCGACCAGTACATCGGCGATGCTTTTGCCAGTTTGGGGCCTACGTTGAGCATCGGATTCGGAATGGCGAAAATCGGTTTGGGCATTTTTGCCCTTACACACTTTGCAGGTAATGATCGAGCGGATGTTATTAAGGCGTTGAAATGGTTTCCCTTAATGTTCATTTTGTTCAACTATTCGGAATTCGCACACGCCATTTTTGAATTTTACAATAATCTAGGTTCATCGTTTGTTAGCACCCAAAAAAGTTGGGATACCATCGGACAAAAGATAGCTTTGGCGCAGATCGATGTAGCGGCGAACAACCTTGTGGAATGGAACCTGTTGAGCATGGACATCGATGGGCTACAGTCGTTCGCCCTTACCGGACTGGCCGGTTCGATAACGGCGTTCGCACATATTATTTCCACCTTGATATTCATCGGCATCAAGGCATTGGCCACCATTTATCTTTTCATCCTTATCATTTTCGGGCCTATCAATATCGGACTTTCGTTCATTCCAGCTATTTCGGGACTCTGGAAAGCATGGCTGCAAAAGTTCATGAGTATCTGTCTTTGGCTGCCCATGCTCTACGTGGTGGATATGTTCATGGTCAACCTTGTGGACCAGTTGGTCGATCATTTGCTTCGATACGGTTCCTATGATCTGGGACTGATCTTAAGTTCGTCCATGTTGATACTGATGACCTCTTTTTTTTATATCAAGGCACCCACTTTGGCAAATTTTGTAGTCCAAGGCCTTAATATTTCAGGGGGTGGAATCGTCGCCAAACCGAAACACTATGGTAAAAAAGCGATTCAAACGGCTATGGACGCAAAAAGCGGTGGGGCTACCAAAGCTGTCCGAACATTAATCCAATAATCAACTTATGGAAGGAAAATACGGGATAATCAATGACATCGCCCAGAGCAGAAGGCACAACAATAGATTGGTATACAGTTGTTTGGCAGTTGTCATTATGGTTTTTGGTATGGCCACCTACTATGTAATGAAGGCGGATCAGCGCGCCAAAAACAACGCCTATCTGCTTCATGGAGGGCAGAGATTGCCCATGGCCCCCATTAGGGATGTAAAGGAAAATCTGGAAATACTTTGTGAAGGCCATCTTTACAATTTTCATGAGCTCTTCTTTTCCTTGGAACCTAATTTGAAGCTAATTAAAAGGAACATTGAAGGAAAGGCATTACACATGGTCGACTGGTCAGGCAACCGTTTATACGCCCGTTTGGTCGAAAAAAAGTACTTCCATGATGTGGCAATGCGCGACTATCGCTACTTTGTGGAACTTGATTCGATTCATATCGATTATGGAACCTACCCGTTTCCGTTCACATTTTACGGCAAACAGGCCATAGAAAAAGGCAAATCAACGACGTATAGGAACCTCATTACTAGAGGACAACTAAAAAAGTCGGGGGTCACCCCAAACAATTTAAACGGCATAAAGATTATTGACTTTCAGGTCTTGGACAATTCCGATCTGGAGCGCATGTAGTATGAAATTAAAAGAACAAATACAAGTTGTGAAGAGATGGGTGGTCAGAAACCAAAAGGTTGCTATGGCTTTACCTCTCATTCTGATAATGACCAGCTTTTTTGTCATCGAAAATCTAAAGGATTTTCAGATGGGCGGTAATGACGCGGCAAACCTGAACGGGTTCAATTCCGAACTACCGGGCGAAACACCAACTTTGGATTCCGATACCGCAGGCCGACTATGGAAGGTCAAGGATTCCTTAGAAAAGGAAGAAGTAGAAAATACCGAAGCTGCAACTAACCTAAAAGATTTGGAAAATTCCGAGAACGACTCGCTTCAGCGGATCTTAAAACAACTGGAAGGGCTGTCCATGAAGTCTAGTACCAAGGAAACCGCCAAAGCGGAAATCCCGGAAACCAGAAAAAACATGGTTAGGGAAAAGCAAACCGAAATAACGGCGAATGAGAAAAAAAAGCAGTTCGCGGAGGAACGGTTGGCCTATCGTGAAAAGCTTTTAGAGGGTAAGGAAAAAATGATCGGCGATACTCAAAACACTCATGGGAATTTGTCCCCCGCTCCGGTTATGGATATTAAAAAGTCGATCTCATATAGAGCTACTGTATATGGCGACCAATTTATATTGCCCAATGAGAATGTCCGATTACTGCTCATGGAAGATATGGTTCTAGAGAAGAAAAGGTTCAAGAAGAATACGTTTGTATACGCCATGGCCTCGATTAAGGAGAATAGGGTTTATCTGGACATCGCCAATATCGAACATCATCCGGTTAGTCTATCGGTCAGAGATTTCAACGATGGCAGGGAAGGCATCTATAGCACACGTGCGGGGGAACTATGGCGGGAATATAAGGCGAATGCAAGCAGTAATTTATTGACCAATGCCACCGATGAGCTGACCAACGGTTCTCCCGATCTGGTGACCGATATAGTAAGAGGATTGGGTTCCTTCCTTAGAAAGAAAAAATTACGGGAGAAAGAGAAGATTCTTTTGATGGACGATTACGAACTTTTATTGGTAACGCAATGAGAATAAAAACCTTCATATCATTATTTGTATTATTCGGTGCGCTTTTTGGAAATGCGCAGACGGACACTATTCCTGTTTCCAGGGATTATAAGACAATACTCGTCCTGCCCGGAATTTTCGATTTCTCCATCAACGGGAAAGAACTCAATTTCATCGAATCCTTCCCTGTCAAAAATGCGTCCGACAATGCAAAACGTATCGTCCTGCTAAGTTACAATGACGTGGCACCCGATACCGAAGATCATACCAATTACACGGTGTATACTAGGGATGGTCTTGCTTATGATTTTATCTTAAGACTGGTTGAAGTTCCTGTTAAGAAAAGATGGCCGATTACTAGATCTATGGCGGAAAACCCGGAAGCATTATCCGCCTCGGATGATATTTCCGATGTCTCAAATTCAAATGTAACGCCACAACCTCAAATCAAGCGTTCCGATAATACTACAACAATAGAAGAAAATCTGGGGGTTTCGTCGGATAAAGGAACGACCGAAGAACCTTTGCCGCTCACTAGGGAACTCTATGTGCTCGACCGCATGGAATACGTTCGTCGGCGATGTTATTATAATCAGTTTAACAAAGGCAAGGTCATTCGCTATTTCGCCAAATACGATGACGTGTTCTTATGGCTTGAAAATGTCTTTTATGAAAACAACGAAATATACCTACAGTTCCGTTTGGAGAACAAAGCGCACATGCCCTACGATGTGAATTTTCTCAAATTCCGTATCGCTTCCAATTATAGGAACAGTCCGAACAATATTGACAAAAAACACGAGCCCTTGTTCCGGTATAAGGTTCCTAAAAGGGTAGAAGGGAATTCCGAAAACTACTTTATGGTGGTCTTCGATAAGTTCACATTGGATCGGAAGAAAGTACTTATGGTCAATGTGGACGAGGATAAAGGCAATAGGAACCTATCCCTGGATATCGACCATAGCGTTATCAATAACCCGTTAGCTTTTAAATTATGAGAAATGTTCGTTTTTGTATAGCGATGGCATTATTGTTATCGGCTTCATTCTGCTTTGGCCAACTGAGGGGTAATCTTGCCTCATCGGTCGGTTTGAGTGGTGGGTATGTCGAAGATGGTTACGGCATCATGGGTACCTTCAATTTCCATCCCGACAGGTACCGGTATTTTCAGATAAGCGTATTGGCGGCCATTGCCGAGGATAAAGGAAGTCAGGATATCCCCTACAATATTTTTACCATACAACCTGGAATCTATTACCGGGTATTCGTGGCACCGCGAAAGAGAAATTTCAGCTTGTTTCTAGGCGGGGGCGGACTCTTCGGATACGAGGTCATCAACAATGGCAGTAATGAACTTCCAAGCGGAGCTTTGATAAACGCCAAAAGTCAATTCGTCTATGGCCTCTATGTCGGGGCGGAAGCGGAAGTAGGTATCAGCAATGATTTTTCCCTGCTCATAAAAGCGAACGAATACTACCATATCAATTCCGATGTTGGGAATTTTTATCCGTATGCCGGAGTCGGCCTACGTTATTTTTTGTTCTAAAAACGATTGTATGAAAATGAATGCCCCACAACGGATATTCGCGGTAACAACGCTATGTTTAGCTCTGATATTGGCATGTAGTAAGGACTTTGAGGATATCGTACAAGATTCCTTCGACTTTACGTTTGAAGGCACCAACGAAGAAAATGGATTCGTATTCGAAGCGACTAAAACGGATTTCATATTGGAACCCGAACGGATGGTTTCCAATGTTTCCTATTTCATGAAATACGATAATATTGACGGAAAAGGATATTACATAGGAACCGAAAACGATACGGTCCATGCGAACGATACCATATCGGTCAAAAATTTCAATCTTTCATACCGTTATATGCCCATTGATACAGGAATGCATAAGATAAAAGTCTTGGCTTGGGATTCCAATAAAATTGAAAAGGAGCTTGAGCTGATATACAATGTCAAGTATGCAAGTTTTAGCTTTTTACTGGGCAAGGGTACCGATGATTTCCTCATCAATAGCCCAAATCCAGTCAATGTGACCTTATTGAGGGATAGGAACACCGCTAATCCCGACCGAGAATCGTCAGAAGAGTTTGAGATTACCTACCAACTGGAAGATGGTTCGGGTAAACTTCTTCTGGGGGATACCGAATACAATGCCGGAAAACCTTTTATGTTACCCAAAGGCGTTACGGAATTTAGCTACCGACCGGAAACCTTGGGAGAACATAAATTGACAATGACCGCAAAGGCTCCCGATAGTGCCACATTGACCAATGAAATGTTATTGACGATAGAAAATATTGACTTTACTTTTAGGGCCACGGCGGCTTCCTCGCAGGTCGAGCTAGAAACCAATTTGGCTATCAATATCGACTTGCAGACCCAAGAAGAAGAAAGTGAGGTTACTTTCGACATAAGCCATTCGTTCTCGTCGGATAGCCAAGGTGCGGGAACCGTTCGGGATCAGAATGGTGGGGTAATGGATCCCGGTACTTTTCGTAAAATCAATCCGGGCAACTACAATTTCACTTTCGAGGACGATGAATTGGGACAGCGTAAAATCTATTTCGACCTCCGCGACAGCAATGGTCAGATAAAAAGGGACAGTGTTGAAATCGAAGTGGCCAATATTCCGTTCACGTTTAGTGGTAACTCGGAAAGTAACCAAGTTTTTGTAAACCAGCGGACACAGCTTAATTTCAACATCAAATCGAACGGCAACACATCCAACATCGATTACTTCCTGACCTATGATTTGGAGGAAGGAAATGGAACGATTTCAGGGGTCGGCGGAAATACGATTCAGAACAATTCGGACTATCCGGTGGACCTGGGCAATTTCCCATTGTTCTATACGCCCGAAACCCTGGGCCCGCATCGGATCAGCTTTCTCGCTACCGACAATTATGGGCAGGCCGTCGGGCCTGTCGAAATCGATTTGGAGGCCAAACAGCTAGAACTGGAATTTAACGCCTCCGCTAATAGCAATGAAGTATTGGTAGGGCAACGGGGCACGGTTTCATTGAGCCTCATCGAAAAGGGGGAGTATAATGGAGTATCCTATGAACTAAATTATTTTATTTCCGGTGGTAATGCCGGACTATACAATGGAAATTCTCAAATTTCTCCTAGTCAATATTTTACTATAAGTCCAGGAAGTTTTGCTTATGATTTTATAGCCGAAGAATCAGGAACTTACGAAATTACCTTTTTGCTTCGAGACAGTAATGGACAGATTTTAGAAGAAAAAGTAACGATGGTCGTTGCGAACAATGATTTTGCTATCAGTATGACCCCATCGAAAGCAACGGAATTTTCCAATATTCCGGTCGGGATTATTGTGGATATTGATGAAGTACCCGAGGGAGCGAACGATAGTTACACAGCCTTCTTTTCATCGAGCCAGAACGGTTCGCTATCGGTCAATGGTGTTAACTACGGTCCCGGGGAAGAATTCCCATTGGGTGCAGGAGTCAATAATCTTACCTATACCGGACTTGAACCTGGCCAGCACAATATCATTCTTAGTGTAGAATCCGGTTCGGATGTTACGCGAACGGCCAACACCACAATCACGTATGACCAAGTGGATTTTACCTTTACGGCGGGAACGCAAAAATCGGATATAACGGTCGGGGAAACCACCGGACTCAATTTCAATATTTCGGAAAGTGTGGGGTCTTCGAATTACACCATGCGCTTTAGCATGAACGGGAACGCACTCATCAGGGATAATAACGGTATCGAAGTAAGCCCCGGGAACAGTTACGATGTCAATATCGGCAACTTTAACTGGTCGCTGGAGGGAACCAATGAAAGTACGGTTCGATTGGCTTTCACGGTTCGAAACGATACAGGATTGGAGAAAACAGTGGATATTACGGTAAATGTGGAGGCCAAGGATTACACCTTTACTGCATCAGGCACATTGCAGCAGGCCTATACTGGAGAACAGGTAGATATTAACTTCAATATTTCCGAAATCGGAATCGGTGGGGATACCTATGAGATGTATTTTTCGGCAAGTGGCAACAATGGTTCTTTTGAATATGGAGGCACTAGCTACTCCGCTGGGGAAAGTTTTGATGTACCTGTGGGGGCATTCTCGGGAAAGTATTCCGGAACGACCGAGGGCAATCACAACATCACTTTCACTGTGCGCTCTTCATCGGATGTGGAGAAAACGGCCAGTGTCAATATAAACTATACAAGGTATGAGGAACCGTTCGAGTTGACCATTAGTCAGGCCCCGGGCGAGCGTTTGGAAGGGGAATTTTTCAACATTGCGGTTATAACCAATGCAATCGGCACACACGACCCCGATGTAACTTATCAGATGACATTTTCCTTTAGTGGAAACCGTGCCGGTTATTTCTTTTACGGTGGAAATAGATATGATGAGGGGCAAACGATTCCATTGAATTATGGGAGTACCAACCTTACCTTCTATCCCGATAGCCAAGATACATTTACCATTGATTTTGAAGTGGAGAATTCAACAGGGCAATCCCAAATCGAAAACACATTTGTGGACACCATACGAAGACCTGTGGCATTGGTCAAAGGTGAAAAGTACAATGTCAGTTGTGGGGGATTGAACGGTTGCGATTATCAAGTCAGGATCTATACCTGTTTTGATATTGGATGTTCGGAGGCCTATGGCGGTGCTACGCTAGATCAGGTAGAAATCAGGATATTCAACAGGAGTTCCAATCGGTGGGATACCCTCTTATTCAATTACAACGAAGCCACGGGCGATGGAGTTGACAGGTATTTTATGTTGGAAGAGGAACCCCGTGAAAGCCGTTTGAAATATCTCGACCAAGACTTCGAGGTCAGGGTTAGGGATACCAATGGCCAATGGAGTGAAAGAGTAGCTGGAAGAGTGGTTAGAGTTTAAGTTTCATGGACGTTTTCTTTACCATTAACTAAAAGCAATTAATACTAGCTTCTCTTAAAAGTATAGGTAATAACGACATCTTGATCATCCAAAAAATCTTCTTGGTCAACGACCAATCGGTTTTTGGTAAACTCTACGATGACCCAATCGTTCCGATTCTCAAATCGTATGATCTCATTGTTTATCAGCTCGTACCTATCATCTTCGACATTTTGAAATGCGGGTACTTCCCCACAGGATAGTCCGTTTTCATTAATAGAAAAAGCACTTTTTTCTCCAGGCCCCCGAGAGCTGAAAAAAGTTAAATTATCTTTTAGACATTGACGTATTTCGTTGGTGTTGAATAAGTCCACGTTGACCGTACCGTCCCCATTGATATCAACGGCAGTATTGGAATCAATGGCCTCGTACTCCCACTGGCCCAACAAAGCTTGGCTCCTGTCCGACTCTGCTACGCCATCATCATCGCCACTACATGAAAAAAATAGTAGCATTGGGAATGCAAGTAAGAAGAAAACATTTGGTTTCATTGGACGTGCCTTGGATTAGTACAAATATATTAATGAGGATTACATATTTTAAACAAAAATTTCCAAAATTAATTGTGCGCAGGCAAGATAAATGCAAGCAGGCGATTTTTTTCGCATGCTTTGGATTTATGTGTGGTTTCGAGGATGTTCAACAAACCTGAAACGGAAAGACCCCGAGTGCGGACCAGCGCAGCGTGTCCGCTCGGGAAGTCTTGTAGTGGAAGGTTTGTTGAACTTCCGCAGGAGCATGGCAAACAAAGCCAATGCACCAGAACTAATGGTGCACACTTTTGATTCCTTTTCATTGTAAACGCGCATACTAAAATTCCTCCATTAGGCTCAATTTTTTTAAAGTTAAAAAAAGATGATTTGCACTAAACTCCATTTCGTCATCAAACTAACTTATCAATTACGATTAAAAATAAATGGTAACGTAAAGCCTTTAAGTCATGGAAAATAAACGCATCCGCATTCAGCTTCTATTTCTACATGCAAAACTAACATTAACTTCATTGTTACTTTTCTTGTTCTTACCTTCGGCTAATTCCCAATCTACGAGTAAGGGAAATGACGGGCACAAAATGATACAAAATCTTCATGCTACCAACACTTCGCCCATAAATAGCAAATCGATTGAAAACATGGACCATAATTGGCACTACGCGACCGAACATCCGGTTAGTCATGCCCCATTGGTCAAAAACGGTGCGGTCTATTTTGGGGATTGGGGAGGCACGATATTTAAAGTGGATGCGGAAGAGGGAAGTTTAATCTGGAAAAAAAATATCGAAAAGCCCATGACAGAATGGACCTGGTACGGTTTTGCGGGAACTGGCAGTCTTGGTGACGGCAAGGTATTCGAAGCGAGTGTAGAGGGAAATGCCTTCGCTCTCGACCAAAATTCGGGCGAACTGCTTTGGCAGACCGAATTTACAACCGATCCTGAAGCAGGTAATCTTAGCGTACTGCTCTATCATGATGGTTTGGTATATATCGGTGTTTCTTCTGTCGAGGAAATGCTTGACTCCCCATCGTTTACCCCGAATCTTCAGGGAAAGGTAATCGCTTTGGATGCAAAGACTGGGGACAAGGTATGGGAAAGATTTCTGGTGGAACCTCCCCAAAATGGCGTACCGATGTGGACGTCATTTGCCCTCGATACTGAAAGCAACACCCTTTATTTTACCACAGGAAACAACTATACGGGAGAAGAGGCCTCCAAGATGTCAGATGCAATGGTTGCCGTAGATTCCAAGACCGGGGATGTCAAATGGTTCTATCAAGTTACACCTCATGATATATGGACGCATCATCAAAAGAAAGGTCCTGACTATGATTTTTCCGGGGGAGCGCAATTGTTTACCGCCGAAATTGATGGGGAAATGAGAAAACTAGTTGGAGCCGGTCAAAAAAGTGGCGTGTATACCGTCTGGGATGCAAAGACTGGTGACAAGGTCTGGGAATCCGTTATTGGATACGGAGGTGTAAAGGGAGGCATGTACAGCGAAGCTTCCATTGCTGACGGAACTGTGTATGTCTGGAGCAACAATAATTATGCGCATAAGCCTCCGACCGACACGCCTCTAACCGTTAAGGCGTTGGATGCAGCCACGGGAGAGTTAAAATGGGTGGCAAACGAATCGCAACCGGCTTCCCTTGTGACGGGATATTTGGCAAACGATGTTTATATCGTTGGATCCGTCGAAGGAACAATTCAGGCCTACAACACCAAAGACGGAAAGAAAATATGGTCGCACAAAAATCCCGCCCCAATAATTTCTTGGCTGATTGTTAATGACGACTCGCTCTTTTTGGGCGGTGGCATTCCTAAAATGTTCGGGGAATGGGCTGGCTCTAACCAAAAAGGACATGGCCTATATGCTTATTCGCTGAAGCAATAAGCTGCAAATCAGTTGTATGTCAAATTTTAAATAAATCCAAAGGATAATTTTTTATACTTTTGTAGTTGATGCAAAAAGCAAATAAAATAGCGGCATTTTTTTTCTTAGGCTTGTTTAGCCTAATGGTGTTGCACCAAGCTTTTCCGCACGTGCATCATCAGCACGAGGAAACGCATTCCCATTCACATATTGCCCATACTGGCGAACGCCATCATCACGATGAAAGTTCTCACGAAAAAGAAGAATCCCCAAACGGTTTCTTTGGGTTCTTTATGGATATGCACGTCCACTCAACGGTATCCAGCGATATTGTTGTACTTAAAAGGAATACGGTTGAGCAGCAGACTATCGTAGATGATAATATCGTAAAATCTAATTCTGATTTTCAAGAATTTTATGTCTTTGATAGTAGGCAAAACAGTAAACCGCCAATTTATCATCCACCCAATAACTATTTTAATTCTTACCTCTCATCCCTCGATTTACGAGGCCCACCATCTTTAGGTTAATCGTTTAGGAATACCTATCGCTACGGAAGGAATCCTTTTATACATTAAGATTAAACCTAAAATTTCAAACAATGAATAAATACATCGTATCCGCGATTTGCGGATGCCTGTTCTTTGTTAATGGTTTCTCACAGAATAAAAACATTGGGGAACTGCTTAACGAAATAGAACAGAACAATACAGAGTTAAAAGGCTATCAATCATTTATTGAAAGCCAACAACTCGAAAACAAGAGCAACAATAATTTACCCGACCCACAGCTTTTAGGATATTATTTACCTTTTGGCGATAATGCGACGGGAAATTATACCGAATATGAAATATCGCAATCCTTCGAATTTCCGACGGTATATGGTACACGCAGTAAATGGAACGAATTAAAGTCAATGCAACTGCAAACTTCCTATGCTAAAAAGAGGCAGGAAGTTTTGTTGGAAGCAAAAACGGTATTGATTGAACTCGCTTTCCTTCAAAAGCAGAGAGCCATAGAAACCCAAAGAAGAGCCCAGAGCAAACAGGTTTTCGACCAGGTTAAAGAACTGTATGAAAAAGAGCTAGTTGGAATTTTGGATTTGAACAAGGCGAAAATTGCTTGGATTCAAGAGCAATTTGTGGTCGAACAGATTGAAAGCGAAATCCAAATTGTACTGTCCAAACTTAAAACCTTAAATGGCGGGCATACCATTGATGGTTTTACTTCGGGTAGCAATATGCCTATTGAAGTTGCTGCGGTAGAAACGCTTTGGCAGGAAAGGTTGGCCAATGACCCTTCTCTACAAGAATTAAAGGCTTCCGAAACGGCTTCACTTCAAAAAGTAAAATTGGAAAAAAACAAGGTGCTACCGAATATGGCACTTGGTTACAATTATCAGGGCGTTAGCGGCAGTAATTTTTCGGGTTTTTACGGTGGCCTTTCCATTCCGTTGTGGAACAGCAAGAACAAGGTAAAAGCCGCCGAAGCGAATTATGAATATCAGCAATCGAATACCCAAGTGATTACGGCCTCGCTTTACGCACAATTTCAAGAAACATACAATCGATACGAATTGATGCTCGAAAAATATAATAAGTATCTAACCACAATGGGTAACTTAAATAGTGAACAACTGCTTTTTAAGGCTTATATGCTGGGCGAATATTCGTTTATGGACTACTATTTAGAGCTTCAGTTTTACCGTAATGCATCTGACAGAATGTTGCAAATGGAAAAAGAAATCCAATTACTACAGGCACAATTATTAAAACATCAATTATAAACTATTAAACATACAACTATGAAATCGAAGATTCACGAATACCAAAACAAATATTTAACAATGAGTAAAATTTCAAAAATAATATTCGCAATAGCGATAGGTTCAATGATTACCGTAACCTCTTGCAGAGATACAAAAACCGAAAGTACGGATGACCACGGCCACGAACACAATGAAGATGGTAGTCATATGGACGATGAAACCATAGAACAAGAAGAATTTCAAGTAGGAAAAGATTCTATGGAAACAAAGACCGAAACCCACAAACACGATGATGGTTCTGAACACCACGACCATTAAAAATCTAATAAATACGAAAGATGAGATATATAATAGTAGTGCTTGCCTTTTTGGCGATGTCCTGCAACAATAGGGAAGAAGATGCACACGCACACAACGAAGATGGTAGTCACGTGGGTGAAGAAATTCCACGATTGAGCGAGACTATCTGGACGGATGAAACAGAGCTGTTTGTCGAGTTTCCTGCACTTGTAGTGGGCAACGGAAGCAAATTCGCAGCCCACTTTACGGTTTTGGATAAACACCAGCCCGTTCGAGAAGGTTCTGTTACGGTTAGCTTGATAAAAGATGGCCAAGGCATCAGAAATACGGTAGATGCACCGATATCACCAGGTATTTTTTCGCCTTCCATTCAACCAAAAGAAACGGGTAGTTACCAACTTGTTTTTGAATTGAAAACGCCAGACTATTCAGATAAAATAACGATTGACGATGTTACGGTTTATGCTAATGCAGACGAAGCCATAAAAGCTTTGGGTGCAGCCGAAGATGATGGGAGCATTTCGTTTTTGAAAGAACAAGCTTGGAAAATCGATTTTCAAACCGCACCTGTGGTTTCAGGTAAAATTTACGATGTCATCAACACCTCTGGTGTTTGGATGCCTTCGCCTGGTTCTGTAAAGTCCTTGGCAGCAAAATCCAATGGGGTGGTAGATTTTAAAGTTAGTAATCTCACGGAAGGCACAGCAGTAAAAAAAGGTCAGCTCTTAATGAGTTTGAACAGCCAAGGTTTGGCATCTAATAATTTAAGTACGGATATCGCTTCCGCGAAAGCGAAATACCAACAGGCCAAATCTGAATATGACAGAAAGAAAGAACTGTACGATTCTAAAATTGTCCCAAAATCTGAATTCGAAAAAGTGGAGAGCAATTTTGAAATCGCCAAAGCCAATTATCAATCATTGGTGTCGGGCGTTTCGGGAGGTAGCAAACAAATTCGTGCACCTTTTGATGGCTTTATAAAATCCATTACGGTTTCTAATGGCGATTATGTGGCACAAGGCGTGGCATTGGTAGCTATTGGCACACACCAATCCAAAGTATTGAAAACCCAGTTAGCACCTAACTATGGACTCACAATGGAGAACGTACAGGGAATCTGGTATCAAACGAGCAACGGACAATGGGCAAATGTAACAGATGCGGAAGGCGAGATTCTTTCCATAGGTAAAGATGTAGAGCGTGAAAACCCATTGATTTCAGTTTTTGCTCAAGTAAATGCAGAGGTCGATATGCCAGAAGGAAGTTTAACGCCCGTGCAAATTGCAATGGGAAATGCGACCCAAAATACTACGATTCCTGTAAACGCCTTGTTGGAAGACTACGGAAGCTATTCTGTTATCGTGCAACTTTCAGGCGAAAGTTTTGAAAGACGACCTGTTAAGATTGGAAAACGCAATGGCGAGAATGTAGAAATAGTACAGGGCTTGGAAGTTGGCGAAGTAGTGGCAACTACAGGAGCATACCAAGTTAAAATGGCTTCAATGTCGGGTTCAACACCTGCACACGGTCACGAACATTAAAAACGAAGAGAAATGTTAAACAAAATATTATCAATTTCACTTCAAAATAGATTGCTCATACTATTGGGAGCGGTTGCCTTGAGTGTGTTGGGCGTGTATTATGCACGTACAATGAACGTCGATGTATTCCCAGACCTTACGGCACCAACGGTAACAATTCTTACCGAAGCACACGGAATGGAATCTGAAGAAGTAGAAAAATTAGTAACCTATCAACTTGAAACAGCCTTAAACGGTTCGCCCAATGTGAGACGAATCCGTTCGTCATCGGCAGCAGGTGTTTCCATTGTTTGGGTAGAATTTGAATGGGGAACAGATATTTATCGAGCTCGCCAAATTGTTAGTGAACGCATCCCGATGGTACGGGAAAATTTGCCTGAAGGTATCGGAGCACCAACTATGGCACCAATTTCATCCATTATGGGAGAGATAATGCTTTTGGGAGTGACATCCGATAGTTTGTCGCCAATGGAACTGCGAACCTTGTCAGACTGGACAATCAGACCTCGCATAAAAGCCATTGGCGGTATAGCAAATGTGGTGGTCATTGGTGGCGATTACAAGCAATATCAGATATTTGCCAATCCCGAAAAGATGAAGTATTACGATGTGAGCCTATCAGAATTGGTGGAACACGTCAAGGAAGCAAACCAAAATGCGCCCGGTGGTATTATAAACCAATATGGCAATCAGTATATCATAAAGGGAAGCGGTAGAGCGTATGCGCTTGAAGATTTACAAGAAGCGGTTCTAAAGGAAGTGAATGGTCAAACCATCAAAATAAAAGATGTAGCAACTGTACAAATCGGAGCTGCCGATAAAATTGGCGACGGTTCATTAAATGCAAAACCCGCTGTGATTCTGACCATTTCAAAGCAACCCGATGTGAATACCTTGGAGTTGACAGACCGCTTGGACGAAGCCATTGCAGACTTGGAAACAACCTTGCCAAAAGGTGTCAACATCAAAAGCCAAATCTTTAGACAGTCCGATTTCATAGATGCTTCTATTAGTAATCTAAATATGACTCTTTTAGAAGGTGCGTTTTTTGTAATGATTATCCT
>Ga0114916_1000524_pt1 | contig 25466 bp, 26 predicted proteins | sample MalvirAntarct_66_FD_83501 | JGI IMG/M metagenome (GOLD analysis project Ga0114916, IMG submission 83501) | Marine viral communities from the Global Malaspina Expedition - Malaspina viral metaG Antarct_66 | ecosystem: Environmental > Aquatic > Marine > Oceanic | place: West Anvers Island... | reverse complement strand
GTTGAAAACCTAACACACCGGAAGCATGGCAATTCGCAGCGGCACACTGACAATGATCACTGGCGCAATGCGAATTGGCATCGTGTTTTGCTTGGGGGGCGGCATCGGAATGACAATCATGCTGTTGCTGGTTCATTTCAAGCTGTACAGCCATATCATTATTTGCTGCATGCGCGGCAGGCAGCAGCATCGACAGCATAAACAAGCCGATAAGCAAATAATGAAAAAGAGACTGTGGTTTTGTCATTAACTAATTACCAATAAATTACGTTTGGTTAGACACAGAATAAGCCAAAAGTTTTTGTTGTGCCAAAATTCTAGCATAGTAACGCTTTACGTTAATAACGTTATTCGTTACTATTGTCTCATGATCATATCGTACAAGTGTAAGGATACTGAGAAGCTGGCAAGCGGTCGCCGTGTCAGACGCTTTGTCAGTTTCGAGCGCGTTGCCTTGAGGAAAATTCGGCAACTTCAGGCTGCAAGCCTGCTCGATGATCTAAAAGTACCGCCCGGTAATATGTTGGAGCCATTGCATGGTGATCGCCAGGGTCAGTACAGCATTCGGATCAACAGGCAGTTCCGGGTTTGCTTCCGCTGGAGTAATGCCGGTGCGGAAGATGTCGAAATTGTTGATTACCACTAGGAGGTAACTAATGCGAAACATTGAAGCTGTAACGCCAGGCGAATTACTGAAAGAAGAGTTTCTTGAGCCAATGGGGATCTCTCAATATCGCCTAGCTAAAGAAATTGGGGTTCCTGCTCAGAGAATCGGCCAGATTATTGCTGGAAACCGTTCTATAACGGCAGACACAGACCTGCGACTTTGTCGCTTTTTTGGTTTATCTAATGGCTACTGGTTGCGAGCTCAGGCTGCATACGACACTGAGATTGCGGCAGATGCATTGGAGGATAAGTTGAAGCATATTCGTCCGTGGAGTGCTGTATCAGAAATCGGGCATGGGGCATAAGCAACGGCTTAACAATGACTCTATACTCGAGTTTTTAAACAGACCTTAAATTTATTGAAAATGAGTAATGAAACCTTAAGCGCGGAAGAGCTTGGTAACAAGCTACTTCAATCAGTCAAAGACTTGATGAAGATACCGTGGAGTATTTCAAGAATCTCGCTGAAGAGAAGAACTTCCCTTATCAGAGCCTTATTAATCTCTATTTGCGTGACTGTGCTCAATCACATAAATAGTTAAAGATTGAGTGGCAATAATTATTATGAGGACAATGGCTACCTCAATATGCTTTTGAGTATTTAGAAGAGAAATATTATGAGTTTAAAAGGAAGTTGTCTCTGCGGTGGTATCCGCTACGAGATTGATGGTGAACTGAGCCCTGCAATGTTTTGCCACTGCAGTATTTGCCGGAAGTCTAATGGATCCGCTTTCGCATTAAATGTTCCAGTTAAGACCTCTGATTTCAATTTGTTGGCAGGGGAGAATCTTTTACGCAGTTATGCTTCGTCCGAAGATGCCAAGCGCTTTTTCTGTGAAACGTGTGGTTCCCCAATATACAGCCAGCGTATCTCTATGCCGGAAATTTTGCGGCTTCGAGTAGGAACTTTGGATGATGACATCGCAATAGAAAAGATATGCCATATTTTTGTCGCGAGTAAAGCCGCATGGGATGACATTCATGATGATTTACCTCAATTTTCAGAACGCCCCACGTAAAAATGACTATGCACAACCCTACACATCCTGGTGAGTTCATCATGGCAACGTATATGGAGCCTTACGGGCTGAGTTGTCGCTATCTTGCCGAGCAATTGGATGTATCTCCGTCTACTTTAAATCGAGTTTTAAAGCAGCAGAGTGGAGTAAGCCCCGAAATGGCATTACGCCTGTCAAAATCGCTTGGCCGAACCCTCAAAGTTGGCTTGCCATGCAAGATACCTATGACCTTTGGCAGGTGGGCAAGAGTATCAAGCTCGATAGAGTTCACAAGGTCGAACTAACTGCTACATAACCATCAAAACCAATCAGCCGGAGCCGTTTCCTTTCATCCTCTCGTAATCCTTGTGAATGGAATCAATTTAACCTCAATCATATCGCCTACGAGCTTTCCACCTTAGAGTTTGTCATATCAATAATCTATTAAAGAGATGAACGTTGGTATGAGTGACGACCCATCCAAAACAACTGATATCGAGCAAACACATGTGCCGGAAAATGCCCAGGCAGAGCATGAAGGCGTTGAACAGCCTCCTGTAAAACCACGGAAGCGACTCAGACGATCCTGGATTTTGTTTGGCTTGCTAGTGCTACTTGTCGTTCTTCTGATTGTTCGAGATGACCTGCGACAGAACGCGTCTGAAAGCAGTGAAAATGCCGTCCAATACGTTGCATTCGATATTCTGGGCTGGTCACCAAGGGATATCTTTGTCTGGCGTTTGCGAGTGGCGGGGTTGTTAGATAGCCCATTGGGGCAACGATGGACAGAGGCTGTAGAACGAGCGGCTGAGCAGCCTGTGCAAGCTGGCGGTCAGTACCGCAAAACGGAATCCTTTGCCAGTGATGAAGTTGAGGCACATATTTATCAGGTGGCGCTTGAGCGAGGTGAAAAGCTGATATGGCAATTCTCACGACTGGATACGTCTGAAAGTCGGCTTTATGCCAGCCTGGAGCGACGCGAACAAAATGCTCAAGAATGGTCAACTGTTACAGAACTTGGTGCAGATGACGCAACCAATAGTCAGGTTGTGTCAAAAGCGGGCGATTACCGTATCGTTCTCCAACCAGAGTTGTTTGCCGAAGCGGAATATTCACTGGCGATGGCCAATGGCGGTTCATTACCGTTTCCAGTTGAAGGCGCAGGGCAACGCGATATTGGCAGCAGCTTTGGTGTTAATCGTGATGGCGGCGCTCGAAAGCATCACGGTGTGGATATCTTTGCAGAAAGAGGAACACCCGTCACAGCGGTGATTGATGGCTATGTCAGAACCGGCACAGGTGCCAGAGGTGGCGAACACGTTTGGCTATCGGGCAGCATGATTGGATTCGGCAGTGCCCGTTATTATTACGCCCATCTGGATTCATTCGCAGTTGAGTCCGGCGACAGGGTTAAAAAAGGCGACATACTAGGATATGTAGGCAACACCGGCAACGCTATCACCACGCCACCGCATCTTCACTTTGGCATTTACTCAGGTGGCCCGGTTGATCCAGCACCGTTTCTGAAACAAGAGCCAGAGTTGCCAGACTAACGGAGGATAAATCATATGTTTAACCTCAAAACATATTTATTTGGTTTATTGGCTTTACTGCCAAATTTCGCATTTTCAGCTGATCGTGAAGCGACTGTATGTGGATGGTTTAAAGAGCGGCTGGTTTTTACCATGTGGAGTTCGATGGCACCGAATCCCGATGCCTCCAGGGTTGCCGGATACGACCTTATCCAGAGAACAGAATTTACCACCGCTGATGGGAAAATTCTAAGGGGGTACAAATATCAGGCTCAAGACGAAAACGGTTTAGCAACTGAACCTGAAGGCTACATTTTGGTGGCGTTGGGTAATGCCATGATAGCCGACCTGATGATTAAGGCTTTAGAGCGCTTTTCTCAGCGAGGTTACGATATCTATATTTATGATTACCGCGGCTACGGCGAGTCACAAGGCAAACGCAGGATTAACGCCATCATCGAAGATTACAAAGAATTAGTGGCTCATCTGAACACAAAGTATGAGAAACAACTGCTTTATGGGATATCTCTTGGCGGTGCTGTGATGACAAATGTAATCGGAAGTGGAGCACAGTTCGATCGCGCAGTGATTGACTCCAGCCCAAGCAGATTATCGCCTCACGGATGTCCAGAGCGTATCGATCCTGCAGAAAATATTCCAGATGATGCGAAAAACCTACTGGTGATAACCGGTGAAATCGACTCTGTTCTTGGCCCCGAAATGACGTTTGAGTTCAGAGAACGAGCTGAACAAAAAGGGGCGAGTGTTTATATAGGCTCGAATTATGACCATCCTTTTATGGACAGTAGCCATGAAATTCACAACGAGCGAGTAAATCGGGTGATTAATTTTCTGGATGGCGGTGAAGGCGATTGATGGCTAATTTTTTCTTTTACTCTTTCTGAAATCAAAGCCGATGTTATCTGTTCGATAAGCATCCGAAATGGCAAATAAATCTGATTTATCAACTTCTAATAACTTATTGAATTTGCAAGTAATTGAAATCTGTGAAATATTCAAGCCACTTCATCCGTATTGGATTGGAGAAATGGAAATCAGGTTATGGAAAACACACAATTCCCAATAGCTATAAATCAATTGAGCCTGATTAACCGATTGTTATTAGGCAGAGCGCCTTTCTTTATTATCTCAAAACAATTCAAAAAGCTATTTAGATTAAATTGCTTGATAAACATGATTATTACTTTGGTTGGATTAAAAGATCGTCCACAAACATGATTATGCGGCCAATAGCTTTATTAGCATCATGTAGCTTTTCCAGGAGACTAAATTTTATGAGTCATAAACTTACGGGCCGGGACGGAAAGGCAATCACTATCCCTGATGGTGGTCACGGTCTCCAAGGTAGGGACGGGCATATGGTTGCGATTCCAAAAGGCGGTCACGGCCTTCAGGGGCGGGACGGAAGGATGGTAGCCATCCGTCCAGGCGGCCACGGCCTGCAAGGAAGCGATGGTCGAATGACGGCAATTCCCAAGGGTGGTCACGGATTGCAAGGCCGTGATGGAAGGATGGTGGCAATTCCAAAAGATGCACATGGTCTTCAAGGTCGTGATGGACGCATGGTTGCCATTCGCAAAGGGAAGTTTGGTATAGAAGATGCGAAAGGCCGTATTCGAGTCAAAAGCTAATAATTTCGTGCAGCTGACCGTTTCAGCTACGCCCTCGGCTACACTCAATAACGGCGGGTGATACAAGTCATTGTGTATTTCGACGTATCAGCGCTTACGACCTGAAAAAGATATTGGAATCGTCGCTTATGCTCTAAATATTAGATATAAAAAGCCCTGAGTATTAAAGTAAAACAGTGTTAAATGGGGAAGCAGAGAATGAAGAAAATTGATTTTCATATTCATACGATTCCGTCGCTAAGGGATGCTGATTTTGTATTTAGCATGGATACGCTTACAAGTTATGTTTGTGAACGAAATTTAGATGCGATTGCGATTACAAATCACGACCTTTTTGAAATTACACAATTTTCTCAAATTGTTGAGCAGCTTGACGTACTTAATGTGCAAGTTTTTCCGGGTATCGAAATCAATATGCAAACAGGACACCTTTTGATTATTGACTGCTTAGATCGACTTGAAGATTTTCAGGAGAAGGCAGACAAGATTAGCGTGATCGTCAAGAAGGTTGAAGACTGCGTTTCATTCGACAACTTAAAGGAGATCTACGGTAATCTGAGCGAATATTTGGTGATTCCCCACTACCAAAAAAAACCTCCAATCTCAGGAGATGAGCTTGAGTTAATAAGACCTTATATAGCTGCAGGTGAAGTAGACTCACCAAAAAAATTCGTCAGAATGTGGAATGATTCAAATCTTCCCACACCAGTTCTATTTAGCGACATTAGAATAAAAGAGGGTCTAACAAACTTTTCCAGTAGAGCCACTTACATTGATTGCGGCGAGCTAAGCCTGAAAAAAATAAAGGCATGCCTTCAAGACAAATCGAAAGTCTATCTCACTCCAGAAGATGGAAACACATTTTTCGAAGCTCTCCCAAATGGTCAAAAAATTTCCACCGGCCTCAATGTTGTTTTGGGAGGGCGATCAACAGGAAAAACTTTGACTTTGAAGCGTATTGCTGAGCAAATGTACGACCCATTACATATCGAACAATTTGATTTGGTTCAAAGAGAGGAAGAGCTAGACAAGCGATTATTTGAAGAAGCCGTTTCGCGGGAAAAATCTCATATTGAGGAATCTCATTTGCGGCCATTCAAAGAAGTGGTGGACAGAGTAATCAGCATAAATTTAGCTGAAAATGATAAAGAAGTGGCTGACTATATTGATAGCTTGATGAAGTCAGCATCAGAAAGCGCGCTGCGAGACTCGTTCGCGAATACCGCACTATTTGAAGAAACTGCTTTTCCTAATTCCCCCGATGACACACTTAAGACTTTGATACGTTCGACCCAGCAACTTATTGAAAATGTGGATTATAAAAATTTTATAGAGAATTATGTCGATAGATCTAAACTCAAAATACTTGCTTGTGAATTAATTAAAGAGTGGTGGCGTCAGCAAGATGAAATAAAGCAAAAAATTGTAGTAAATTCGCTCATAGACGAGGTTAAGCAAGCTTTAGATCGCAAATCTGCGGTTGCGCCAATAAGCTCGGTCGATTTATATCGTGTTGCATTAGATAAAATTCGAATTGAAAAATTTATCACTATTGTCAATCTACTTAAAGGTGAGTGTGATATTCATGATGAAAAAATTCAGAACTTTAGAGTCGTGGCAAGGAGAGGACCGTTCAAAGGCGCACAGGATTTGCATGTCAAACTTGCTCGACAAGCATCCTTCTCTGATGCATACAAAGTTTATGATAATCCATACGAATTTCTCCAAATGTTGAAGGAAATTTCTCTTCTTCCAAAAACTGAGGTTTACAAATATTTCGCAAAAATTGACTACAGTATTCTCAATAACGACGGTGCAGAAGTTTCTGGTGGAGAGCGATCTGAATTTCGATTACTCCAAAAAATCAAGAGTGCCACCATTCATGACATCCTTTTGATAGATGAGCCGGAATCGGGGTTCGACAACATTTTTCTGAAAACTAATGTTAATCAAATAATAAAAGATCTTTCTAAAACAGTTCCTGTTGTAATCGTGACGCATAACAGCACCATTGGGGCATCTATTGGTGCTGATTACTTACTCCACACTTCGAAGGAATACGAAAACGGTAAAGCAGTTTTTAAAATCTATTCAGGTCATCCTACAGACAGCTATCTTAAGGCAATGGACGGATCCAGTATTGAGAATTATTCTTCTATTATGAATTCTCTAGAAGCTGGAGTAGACGCTTACAATTCTAGGAACGAATTTTATGAAAATATTAAAAATTGAAGACAGCAATGGGCACTTTTGCGCCAATGGTGAAGAGTTTATATTGATTGACAAGCTTGATAAGGAGAATCTACTTGAGCTTGTTAATCATGCGTTGACCACGGACGTTGAAATGGATAACTATGATCCAGAAAATCTAAAGAATGAAGCTCATCGCATTATTTACCGCAGTGTACATAAGAAACTCCAAGAACTAATTGCTCGTAAGGATGAGTTTTTTGATAAGTCCAAGAGAGAGTTTTATGAAACGTACGAGAATTATAAAAATTCATAATTGGGCACTGAGTGTTTTTTATAGCCAAACTCAAACTCTTCAAGGTCAGTCTTTGGCCCACATAATTGGAGTCAGAGTAAAACTGACAAGTATTAAGTTTTTAAATTGTCCCTAAATTATTGAGGCTAAAAAATACAATGCAACTCAAGTCAGTATCCATTCAAAGCTCTAGCTGATTATTGCAAAACATGCCTCGACTCACAAAAATCGCCGTGGCAAGTAACTACAGAGCAACATTGTTGGTTAAAAATGTAAGTCCATATAATTGTTGGCTGTTGTCGTTCCTTTGGGTCTGGGGCTCCTTTTTCACCACTGCGAGGCCACAAGCCCACCCCAAATCCGGGTGTTAGCTTTATGCTTATTGCTTATAACGAAACTGAACTTAAAAGTGCATTAAAAAGCATAGATACCTTTGTGCCTAGACGCTCCGAAGGACGAACGAAGAAACATACCGAACGGTTCGCTATTGCTCATATGCTTAGTGCGTTGTTGGGAAAAACTCATCTTTCCTATCCCCTTGAAATAATTCAGCGGGAACGACCAGACTTTGTTCTCAAAGCAAATGGTCTCGAAATAGGTATTGAGCATACTGAGTGCGTACCACAGAACGAGGCACATAAGACAGCATTAAGAGATAAAGTGGATGCTCCAGTAGTACATTTCATTTCTCACCATCAACCAGGCGAGTCTAAAAAGCACGCAAAAGAGCTCATTGAAGAAATTAAAGTCAATGATTCAGGCTTTGGCTGGACAGGAGACTCTGCTGAAAGAGAATGGTCTGACGCAATGTTCCATTTCGTAAAAGGTAAGATTGAAACCTTCGCAAAAGAAGGCTTCGAAACGTTTGAATATAATTGGCTTCTGATGTATGACAATTGGAGTCTGCCAGCCTTCGATAGAAAAAAAGCTGCGCAATTTCTTTTGTCGAAACTTAGAGAATCAGACTCTTTCGGTATCTTTTCGAGTGTTTTTATTATAACTGGAGATCTCATTTGCGAATTCACCGATACTGGCATTGTTCAGCATGAACTTAACAACTTGTGGAAATGAGCTAACAAGTTGGTCAACTAGAACACGCAAAACGTTAGAACCCATATGGAATTAACCTTAAACATAATGATAAGCCTTCTTGCAGGGGTCGTTGCAGGCATACATTCAGGTGTCGTTGTGGCTAGAATGGCAAAATTTGAAGAACTCCGAAATCAGATAAAACGAGTCATTAGGAGTATTGATTACTTCTATTCATCGGATTCTCCTCCACGGGTTAACTCTCATAAAGATATTTCCGAATTACTATATTTATCCAGTGACCTTTATGCGTTAAAACACTGTTTAGCTGGTGACAAAGCTGCCTCTTTATCACAGAGTGTATCGGCAGTGCTTTATTCACCGCCAACGGAATTTGAAGAAATGGATAGCATTTACTTAGAGTGGCAAAAAATCTGCCGCGAACTAAAACCTAACTTAAGAGTTATTTTTAGTTTACGACCATGGGTCTAGCACTAAAGGACAAAACTGTCAGAACCAAATGAAATTTCTCCGGTTATCAGTTATAAAGTCGTCATAAAAAACGAGTATCAATCGATAGCTAATCATCTACAAATCTATTCTGGCATGAGGTGCAAACATGGATGAACTAAAACAGAAAATCGCATTATTTATTGATGCGGATAATGCGCCGGCGAGTAAGTTTGAAGATGTTTTGAGCGAAGTCGCAAACTATGGTGTGGTCACTATTCGTAAAGCCTATGGCAATTGGAAGTCGCCCACTCTAAAGGCATGGGAAGATCTGTTGCATGAATATGCCATTCAACCCATCCAGCAATATGATTTAACCAAGGGTAAAAATGCGTCAGATATCGCATTGGTGATTGATGCGATGGATGTGATGTATACCAAGCAGATCGATGTGATGTGTTTTGTGTCATCGGATTGTGATTTTACGCCGATGGTGACCCGAGCTCTAGCGGAAGGGAAGGTTGTATTGGGCTTCGGCGAGCGGAAAACTCCGTCGGCTTTTGTGAATGCCTGCTCCAAATTTCTGTTTCTGGATCAAGAAAAAGAAGTCACAAAAACAACGGTTAAGCCCAAGAACATTAAATCCGATACCAAACTGATCCATTTACTGCGGCAGGCCATCGAGGCAACCGAAGATGAAGACGGCTGGGCGGCGCTTGGTCCGGTTGGCTCCAATATCTCGAATAAGACCTCATTTGATACCCGAAATTATGGCTTTAAGAATCTCAGTAGTCTGTTTAAAGCCATTGATTTATTTGAATTAAAACGTGGCACCGGTAATTCTTTTTTAGTGCGTAATGCACGCAATAAGTAAGACTAATGAAATCAAATGGGAGGGTAACCTTCCCTTGATGTACTAGATGTTTAGGAAGTGAGCAATGCAACAAAATCGTCTGGACCCGATAACCGAAGGCGCGACGGCAGTTATCACCCATCAGGTGGATAAGGATAAACATGCCGAATACGAAGAATGGTTAAATGAAATTTCCCCACATTGTAAAAGCTCGCCGGGGCATCTGGATTTGAATGTCATCCGGCCCATTGCCGGTTTGACTGAAACATATACGATTATTATTCGCTTTGATACACAGTCACATTTACGTGGCTGGATGGAGTCCGCCAAACGCAATGAGTTGATCGCCAAGGTGTCGCCATTGTTGGTGAAAGGCGACGATTTTTATATTAATAGCGGGCTGGATTTCTGGTTTACTCCGGAGCAAGCAAATACTAAAACGCCGGTTCGTTGGAAACAGGCTTTGGTCACCTGGTCAGCTATCTATCCGCTGGTGTTGCTATTGCCGTTTTTGCTGCCACCACTTCACAAGCTGGGACTGCCTGATAATCATTATCTGGATACCTTGATCATCACCGGTATTGCGGTTTTGCTGATGGTCTATGTGGTGATGCCGCGCTATACCAAGCTCATTCATGCATGGCTGTTTCGGGGCTGTTAGTTTTAGAGAAAGGACCTTGAAATCAAGAGGCTTCAAATGCTGGCTATTTTACTCGAACCGGGTGATTAACCTATTGGTAATGTGAAATGACATTAGAACGCAAGATTGCAGGGCTTTTTAAGCTTGATGATGACAACTGGATGAGGCACGCGAACCCGATTAGTGTTTGGACCCGATATTCTGTGCTTCCTGTTATCGTTCTCGCGTTCTGGAGTAGAGAGTGGATTGGCTGGTGGTGTTTGGTGCCAGGACTGGCATCGCTTCTGTGGTTATTTTTCAATCCAATCCTTTTCAAAAAACCGAAATCTACCAAAAACTGGGCATCAAAGGCTGTTCTGGGAGAGCGTGTTTTTTTAAACCGGGATAATGTTCCGATACCGGATAACCATAACACTCTGCTACACGCGATTCTTAATGGAATATCGTTTGTAGGCGTGTTGTTATCGATCTGGGCGACTGTCTATTTCTCGGTATGGGGCGCTGTGTTAGGTGTTGCATTGGCTTATCTTGGCAAGAGCTGGTACCTGGACCGAATGGTCTGGCTTTACGAAGATATGAAGGAAAAGAACGAGCTTTATCGTAGCTGGGAGTATTAGGGCTTGAATCAAGTCACGAGGACCACATTCCAGCTCTCTCCCTGATTAGCAGGATTATTAACGCCATCAGCAGAATTAAACGAAATCTTCACTTCCAAAAACCGATAGAAATATCGCATTTTATCCTGAGCTTCATCTCACGGAATATTTTTAAATCTCCCTTTGGCTAATCCACTAAAAAAGCCATCCAGCCCAAACTGGGTAACTATCCGGCCACTCCATCCTGTGTTGTCATTAAATGCTAGCTGAAGCTTAAAACATAAATTTTATTTATGCCGTCCATAAATACTTATGTCTTTTATTTATTGCCGACCTGGTCTAAATTAAAAAACCCAGAAATGACTGGTCATCAGTGACACGCTTTTCCGCCTATGGAATTGCAAATCGAAAGGATGAATATTTTGGCATTACTAGATCTGGCAACAGCATGTAAACACATTTCTTTTACGGTTGATCGAGGCGTCATTACTGGCATGTTGGGCGCCTCGAACTCAACCAATGTAAAGGTTAAACCTCAACTTCAGCGCGATATTATTACTAATGACATCCTGGTCGATTCCTTCTCGTGGACTGGCTACCTAGCCCGGAAATTGTACTCGTAACAAAGTCAAATCCGCCTCCCAATGTTCACCATCAAGGAGAAGGCTTAAATGTCTATTTCCCACCCGATTATTGCCGTTACCGGTTCATCAGGAGCCGGTACCTCAACCGTAAAACATGCTTTTGAAGATATTTTTCGCCGGGCAAATATCAAACCCGTGGTTATTGAGGGCGATAGCTTTCACAAATACACCCGTGAAGAAATGCGCGCTGAAGTCATCAATGCTGAAGCAGAAGGCCGCTCGCTGACCCACTTTGGGCCGGAGGCAAACTGCCTGGATAGATTGGAAAAACTGTTCCAAACTTACTCTGAAACGGGTCGTGGCGAAAAGCGTCACTACATTCATGATCAATGTGAAGCCACCAGATATAACCAACCACCAGGCACCTTTACCAGGTGGCAAGAAATCGATAATGACAGTGATTTACTGTTTTATGAGGGGTTGCATGGTGGGGTGGTCACCGATGAAGTCAATATTGCTCAGTATGCCGATCTGTTGATTGGTGTGGTCCCGGTTATCAATATCGAATGGATTCAGAAAATCAAACGTGATTGCGCCAACCGTGGCTATTCACAGGATGCTGTAGTGGACGTCATACTCAAACGGATGCCGGATTATATTCACCATATAACACCACAATTTTCCCGTACCCATATCAATTTCCAGCGGGTGCCACTCATCGATACTTCCAACCCGTTTGTGATGCGTGAGATCCCGACGGCGGATGAAAGTCTCTGTGTGATCCGTTTCAAGAACCCGGAAGTGGCGGATTTTCCTTATTACCTGTCAATGCTGAAAGACTCGTTCATGTCGCGTCCCAACAATATTGTGGTGCCAGGCGTCAAGATGGGCCTGGCGATGGAAATCATTCTGACACCGTTCGTCGATAGGATAATGGAGAAACGCAAGCGTGGTTAAAGTCCCTGTAAAGGTCGATCAAGAGAGCGTTTCAGTCAGGAAGATTTGGATTAAGAAACGTTAAGAATTTTTATCGATTTAATATTTACACACCAAAAAACCGATAAAAATAACGCAGTTTATCCTGAGCTTCCTGCAAAGAAATCTGAGTAAATCTCAATTCGGTATGAGCTTGTTGCTGGGCCAGTAAAAAAGCATCCAACACAAACAAGGTGCCAAGTTTGGGATAGCCACCCATAGTCTGACGATCTTTTAGCAGGATGATTGGCTGACCATCCGGGGGCAATTGAATGGTGCCGTAGGCGATGCCTTCTGAAATAATGCCGTGCACATTCGGAATAATCGGTTCGCCTTCCAAACGTATCCCCATGCGATCGCTTTGTGTCGAAATCCGATAGGTCCAGTGATAAAGCTTTTCCAGTTCGGCTGCGTCAAATTGATCAGTTTGTTCGTTGGCAATGACGCTGAGAATTAAAGGGCGCTGGTAATCGGGGATAAATAAGGGGGGTACATGCGTTGTTAATTTTGGTTTGTGTTGACTGCATGGCAAAAAATCATCAGCTTTTAACGGATTGCCGTAGCCGTCAATGCCGCCGATTTTTTCTCGCATGACGGTAGAAACAGATCCAAAGCTGGGCTGTAACTCAAACCCGTCCTGTATCGCCAGATAACTGCGTATTCCGGATGTTGCATGGGCAAAACTCAGTTTATCGCCCACCTTGAGAGTATGCGTTTGCCAATTTTCAATAGGGTGGTCATTAATGGTCGCGTTCATTTCGGCGCCGGTTATGGCGATATTGGTATTAGCTAATACCTCAATTTGCAATCCACCAAAACATATCTCCAACGCAGGACTGTTAGGCCGATTATCAAGTAAGCGGTTTGCCCATAAAAAGGCATGTTCGTCGGCAGCACCACCGGGGGAGAGTCCGATATGTTGATAGGCAAAGCGTCCCAAATCCTGTACCAGCGTTAAAATGCCGGGTTTGAGCACTTTTAAACCTGGCTGCGTCATTCGATCTGGCCTCCTGCCAACAGAAATTCGGCTTTGCTGACAGAGACAAATTTCACTCTGTCACCGGGGCGCACCGGGCATAATTTCGGGCTGTGACGATCAAACATTTTCATTGTCGTACGTCCCAGAATATTCCAGCCACCGGGTGTACTTATCGGATAAACAGCTGTTTGTTGATCGGCAATGGCAACTGAACCCGCTGCAACATGAGGCCGGGGTGTTGTCAGTCTGGGTGTGGCAAGTTGGTCCGATACATTGCCCATATAAGCAAAGCCAGGTGCAAAGCCAATGGCAAAGATTTGATAAATGGTTTCGCTATGCCGGTGAATAACGTCATCAATGCTGATTTGATGATACTCGGCAACATGTTGTAAATCAGGCCCCACCTCAGGGTCATACCACACCGGAATTTCCACCAGATTACCTATTTCGGTAGGGCTGATATTCAAGTTAGCAAGATGCTGCTGAATTTTATCCTGAATACTGGGGAAGTCATTCTTTCGTGGATCATAACAAAGCATCAGGGTGGTATAGCTTGGTACAAGTCCGCGAATTTCTTCCTGAAATTCTTTTTGCAGGCGTTTGGTGGCAGCACGAATGATGGGGACCAGATCTGTATTTATCTGATCACCAAACCGAATTAAAACGGCATCCGGTCCAGCATGTTCAATATGAAACTCGAGTTTCATTAGCAGCGATAAAGTTTGTTGAAGGAATTGCGAATATGTCGAACAGCCTTAACCGATTCAGCGTTATCGCCATGTACACATAAAGTGTCGGCATCGAGCTTTAATCGCTGGCCATTTCGGCTGATGACGCTACCTTCGGTGGCCAGTAATAACGCCTGTTCAAGGATTTGCTGTTCTGAATGATAAACAGCGCCTTCCTGAGTGCGGGGTCGCAGTTGGCCGTTATTATCATAGGCCCGATCAGCATAGGCTTCAAATAGCAATTTGATACCAAACTCTGCAGCAATCGATTCGGTTTTACGATTATCAGTGGAGGCCAGCACCATTAAGGGCAAGTTACTATCATAGGAGGTTATAGCTTCGAGAATTGCACGCAGAATATCGGCATCACGCATCATATCGTTATACAGCGCGCCATGCGGCTTAACATATTCAACACGAGCATCATGTGCCCGGCAGATGCCATCCAAAGCGCCAATCTGATATTGCACCATTGAAATAATTTCGAGGGGGGTACATTGCATGCTGCGACGACCAAAACCAATCAGATCCGGATAACTTGGATGCGCACCAATTTGCGTTTTGGCTTGTTTCGCTAACAAAACCGTTCGGGTCATGGTGACGGGATCAGATGCATGAAAGCCACAGGCGATATTGGCCATATCCACCAGGGGCATAATCTGTTCATCCATTCCCATAGACCACGGACCGAGACTTTCGCCCATATCACAGTTCAATAGCAGTTTTTTGATTGGGAGTTGGCGTTGGTTCATGGTTCAGAAGTTCAGTAAATGAAACGGTAGGTAAAGGATACACCCTTATTTTAACGACAGTAATTTGTCTTGGTTAGCAGTGGCATTCAATAGCAGGTATGCTTATTTAGAGGAATGGTTCCTGTGACACGAACTTATAAAAACCTTACATGTCACAGGTTTTATTCGCTTGGCGGCAGCCTCACATAATAAGACTAAACCAGCGTGAGTGGGTGCTGCGTGTAAGTTAGCCAAGCGTTTGCAGGCCTGTTGAATGCTTCAGTATGTAGGAGCAGGGAAAGATCAACGGGTATAAGGAGAGAGTAGTAGACGTCCACCAGACGGTGCTGTTTTCTGTTCGAGATAATTAATCAATAATAATTGAGGGCAGGTGCTTATGGTATCCAATGATCTTAATAATAGCTCTACGCCTAACTGGGCCAGTATTCTTGGTGTAGTGGCGATCATGCTTGGTGTCTTTCTGACAGCAATGCATGGCACAGAGTTAATGAAACAATCTGTAATGACTTCAAATATGCCTGCATCGGGCGAAATGCCTGCGGCTGATTGTCCACTTGGTGAACTTGATGAAGAAGGCATCACACTTGAACAGTGTGAATTCCTTGTGGATTACGTTCAAGGTGTGGCACAGGCAACTCCTGAGGGATTCCCCGAGACGATGATGACGCTGGCAACAATCGGCACAATATTGGCGTTTGCGTCAGTCATTATCGGTGGGGCACTGGTGAATTACACCTCTTGGTCATCTACGGCTGCTGTAGTGGTATTTGCGGGATTGGCAATAGTCGATTTACTGCAGTTCGCCACCGTTGTGAACGCCGGACCCATTTTGCGAGGTATGTATTTGTGGAGCATTTTGTTGTGGTTTTTACTGCACTTGATGTTACTGGTCGGCGCCCTCGCTGGTCGACATACTGAAGCGGCACGCATTAATCGCGAAATTGCCTGATTCTCACAAATAATTAATTGGAAGACATTATGCAAAGACAAGGTTTTAACAGAGCGGTCGTCGTCCTTCACTGGTTGCTGGCCGTATCCATATTTTTTCTCTTCATTTCCAGCTGGTGGATGATGGGGTTACCTTTACCGTCTGAGGAACTTCAATTCCGGGCTTTCCCGTTTCAATTGCACAAAAACATCGGCTTGACGCTGGTGGTCCTGCTGATCGTGATGCTTTACATGCGATTTAAATATCCACCGGCACCACCGTCGGCACAGGATATGACGCCGTGGATGCATAAATCAGCGATCCTGGCGCATATTGCCATTTATGGTCTTATCTTCTTTGTTTGTATCACTGGTTATCTCTCTTCGGCGCATACCAAGTGGGATACCGTGGTGTGGTGGTCATTTACCTTGCCACGCATTGCTGAGGCCAATGAAGATATGAATGAATTCTGGGGTGAGTTACACACTTACTCAGCATGGATTCTGCTGGCATTAGTCGCTGTGCATGTCAGTGGGGCTATTTACCATTCATACCGAAATGACGGCATTATCAGACGCATGATGCGTTGGTAAGCATTGCTGTAATGCAAAAATTGAAGGGCCGCTTAGCGGCCCTTTTTTTTGCAAACTGCAACGGGGATTTCAGTGGCGGCGTAAATTTTCCAGCAAGGTCTGGTGAAATTTATCCGGGGCCTGAATTTGCGGCGAATGACCCAACTCTTTAAAAGTGATCAAAGTGGCATCAGGTATTTGATCAGCCACTTGTTGGCTGATTTTTGGGTAGTTACCCAGCTCAGATTGTTTGTCTTTTGGTGCCAGGTTTTTGCCAACCGCCGTATTATCTTGTTCGCCTATCAGCAATAAAGTTGGCACTTGCAGATTTTTAAATTCATACACTACTGGCTGAGTCAGAATCATGTCGTAGGTCAGTGCTGAGTTCCAGGCGACAATTTCTTTTCCCGGGCCCCGAAACATGCCGGCCTGCATTTCCACCCACTGATCATATTCCGGCTGCCAGGTTCCAGCGTAATAGGTATTTTTTTGATAATTACGAATGCTCTCTGCGTTGGTTTTCAGGGCATTTTGATACCAGCCATCGATTTCACGGTAGGGCACACCTTTAGCCAGCCAGTCTTCCAGACCTATGGGGTTTACCATCACTAACTGCTGAACCTTTTCAGGGTTTAACAAAGCATGGCGAGTGGCCAGCATACCCCCCATCGAATGGCCCATGACCGAGTAATGATCAACCGCTAAATGGTCGAGTAGGGCACTGGTGTTGGCGGATAATTGATGAAAGCTGAATTGATAATGCTCAGGTTTGCTCGATTTACAGAAGCCAATTTGATCCGGTGCGATAACACGATAGCCATTCTCTGTGAGAAATTGAATGGTGCCTTCCCATGTAGCAGCGCAGAAGTTTTTACCATGCAGTAGCACCATTGTCTGACCATTGGGCGTTTCAGGCTGAATATCCAGATAGGCCATCTCAAGTGTCTGACCTTGTGAATCGAACTGGAAATAATCAACGGTAAACGGGTACTCAAAACCTTCCAGTCTGGGGCCGTAATGATTTTCGGAGGCCAGAACCGGCAGGGTGAACATCAGCAAAACGATGCAAAGCAGTCGAGACATAAACATTTTCTCCAGAAACACTAGTGGTTTTAACCTAGCTGTTTATAGCTGCGGCAATCAAACCAATTATCCAGCCAATCAATGCGATCATAAGCACCAGAATGCCCATTAACACGGCAATAAAGACAATGTTCTCCAGCAAGGATTTGCGATAAACCTTTTCGGGTTGTTGTTGATAATCATTCAACAGCGTTGCATTGCGTTTATTGGCTTTCCAGACAAAATCAAATATGTCACCAGCAAGCGGAATAGCACCCAGAACCGTGTCGATCATCATGTTGATGACCATTCTGCCCAGGATCATTCGTGGTACGCCCAATTGGTGGGCTTTGTAGATAATGACGCTGGATAACAGCCCTCCTATGAAATCCCCGATGCCAGGAATCAGACCAATGAAGCCGTCCAATCCGATTTTATAGCCCCCCGGAAGGGTAATGCTCTCATCGAGAAACCAACTTAACCGTTCGACAAAGCGACTTTTTGTTTTCATGATTTAATATCCTTTTTCGTAGTTCTCACTACATTTAAGCCATGTTGATAATACGCATATTTTAACGGGGATTTAAGCTTGATCAGTTCACCATCAACTTCTGCTTCTTACGCCTCCACCGCTTGGGTAAGTTTTTGGGAGTCCGAACGACAACGCGGCAATCAAACTAACTTTACAGCCACCTTATTTAATAACAAGCTCAGTCATTAAGACAGGCTACTGATTACTGTTCATACCAACCATCGCTCTGTTTAATAAAAGATTGCTTAGTGAGATAGGTAAAATCACCCTCTGACCAGTGATAGCGTGAAATCAAAATATTTTTCGGGTCACCCTCTAGCAGGTTAAAACTGTTGGGGAAGCCCGGTAATAAACGGTCAGAAGTCGTTGTTCCGGCATGAGAAACAATAATGCCACTTTGGACATGACAATAGTCCAGATGTACATGTCCGCTGAGAATGATATCCGGACCATTAGCCTGAAACGCCTGGAAAGCTTGTTCAGAGCCACTAATCAAGCCTCGATGCTCGTGCCCAGTCGGTAACCAAAAAGGATGATGTGCCACCAGAATTTTGACTTGCTGGAGTGAGGCGGATTCAAAAAAAAGCATTGATCCGTTTGGTTTGCAGGGCATTGATACGTCCTCGGGACCAATCCAGTGAATTGCCTACTCTTCTGGCAGTGTTGATACCGATGACTTTATATGTGGCTGTTTCAGTTGTTGGTTCCAAATCTGCAGCAATAAAGCGCTGCCATTTTTTCCAGGGATACAGAAACCGTTCATGCAGTCGGTATGTACTTAAATCATGATTGCCGGGGATAATTAAATAAGGGGCAGAAAGCCTCTCAAGAAAATTAGCGGCTTGAATAAATTCGCTGGTTTTAGCTCGCTGTGTCAGATCCCCACTGATGATAATCAGCTCTGGGGACAATTCAGTTATTTTCTTTTCAAGTGCCGATATCACTTCGGGTATCAACCGCCCGAAATGTAAATCTGAAATATGTAAGATTTTCTGCATGCATGACCTCGGAGATAGCGTTCTTAATCAATCTGCAGTGTAGCTATGCTTTACATGAAGATGACCTGTTCAATTTATTAATCAGGTATGTTCTTGAGTTATCACAAAGTCTTAACGCATTAAGTTTTCATAATTATCCTCCACACTATAGCGATAAACCTGATTTCATTCACACATGGGTAAAAGTTTACTGTCTTAAATGAAAACAGGATGCTTCATTTATAAATAATGCAGAGATATTGACAGCAGGTGAGTGCGTAATGAGAGGGGGACCCATGAAGGTGACTGATCCTCCAAGTTGTGTGTTCTATTATGTCGCTAAGCGATAAAAATGTTCACGGATGGAAAGTCACTTGATGATAGATTTACCGCTGAGCCAGTAACTTTGGTTGATATCCGCCGAGTCCAGTAATGCTGTAGTAAACCAGCCAGGCTCATTCGAGCCTGCCAAAATTACTGACAGGCTGTTGCCAATAGATGATATCTCGTCCCACTGCCTCGGCCAATCCAGAGATAATAAGGGGGATGATCGATTTTTTTACAATCAGTTCATATTGAGAACGCTTGCGCCTTCCCGAAACCTGCTCTGCCACGCTAAGCCCTTGATGCTGGCCATGTCCGTAGACTGTATAGGAGGTGAAACCTACTATCTGTTCAATGGAAAGCAGGTAATCAACCAGATCTTCTTCCAGTTCGGGTGCAACATTGAGCATCAATATGCAGATTTCCTCGTTTGTATGTTCAGGTGTTGACTTGTTCATACGCTGTCTCCAGAGTTGTTAAGAGGACGATGAAATGCCTTATATATAATTGGAAGCATGAAAAGTGTGAGAAGGGTAGAACTGATCAATCCGCTGATGACCACGATTGCCAGTGGCCGTTGAATCTCCGATCCTGGACCGGTAGCAAGCAGCAGTGGCACCAGTCCAAAAGCACAGATCGTTGCGGTCATCATTACTGGACGCAGTCGTCGTAGTGCGCCTTCTGTCACTACCGTGGTAATGTCCAGACCTTTGGCTCGTAATTGATTAAAGTAGGTCATCATCACTACGCCGTTCAATACGGCAATCCCCAGAAGGGCAATGAAGCCGACCGATGCTGGTACAGACAGGAACTCACCGGTTATCCACAAACCGATCAGTCCGCCTGTCAGGGCAAAAGGAATATTAGACAGAATTATTAGCGTCTGTTTAATGGAATGGAATGTCAGGAATAACAACAGTGCAATCAATGCAAGCGCAAGCGGCACCACAAGCATGAGTCTCGCGGCCGCGCGCTGCTGATTTTCGAACTCACCACCCCATTCCAGACGATATCCATCCGGCAGCTCGACATTGTTTGCGATCAGCTTCTGTGCCTCTTCGACAAAGCCCACCAGATCACGTTCTGCTACGTCAGTGCGGATCACGCTGAAGCGCTGGCCGGATTCACGGGAAATAATAATTGGCCCTTCGACACGGGCAACAGTCGCTATCTCTGACAGTGGAATCTTGCCACCATCAGGCAAGTCAATGAAGCTGTCGTTAAGACGCGCCAGACCATCACCCTCAATGGCTGCGTAGCGCAACATGAGGGGAATGCGTGCACTGCCTTCAATGACATTGCCCACGTTGACACCTTCAATCTCAGCACGCAGACGAAGCTGCAGTGCATCAGCATCCAGCCCCAGCCGTCCGGCCATAATGCGATCGATGCTCACCTGTAGATACTGAGCGCCCTCATTGAGGGTGGCAAAGGTATCAATGGCACCGGGAATGGTCTCTACTTGCGTGGCTATCTGTTGTGCGAGGGTGTTGAGGGTATCCAGATCCGGGCCGAACAGTTTGATGGCAACATCACCACGCGAGCCGGTGAGCATCTCCGATACACGCATGTCGATTGGCTGCGTAAATCCATAGTTAAGCCCAACGAAACGATCCATGACCTCGCGAAGATGTTGTTCAAGTTCTGCCTTGGTCGCGACACGCCATTCTTCGACGGGACGCAGCTGCAGGAAAATATCAGTCTCATTTAGTCCCATCGGATCCATGCCCATCTCATCAGAACCGATGCGTGAGACGATGCGTGCTACTTCCGGAACCTCTTCGAGAATCGCACGTTCGACCTGAAGCACGATACGAGTGTTTGCCTCAAGACTGATCGAAGGAATTGTTTCCAACTGGATGAGAATATCACCCTCATCCATGGTCGGCATGAAGGTCTTGCCAACCAGTGGAAACACTACAAAGCTGGTAGCCAGCAAAACCCCTGCGGCACTTAAAATAACGATGGGGTGAAGCAGTGCTTTACGCAACAAAGGCTTATAGGTTTTTGCCAGGGTTCGGCTCAGCCAAGGCTCAGCATGGGCATCAGAGCGGACAAGGAATGACGCAATGACAGGAATCAGGGTCAGAGATAACAATAGCGATCCCAGTAAGGCGAAGACGATGGTTATCGTTACAGGACCGAACAGTTTTCCCTCCAGCCCTTCCAGTGTCAGTAGCGGCAGGAACACGATGACAATGATGATGATACCTGAGGTCACAGGGGCCGCCACATCACGTACCGCACGGTAGATAATATGCAGGTGTGGCAGTCGGCGTGTGCTGCGCTGATGCGCGAGTGAGGAGACAATGTTTTCGACGATTACGATAGACGAATCCACCAGCATACCGATGGCGATAACCAGTCCCCCCAGGCTCATCAAATTTGCTGACATCCCCATATTTCCCATCATGAGAAATGTGAACAAGGCTGATAAGGGCAGGATGATAGCCACAGTGAGTGCGGCACGCACATTGCCAAGGAACAGACCAAGCAGAATAATAACCAAAACCACCGCTTCCATAAGTGCAGAGGAAACGGTGCTTACTGCACTTTCTATCAGTATCGTACGGTCATAAAAGACACGGATCTGTGTGCCCTCAGGCAAGGTATCCTGCAATGTCTGTAGCCTGGCTTTTACACCCTGTACAACTTCGCGAGAGTTGGCGCCACGCAGCCCGATCACCAGGCCCTGCACTGCTTCTGCTCCACCATCCGCCGTAACCGCGCCGTAGCGTTCCATACTACCCGTGGTAATACGCGCCACTTCTGATAGTGGAAGGCGATCGCCTTCAGCGTTGACGACGTATGTGTTACTTATGTCCTCAAAGCCATTGATCGCCCCTTCTACACGTACCAGAATGACTTCTTCTCCCTGGTCGATCCGTCCAGCACCATCATTTTTGTTGTTGGCGGTAAGTGCGTCGGCAATATCCTGCAAGTTAACGCCCATTGCCCTCATGGCCTCACGAATAGGTTTGACTTCATAGGTGCGCACATAGCCGCCGAGCGAATTCACATCAGCTACTCCTGGCACGTTTCGCAGAGCCGGTCGAATGGTCCAGTCCAGCAAAAAGCGCTTTTCCTCCAGAGTCATGGATGGATTTTCGATGGTAAACATAAACATGTCGCCCAGTGGTGTGCTCATCGGCGCTAGTCCACCGCTGATGCCACCGGGTAGATTGTCCCAGACATTGCTAAGTCGTTCGGTGACCTGTTGGCGAGCCCAGTAGATGTCGGTACCGTCCTCAAAATCCAGTGTTATTGAGGTCAGTGCGTACTTGGAGATGGAGCGCAGCATGGTTTGGTATGGGATGCCCAGCAATTCTACTTCAACAGGTTGCGTAATAAGTGACTCTACTTCTTCCGGGGTCATTCCCGGCGCCTTGATGATGATCTTTACTTGGGTCGGCGAAATATCGGGGAAGGCATCAATTGGAATATTGAGCAATGCACGGCCACCAAAGCCAAGTAACAATATTGATAGTAATAAGACCAGTAATCGTTGGCTGAGTGACCATTGAATCAATGTAGACAACATTATTCAGCCCCGCCTAATCCAAGTTGAATACCCTTGAGAACAGCGGTGCCCTGAATGGCGATCTCGTCGCCAACCACAATGCCTTCGGATGCCAGATAGTCAGCACCGATGGATTGCAGTTCCAGAGTACGTGCTTCAATCCCTGCGGCTGTTCGCACATAAATTATCGTTTCACCGCCGCTATGCACAACCGCGCGATCAGGAATGAGCACACCCTTGCCGACCGGTGGCAGCACAATAGATAAAACCTGTCCCGTAGTGAAGGAAGTATCGGCGTCAAATTCCGCCAGCAAATTAATCGTCTGATTACTGCTGTCGATGACTTGATCCTTCTGGCGTAACGTCAACGTCTCGCCACTTTTGGCAATACTCAGCTGATGGCCAATCTCCAATAATTCTGCTGCTTTGGCAGGAACTTGGGCGCTAACCCAACGACGAGTACCTGCATTAAGAGTAGCGATGATTTGTCCAGCCTCTACATAACTGCCGATGTTATGTATTCGTTGTGACAGGACACTATCTTCCTGTGCGACCACATAGAATTCTCCCAGGCCGGAACCCTGCTTGCGCAGAGCCTCGAGTTTTGCTTTATCGAAACCGCCCTGTGCCAGATGAGATCGCGCAGTACGTTCAGCGAACGCGGCCTGTTGCTTTAGCAGACGGGTCTTTGTCAGACGCTGTTTCGAGATAATGCCCTCATTGTAGAGAGACTCGTCTTTGCGCAGTTCGAAGTCGGCTCCTTCCAGAGCAGAGACGGCCTCGATCCAGGTATTTTGCAGTGGCAAGATGGAAGGGCTACTGAATGTGGCGAGAATAGTGCCTGTACTTGCACTCTGCCCGGGTATGAGTGCCCATGAAACCAATGTACCGGCCCAAGGTGTTGTCAGGCTTGCTGCACTGTCTGGAGAGTTAACGACTGTCGCCGCATATCGTGCGCCGGTGCTTGTGTCAACGGGTATGGCTGGAGCAAAGACAATTCCCATTCTGGTTACATCTTCACTGTTAATAGGCACGATCTCCTGAGCACTGATAGATGCGGAAAAAATTGCCAAAACAACCACAATGAATTTTTTGCGGGGAAAAAAGATCATGGTAGAACTCCAACTATTTGGTTAAATTCAGTAATCAGGCGAGCGTGACGCAGAGTAATCACTTCCAGATCACGGGCACTTCGTCGCGACTGCTGTAAGGCAATAACCACCTGACTTATATCGGTCTCGCCAGTAACGAAAGCAGTTTTGGCCATCTCCCATTGCTGGCGTGCCAGCTGGGCCTGCTCCTTACTAAGCGGCATAGATTCATTTAATGTAAAAAGCTCGTGTGCAATCTCGTGAAGTTGCAGGTTCAACTTACGAAAAGTATTGAGGTAGCGCACATCCGCGTCGACCTTGTTGCGGCGAGCCGAACTTGTGGAAGCATTGACATGAGCGCGACCACCGAAAGGGATGGTTACTGAGAGAGCCAAGGCATCTTGATAATCGTCCTGATTACCCGCTCTTTGGCGACGTGAGCCAATGCTAAGAGTGGGATTGCCTAGTGCATCCAATTCTGTTTTGTCGATTTCGGCGGCTGCCAGATCGATATCGCTTCTTAACAGCTGCAATAGAGGATGTTCTGGACTTATTTCATCAGTTGTTTGGAGGGTTTCGATATGCGGCTTTTCTGGTCGCATATTCAGACCAGTCAGCATCTGGTAATTACGTTCAGCATCAACACGAGCAGCCTCTGCAGCCAGTTCATTTCGTTGCTGGGCCAGCAGCAATGTTTGAGCCTGCAAGACATCCCGTCGTGCGGTTTCGCCTGCAACGTGTAACGACTCAGCAATTGACAATAGTTGTCGAGCATCTGCTGTAGCCTGTTGTTCTGTTGCCAACAGAGTATCGGCATCCTGCATGTCTGCCAGTACTTGGCGTAGTCGTCCTGCCATGTTCAAGGTAAAAGCTTCTTGCCACGCTGCTACCTGGGCATTGTATTGTTGTCCTCGGGCCTGCATGGTGTTCCTCTCACCAGATCGCCACAGGGGTAAAGTGATGCCATAAGTGAGTTCGCGTTCACCCCGGTCACTGAGCATTTGATCATCGATATAGTCCACTTGTGCGCTTGGCCGGCCAGCAATCCAGCTTTCACCGAGCTCTACCATCGCCTGTGCCTCCTCTATGCGTGCTTTTGTTTCCAAAGCTTCAGGGGCATGCGCCAATGTTTGTTCCAGCAGGATAGTAAAATTTAAATCTTGAGTCGTGCTAAGTGGCGCATGATCAAGTTCCTGAGCGTGCAGGTTTGGCGTGGTTATGAGCGCAACTAAAATGGTTAGTGTTGTAAGGTGTTGTTTGTGCGTTTTTTTCACTTTGTAAAGTTCCCCTGTATTAGTTTGGATAGGGTGAAAGCTTTACGTCAGCCTAAGTCAGAAGTTGTAAATAAATTGTCAACCCGGTGAGTTGACTTTTTTTTGACATGGGCCGATTGACACTGACAAAGTTATTAATTGGTGTAAGGAGGTGGCAGTGAAAGTGCTGGTAATCGAAGACAATCGCGACATCGCAGCGAACATTGCTGACTATCTCGAACCCAAGGGGCATGTGCTTGATTTTGCTGCGACTGGACCACATGGTTT
>Ga0114916_1000523_pt1 | contig 25486 bp, 23 predicted proteins | sample MalvirAntarct_66_FD_83501 | JGI IMG/M metagenome (GOLD analysis project Ga0114916, IMG submission 83501) | Marine viral communities from the Global Malaspina Expedition - Malaspina viral metaG Antarct_66 | ecosystem: Environmental > Aquatic > Marine > Oceanic | place: West Anvers Island... | reverse complement strand
TCGGTTACGGACTGCCGGACTTCGCAGAGGAACTCAACTACGGAGTCGATCTATCAACCATCTGAGGGTGGTATCAGATTGATGGGGTGAAGGTGCCCCATCAACCATTAAATCCGTATACCCATATATAGAAAATACCGAAAATGAATTGGGGGTAAAATTTCCCGATTCGTTCCGAAAAAAGATGATGAAGTCGAACGGTGGTGGCGTTGAAGTATCAACGGATTATTTTGAAATACACCCGTTCTACGATACTTCAGATAAAAACAGAATAAAAAGAACCTGTAATAGTATTCTTCACGAAACGAAAATAGCGCGTGAGCATTATCAACTTCCTGAGAATTTAATCGTCATCGGTAATAACGGGGGTGGCGACGTTCTTGTCTACAAAACTGAAAAAGAGGGCAGCATTAATAATGCAGTGTACTGGCTAGACCATGAAACAGAAGAGCTAGTGCTTGCCGCAAAGGATTTCGGTGAACTTAACCAAAGCGTATAACCAATGTAGTTTGCTCTTCTCTGTTTACGAAGAAGCCCATGACAGAAGTGCTTTCTTGGAGGGTTTTGGCTTTAATGGCAGTCGCCCTGTTCCAGGGAAACATATAGTCGTCCACTTTAATCAAGGCTGTAATTCAATGGAGTGGCTGGTGGGGGGGAATATCGGTAACGCATAGAGCAATGCCCTACATGCGGCAAGCGCATAATGAACAGCGTTAGGGGGAACTGTTCACTCCCTCCTTCAGCGAGGTAAAGCGTTAGCCATGTCTGTGGCTCATTTTTCTATTCTCTCTCCGTGCTTTTACCAGTAACAAGAGCCATTCAGGCCTGATCCAGATGCGACTTTATCATCTGATCAAGTGCGACTACCTTATATCGCTTTCAGTAGTTCGTACGCCTGAATGGCCGATGTCATTAGCATGCCCGGTGGCTTACGTCGCTCGGGTTTACACTTGGACCTTTCCCAGCAGGATGTCGGCCGCATTTTCGGCAATCATCATTGTGGGTGCGTTCGTGTTACCCGCAACCAAGCTGGGCATTATCGAGGCATCGACAACTCTTAGCCCTTCAACGCCTCTGACTTTCAGTTCCGGATCGACAACGGAATCAGGATCGGCCCCCATACGACAAGTGCCAACAGGGTGGTAGATGGTTTCAGCATTTTCACGGATAAAGTCTGTTAGTTGAGCGTCCGTAGATACGGACTCTCCGGGCATAACTTCCCGTTTACTATGAAGCGCCATTGTTGGTGCTCCGAGAATGCGTCGCCCAAACTTAATGGCGGAAATCATTGTTTTGATATCTTCGGGGTCACTCAGATAGTTAGGCTGAATCAGCGGATTGGCCAATGGGTCAGGGCTTTGCAATCCAATGAAGCCTCGGCTTTTCGGCAACAAATCGCAAATGTGCAAAGTGTAGCCATAGCCTGCCATCACTTTTCGGCCATGATCCTTCAAGTAAGTAGGCAAAAAGTGGAACTGTACATTGGGTCGCTCAGACGAAGGATCCGATTTCACAAAGCCGCCAGACTCGGCAACATTACTGGTAAGAAAACCACGTCGCGCAAAGATATAGGAGAAAAGTGCGCTCACCCCACGGAATAAGAAGCTGGGTGCAACGCCAATGGGCAAACGAGAGTTCGCCGTGTGCATGATCGTGATGTCCAGATGATCGGCCAAATTCTGGCCGACTTCGGGAAGGTGATGAACAAGCGGAATGCCGTGTTTGGCAAGCTCTTTACTATCACCGATGCCAGACAGCAGGAGGAGCTGTGGTGAATTAACTGCACCACCAGACAGGATGACTTCGCCGCCAGTATTGAGTCTCAGCTGGCGATATTCACTTCCCTGTTTCAGGGTCACGCCAACAGCTCGTTTACCCTCCATAGCCACGCGGGTTACTCGAGCATCGGTTAGCACGTCAAGATTAGACCGGCTCTCAGCGGCACGCAAAAATGCTTGCGCTGAACTCCAGCGCTGGCCATTTTTCTGTGTTACTTGGTAAAGCCCCAATCCGTCTTGTGATTTGCCGTTAAAGTCCGTGTTCACTGGCAGGTCTACGTGAGGCGCTGCTCGAACAAAATCACGGCTCAGCGGGTTGATCGATTTTAATTCGCTTACAGTGAGCTCACCATCTTTGCCGTGGTATGGGTCTGCGCCAAGGCGTTGGTTGTCTTCCACCCGACGAAATAATGTTAATGCACGATCCCAACCCCAGAGGTTGTTGTTACCGGCAACTTGGCCCCAGTGATCGTAGTCGGCTTTGTGGCCCCTGATATACACCATGGCATTAATAGAAGAAGAGCCACCAAGCGTCTTTCCGCGGGGCCAAAACAGTTGGCGCCCCTTCAAGTGTTCTTGTGGCTCGGTTTCTAGCGCCCAGTTGAGTTTTCTATTGTTGGCGAGGAGAGCGATGCCAATAGGCATATGAATTAGGGGATTTTTATCTCGTGGGCCGGCTTCGATCAGCGCTACGCGTTTTGAAGTATCCGCACTAAGGCGGTTAGCCAACACACAGCCAGCCGACCCGGCTCCTACAATAATGTAATCGTACATAATAACTCTCTTATTATTTGTTAATACTCAGCCTAAAATACGAACAGCAGCATTTATAAGCTGCCGAACCCAGCCAGTGTAGGGAGGGAAAAGGAGATGGATGAGAGAATGCCTGTCCTCCATCAAAACCTTATCGTGTGAAAATGAACGGAAGCCATATTCGCCATGCGCCGCTCCGATCCCTGAATGATTGACTCCACCGAACGGAAGATTCGGATGTAGAAAATGCACCACCGTTAGGTTAATTCCCACAGCCCCTGAACTTGTTTGCTCGACAATATGTTTGGCAAAGGATTTATCTTCATCAAATATATAAAGCGCGAGAGGCTTAGGGTTGTCGTTGATTTGTTCAATAACCGAATCGATATCATCGTATTCAATAATGGGCAGAATAGGGCCGAATAGCTCTTCCCGTGTGATGTCCATATCGTTGGATACATTTGAAATCAATGTGGGAGCGATAAAGTTTTGATCAGTATCTATAGCCCCGCCTTCAAAAATTTTCGCCCCTTTAGATTTTGCGTCATCTATTAGGTTTGAAATTCGCTGAAAGTGACGCCTGTTTACTATTCGACAATAGTCAGCGGTAGATTTTTGAGCTTCAAGCGTTTTTCCGTAGACGCGGCCAATTTCTTTTTGAAGTGCTTGGTTGAATTGCGCTGCAATATTGCTGTGCACAAAAACATGATCTGGAGCGATGCACGTTTGCCCGTTATTAGCGAACTTACCCCAAACAATGTTTCTTGCGGCCTTCTTTATATTAGCATTTGGGCCTACAACAGTAGGCGATTTCCCGCCCAGCTCGAGTGTTACCGAGCAGAGGTTCTTGGCGGCAGCTTCCATAACTACCTTGCCTACCGCAGGGCTGCCTGTGAAAAATATGTGGTCGAAGGGCAGGGCTAACAGTTTTTGTGATACAGCAGCGTCGCCTTCAATCACGCTGACTAAGTCAGGCGGGAAGGTTTCGGCGACAATGTTGGCAATGACTTTAGAGGTGTGTGGCGTCATTTCCGAGGGTTTGATGATGACGCTGTTGCCGGCAGCTAACGCTGATACCAGAGGGCCTAGTGCAAGATTGAGAGGATAATTCCAGGGCGCAATAATTAAGCACACACCCTTTGGCTCCGGCCGGACATGGGACTTTGTACCTAATACACCAATGGAGGCGGGCGCCCATTTGGGACGCATCCATTTGCGCAAATGTTTTTTTGCATGTCGAATTTCCTGAAGTACCGGGAGGAGTTCAGTTAATTTGACTTCAGGCGCAGGTTTTTTAAAGTCTGCTGCACACGCGGCAATAATGTTTGATTCATGGCGTTTGAGCGAATCTCGCAACTTATTAAGCTGCGCTATTCGAACATCCAGAGTGAAACTAGCACGGCGCGCAAGTTGCGCCCGCTGTAATGCAGAAAAGACGGAATCAATTGTATCGGCGGTTGGCGCGTTAGTCGCACCAACCTCAGCCAGATTAGCAATCTTCATGATGAAATTACCTCTTGCCGAATGAGCCTATCGTTATTATGAGCCTGATGGCTAATCTTCATGGAGGACATAGTCCTCTTTTGTGGCACCACAGTCGGGACAGCACCAATCGTCCGGGATATCTTCAAAAAGAGTGCCTGGCGCGAACCCTTCAGTTTCATCGCCAAGAGCTTCATCATAAATATGACCGCAAGTGATACAGATCCATTTACGAAAGGTGGTCTCTTTGCCGGTGGAGTCTTTAGACGATTTTGCCCGTGCGGGTTTGGCTTTAGCCTTTGCTTTGGCTTTATTGTTAGTTGAAGGAGTCGAGGCCCCCGTTGATTTTTGAGGTGAAGCCTCTGCCTTAGGTGGGGTGGTAGCAGTGCGCACTTCTGGGGTGGCCGCGCCAGACGCCGGGGACGCGGAACCCGATTCTATTACTACGAAGTCAGCTTTATCCCTTACTGCACAGTCTGGGCAGGCCCACTCTTCAGGAATCGTTTCCCAAGACGTTCCTGGGGGAAAGCCTTCGTGTGGGTGGCCAGCGACTTCATCGTATATATATTCGCAATCGGGGCATTGATATTTAGCCATTTAAAGCACCTTTGAACCAATATTATTGTCTTTAGTTAATGGCGCCCGGCGTACACGCCGGGCGCTGTTCCTCAAAGTGTGAAAGCACGAGGTTTAATGGATGGATTTCTGTTGGCGATTATTTGGCAACGGTTGTATCGGGTGACTCCGAACCCTTTACTCCAAATTTTTGCTCATAGAATTCACGCATTTCCGGCTGAATCTGGATCTTATTAATGTCTCCGTGCGCCCACTCCATCACCCGATCATCCATTAGTGAACGAAACCAGGAGGGAAAGAATGCGACGAAGAACATCCCAGGGTAGCCCGTAGGCAGGGTGGGAAGGTCGCTGAAGTCCCTAAGTGATTGATAAGATCTTGTAGGATGCGCATGGTGATCTGAATGACGTTGCAGATGAAACAGGATGAGGTTCGACATTACATGGTTTGAATTCCATGAATGATGGGGTTTTTGATGCTCGTAACGCCCGTTCGGCAGCTTTTCACGCAGCAGTCCGTAGTGCTCAATATAATTGGCACTGGTCAGCTGCCACCAGCCGAAGGCCATTTGAATGGGCAAAAAGATGAGCATTAAAGGACCGAAAAATGCCAGCAATGCGGCATAAAGCACTACCGTCAAAATCATAGGCTGTAATACTTCATTATCTAGGCTCCATACGCTTTTGCCGCAACGGCTGAGGCGCTGCTCTTCCAGGCCCCATGCCCGTTTAAAGGCACCAGGAATTTCACGCAGTGAAAACGTATAAATAGATTCGCCCATGCGGGATGTAGCCGGGTCCATCGGTGTTGCTACGTCACGATGATGCCCTTTATTGTGTTCAATGAAGAAGTGACCATACCCGACCACGGCCAGTACAAGCTTGGCCATCCAGCGGTCAAAGGTCTCTTTTTTATGCCCGAGTTCATGGCCTGTGTTGAGTGCCAGTCCATTAACAATGCCCAGAGAAAGGGCGAGAGCTAAAAACTCGAATACCCCTATTGGTTGGGTAGATACCCACCAGGCACTTATAATCAACGCTGCATAATGAATAGGAACGGTTAAGTACGTTAAAACTTTGTAGTAACGGTCTTGTTCAAGCTTAGGAACAACGGATTCAGGAGGGTTGGAATAATCTTCGCCAAGCATGGTGTCGATCAAAGGGACTAGGCCGTACCATAGGATTAATACTAATCCGTACCATATACTCCACCCTGTTTGGGATACGAGATATAGGCCAATTATTGGTGTTGCTGGCCACAGTACAGAAAGAATCCACAAGTGGCGCTTTCGGTCCACATAACCCTCATTATCAGCATCACTTCGTGGGGGCTCGGTTAAAATGTTCTCTGACATTAGGATCACCTTGTTTTATCATATTGATTGTTTCTACAGGCTGTGCGACACCGTGTAATGTTGGTGAGCGGACGAGTTGTAGGTTGTAGGCAGTGGTAGGGTTAGCTAGAAATAGAGGCCAAACAACTACTCCAAAGGGTAGTTTTTGCTCTGTACATAATATCAATATGCATTCATCCCTTAGTACGCAGGTCTTTGGAGGAGATGCAACAGGGGGTCTTGTTGCCATGCTGTGCGATAACTTGGAAAACTGGTGCCTTAGAATGTCTGACCGGATGTGGGCCCGGCAGCGTTTTATTACTCAAGGGTGCATAGAGCGCGGTCGCCTGAAAGCCTCTGCCGAGTCCGAATCAAAAGTTATTCTTTACCGGGCCCCTTTAGGTTATGGCAAGTCTGTGCAAGTTGCTTTCGAGGCGGGCACTCAGGGCCGAGAGGAGGGGGGCGTCGCCTATATCAATACGCGATCCTATCCTGGCTCCGGTGAAATTACGGATTCTTTTTTGGCGGCGTTAATTTTATATCAAATTAAAGGCCGTGAACCCTGGAGCGTTATTCAAAGTAATGATGACATCATTGAGTCACTTCGAGATACGCTGTGTAATGCTAAAAATCCGATAAAAATTTGCATAGATGGCATTGGGGAGGCTGAGCATGGCGTGGGCCTGGTTGAGAATTTAATATGCGAAACCCCCAATAATGTGAAGTTTTATATTGCTCCCAGTAATGCTGGAGCGTTGGCGCGCTTGTCTATGATGGCGGGTGTGGTGACATATGGTGCGCATGACCTTGTCTTTACAGAAGAAGAAGTATGTGAGTTGCCGGGAATGCATAGCGCCAAGGCTAAAAATGTTATAGAGGCTACTGGTGGATGGCCCGCACTTGTTGGGCTTATGTGCCACACTTCAAATCCAAACCTCCCCGCTGCGACCTGGCCGGAAACCCGTTCGTATTTCAGAAACAATCTACTCAACGCGCTGCCTAATAATACACGGGACTTTATTTGCAAAGCCGCAATGCTGGAAGAGATCAGCGTTGCCTGCTACGACTACGTATATAAAACAGAAGAGGCCCATAAAGAAATTCCGTTTATTAATGAAAATTATGCGCTCTTTACCCCCACAGAATCTTCCAGCGAGTACATGGTTATGCACCCGGTGCTAAGAGAGTATTTGCGTGGTTTGTTTGATTCTACTCAGCGAGAGCGTCGCTCATATGTGCTAAAGCGTGTCGCATTTTGGCATTGGCGTAGGGGTGAGTATCTCCATTCAATCAATGCCGCTCAGGAGGCGAGCGATCACAGCTGGGCTCGAGCGGTAAGCGATAGCATTATCTTAGACGTAGCACTCAGGCAAGGCGAAATAGAGGTGCTTCGAACATGGTTCGAAAAAGTGCCGGTTCGAACGATAAGAAAAATCGCGTCCTTAAGCATCAGCTATGCTTGGATCTTGTATTTCAGCCAGCAAGCTCGGCAAGCAGAAAAAATACTGGCAAGTTCCGCGGAGTCCTGCAGCAGAGGTTTAGACAACCTTGATGAAAAAGGATGGCGGAAGCTGGTCGACGCGGTAGGAAAAGCGACACAGGATCAATTTGCGCAAAGCCAAACCCTCTGCCAGCAATGGATTGACACTTTCGGCGAGCGTAACATGGTCGGCAAGGGAGCGGCGCTTACGTGCCAAGCATACATTGCTTCCAGTGATCGTCGCTTTGAGGATTTAGAGCAATTATTACACAGGGGAGCGGTAGCCAATCAGTCTTCCAATCAACACTACGCTTTTGTTTGGCTTAAAACGGCAGAACTTCAGGCTGAAATATTTAAAGGTGATATCGCTCATGCAATGAGTATATTACTTGAAGCCAATAAAACAGCAGAGAAGATGGGGGTGTCAAAAACATTTTTAAATAAAATGCTTGGCTCCCTTGAGTTGCAAATTCTGCACGAGAAAAGCCCTAGCCTAATTAGTTATGAGTCTGCGGAAGAGTCATTCAACTTCGCATTAAACTATGGTGCTACAGATATTTTATGGGGTTGCACGCAAACGTTCAGTAGTTTCCTGTACCAGCAAGGGTTAAGAGATAGGGCTATGGCCATATTGGAGCAAACCCGGATAGCCGCCTGCGAAAGAGACCTACCTCGACTTAACATGCTAGCTAAAATACAGCTGGCTGAGTTTACGCTCATAAACGATGAGGAATTAGAGCCGCCGATACTTCCTGATGAGAGTGAGCTGACATTTTTGCCAAATCAAAACCAAGCCATTCGCGCACGTATTGCGCTAGTCAATTCAATGTATAGGTTGAGGCTTGGAAAGCAGTTTGGTGTTGCTGAAAAGTATGCAAAAAAAGCATTACAAAGCGCCAGTGCAATTTCAGACGCTAGAACCAAGATCGCCGCCCAATATTGCCAGGCATTAGCGATTTTTGGCCTCGGCTCATCAAAATTAGCGAAGCGCACAATTATTGATGCCGACCAGCTTACGGAACATTTAAGCTGTTATTTTACCCGAGACTGGATTAAAGAAGCATTAATGTCGTTTAGCCCCATTGCTCGGGATCTTTTTGATACGTTGCCAGAAAGCGCAGAGACTAACGCTACAAAAGATCTCGAGGTGAGAAAAGAAGAGGCTGACGCTCGCCCTAAACTCACTAATACCCAATCAACCATTACGATAAAGCAAATTTCTCTGTTGAAATGTGTAAGCAGTGGAATGACGAACAAAGAGATCGCTGAGCGGCTTCTTATAACAGAGGATACCGTCAAATGGCATCTGAAAAAGATTTTCAGCGAACTTAAAGTAACCAACCGGGTTCAGGCAGTGTCTGAAGCTAGGCTACGCGGGCTTCTATAGCACCACGAAAATAAAAGAGAAGATGAGCGAGTGCGCAGCAAGTGGCCATTAATTGATTTTTTAATGGCACGTTAAGGCGGCTATCGACATGGCCTCGGAAGCTCTACACTGGGTCGATCATTGGTTGATCGGGACGCCCCTACATGGCCAACACACATAACCACGCTGTGCCCTCTGGGCGCGTTTGGCCGCTGCTCCCTTTGTTGTTTTTCCTGGTGGTGTTTCTTGGTAGTGGCTTGTACTACACCGCTGCCGATACTGACTTTGCTTTCTACCAGATAAAGGCGCCAGTGGTGGCCATGGTCGCTATTGTGTTGTCCATGTTGATGGCGCGATTGGCTGGGCAGCGATTAAATACCAGTGTGGAGCGCCTGGTGGCGGGGATCGGCCACCCCAACATTATTCTCATGTGTTTAGTGTTTCTGCTGGCCGGCGCCTTTGCCAGTGTCAGCGTTAGCATTGGCAGTGTGGAGGCCACTGTCCAACTTGGCCTGAGCATTATTCCTTCCCAGTGGGTGCTGCCTGCCCTATTTCTGATCTCTGCTTTTATAGCCACCGCCATGGGTACGTCCATGGGCACCATTGCGGCAACGGCTCCCATTGCGGTCGGCTTTACCGGCGCTACCGGGTTGCCCATGTCACTGGCGTTGGGCGCGGTGGTGGGTGGCGCCATGTTTGGCGATAACCTGTCGATGATCTCCGATACCACCATCGCGGCTACACGTAGCCAGGGTGTGTCGTTGAAGGACAAATTTCGGGTCAACATCTGGATTGCGGTGCCGGCGGCCTTACTGACTCTGGGCTTGCTAATCGTATTGGGCGGTGGTGAGCACCAGGTAGAGAGCAAACCTTTTCAGCAACACCAAACTGCTTTCCAAGCCTCAACCTATACATAGCCAACGAAGAAGATGCCCGGGTTTGTACCGACATCAGCGATGAAGCCTGCCAGGAAGTGCCGGGTAACTTCCTGCGCATTATTGTTGCCAATATGCTGACCAAAGTAGGGGACCTGCTGACCAGCCCGAAAACCGTACTGGCCTGGCTGATCGTGGCCGTCGGCGCGCCGGCCTCCCTGGGTGGACTGTTGGTGCCGATTCGTGAATCCGGTGCTCTGATTCCGCAACTGGTGATTGGCGCCTGGGTGCGTCGCTACCCCGTGCGCAAGGGATTCTGGGCCCTGGGGGCGGCGCTACAGGGCCTTTCGGTGATGGCCATGGCCGCTGTGGTGTGGCACTGGCAGGGGCTCAATGCTGGCCTGATGCTGATTGCCCTGCTCATTGTGTTCAGTGTCAGTCGGGGCTTTTGCTCCGTGGCCATGAAGGATGTGCAAGGCAAGTGTATTCCGAAAAGTCGCCGCGGCCGGCTTACCGGCCTGGCAGCCACCCTGTCCGGGTCGCTCACTTTGCTGCTCTCTTTACTGCTGTTTCGTGGCGGCAGCGACCCCAGCATGGGGTTTTATACCGCCTTACTGGCGGGTGCCGGTATTGCCTGGCTGGTGGCGGCGTTGGTGTTTATCACCGTGGATGAATTTCCCGGCGCCACTGACGGCGGCGGCAATGCTCTGAAAGCCGCCTTTGCCAGTTTGGGCTTATTGCGAAGCGATAAACCCTTTCGGCATTTTGTGGTGACCCGTGCCCTGCTCATGGCGTCGTCGTTGGCTTCTCCGTTTCTGGTGCTGCTTGCCCGGGAGCAGGCCAGCCTGCCCACCCTGCTGGGCAGCTTCGTGCTGGCTTCCAGCCTTGCTAGCACGATCAGTGCTTCGGTGTGGGGCTATATGGCAGATGCTTCCAGTCGCGTGGTGATGTTGCGCGGCGGTGCCCTGGCGGCGTTGGTGTGCCTGACCGCCGGTGGGCTGGCCGTTTGGCAACCGGCCTGGTCAGCCTTGCACTGGCTTTATCCAGTGGCCTTTTTCGTACTGGCGATTGCCCATGCCGGGGTGCGTATTGGGCGCAAAACCTATTTGGTGGACATGGCTGGTGGCAATAAGCGCACCGACTACACCGCCGTCAGCAACACCGTCATTGGCGCGTTGTTGCTAGTGGTGGGCGGTATTAGTGCACTGGTGGCCATGCTGGGAACGGATTGGGCCTTGGTGGTACTGGGCACTATGGGCGCCGCTGGCGTGGCCAGCGCCTGGCGTTTGAAAGATGTATAGCCGCAGAGCACGTGTCGATATTGGTGGCGGTGATGGGTCACGCTCATTGCCGCCCCGCCTGTTTCTCATTCGGTTTTAATAAAGACAGATAGCGGGGCTTGGCGAGTGCTTCTGTGAAATGTGAAGTTTGCTGTTCTCTTGCCGTTCCCTTTTATCATTTTTGTACTACGCCATAATGGATTTCCAGACGCAGCCGGTATGGATCTGTCCAATAGATTTTCAGAGGTGATTCACAATGGGTGATACAGAGCCGCCCCCCAACAACGACGATGCTCTTCGACGTGAGCGGAGAAAATTTTCGGTGTCCGCCAACCGTGAAAAAGCCAGCCACAAAGTGAGGTATGTCGAAACCGGTGGTGGCGAGGTGGATCTTGAAGAGTGTGTGTTCTGTGAATCAGTGCCCGGCGCTGAGAATCCTGAAGGCAGCCGTAACTCTTGGCGCCGTTATGCTCAGGCCATCTTTGGCGGTGAAAGCAATCTGCTTTCCAAATCGGTCAATCCATTGGCAAGCTCGCAGGCTGTTCAACAGCCTGCGAGAGGGGTGCTCGATTAAGAACCACGTACCCCCATTAACAAGGGCACATAGGCCACCAGTAGCAAGGTCATCAACATAACACTCAAGGGCAGCAATAAACGCTCGTGGCGATACCACCAGTGGGTTTCCTGTTTCGCTTCTTGCTCGGCCAGTAACATTTCATCATTACCGATGACTTGTCGCGTTAATAGTTGGTTAAGCGCGACGGGTGGGGTTAAGTAACCCAGCTCAAATGACACTAGCACCACCATCCAGAAATGTACTGGGTCAATATTATTATCGTACGCCACGCTGGCAATGGTGGCGGAAACTAAAATAATGGCGCCGTAAGGGTCCATAAACATGCCAATGAGCACTAGCACTACCACCAGCGTGGTCATGGCTAGCCACACCGTACTGAAATCGCTGGGGAACAACGTCATGACCCCGCCGCGTTCCACCACGCCGCCAAGCACCACTGAAAGCGACATCAACAGCAACAAGGCACCAATATGGGTGCTTGATTCTGAAGTGGCTGCCACCGTACGGTGCCAAAAACCGGCTTTTGCTTTGCCCTCCATACTTGGCAAATTTTGCCCGTCGCCGCGCATGGCACGTTTACTCGCCCAAGCGTCGTACGACAAAATAAACAGCATGATAACGGGCAAAATCGTAGCGGCGGTAAACTCATTGAAGCGTTGGTTCACCACTTGGTTATAAAACACCACCACCGCAGCACCAATAATCACATAGGGCAGCAAAGGAACCAGCGCTTTAAGGGTGGCAGGCAAGGCCTCGCGAGGTGGAGCAAAGCTTAACGGATCACGTCTGGTAAGCAGCACAACCAGCGCAAACATCGTGGCGGTTAGAATAAAGACATACATCCCCATGCCAAACAGTTGGGTCGTGGTCACTTGTTTGTTTAACGATGCGATGACTACCACCATCAAACAGGGATTGAGCACTACCCCCATGCTGCCAGACATGGCAGTAGAGGCGTACGCCAAGGGACGGCGCGCGCCACTTAAACGTATTTCTTCATACACAATACCGCCCACGGCAATCAAAAAGATTCCCGAGGCCCCGGTGAAGGCCGTGGGATAGGCTGCCAACAATACCGTCACGACCACAATTAATTCTGGCGCAAGTTTCCAGGGACGCACCGCATCAAAAACAAGCTTGGCCAGGCGGGTTTGCTTTAGCAGCATGCCCACCCAGACATAAAGCCCTACGTTAATATATAAATCCGCATGGCTGACGAGTTTGATAAGTTGCACCGCATTACCGGCCAGATAGTTCTCGGCGAGGATAAAATATGTGCCTGCGATAAGTGCCATATAAGTATACAAGGGCACGGTTAGCAGCGCCTTGCCAATAGAGCTGCGCTCTGTGGATAAACTCGGATTGCGGAAGCACTGCACCAGGTTAATCAGCGTTAACAGGGCAAAGCCGGTTATCCAAATATAGTGCATGGCCATGGGGGTGGTGTCCCCGGATTTGATGGCCACGCTCCGCCAGCTCAGCGCACTGGCAAGTAAAAGCCCATTACCGACCAGCTGTAATATGGCCGATACGCGGCCTTCCGTATGAGTCTGTATAGCCCGCAAAGAAATGTGGCTACGGCGTAGCGTGCTTATTACCGCACACAGAAGAATAATGCTGATCAGCAAGTATTTACGCGCATCCAGGCCCACTTCATTCAAGGCACCAACTCGTTGCTCCATGCCTGTGTAAAAGCGCGTCCAAGCTGACGTTCTCACTTGCTGGTTGTAATCGTATAATTGATGCCGTTCTTGGCAACGCTCGAGCTGTTGTATCAGTGAACGCTTTATATTGTCGGGATTCGGTGCCTGATAGGCGAGCAAGCTGTCCCCTGCTTGCTTTTCAGCGCGTTGCATTTGCTTTTCCACTCGTGCGTCCACATCAAATTCGGGATCGCAGGTGGGGGCGCGCATATCGATACGCACGGCTCCGTAGTTACTCCACATGCTTTGCCCAAAAGAGAGCATCTGGGAGTGGAAATAAGAGCTGGTGCCAAAGGCAATAGCCAATAACAATATCACAGCGACGGGTAATGCCGTCGCAAGGTGACGCACACGCGCAATAGACCCTTCTTTATTAACCACAGGCGCGTTCATTTTTCAGCCTCTTAATGAGAATAAATTTTAGAATTGGCCCCGCCGAATGGCGGGGCTTTTTGGTGTTATAAGGAAGGAATTAAAACGCGGGGCCGCCTTCTGTGTCATCAGAACATTCAGCATTGCCTGATAGCTCTCGGCAGCGAATTTTTTTCAGCATTTTCTGCATTTCACGATCGTAAACCTCGTTGTCTTCGTATAAGTTCTGACGTACGCCGGTAAACATATCGTTGTATTTTTCCTGGCTTTCTTTATCAAGCTCAACCCAGTATTTCTCGGGAATCTTGGATTCAGCTTGCTTGGCTATACGCAAGCCGTCATCCCACATGTTTTCCAGCACCCAAGCGCGAGACTTTTGTCCAAACCCCTCGGGGAAACGCTCATGCTGGATATTGATTTGGAATGTCAAAATGCCCAGGTTGTAATTCAGAATGCCGCCTTCCTCGCCAAGGCCTTTGTACATTTCTAACGCCTCATACGCGAAGGCGGGCGCATAGGAAAGATCCGCACTCTTATTGTTAAACATGCCCGAGAAAGTGCTCACTGACGCGGGCAGCACAGAGCCACCCAGATAACGGATCATTTCCACCGCTTGCTCGTCATCGGATAGAACGGTAATTCTCAACCCGGCGAGATCTTCCCAGTCCGCCAAACGGTCACGGTCATGGGAGAACAGGTACACCATGCCACCGGGAATAAAACCCACGGTTTCGTAATCACCGTCGCGCATATGGTCAGCAGCGCCTTTCGCAGACAAGGCCGAGACTGCAGTGTAGAGCGCATCATAGGAAGGCAGGGCAGCCATCATATCCAGGGAGCCAGGGAAGCGGAGCAAATCACGGTTTTTAATGCCAAACAGTTCCACCGCATCGCATTGCCCCGCACGGAAATCGGCTACCACTAGCGCCTCATCGGTGTAGGGTTTCAGTTCAAAGTCGACACCCCATTCCTTGGCGGCAAGGGCATAGTTGCGCATCATCTGAAAAGTGTCGCCGTTACGGCCCACCACATCGAACACGCAAAGGCTTCGCTTTACCGACTCAGCCATTGCTGGCTGAGCGATCAAAGCACTTAGCGTTAACAACGCGGTTATTGAGATCTTTTTAAACATAGTAAGCACCTTTGGGTTTTGTGTGGTTACAGCAGGCCATCAATATCTGCTGGAGCGCGCTGCGCTTCATCGGGGAACTTGTCCAGGCTGTTCGGCGGCGAACGACGCCCTTTCTGTTCCATCCAAATGGCGTCGGACATCTGCCGCAGTTGATCATGGGAAATGGCATTGACTAATTGGTAAATTGCGGGAAATTGATGCTCATCTGAATTGAGGCGTTGTTGAACGTCGCCTGCCAACTTGAGTGCCTTGCGCACTTGCGCATCTTTACCCTGGTTGTCTGCGCCTATGGCATGAAGCACCAAGGGGAACAGCGCATCATGTTGCTTGGCAATTTCGTCTGCCGCTTGGTAGTTTTGCCATAAGTCTTTGTTGTCGGGCAGGGTGCCGGGCACAAAGGCCCACACCGTGCTGCGGATTGCTTGCGGTGTGCCCCACCATTTTTCGTTATCCAGGCAATGGGAGGAGCGCATGGTGCGTGCGGCTAAATCCCGATTCACGCCAACTTGAGCACCGGAGAGCAAATCACTGCGCACTGCCTGAAGTGCGGTGACCAGTCCTAGCATGTAGGTAATTTCGTCCGATTCTTTGAATAAGTTGGGGCATGTTTCATTACCAATATCGCCATAACGTGCGGTGACAAAATCCACGGCCCGCACGCGTCTTTCGGCAGCGATGGCGTGCCAACGTTTGGCAAGCATTAGTTCATCACGGGCGATGGTGATTTGGTCTTGCTGCTCAGCGCGCAAGTAACGCAAGTTGGCCTCGTAAGCTTTGTTTTCAGCACAAAAGCCCGTGAGCAACTCGGTATAAAACAATGTGTAATTAGGGTCTTTTACCACACGGCCAAAAGATCCTACGAGCTGCGTTAACCCTGGCCCCGTTCCACACACCGACACATCGGCATCAGGGTGAGCCAGTGCGTGAGGAACGACCTCGTCTTTGGAGTACGAAGAAATCACCCAGCCCAGGGGTTTGTACACAGTGGTACAGCCACTGAACAGTAGCGCAGCAGATGCGAGCAGTAAGCCTTTGATGCTTAGGCGGACCTTTGCCATAACCAACCTCACTCATAGAGTCGTGCGTTGTTTTTATGCGCATTAAGTATATGAGGGAGGAAGCAAAAAACAACGTGGCTAAAGTTAGTGAATTGTTAACTTTATTAAAGCGAGCGGAAGGTGCGAGCAATACAGTACGCTGATAGGGCGAGTTGGCTGGGCTCAGAGGGAGTGTGGAGTACGCCGGGTTACTTACAGGACCAACGACCAGGCTGATGTCTTGTCTTGTGACGGTACGTCGCAGTAGCGAATTGCTGTGTCTGTCAGGAATTGACGTAGTGTTAAAACATAAAGGCTATTTGCATTCTAGGGTTGGAATCCAACCGTTCTGACCCTGGATTCTTGGTCAGGTCAAATGCAGCCTTTGGTTGGATTGCTCTGTTTTCACTGCCTCACCAGAATCTAACATTGGTTGGATTCTCTGACGCAACTCTCTCGCGCTAATCCAGCTCACCACTCTCTGCCTGTTTCAACAACGTCGGAATGTGCGGCCCATATTCCACCTTGCCGTGACCTGCTCGAATACCACTGCCGACCTTGCGGGCTTCTTTGGAGTACAACGTCTTTGCCCGAATGATGCGGTAGCTGTAACCCCGACCTAACCGGTTTGACATCTTGATCAGTCCGTTGAGCCCTTCGGTGTAGCCATTGGTGATAGGGAATGGTGCATCCCAGTAGGCAAAGATGTCGTCGTAATGGTTGTGAACCGTTTTGGCCAGCTTCTTGAATGCCACTAGCCCTTGGTCTGGCAAGCTATTCTCCCAGGCTTCAAAGGCATTCTGAGCATTCTGCTTGTCGAGTTCATCGTAGATGCAGAAGAAGGCTTCCTTGAAATCATAGGCTACGGCAAGCTCAGGGATCGCCTGCTTCACGACCTCCAGCGCCTTTTGTTCTGCGGGCGTCAGGTTGCCGGGCCGCTTCAGGGTGAGCCAGCGAATGGACTTTTTGACGTAAATCCGGTCTTCTTTGCTTAGCTGAGCCTGATAGTTCTTGCGCTCAACTTCCAGCGCTTCGGAGGCCATTTTAACGACATGGAATTTGTCGATAACCAGCTTGGCGTTGGGCAGGTATTGAGCAAAAGAACGTTTGAAGGGCCGCCACATATCCGTACAGACCCATTCCACCTTCTCAGCGTCCGGTAAATCCTTGAAGAAGGGCTTCAGGTGCTCTTGAGTACGATGCTCCAACATATCAAAGACGTTGTTGGTTGCCAGGTTGGTAATTACACAGCGATACCCGCCTGCCAGGTTCACTTCGTCGATGCCCATGATGACCGGGGTTTCATAGCGAACGGTTTGGGAGAGTTCCTCAATGAGGTCATGAGCGATACCTTTCAAATGATGGCCCAAGGGCCGGTCCCTTTCTTTGCCAGGTCAAAACCGGGCTAAGGGCTTTGCCCTCGCGCTCTACAAGGGGCTTTCGCGGCATAAACGGTTTCCTCCCCGCAAGCGGGTCCCCTCCAGTTATTCCACGGTCCCCTTTCCGTTTGCTACCCCAGTCTTGCTTGCGACGCCGCAGGGGCAGGCAGCAGCAACAGCTAAAGCTGTTAACAGCAGCCAGCCTTCGGCTGACATTTCAGGCAAAAATCTAGGAGCAAACCCATGGAAAAGCAGATTGAAAAAGTAAACGTGGTCACTTTCCGCCGCCGGATCGACGCCGCCTTTCGGGTAGCTAATGTGGACTACTGCGCCTGCCGGGGGGCCTATGAACTGAAAAACTGGCTGACGATTGCCGAGCGGGTTCTGGCCGAGCTGGTGGATGCGGAGTGTTCCCGAGCTACTGCAGTTGATCGAGACAACAAGGTTAACGCACAGGAGCGGCTAGAGGCACGAATCGACCAGGCACAGGACAAAGTAGCCGTAAAACAGGCCCAGCCACCGAGCGCGTATGAAAAGGTGGTTAACCAGGCGCGGGAACAGATCGAGCAGCACAAGAAATCCATCAGTAACCACCAGGCCGCTATCCAACACCTGGAGCAAGACATAGCGATTAATATGGAAAAAGCGCGGGCCGATTCTCGCCGCCGGGTGATCCTGGAGCGTGTCATGGGTCGGCTTCAGCAAGGTCATGAGGTGGTGAACATCGAGGGCCGTTGCTGGTGGATGGTGGCCGGTGAGCTGGCCGACCGGGCCACCGCCGATGATATGGAAATGCTCTATCAGTTGGAGAAAAGCGGGATCATCGAGGCGGAAACCGTGACCCGTCGCCTTCAATAAGCTGTTATTGCCACAGTTGAGGATAGCTGCTAGCTTGCTCCTATCCGCTACCGATCCGCGAGGGGAAAATGGAAAACAACGAACCAAAACACAAGCGCCGGGACGGGCGCAGCATGAGACGGACAGGCCGCACCATGCAATTTGCCACGCGAGTAACCCCCGAATGGGATGACCGCTTTCGGGACATTGCCGAAGAACGCGGCCTGTTATTGGCCGAGCTGCTGGAGCAGATGCTGGACGCCTACGAGCAGCAACACCAGGGAAAGGATGCGTAATGACAGCAAATACCGATCTTAGTAATGCCACGGACAGCCTGGCCAGATTCCTTTCGAGTTCATTAGAGAGAAATAAGGACGTTTACGACAAATCAGTCGATTCACGAGAACCCTATGACAAAGAGCAACTGCGATTGCTGGCAGAGACACATGCATTAGGGGCCTGGATCATTTGGCTGCAAGAACAGCACCCTGATGAAGCGGAAAAATTAAGAGAAGCCATGGAGGTCTGGACGTGAGCGACGACACAAACAAGCCAATGGATGGCGATATGCCCCCGCAAATGGATCTGTTTTCGCTGGTGGATCTGAAACGCGGTGACCGGGACGAGTATTCCAATACGGTCGATATTTACGATGCCATACCCAAGTATGTATGGGCCGACCGGCGGGAAGTGAAAGAGCTGAAAACCGCAACGATCACACGAGAATGCACCATCCGGGGCCAGCGGTTCGTGGTAAAGCTGAAACCGGCGCTAATCGAAAAGCGCAACGGTGAAACCGTGATGATCTATCCCGGCCAGCGTGAGGAATTGGTGGAAGACGTGTTGCGTAAGCTGGCCGTAAACGGCCAGGGCGTCTACCTGAAAGGGAAAGCAGGGGTCAGCTTCACCCTTTACGAGCTGATCAACGAGCTAGCAAGGGCCGGTCATACATACAGCCTGGATGAAGTGAAAGAGTCACTGATGGTATGCGGCGGGTCCATGATTGAGTGTCACTCCGATGGTGGGGATTCAGTCATTAAAGCCCCCTTATTCGGAATGCTCGGGCTCACCAGCAAGCATGACATTCAGACCAAAGGGCGCGAGGCCCGTTGTTATGTCCAGTTCAATCCCCTGGTAAACGAAGCCATCCTGAATCTGTCGTTTCGCCAGTATAACTACCAGCGCGGCATGGATATCCGCTCTCCCCTCGCCCGGTTCATCTACAAGCGAATGAGTCAGTATTGGGTTCAAGCAAGCGAACACCACCCCTATACGCCTTCTCTGATCAGTTTCCTGGAACAAAGCCCCAGGGGAGCGGATTTCCCAATGCGCGTTAATCTGCAAGCGATGCGGCGGGCCCTGGACACACTGGCCAGCCATGAAGTCATCGAGCGCTACGAAGAAGAGAAACTGCTAGAGGGCAAACAGAAGGTCCGGGATGCGACTTACACGATCTTCCCGCACCCCAAATTCGTGAAAGACGTTATCAAGGCCAACCAGCGCAAGAAGACAATCACAAAGCAAGCCACAACTGATGGCCTGTTCTCCGAGTAGGGTGGCGGCGAGTAACCCGCCCTACCCTAGCTCACGACCTATAGGTGTGTGAGTACGGTTTGCCCGGGCACCGCTGGTTCCTCTTGCCGGACCGCTAATTGCCTGGCCAACTTATCCCCAGTTTCAGGGGATAACCCTGTGGATTCACCCATTTTGACCTATAGGTTTATGAGTACGGTTCCTATAGGTTTGTGTGACCGGTTAGAAATCGACCAAAATACCTATAGGTTTGTGAGTACGGTTTGTGGATAAGGTCGAAATTCGGGTGTCCTCGATATATAGGTTTGTGTGATCGGTTACCTGTCCACCCTGTATCAGCACCTTGAACGGCGGTTTTCCTATAGGTTTGTGAGTACGGTTTGCCTTATTGGTGCCTGGTTCCACGGTTTTCATTGGAAAGACTGTGGATAACCAACACTGTCCAAATTGCCAGCTATAGGTTTGTGAGTACGGTTCCTATAGGTTTGTGAGTACGGTTCCTATAGGTTTGTGTGATCGGTTGCCTGGCCACATTCTAGGAACGACGGGGCATACAGCGCGAAATCACCGCCCCTAGTCTTTATTAACCCTTCTTTAACCCTAATCTAAAAAAGGATTTTTTGATTATCCTTGGCCTGAGCAAAAATTGAGCAATTTGCAGATTTTCAAGGCCGTATGCGCCTATCGGCGCGCCTACCCTCCGCTCGTTCCTCGCTTCGCCCAGCCTTCGGCTGCCTGAAAGATGAAACGCTGTCGCTACGCTCCATCGCTGGCCATATCGTTGAAAGGTCAGAGCCTTACCGGTCCATTGGATCGTACGATGCCAAACCCACCCAAAACCTGGTTAATCAGTCAAAGGCGGGCTTGCAAGATTTTGCCTAACCCGATTGATCTGGTGTTCTTACCTGTCGCCGGTTGCTTATAGAAAATCCTGTGATCGAGGTTTCGCAGATCCTGGCTTTCCCATTGATAACCGCCTTCCCGCTGCTGACATGCCGCAAGCGGCATAGCCCAGCCCGGTTTCTGTCGGACTTATGCTCCCACCAGGCCCTGGTGTAATTGGGTTGAGCGCCCTACCCGGTTTTTGTCGTAGTTGCTGAAGCAAAAAAATTCAGGCAAAGGCTAGACATAGCAAATCCTATAAAGTACAAATGCAATACAAAATGAGGATATGTATTGCATCCATGACAAAACGCGAAAGAAGCAAGTTCCTGCAAATACGAGTTACGCCGGAAGATCACGAGAGAGTCAGGCTTGCCGCTACTGCGGCTGGCCTGACAATCAGTGACTGGTGCCGAAAAGTGATGATAGACGCCAGCACTGGCTCCAGCTTTCTAGCAGTGAGAGCAAGCGAGCTGATCCATAAAGCCAAACTAGGTGATTTGATCAGCGAAGCCAGCACATACCACCGCTGGATGGCCATTCGGGACAAACTCGAAAAACCCAATGAAGAAGAACTGGGAGCCTTAATTACCCTCTTTCCGGATCAAAAGCACTGGCTTTTGACTGGGGAACATGAGTAACACCATCTAGGAGAACACCATGGAAACCATCGTTGTAGCAAACCAGAAAGGCGGCGTCGGGAAATCCACGATTTCCGTTCACCTGGCGCTGGATCTTCACGAGAAAGGAAAACGGGTCCTATTCATCGACTTAGACCCACAGGGCAACAGCACCAAGACCCTCGACCAGTACAAAACCTTTGTTCCGGCCAGCGCCATGTTCCTTGCAGGCGCAGCCAAAGACGTGGAGCAAAAACCCTTCCAGCTAATCCCGGCGGATATGGAGCTTATCGACCTGGATAGGGAGGAATGGGCCATCATGGGGGAGCTGAAAAAGAATCTGGCTATCCTGGATGACCAGTATGATTACTGCCTGATCGACACGGCCCCGACCATGGGGCTACGACTGACAGCCTCATTGATTGCCGCCGATTACGTGCTTTCCCCCATGGAAGTGGAGGAATACAGCCTGGACGGCTTGGGCAAGCTGATCAAAACCATTTTTGGGGTGAAGGAACGCTGGAACCAAGACCTGGAATTCCTGGGCGTGGTGGTCAACCGCTTCAATAGCCGTGACAGCCGCCAGGTAACAGCATTCCAGCAACTGGCCAAACAATACGGGGCTTACATCATTCCCCAGCCTATCGGCATCAGAATGTCCATCCCGGAAGCCCTTTCAGATGGCATTCCGGTTTGGCAACTGGGCAAAACTAAAACATCGGCACGAGTTGCGGGAAAGGAGATCCGCAGCGTGTTTGAAAAACTCTACGCGAAAATGGAGGTAGCGTAATGGCGGATCTTGACTTTAGCGCCCTGGAAAGTCTCACAGAGCTGGGCAAAGGAAAAAAAGGAAAAGGCGACAAGCAATCGGCTTCCAATGAGGACGGCCCCTTTCGCCTACTCGACTGGGACAAGATCGAGGAAGACCCCAACCAGCCACGCACCCATATGGATGAAGACGGCTTGAAGGAGTTGGCCGACTCCATCAAACAACCAGGTAAAGATGGAAAACCGCGAGGGATCTTGCAGCCGATCAGCGTCCGGGAAAACCCGGATAAACAAGGTCATTATCTGATTAACTACGGTCACCGCCGTCACCGGGCACAAGGTATCGCTGGCCTTAAAACACAGCCGGTGCCTGCCATTATCGACAATGACAGCACCCGAACGGATCAACTGCTGGAGAACATTCAGCGGGAGGATCTGGACGCTTTCGATATTGCCAAATCAATCGAAGACTTGGTGAGTGATGGTATGAAGGTTGCCGAAATTGCAAAGAAACTCGGTAAAAAACCGGCCCATCTTTCATTGTTTCGGACCTTTTTCAAAGCTAGTTCAGACATTCAGAAATTATATTCCGAAGGTTTGTGTCGCGATATGGTGGCTCTTGCAGACCTATCCCGAGTGCAAGATAAATTTCCTTCTGAGGTAGAAGGGTTTGTATTAGATGCGCTTGAAGAAAAGACAGCGTTGTCTCGGGCGAAAATTAACGCCTTTGTCAAAGGACTGAAGAAACCCACTACCGAAGGTGGGGAGGCTCCCCCTTCCCCACCACCGACCGCACCAGGAACAACAAGCAGTGAAGAAGGAGAGCCTGGCGGGAATGGCGAGAGGGGTAATGAATCACTCGAAGATCCTGAGGGCGAGGAAAACCCACCACCTTCTCCACCGAAAGATCCGAAGCCGCCAGTGAATGTAGACACTGATAAAATTAGTCGTCCGGTTATGTGGGTAAGTTGGAAAATCGAAGGGGAAGATTTCAAAGGGCGTGTACTGTTGAATCGACGACCGAGTAAATCAGGAATGATATGGGTTGAAGAAAAAGACTCGGGCCGACCCTTTGAAGTAGTTGCCACTGGGGTGATCCTGGAGGAACTGACAGAGAGCAAATGAAAGGGTTATACTGGGGGCGGTCGCTTTCCATGGCGTCCAACCCTAGATGAGAAGCGGCCTGCGGGCCGCTTTTTTTATGCGCCCTCCCCCGCTTCAAACCTATTCCCACAGTCACCACATACCAGGTTCAGCCCTGACTTCCCCCACACATTTAAATTGCAGTCACCACAGTGATACTTGACCTTATTTTTGCTTGATGGCCTGGGTTCGCCAATATCCGTTTCTGATCCGAGGTTGCTCTCCCCTGCCCCTGATTGAGCTGCGCCAGGAAGAGGCAGCACAGATACAGAGCTGTTTTGGCCTCTTTGGTAGCGGTCCTTCCATCGGATAGTCGTTCCTTCCGATTCCAGGGCTTGTAGCACTTGATGGAAGCGTCCGCCTTCTATCATGTAATCCGCCATTTTTTCGCCAGTTCGTTTCCCTCCAGGCTTGCCGGTATTGGAAGGCATCAGACCGATGGATTCCATTTTGTTGCCCCATTCAACGTTGTGATATGACCTACGTCCAGGCTTGCCAAAATGGTGTTGCCAGATATGACACATTTCATGGACCAGGGTTTGCAGAGTTTCCTGGTCCCCGAGTCCGAAGTATTCCGGGTTCAGTGCCAGTTCGTCTGCCGTACTGTCTTGACCAACAAAACGATCATTATGGAAGTAACCCATTGTTTGCGTCTTGCGTTGGAGGGTCAGCATGGGGATTGGTAGCTGACCCTCAAACAGTTCCTGATTAAACCGATCAAATAGCCTGGCAATCGTGCCGTACATTTCATCCGTGGGGGTCTTCATCGTCCTTGCCTCGTTATTGGATCGTACGATCCAATCCTAACACATAGACCGTTGGATCTTACGATCCAAATTAGTCAACGCCGCTGGTTTTACCGGATTTCCAATCCGGTGAAACCAGTGGCTAAAGCAGAGAGGTGGAATCTGGAAAATTAAACATGTTTAATTCGAGAGAGGGGGGATAGGGGTAGTGCAGGATTCGGAATTGGTGCCCAATTGCCACCACATTTCCGATCAAGTATGATCGACAATGTGCCCCTATCCCCCCCCTCTCTCTCTCAAGGCAGGGAAATATGAAGAAGCGGACAATCAGGATTGAAGATGACCTTGCCCAAAAGCTCGCGGCAGTAGCGGCAGAACAGGGCGTGTCTGAGAACGCTTTGGTTAATTTTCTGATCAGCAAATTGCCAGGAGAAAGCCAAGCCCCAGATCCGAAAGAACCTGGTCCAAGAGTCCAACACCAACTTAGGATTAGGCTGGACCAAGACCAATACGAAGCCATACAGAAGAGAGCTGCCTTGTCTAAATGGCAAAGCCCATCTGCTTGGGTCTACCGATTGATCGTGTCCCACCTAAGAAATGCGCCAGAATTCTCCGATGCAGAGGAACAGGCATTGAGAGGTGCAAAGGTTCAACTTAAACGGATGGGCACTTTGTTGAATCAGATTGCCAAGGCAGCAAACCAAGACCCGAGGAATGTTCAGCAGCTTGAGTCTATCAATTTCACGGCACTGCATGAGCTAGTCAATAAAACAGCCGAAGACACGGCAGCAATGCTCGATGGGGCTGCGCGGCGATGGGGTATGCAGTAATGGGCCTGTTCTCAGATGAAGAACACAAGAAAGGTGGGGGAGGGGGTGGCAATGGACCTAAAAGAGGGCGTGGTCCCAATAGGGCACAGTTAAGTCGTGTTGCTTCAAAAGCACCAGAAGTGATGGTGAAAGTAACTGGGTTCACGAAAAGCGGCAATCATGTCGGTTCCCACGTTGACTACATCGCTCGTGATGGGGAGCTGCCATTGCTGACTTCAGATGGTGAAAATTTATCGGGGAAAGACGATATAAAGCAGATTGCTGAGGAGTGGGGTGATGACCTTGGTGATAAGAGGAAAGGTGGTAAACCGGGTAAAGCAAGCAATCGGATCACCACCAACCTTGTTCTTTCTATTCCAAAGGGAGACCCAAACCGATTGGTGGATGCGGCGCAAGGATTCGCCAAAACTACCTTTTATAACCATGACTGGGTGATGGCGCTACACACCGATACCCAGCATCCGCATGTTCACCTGACGATCCGTAACCGAGGCCATGACGGCAAGCGTCTTAATATCCCGAAGGGCAAGACCCAGGAGTGGCGCGAAGATTTTGCCGAGGCCCTGAGAGGGCAGGGCATCGAGGCCGAGGCGACCCGCAGGGCAGAGCGGGGCGTTACACGGAAAGGCGAAAAGCAGGCCGTAAAACACCTTCGGGAGCGGCTGAATAAGCTGACACCAGCCAAAGCCCCCGAAGTCGATAAGCTGGCCGTCAGAGAGGCGCAGGAGCGCCTAGCAGGTAAATCCAAACCTGAGCCCTGGAAAGAGAAGATCCTGGCCCGCCAGAAAGAAATGCGGGCCATGTGGGAACGGGTAGGGCAGGGTTTGGGCAAAAGCCCTAACCCGGAAGACCAGGCGCTGGCAAAGCAGGTGCTGGCATTCAGGAAAGATATGCCGCCGGTCCAAACCCGGAATGATGCGCTGATGCAACAGATAAAGAAGCACAATACCCAGGCGAAGCAGGGAAAAGACGACCAGGAGAAGTAACGGGACAGGGTGTAGCAT
>Ga0114916_1000521_pt1 | contig 25535 bp, 24 predicted proteins | sample MalvirAntarct_66_FD_83501 | JGI IMG/M metagenome (GOLD analysis project Ga0114916, IMG submission 83501) | Marine viral communities from the Global Malaspina Expedition - Malaspina viral metaG Antarct_66 | ecosystem: Environmental > Aquatic > Marine > Oceanic | place: West Anvers Island... | reverse complement strand
CTTTGTTGTCTTTGTTGTCTTTGTTGTCTTTGTTGTCTTTGTTGTCTTTGTTGTCTTTGTTGTCTTTGTTGTCTTTGTTGTCTTTGTTGTCTTTGTTGTCTTTGTTGTCTGAGCTATTATTTGAATTCTTACTGTCAGAACCTTTATCAGTATTCTGATCTTTAGTGTCATTGGCAGTGTTGTTGTCTTTTACATCATTTTTTTTGTCTTCTGCTTTATCACTACCATTTTGCTGCTTATTGCCTTGGCTATTAGAGTTACTCATTGTTATATCCTTTTAATTTAATTATGTTTTTTAGTGTGGTATATCTGGGATCAAGATTACTATTATATTGAGTTAACTGTCTGTATAACATCAGTTGCAATAAGTAATGGTGGTCGCTATCAGACAGCCTTTGATGGCTTTTTATGTTAAATTTATGCTGCTGTGATAATAGAGTGTAAATACAAACCCTTATAAAAAGGTTATGACTGATGTTAGCGTCTCAAGTTGTATTGAGTGTTTTGGAGCCATCTTGGTTTGCCCGTCCCACTTGTGTGGTGGCTGCCGACTTAATTGGCAAGGTGTTGTGTCGAGAGCTGACAGACAGCGATGGTCAACAAAAAATCTTGCGTATGCGTATCTCAGAGACAGAAGCCTATATTGGCGAGGGGGATGCTGCGTGTCATGCGCATGCAGGCACACGTACGCCGCGTACAGAGATTATGTACCATATAGGCGGTGTTTTTTATGTATACCTGACTTATGGTATTCATCATATGCTCAATTTGGTCAGTGGACCAACAGAGTCGCCAGAAGCTGTTTTAATACGTGCTGGATTTTTAATAGAGGGTAGCGCTCGCTTAATGAATGAGCAATTATTAGACGTTAATAAACAACTTAATCATATCAAACAGCTGGCAGGTCCTGGCAAGCTGACCAAGGGCTTACAGATAGATAGAACGTTATACGGTAAGCCAATCAAGCCTGCTTCAAAAGTTTGGGTGGAGGATGACGGTTGTCAGCCGCTAGTATCATTACGCCCCCGTATCGGCATTGATTATGCTGGCGACGCAAAAGAGTGGTTGCTGCGTTATATATGGACTGATCACCCTTCTTTGTCAAAAAAGTAGAAAATTTTTTATAGTTTTAACTTAATTTTCAAGTATTTGATGAGGCGATTAATTTAATAAGGTTGCTATTTAATGAGGCTAAGACATGTATAAACTTACCGTTTTTGTACCAGACTCAGTATTAGAACAGGTAAAGTCGGCGCTATTTGCAGCAGGTGCTGGCAAAATTGGCGATTATGAGCAATGTTGTTGGCAAGTGCAGGGGATAGGGCAATTCATGCCACTCGTAGGTAGCACGCCACATATTGGTACACAGGACAGTTTAGAGAAAGTCAATGAATGGCGGGTAGAGATGGTGGTTGCGAAGGTTAATATTGGTGATGTCATTATCGCATTAAAGCAGGCGCATCCTTATGAAACACCTGCTTATGATGTGATTGAAGTCTTAGATTTTTGATCGCAGTTTTCAATGCTTCTTAAAACAGACTATTAGTCTTCTTTTATTTTTAAGACATTATAGCCGGGATAGCCAAGCTCGATTTTATAATTTTCACCACCGCGGTATGCTTTTACTTTTATTTTGTTGTCGCCTTTTTTGTATTTAACGTCTTCAACACGGTAACCCATACTACGGACTTTATTTGCTGCTCTTTGCTCGATAGCAGGACGGTAAATATCTTTATCAACGTTATTGATGGTTTCCTTATGTTTCTTATAGACGCTACTGTCTTTATAAATATCTTCATAAAGATCGCCATAAGGGTTATATCCAGGTGTCGTAACACAACCTGTGGTTATCGTTAATAGCACTGCTGCCATACTGCCCGCTGCTGTGGTTTTTAGTAAAGAATTAATGTTCATAAGATGATCTCAGTAATGATATGAAAATTGCGTATGAAACGACGATAAATAGATAGTATACGATAAACAAGAAAAAGCGATAAAAAATGGTCAAATAAACCAAGGGCTGGCTTATTTGACCGCGGACATCAAATACTAAATGATGCCAAAATTTGATAAATAATAGAACGAATAAATGTTATTCAGATGCTATGTCTTTAACATTAATCTTTTTTAATTTTGATTACATTCAAGTTTGGATAGCCAAGTGTAATCTCATACTCTTGTGAGCCACGTTTGGCTTCAATCTCAAACACGCCACGATTGTTCTTTTGTTCAAACTCGATATCTTTGACTCGATAACCCATACCCTCAACTTTATTGATAGCACGGCGTTTAATCGCTGGATAACGTGATTCGTTTTTGATGCTATCTTCATTTTTATAATGTTTATCTTTGTATTTGCCATTATCTTTATAGTCGTTTTTATCATCCCAGACATTAGACCAAGGTTTTTTGGTCGAGCTGATCAGCCTGAGATCTGGTGAGCTGTATTTTAGTTCATACGCTTGATTATTTTTCTTAGCAAGAACCGTCAGCACACGGTTACCGCGATAGCTTTCTGTTCTGATGTCCATCACGTTATAACCTTTACGGCGTAAATCCTGACGCAGCTGCTGAATGGCACGGCTATTTTCAGCGTGGTTATAACCGCTATTGTCATTGTATATCGGATAATTGTCATAACCTGGACCAGCAACAGCGCAGCCAGCAGTAACGCCAATGAGTGAAAATGCAAGTGAGGCAGAAAGGACAGTTTTAAACGAGAAAGGTTTTAACGTTTTCATGATGGAATCTCCTAAGATATAAGTTGACTTAAAAAGTGCTTATATACAGTTGCAAAATTTTGTCAATATATAATGCAGAATAACGCTAACAATCATGAATAATACGCAAAATATGCTTATAAACTATGGATGTTTGTTCTTAATTATCGTTATTCTTGAAATATTTTCTTACATACACATAGTAAGACTTAAAGCTCATTAATACGTGTCGTTGGTGTTAAGAAGTTGTAAATTTTGCAAATAATTGCGTAAGCGTTCGATACTTTGAGTGACTAAGGTGTTGCTTAGAACAGCGAATATCGCTAACACTTAAGTGGTCTGTATTAATTTTTTCTAGCTTAAAAATAGATATTTATATTAAAAGCTATTAATATAAAAAGGTTAAGCCTATTAACCTTCTGGATTTAAAATGATGTAAGCATATGCTTACACGCAATGACGTTTACGCGACTTAACAGTAGCTCAATAATTTGACACTATACACACACGGCATAAGGGAATGTGACTCAAGGATTGAGTTGACCGTATTAAGGATAATATTTCAACGGCTAGCATCAGGATGATAATAGCAATTGGATTAAGGACACATAACCCGTGTTGCAGGCAGATAATGCCAATAGTAGTAAAAAGGGCAGGATGCCCAACTGTCACAATATGCTCAATATCTTGCAAGGATGCAGCGATTAGAGCCGTGATGGGTAACAAGGATAGTTAACAATAAAACCGCATAACAATTAATTGCTATGCGGTTTTATCGTGTCTGAGGTTTGAGCTTTGTCCCTGATAAGTATCTGCTGATACATTAAGCATAAAAAAACCGCATTAGTTTCTAATGCGGTTTTAGTTTAAATAATCTGCCTACAAAAGCTTTATCTTAATTCTTCTTGCAAGCATCACTATTTACTAGTATTTATTTTCAGTACGCCATGCGTCTACTTCACGCTCAGCATCATCTTTACTATGACCATAACGCTCTTGTACTTTACCAACGAGCTTATCACGGCTACCTTCAACATGTAATAAATCGTCATCAGTAAGGTCAGCCCATTTCTGCTTTGCTGAGCCTTTTACTTGGTTCCACTCGCCTTTTAGAGTATGTTCATTCATTGCTATTATCCTTGTTTTAGTTATTGCGTCTTTTACAGTAGCTGTTATTTAAAAGTTAAATCAACAGGTTGCATCACGCTTTAGTATCCAAATTATTATTTATGATTCTTATTGCTAGTACAGTATTGCGGTTAAATAGCTTATTTCTTATATAGCGTATTTTGAATCACTTAACTACGTTACAAATAGCCAATGGCTAACTTGTGCTACTAATATATGAATTTCAAAATGCTTTGTCTGTATGGACAATGTTGATACTGTTGCTCAATTATAAAAAAAATCGTGACTATGTTATGAGCAGGCTAGTTATGTAATCATTAAGATATTTTGTCAGTGAGGTACGTAACTAAGGTGCGTAACTACAGTGCACACATTTGGCTATGAGTTACAGCATCAGCGAGATATAGTAGAGAATAGACTGTCAGTAATCACAGTCTTAAAAAGGAATGCAGTATCGATTCATTGAGAATAATAATTTACAAACAGGGAGCGTGACCGTGGCGACTGAACAAACCAAATCCAAAGAGCAGACGCATTTTAGAACCTGTACTCTGTGTGAGGCAATGTGTGGTATCGAGATAAAGCACGATGACAAAAAGGTTTTATCGATTAAAGGGGATAAGAGCGATCCATTTTCTAAAGGGTATATTTGCCCAAAAGCGACTGCCTTGCAAGATTTGCATGAGGATCCTGACCGCCTGCGTCATCCTGTTGAAAGAACGGCTAAAGGCTGGAAAGAAATTAGCTGGACTGAAGCGTTAGATAAAGTCGCAGCTGGTATTGGCGCAGTGCAAAAACAATATGGCAAAAATGCTTTTGGTGTTTATTTGGGCAATCCTAACGTACACAATCTGGGCGGTATGCTGACGATCAAGCATTTATTAGGCAGTCTTAAAACGCGCAGTCGCTTTTCTGCTACTTCAGTCGATCAGTTACCGCACCATATCGTTAGCATGCATTTATTCGGGCATATGCTGCGTATTCCTGTGCCTGATGTCGACCGTACTCAGTATATGCTCATCATCGGTGGCAATCCGCTAGCGTCTAACGGCAGTATCATGACGGCACCAAACATGCGCCAAAAACTAAAAGACGTTAAAGCACGTGGTGGCAAAGTCGTCGTCATCGATCCAAGACGTACTGAAACCGCTGATATCGCAAGCGAGCATCACTTTATTCGTCCAGCGACTGACGTGCTGCTATTATTAGCGATGCTCAATGAGATTTATTTGCAAGGCTATGCTGATAAAGCTAGCACCAATAATAGAGCGGCAGCACTCGCGCCAGAAATCGGGCAACTGGCAGATTTTGCCAAAGACTATAGTGCAGAGTCAGTTGCCGCTATTACGGGCATAGCTGCGGTTGACATCAAGCGACTGGTCACAGAATTTTGTGAAGCAAAAAGCTCGGTTTGCTATGGTCGGATGGGTATATCAGTGCAGGAATTCGGTTTATTAAGCCAGTATTTGTCTATGGTTATTAATATCGTGACGGGGCGCTTGGACGAAGTGGGTGGTTTGATGTTCCCGAATGCTGCAGTCGATGTGGTGAATAATTCTGGTCCGGGGTATTTGGGTAAGCGTCATAGTCGCGTCAGCAAGCTACCTGACTTTAATGGCGAATATCCGGTGGTTGCCATGAGTGATGAGATGTTGGTTACAGGTAAAGGTCAATTAAAAGGCTTTATGACGGTAGCGGGTAATCCTGTTTTGAGTACACCCAATGGCGAAAAATTAGATCAAGCCTTTGAACAGTTAGATTTTATGGTCGCCATTGATTATTTTGTTAATGAAACCAGTCGCCATGCTAATATTATCTTACCGCCAGTCTCACCGCTAGAGCGCGACCATTACGACGTTACCTTTAATAATTTTGCCGTACATAACGTCGCTAAATATTCAAAAGCGTTGTTTCGTAAAGATAAGGACGCCAAGCATGATTGGCAAATCTATCTAGAGCTGGCAAAGCGCTTGGATAAAAAAGCGTCTTTAGCAACCAAAGTCGAACGGTTGTTAATAAAGAGATTAGGACCGAAATTCATACTCGATCAAGGATTGCGGCGTGGACCTTATGCTGGCATGACACTGAACAAGCTCAAGAAAAATGCTCATGGTCTTGATTTAGGACCGCTTAAAACCATGCTGCCGCAAGCGTTAAAGCACAAAGATAAGCATATTCATCTGAATGTCGATTTTTACCAAGCAGATCTTGCCCGCGTGCAAGCGATGATGCAAAATTATGATGACAGCGAGATTTTATTGATAGGTCGTCGCCATGTCCGCAGTAATAATTCGTGGCTGCATAACAGCTATCGCTTGGTAAAAGGTAAGCCGCGCTGTACGCTCATGCTGCATCCAGATACTGCTGCGCAATATGGTATTGAGGATGGTCAAGACGTGAAAGTCACCTCGCGCGTCGGTAGCGTGATTGTTGCAGCAGAAATCACTGATGAGTTGATGGCGGGGGTAGTGAGTATTCCGCATGGCTTTGGTCACGGCCGTAAAGGCGTTAAGCAAAAAATCGCTCAAGCGCATGCAGGCGTCAGTGTGAATGATTTGACAGATGATACGTTGATTGATGAGTTAAGCGGTAATGCTGCTGTGAATGGCGTCCCTGTGCAATTAGAGGCTATGCACGCAGAAACTATATTCTCAGAAGCTGCTGAGTCAAACAGTTCGAACTCTTCGTCACATTCAAAAGCTGAGTCGGGTAGCGCTGCATAAATGCAATCAGTAGTATAGTTAAAGTTGGACTCGAAAGCGCTTATTTATAATGATAAGCGCTTTTTATTTACCTTATTAATTTGTCTTAGACTAAATCTAGATACCGATAAAATCAAAATCAACCTCAGGTATCTCACCCTGTATCAATAAGCTAATTGCTTTAGCCGAACCACATGCATGCGTCCAGCCAAGCGTGCCATGACCAGTATTGAGCCATAAATTATCAAAAGTGGCGTCAATATTTCGACTACCATGTCGGACTTTACCCATATGCGCGCGCCCTATTAATGGGACATTTGAGGGCGTCATTGGTCGTAACCCTGTCCAATATTGTACAGAGTTGGCAATGATGCCTTTAGGAAATAACTGCTGCACGCGGCGAGTAATGGCTTCACAGCGTACGGTATTCAAATCTAAGTTGTAGCCATTAAATTCTGCTGTCCCTGCCACTCGCAATTTATCACCAAGACGTGAAGTGACCAGCTTAAACTCATCATCAATGAGACTGACAAAGGGTGCTAGATGTGGGGCGCGGGGGTTGATTTGATAAGTGGCCGAGTAGCCTTTGGCAGGGAAAATAGGCAGATGCATACTAAGAGGTTTCATCAAAGTGACGCTATGGCTACCAAGCGCCAGTACATGGCTATCTGCACTAAAGGTTTGTGCATTTTCGCCATTAGGTCGAATGGTAATGCTATGTACGTGCGGACGCGCAGAGTCAGCATCCATATTAATCGCCAAGATCTCAGTATCGTATAAAAACTTAACGCCAGCCTTTATACAGTGCTTAGCTAAACGCTGAGTAAATAGATGGGCATTGCCTGATTCGTCACGGCTAGTATATGTCGCGCCTTTGAGCTTATGCGCAATGGGGTAGAGTGCTGGCTCGAGACTAACGGCATTATTGATGTCAATCACATAACGCTCGCAGCCGAGCGCCTGCATACGCTCTGTAGGCGCTATTGCAGCATCAAACTCCGCTTGATTGGTATAAAAATGCATAATACCGCGCGTTTGCTGCTCGTAATTAATCCCAATATCCGTGCGTAATTGTTGTAAAGCATCGCGTGAGTACAATCCCAAACGTACCATTTGTACTAAATTTGCATCAGTACGATCTGCGCGGCACTCTTGCAAAAACTGCATCGCCCATTTAATTTGCGTCTTATCCGCACGCAATCGATAAAGCAACGGTGCATCCTCGCGAAACAACCATTTGAATGCTTTTATCGGTGCAGTAGGATTTGCCCAAGGGGTCGCATGCGAGACTGATATCTGTCCGCCATTGGCAAATGAGGTTTGCATACCTGCCGCTGACTCACGCTCAATCACGGTCACATCATAGCCTGCTTGGCGGAGATACCATGCGGTGGTCACGCCCACCACGCCTGCTCCGAGTACCGCAATATGGGTCATAGATTACTCTGCTGCGATTGATGAAATTAAATGAGAGCGTTGTTATCTGGTATTACTTAGGGCGAGCAACATCCGCTTGTAGCGCCAATGGTAAGTCCAATATGGTCAGACTACTTTCAGCCAACTGTTCTGGACGAGCCACGACCAATGCCTCAAAGCCTTCACTAGTAGTAATCGCATTGACGACTTGTACTTTATCCAGTTTTTCACCAGCGGCAGGAGTTGTACCTGAGCCTTTTAAATTTGTTCCTTTTACATAGTGCAAAAACGCTTTCGGCGCTGATTTAAAGTAAATACGGGCGATGACTTCTTGACCCAAATAACAGCCTTTATCGTAATCCATGCCGCCGCGCTGATGCAGACGCAACTCTTGTGGTTGGAATTCGCCTTGCGTTGCCGCTACTATCCAATAGTTACCAGTTGCGATACTAGACTGCATCCAAGCTTGAATATTCTTAGATGTATTGTGGTCGTCCTGATGGCTAAAAGTCGGCACTTCATCAATAACACAAGGATAAATAGGTGTCGGGGCACTAGTATCAAACTTTGAAAAGGCACCGAATTTTTTTAAATGTCCTTGGAAAGCCTCAGCGCAATCTGCACTGATGACCATGTCAAAATGCTTTTCCGCTTGTTTTTTAATCCAAATACCGAATTCTATGCGACCTTTTAAATTCCCAATGGCTGCGGCTTGATAGCTAAGTCCAAGCTTAGTGACATCACAAGTTAATTGTCCTTGCAAAAATTTTTCGGCATCCTCACCTTGGATAGATAATTGGGAAAACTGTGGTAACGTCGCCGCATTGATAGATTGAGTCATTGTTATTATCCTTCTAAAAAGAGGTTTTTTATAAAGCACTAAATGTTAAGAATAAGTATCAAAAAATGATAGCCCAGATTTTTATGCCAAGATAAATAATTATAAAATCAGATGAGGCTAAGAAGAGTACCACAAAAAACATCCTCATAAAAAAAGTCATCGTTAAGATAGCTATCAAGCGTTAAATTGGGCACAGTCAGCGGTTTTCAAGCGTACAAATTGGTTAAAGAGTGCGAGTTACGGTACAATGTGAGCTCTGGAATAAACCTAATATATGATGGCTGCCGAGGGAATTATGAGCTTACCAAATTGTCCGAAATGTGATGCTGAATATACGTATGAAGATGGCGCGCTGCTGGTATGCCCGATGTGTGCTCATGAATGGACAGTGGCAGAAACCGATGTAGCACAATCTGAAGATCAAGACGCGGTCATTCGCGATGCCGTTGGTAATGAGCTGCAAGACGGCGATGCCGTGACCGTGATTAAAGATTTGAAAGTCAAAGGCTCTTCAACCGTCATCAAAGTAGGAACAAAAGCAAAAAGTATTCGTCTATTGCCAGATGCGACCGATGGTCATGATATTGATTGTAAGCTTGATGGCTATGGTCCGATGAAGCTTAAATCATCGGTAGTTAAAAAAGCTTAAGCTATACATTTATTGTGAACAAAATAATACAAATTACTGAATAAATAATCCCTAAGTATAAAATCACTAAATAAAAAACGATTAAGTAGAGAATAACTATGAGCACTAAAAACGAACAACTATTCGCGCAAGCACGTAAGCATATCCCTGGCGGTGTAAATTCACCTGTCCGAGCTTTTGCTGGTGTCGGTGGTACGCCAATCTTTATGCACCGTGCCAATGGTAGCAAAATCTATGATACCGAAGACAATGCTTATATTGATTATGTTGGCTCTTGGGGTCCAATGATTTTGGGTCATGCCCATCCAAAAGTTATTGATGCGGTCAAAAAAGCGGCTGATGATGGTTTGAGCTTTGGTACGCCAACGCCATTTGAGACCACCGTTGCCGATAAAATTTGCGAAATCGTTCCGAGTGTTGAGATGATTCGTATGACCAGCTCAGGCACGGAAGCGACGATGAGTGCGATTCGTTTGGCACGTGGTTATACTCAGCGTGACAAAATCGTCAAGTTTGAAGGCTGCTACCATGGTCATTCAGACAGCCTATTAGTAAAAGCAGGCTCAGGCATGCTGGATATTGGTGAGCCTACCTCAAAAGGTGTACCAGCAGATTTTGCCAAGCATACTATTACGATTCCTTATAACGATCCACAAGCGATTAAAGACTGTTTCGAAAAGTGGGGCGAAGAGATTGCCTGCGTTATCTTAGAGCCTATCGCTGGTAACATGAATATGGTGATTCCAAGCCAAGAATTCCATGATACGTTGCGTGCAGAGTGTACTGCCAATGGCGCGGTATTAATCTTTGATGAAGTCATGACGGGCTTTCGCGTTGGACTTGGCGGTGCGCAAGCGCACTTCGGTATCGACCCTGATTTAACTTGCTTTGGCAAAATCATCGGTGCAGGTCTGCCAGTTGGTGCGTTCGGCGGTAAGAAAGACATCATGTCTTGCATTGCACCACTTGGTGGTGTCTATCAAGCGGGTACGTTATCCGGTAATCCGCTGGCGATGCGCGCTGGTATCGCCATGTTTGAGGATTTAACTGCTGAAGGCTTCTATGATGAGCTATCAGCGAAAGTAGACCATTTGGTTGATGGCTTCCAAGCGGCTGCTGACAAGCATGGCATCAATATGCGCACCAATAAATTGGGCGGTATGTTTGGAATGTTCTTTGTCAAAGACAGTGCGACGACTGTACCTCAAAACTTTGATGACGTGACTGAGTGTGATATGGAGTTATTTAATACCTTCTTCCACGGTATGCTTGATCGTGGTATTTATCTGGCACCGTCTGCTTATGAAGCAGGCTTTATGTCTATCAAGCATAGTAACGAAGATATTGAAGCGACTATTAAAGCCGCTGATGAAATATTTGCAGAAATGGCAAAAGCGTAACACAGTAGTTTTAGGCGTCTAAAAAAACCAGCATAGTGACAAGATTACTGTGCTGGTTTTTTTATGAATAATAAAGGAAGTTGTATTTATCGCACTTTATCAAACTTACGGTCTCTCAGACTCAAATTACCGCGCAGCACATCCGCATACATACGAAAATCACTAGCAAAGCTTTTTAAAGGAAATTTAAAAGAGGCGGGTTTATTCTTTTCAAAGAAAAAATGTCCGACCCAAGCGCAAGCGTATCCTGCGGCAATACCTTTAATTAAGGGCTTTGCTGAACGATTTTTAACAGATTTTGCCAGTCCAATTAACCCAAAGCTACTGCCTGCAAAATGCAACCTACGGCAAGCCATATTTTGATGCTCATCAAGATAAAAGTCATAAAATGACGGTTTGTCTGAGCTATTCATTTTTATCAGATTGTTCTGGCTGTCTTTTTCGGCAGTAATTTCTTTAGTTTGTGACGTTTGCGTAGGGGTGTTATTCATTGATTTGGCTTCCTTGTAGGTTATGTCTCATCTATCCGTAATGAGTCTTGTCAGTAGAATGAAATAGCTTGATACCATAAAGCTCATAGGTAAGTACTTGTTCTCTATTATAATATAGACAATAGTGGTGGTAGCAAGCCAATATTGAACAAATAATGGCTAAGGGCAGAAGATATTTTTTGCTTCACAAAGTATCTATCTTATTTTTAGCCGCTGTTTAGCGGTTGTCTTCGCTTACTTGCCAGCGTTTGGCATAAATGTTTTAATGGCAAAACTTGCCATCATTTATGTGATTATTATCTTTTTTATATATGGTAGTCCTTACTTTAATCCAACGTACTTTCTATTTTAAAAGCCTAAACCCTTTTAATTATCTTTTGATCTGACACGGTAACGACCTTACTTATGCCTAAAGACAACCTAAAAAATCCACCACTCGCAGAAGATGAACTGATGGCAGCCATTGATATTGGCTCCAATAGTTTTCATTTAGCCATTGCTCGCCTCGATCATGGTGAAGTGCGAAAAGTGGTGTCTATGTCTGAAAAAGTTCAGTTAGCTGCAGGACTGGATGAGCATAATATTTTGGGTGCAGCAGCGGAGCAGCGCGGTTTAGACTGTCTCAGCCGCTTTGTGGCGCGTCTAGATTCGGTGCCTCCTGAGCGTATTCGTATTGTTGCGACCAACGCCTTACGCCAAGCCAAAAATGCCAATGATTTTATCAGCCGTGCCAATAAAATCTTACCCAAGCCTATTGAGATTATCGCGGGACGAGAAGAAGCGCGTTTGATTTATCTAGGTGTCTCGCATACCAATGCCAGTAGTGACAAGCGTCTGGTTATCGATATTGGTGGCGGCTCAACAGAGTTTATTATTGGTCAAGAGTTTGATCCATTATTGACCGAGAGCTTACAGATGGGCTGTGTTGCCTTTACGCAGAAGTATTTTGCTGATGGGCAAATTACCAAAGAGGCCTTTAACAACGCCATATCGGCTGCGCGCAAAGAAGTGCTGGCGATCAATGGGCGCTACCAAAAAGTAGGCTGGAGCAGCGCCATCGGATCGAGTGGTACTATTAAAGCGGTACGTAACGTCCTTGTTTCAAAAGGCTGGGCAGACGAGCAAGAGCGCATCACTTATAAAGGTGTTAAAAAATTAGAAAGATTATTGCTTAAAATTGGCAACGTTGATGACATTGATTTAGAAGGCGTCAAAGAGCACCGTAAAGCCGTATTTCCAGCGGGCGTTGCGGTATTACGAGCAGTCATGAAGGTGTTGGGCGTAGATGCTATTACTTACTCAGATGGCGCGCTACGCGAAGGTGTCATGTACGATATGCTTGGACGATTTGCCAGTGAAGACGTACGTGACCGCAGTGTATTGGCACTGATTAAGCGCTATTCAGGCGATAAAAAGCAGGCTAAGCAAGTAGTCAAAACCAGTCGCCACCTTTTTGGGCAAGTGCAAACTAAACTTGGACTCAGTACGGAAGATGGCGATCTACTCAGGCGAGCTGCATTTTTACATGAGATAGGACTGGCGATTGCTCATAGTAGCTATCACAAACACAGTGCGTATTTGATGGAACATTCTGATATTCCAGGGTTTTCACAAGTCGACCAAAAACGTATGGCACAGCTGATGTTAAATCATCGCCGTAAGCTCAAAGCAGATATGTTAGAGCAGACGTGTACTATCGGCGGTGATCAGCTCGTTTATCTGTGCTTGCTGCTACGTTTGGCAGTACTGGCACATCACAGTCGCAGTGATTATGAATTACCAACATTAGAATTAAAAGTAGATGATGACAATCATTGGCAAATCATGGTTGGTGATAGTAGCGAACACTATGCTTTCTTATTGTCTGATTTGCAGACTGAAATAGAACAATTTGCCAAATGGGGCGTCAAACTAAGCGTCATTGAGGTTTAATTTTTTATCAGCTGAAACTGTTAATAGATTACTTGATTAATGCGGTTAGAAATAACATAACAAAAGCGGTGTTGTCGGTAATGTTATGGCATATAAGATGTGCTATTATAGTTTTTATTGAGTTTACAACTGTACTTTCATTATCCTGAAGCCGATAACGATGCCAGTATTAATCTAACCATATTGAACATAGCTCTATTGAGTATAACTAAGAAAGGGAAGCGTCTATGAGTACCGTCTGGGATAGCGTTCAGCTTGCACGGCATGCCAAACGTCCATTGTTTATGGACTATGTAAATCAGCTGTTTACCGAATTTGATGAGTTGCACGGCGACCGCGCTTTTGCTGATGACAAGGCAATCCTTGGTGGACTTGCACGCCTAAACGGTATGCCGGTGATGGTTGTTGGTCAACATCGTGGTCGCAGCACACGTGAGCGTATTGAGCATAACTTTGGTATGGCAAACCCTGAGGGCTATCGAAAAATCATTCGTTTGGTCAAAATGGCTGAGCGCTTTAATATTCCGGTTATGACCTTTGTCGATACCCAAGGAGCTTATCCGGGTATTGGTGCGGAAGAGCGGGGACAAGCACAAGCCATTGCTGAAAGCATTGCTGTGTTTTCTAGTTTAAAAGTGCCTATCATCGTCACCATTATTGGTGAAGGCGGCTCAGGTGGCGCATTGGCGATTGGCGTTGGTGATAAAGTGAATATGCTACAAAATAGTATTTATTCAGTCATCTCTCCTGAAGGCTGCGCTTCTATTCTATGGAAAACTGCCGAAAAAGCGCAAGATGCCAGTGAAGCCTTAAAGTTAAATGCTATCAATCTGTATCAAATGGGCTTGATTGATGCGGTCATCGACGAAGGTGAAGGTGCTCATATTCAGCCACAGCCAGTAATGACGGCATTAAAAGCTCTATTGGTTGAGCAATTGGATGAGCTGAAAGATTTAGATACCCATACGCGTTGTGAACTACGTTATGAGAAATTCAAATCGTTTAACTCAGAAGTCATGTTGCCTTGCTAGTATGTCCTGTGTCTAAATAGTTGACAATCAGCTTTTAGCACTAGAGGCTTACGCTTAATGTTAAAATAAAAACGTGTCATGTTATGGCGCGTTTTTTTGTGTCAATTAATTCATATACTAACTAATGAGATAAGGTCAATGATGAGCAGCAGTGCAATCCTACCACATCCTATTGAGCCAATAGCTGAACTGCCGATTAACGATAATTTGGCAAAGGCATTATTGACCAGTATGGCTGAGTATGGCGAGCAGCTACAGGGTCGGCGAATTTGGCTGGCCTGTAGTGGTGGGCGTGATTCATTGGCACTGGCAGCACTATGTGTGCAACTCTATCAGCAAGGTCGACTGCCATTTTTACCGCAACTATTGCATGTCAGCCATGGCTTGCAAGCGGATAGCGCTATTTGGGCTGCGCATGTTGCTAACTGGGCAAAGGCTCAAAAGATACCATACACTATTTTGCAGGCACACGTAAATGGACATGATGAGCAAGCCGCACGCCAAGCACGTTATGATGTGATGCGTGCGCAACTCAATCAAGATGATGTATTACTATTAGCCCATCATGCTGATGACCAAGCTGAAACTGTGTTGATGCGATTGATTCAGGGCGCAGGAGTAAATGGTCTGTCGGGTATGCATCCGTGGCGTGTACAAACGCAGGACGCCCATCGCATCATATTATGGCGACCTTGGCTCACTATACAGCGCGCCAGTATTAGTGCCTATGCTCAGCGCCTAAAGCTGCCTTATATTGATGATCCCACCAATGATGGCGGTGATAACGTCCGTAGTGGACTGCGCCGTGACATCATGCCAGTATTGGCAAAATACAATCCTAACGTCATTGATAACATAGCGCGTAGCGCGCAGCTACTAAGCGATGCGCAATTAACGGTTAATGCACAAGCGGCAAAAGATTTACAGTGGACGGAGGTAGCATCATTACAGCTGCCACCTGCCCAGCGCGCGCTAAATATAGATAAATTGCAAAAACTACCACTTTATCGCCAACGACAACTATTGCATTATTGGCTTGGTCAAGATGAGCCATTACCGCCTGCTAAGCAGCTTGTCGATAACGTATTGAGCTTAAGCCAGCGTGATGATCATGATCATCAAACGGAATTGTTTTGGCAAGGACGCGAACAGTCATATACTATTCGCCGTTATCGTCAGCAGCTTTATCGTCTAAGTAGCGACTGGCTCAAATGGTTAGAGTTGCCGCTTGCCGAACAGACGCAGAGCTTGTTGACTCATACTGAGTCTAATCTTATCGGGGCAGATGTTCATACAACTGGAAGACAACCCGTTCCAATTAATCTACGCAATGATGATAAATTCACTTGGCAATTACAGATTCTGCCAAATGAAGTAATGCGACTATTAGAAAGCTATAAAGTAGAAAGCGATAAAGATAAGCTTAGGATTACCTTTGCGCCATTAGATCGTAATCAGCGTGTGCAAACCGCATTGGCGTCGCGTCCACAATCGGGCAAAAAGCTCTATCAAACCTTAGGTATTCCATCATGGATGCGTGAGAGTTTGGTAGTCGTTAGCGTGACTTTGATAAATAAAGAAAGTAGTGAAAACGAGCTTTTAGAGAACGATTGCCCGATAGAACAACCTATTTTATTATTATCACCTTTTCATAGCTGGGTGTTGGATGCTGAGCAGGCGAATATTAATGTAGATGTAAAACAGCTTGCCGCATTTATCGACAGTCATTTAATTGTGCATTAAACCTGTTAAATAATAAATATGCGACGTTCTATAGTGATGATTACTTAAACAGCAACTCCATTACTGAGCCTTTGAATTTCCCGAACAGCGCCAGTAGCAGTATGGTAAACTGACTGTCATTTTACCTATCATTATGTTAGTTTGAATACCTTTGGTTTTTTGAATAGGAGACATGTATGTCAGTATTAGATAATAAGAAAATCAGCTTTATCGGTGGCGGAAATATGGCGCAGGCTTTGATTAGCGGGCTTGTTAGCTGCGGTGTCAAACCGAGTCTGATTACCGTTGCTGATCCGAGTAGCGAGGCGCGCGAGCAATTGGCTGCTAAAGGATTGAATACGGTTGATCCAACTGCTGATGCAAAAGCTGCCGTTATCGATGCTGACATTGTGGTACTGGCGGTCAAACCGCAAGTGATGAAAGCGGTGGTCAGTAGCTTTTCGGATATCTTAGACAAACAGCTGGTGATTTCAGTGGCAGCAGGTTTGTCGACTGAGCTTTTATCTGACATGTTGGGTGGGTATGACAATATCGTCCGCGCGATGCCAAATACACCTGCGATGATTCAAATGGGCGCAACGGGTCTGTACGGTACTGATAATATTTCTGCTGAACAGAAGCAATTGGCAACGGCGGTCATGGAAGCATCAGGATTGGTCATGTGGGTCGATAATGAAGAACACATGCATGCGGTAACTGCTGTATCAGGGTCAGCGCCAGCGTATATGTTTTACTTCATTGAATCCATGATTGACGGTGCAGTGGCTTTAGGTTTGGATAAAGAGCAGGCTTCAGCGCTCGCTATGCAAACCATGTTGGGCGCGGCAAAAATGGCAATGGGTAGCGAAGATGCGCCAAGCGAGCTACGTCGTAAAGTGACCTCACCAAACGGCACAACCCAAGCCGCCATTGAATCAATGCAAGCCAATGACATTGGTCGTCAAATTGGTGAAGCCATGCAAGCGTGCTACGATCGCAGCCAAGCCTTGAGTGAAGAGATGAGCAAATAATCATCTTTATAATAGAGGTAGTATTTTATAAAATGCTGCCTCTGACTGGTTATAATAAATGCCTGATAATGACATTCGTCATCCTAAAACCTGTTAATAATGTCACATTGAGTAGCGCTTCATGAACAACATGTTATTGCAAATTTTTGATTTGGTCACCACCTTCGCCATGATGTTGGTGTTTATTCGTTTTATGCTGCAGTTTGCAGGGATGGATGCCAGCAATCCTATGATTGCGCCTGCCTATAAAGCGACCCATATCGTCGATGTCTTTGGACGTATTTTTCCAACCGTTGCACAAGGTCGTATTAGTATCGCTGCCATCGTCCTGATGTTTTTGATTCGTCTGATTGATATCGCAGGAAAAGCAGCATTAACACATAAGGGTATTGCGCCAGTCCCATTGTTTTTTACCGGTACTATCAGCTTGGTTTTAGACTTTTTACGCATGTGCCGCTACTTGGTGATAGGTTCTATCATCGTTAGCTGGATTGTGGTTTTTACACAGTCTCAGCATCCGCTTATCGGTATTATTGTAAATTTAGCAGAACCTATTTTGGCACCGTTTCGTCGTATTACGCCAAACTTAGGGATGATTGACCTATCACCGATGATTGCCTTTTTCGCCTTTTACCTACTCGAAATCTTTATCGGTGGTTTGGCATCAAGCTTTATGCCGATGTTAGGTTAAGCCAGTTAAGTTAAAAAGATTTTCGGGATAATAAAATTTCAAATAAAAAAGGCGCTCTATACAAGATAGAGCGCCTTTTTTATGTTCGTTATTTAGATAAAATTATACGATAAATACTAAGTGCTAAAAGCGCATAAAGCGGTTGGGTATCAATTGCGCTTTAGCATCCTCAGGGTGCGGTGCATCAGCGGCACGCAGCGTTTTGGTAATCCAGCTATCCGCCGTTTTTACCGCCTCGATAAGCGCATCACCCATCGCTAAGCGCCCAGCGATAAAGCTCGCTAGTGAACAGCCAGAGCCGTGAAATTCGCCTTTTAGGCGTGGTAAGAGACTTTTATGTACCATCTCGCCTTTTATGTATAAATACTGCTCAATATCACCGCTATCGAAGTCGTGTGAGGTTTTGACCAGTACTGCATGAGTGCCTTGTGCACATAGCTTCTGAGCACCTATATGTAAGTCTTGTTCAGCACTCAAGGCGCGCAGCTCATGAGTGTTAGGGGTAATCAAGGTGGCATAGGGTAGCAGCTGTCTAAAGGCGCTGACTAGCGTCTGCTCATCGCCTAAGCTACCACCACTGTTGGCAACCAATACTGGGTCCAATACAAAAGGAGTGCCCTTAACAATAATCTCGTCAGCAAATAACTGGGTGAGCATAGTGATATTATCAGTCGTACCAAGCATACCTGACTTAATGACACTGACAGACAAGTCATTAAGTACAGCGCTGGCTTGATCTTTAACTAAATTTGCCGCGCACGCATCAAAGCCAAATACCTGTTGCGAGTTTTGTATGGTAATAGCCGTACAAGCGATAGCAGCATGAGCGCCTGCTTGACCGATGGCTTCTATATCCGCTTGTAATCCAGCACCACCTGAGGGGTCTAAGCCTGAAAAGCACAATACGACTGGTCGCATAACACATCCTTTGATATCTTTTATAATAAGTGGTAAATACTATAGCCATCTACTGTCAAAAAAGCCATAAAGACCGATAAATCGATAATTATGCAAAAAGCATGATTAAAAGGACAGACAATGCTTGCAATTCGTTTTGGCTTTGCTATAATACTCGCCCACGGCATAAGACGTATTGTTAGCATCAATACTATGTTTAAAGAGGTGTTTTTATAAAAAATACTTTGATAAGTGTCTTAAATCGTTAGGTGAAGTGGGTGAGTGGCTGAAACCAGTTCCCTGCTAAGGAACCATACGTGTAAGCGTATCGAGGGTTCGAATCCCTCCTTCACCGCCATTTATTCGTTGTTATTAGAGTAATCACGCAAAAACAGCGTTAATTATCTTCTGTTTTGTTAAAACAAAAATTAATTTGATTTTAATAAAAAAAGATGTTGACACAAGCGAAATTATCTATATAATGACCAACCTAATTTGCTGTAATTGTTATTAACAAAGCAGTAAATGATGTGTAAAGTACGCGCTTGTAGCTCAGTTGGATAGAGCACTTGGCTACGAACTAAGGGGTCGGGAGTTCGAATCTCTCCAAGCGCACCATTTTACATCATCGCTTATTTACTAAATCAATCGCCTGTCTTATGACAATTTGGCGGTTTTTTTACGTCTGCGATTTCTTCATATCCAAGCGACTATCCTGAGTATAGTGTACGATAAGTGCCTGAATTACGGTACAATAGCGCTATTATTCATTGCTTGCTATGAGCTGGTACCATGTCAAAGAGTTTATCTAAACGCCCGTCTAAATCCGCTGCTAAAGCCAAAAAATCTGCACCTCATACCTCTGAGGTTGAAGAGCTAGCGATTGCTAAACCCAGCACCCGCATGGCAGCGATTCTTTATGATGGTATGCTGATTTTAGCATTATTATTTTTGGTAGGGACGGTCCTGACGGTGATTGGCACCTTGTTGACGATGGAGACGGGTAGCGAGTCGTCACAAGCTCAATCACTGCCAACATGGTATCAAAACGTTATTATGACACCCTCTTTTATCCTGACGTTGGTAGGGTTTTATGGGTTGTTCTGGCGTCGCGGTGGGCAGACATTAGGTATGCAGACTTGGCGGCTTAAAACCGTTAATAACAGCGGTCATCTGCTCACGTGGGGGCAATCCTTTAAGCGTGTTCTAGCAGCCAGTATCATGCCACTTATATTTGGCCTCATTGGTAGTGCCATCGGTGGCTCGCGTGCTATTTTATTGACCAGTGTCTTTCTGGGCTTTGTTTTCAATTATGCTTTTTGCCTATTCAACTCACGTGGTCTCGCAGTGCAAGATATGCTATCTAATACCATTACCTTAAAAATGCCAAAAACAGAGAATGAAGGACTATGGCGAGTGATTAGAAACCGCAAGCGAGGAAAATAAACCGCATTATCATTGCCATAGTCTGTCAACATATTTTAAACCTTACATGTTGGCTGTTTGCATCAACCATAAAGTATAGCCGACAAAGAATAAGACCAAAGTCGAGCCAGAAGCGCGACCGAATGGACGCTTACTCATAAAGGCAAAAACCGCCATAGCTACCAGTAAGAGCGTGACCAGACCCATCGCCAATATATCACGTGATAAGATAATTGGACTGACTGTGATTGGCGCTATAAGCGCTGCGAGACCAACAACGCCCAAGGTGTTAAATATATTAGAGCCAATAATATTACCCAGTGCCATGTCGTGCTCACCTTTACGCGCGGCTGATAAGCTTGCGACCAATTCAGGCAGCGAGGTTCCAATAGCAACAATAGTCAGACCGATAATCAGCTCGCTCAATCCCCAAAACGTTGCCAGCTCAACGGCGCCCCAGACGATGGCTTGCGAGCTTGCTACCAGCATTGATAAGCCAATGACTAAACTGCCTAAACCGCGCATCAAGTTAGGATGGTTGTCCTCTGTACCGCTCAAATTTTCTGTGGTAGCTTCTTCATCATTTGATTTGCTTTCACGTAAACTAAGAATGATCTGAATTCCCAACACAATAACCAATGATGCCAATAGAACCAGACCATCAGTTAGGCTTAATAGCCCGTCACGAAGCTGCCACGCTGCCAATGCAGTGATGACTACCAGTATTGGCAGATCGCGCTTGATGACACCTTTATGAATGATAATAGGGCTAATGAGTACCGTTGCACCCAAGACCAAAGCAATATTGATGATATTAGAGCCATACGCATTACCCAGTGCGAGTTCAGGGCTGCCTTCCAATGCTGCCAATGCAGACACGACCATCTCAGGGGCAGATGTGCCTACTCCTAATATGATAACGCCAATTAAGAAGCTGGGCGCATTAAACTTTTTTGCCAATGCTGTTGCAGCATCAATGAAGACATCGGCACTCCAAACAAGAATCGCAAGACCAATCAATATTGCAATAACTGCCAACCACATTTAGACAACTCCTTCGTTAGAGATAAAAAACAGATATTGGATTTTGAGCAAGCTTATGTCATATAAAAATGGCATAAAAAAAAGCTGAATCACAATCTGGATTCAGCTTCGATATAAGTACAAGTAATTTAATGGGATTTTGACAGAAATGGCAACCGTGTGACCATGTATTTACTCATAGTTTATGTAACAAGTTCTTAAATGATTTTCTTAGGCCACTTGTACTGGAATAATATTTGCGGTGTCTTTAACTGTATTGTCTTCATTGCAATACACCAGTCTTGGCTGATACGTTGACGCTTCAACTTCATCAAAATGTGCATAGGCACAGATGATAACGATATCGCCTAGGTCTGCCATATGAGCCGCTGCACCGTTTAAGGAGATAATACCAGAGCCAGCTTCAGCGCGAATAGCATAGGTGCGAAAACGTTTGCCATTGGTGACATTATAGATGTCGATAGATTCGTTTTCACGCAGACCGGCAAGGTCTAACAAATCACCGTCGATACCGCATGAGCCTTCATAGTGAAGTTCGGCATGAGTAACACGGGCACGATGTAATTTGCACTTGAGCATATTAAGTAGCATAGATTGCTTCCTTAGTGTAACGGATATAAATGAGTCAAATCAAAACGTTAATGGGGATTAACTTGCTAAAATAAAAGGCTATTATAATTGAAACACCATTCATTCAGGTAATTTAAAACCATTAATTTGCGAACGTGCTTTTTCGACATCACCGCCTAATAGCAAAGGCAGGGCGTCAAAAGCAGCAGATAATGCACTATCAATAGCAATCTGCTCATCTGGCGCAGCTTTTGAAAGCACATGACCACTGACTTTAGACTTGTGACCCGGATGACCAATACCCACACGCAGACGATGGAAGTCGTTGCCAATATGGGGGGTTATGTCACGCAGACCATTATGACCGCCATGACCACCGTCAGTTTTGAGTTTGATGCTACCAGCAGGAATATCAAGCTCATCATGGGCGATTAACAGCTCGTCATTATCAATGCCATAAAATTTAACCATGGGCACGACCGACTGACCTGATTTATTCATAAAAGTCAGCGGCATCAATAGACGCACGTCATGCCCATGAATCTGCCCGCGTCCTGTCACTCCATGGAATTTTTTGTCGGGGGTGAGAGTGATATTAAACTGCTGAGCCAAATGAAGGACGAACCAAAATCCTGCATTATGGCGCGTAAACATATATTCCTGACCCGGATTACCAAGACCGACTATAAGCTTTATGGCCATAAAAACACCCTGCTTGACTATAATAAATGAGTGGTCAGGTCTGATTTCTCAAACCTTACTTACAAAAACAGCAGGAGATATTCATCACCTGCTATTTTTTGACTGAACGAACCTTACATTATATAGACAACAATAAGTCGCTATATAAAGCCGGTTTATTACTCGCCGTCTTTGCTTTCGTCAGTACCTTGCTCAGTCGCAGGTACGTCAGCGGCATCAACTTCAGAAGCTTCGTCAACTTCTTCAACCGTTGGTGGCTGCATATTCACGATCGTACGGTCATGACCATCTTCTAATTCAAGCTCAGCAATAACCACGCCTTCAGGAAGAGTGATGTCTGATAGACGGAACAAATCGCCAATTTCCATACCAGATACATCTATTTCTAGATATTCAGGTAACTGTGATGGTATGCAAACGATTTCAATGTCAGTTACTAGTGTTGATAGAACACCACCAGCCTTAGTACCAGGCGCTTCTTCACGACCAGAGAAATGAACAGGAACATTCATGTTGATTTTCTGACCTTTCACAACGCGTTGGAAATCAGCATGCATTGGGAAACCTTTAGCAGGATGGCGTTGCAAGTCTTTAATAACTACTTGATGCTCTTCGCCATCTACATTCAAAGTCAAGATGTGTGAGAAGAAAGCTTCAAATTCTAGTGATTTTACTAGCTCATTGATTTTGATAGAGATAGCGGTTGGCTGCTCACCACCACCATAGATGATAGCAGGAACTAGGTTCTGCTTACGTAGGCGGCGGCTCGCACCTTTACCTTGAAGCTCAGCAGAACGATCAACTGCGTTTAATGCAAAATGATTAATAGTCATGGATGTAATCCTATAAAAAAATGATGAAGTGTCTGGTCATAAAAAAGTGGATTTGCGACCAATCCACTAATACGTGATGATAGCTAGTATTTGTCGTACGTGATAAACGCCGATAATCAAATCTAGCCATATGCTTAACCTAATGATTCCCATAATAAAAATTATCAAGAAAATCATTGTTTTAAACGTGATCAGCACTTTTAATAATACCGACTGTCTTAAATCATAAAAAACGGTCAGCACAGGCGCGCATTATACGTGATTAGCTAATAATAAGAAAGACCTACGTAAAATAGCTGGGCAAAACCCTTATGCAAGATCCTTATGAAAAACACCTATACAAACAACAGCGCAAAACTGTTAATTAACATCATTAAATAAAAAAGCGCCAAGTAATGAAACTTGGCGCTTTTTTCAATCTACGATAACTCTTAAGCGTCAAACATCGCGCTGATAGATTCTTCGTTATTAATACGGCGTAAGCTTTCAGCCAACATTGGCGCGATGCTCACTTGACGAATCTTGCTGCAAGCTTTGGCAGCATCAGACAATGGAATCGTATCAGTAACGACAATCTCGTCCAATTCTGATTCACTGATGTTCTTAAGCGCGTTACCAGATAGGACAGGGTGGGTGATATAAGCCACTACGCGGCGTGCGCCATTTGCTTTAAGTGCTTCGGCAGCTTTACATAGCGTGCCAGCCGTATCGACCATATCATCAACGATGACACAATCACGGTCACGGACGTCACCGATAATGTGCATCACTTGCGACTCATTGGCACGGGCACGACGTTTATCAATAATCGCCATGTCAGTATCGCCCAACTGCTTAGCCATCGCACGTGCACGAACCACGCCGCCAACGTCAGGAGAGACAACCATAATGTTGTCATAATCTTGTTTTTGTAGATCGTTAAGCAATACAGGCGTGCCGTAGATATTATCGACTGGGATGTCAAAGAAACCTTGAATCTGATCTGAGTGCAAATCAACGGTCATCACACGATCGATACTAACGATGTTCAACATGTCAGCAACGACTTTAGCAGAGATAGGCACACGAGCTGAACGAGGGCGACGGTCTTGACGGGCATAACCAAAATACGGCATGACTGCTGTAATACGACCAGCACTAGAGCGACGCAAAGCGTCTGCCATCATCATGATTTCCATCAAATTGTCGTTGGTCGGTGCACAAGTAGGCTGCATGATAAACACGTCTTTACCACGCACGTGCTCTTTGATTTCTACGGCAATTTCGCCATCAGAAAAACGCGTGATGTCAGCTTTACCAAGAGGTATATGGAGATGATCGGCTACGGTTTTTGCTAATTCTGGGTGGGCATTGCCCGTAAAAATCGCCAAATAAGGCATGACAGAAGTCCTATTGATTGACTCAAGCAGCGACCGCTAAGCAGTGTCAAACTGCTCAAATTCAGAAAAGAGTGGTAAAAAAGATTGATGACTACTATTACAGTAAAAAATGGCAGGGGTAGCTGGACTCGAACCAACGGATGTCAGGATCAAAACCTGATGCCTTACCAACTTGGCTATACCCCTGTAATGTCTAGGCTGTGTACGTCGATATCTAAAAGCAACTTTTAATAAAAGTCATTATTAGAATAGCGTCACGACCTGTTCGTTACCTGATAAACGGAAAAACCGTCTAAAACATAACTTTTCCCTAACGGTGTTCATTGCGAACTATACCGAAACTGGGATAACATTGTCAATGTCAATAAGATAAGCGGCTGTCTATAAACTGCTTATAATAAGTACACATCTAATGCTTTGAGCTTAAAAATGGCAGGGGTAGCTGGACTCGAACCAACGGATGTCAGGATCAAAACCTGATGCCTTACCAACTTGGCTATACCCCTATTGAGGCGACCTATTATAATTAAATTTTCAGATTTTGCAAGTCATTTGCGCCTTTTTATAGCTTTTATTAAAAAATAGGTCAAAAATAAAACGGGTATTGGATCCATAAAACTTTTTACGCTGTATTTATAGTCCTCTTATTTTCACACCATAGCTCAAATCTAACTCATAAACTACGAACTAAATAGGCAGGACAAGGCGCCTCTTCAATCCACTTTGTCAAACGCGCTTTATCAGATATTACACCTGCATCCAAAGGCAAAAATACTGCGCTACCTGAGCCAGTCATTCTTGCTGTGCTCAGTGCTTGAGTCTCTAACTCTTGCAAATAGCGTAGTGCTTCATCGACGGCAGGAGCAAGACTGGTGACCACTGGCGTAAAGACATTTTGATAAGGCGTGTTTAAATGTTGCACATAGTCATT
>Ga0114916_1000517_pt1 | contig 25697 bp, 24 predicted proteins | sample MalvirAntarct_66_FD_83501 | JGI IMG/M metagenome (GOLD analysis project Ga0114916, IMG submission 83501) | Marine viral communities from the Global Malaspina Expedition - Malaspina viral metaG Antarct_66 | ecosystem: Environmental > Aquatic > Marine > Oceanic | place: West Anvers Island... | reverse complement strand
TCCCGGTCTTTCTCCTGCTCTGGCGTGCATGGAAGCGGACCGGACTGGAGCCGTTCCGGCGCGCCGTGCTGACCACGCTCGTCCAGATGAGCCAGGGCGGCATCTGGGATCATCTCGGCGGCGGGTTCGCGCGCTACTCGGTCGATGAGCGCTGGCTGGTGCCGCACTTCGAGAAGATGCTCTACGACAACGGCCAGATGCTGGAGCTGCTCACGACCGTCTGGCAGGACGAAGGCGACCCGCGCCTGGAAGCACGCATCCGCGAGATGGTCGGGTGGCTGCTTCGCGAGATGCGCGCCGCACCCGCGGCGGATGGCCGTGCGGGATTCGCGGCCAGCATCGACGCCGACAGCGAGGGCGAGGAAGGCCGCTTCTACGTCTGGACCGAGGCGGAGGTGGACGCACTGCTCGCCTCGGACAGCCCCTTGTTCAAAGCGACCTACGACGTGGCGCCCGGCGGTAACTGGGAGGGGCATGCGATCCTGAACCGCCTCGGCTCCCTCGACCGGCTCGCCGATGCGGACGAGGAGCGGCTCGCCGCGGCGCGGGCGACGCTGCTCCAGGCGAGAGCCAGCCGCCCGGCGCCCGCCCGCGACGACAAGGTGCTGGCCGACTGGAACGGCCTGACCATTGCGGGAATGGCACGTGCCGCCGCGGCACTGGCCGAGCCGGCATGGCTCGACGCGGCGCGGGATGCCTTCGACTTCGTCGCCGCGAACATGGCCGGGCCCGACGGGCGCCTGCGGCACTCGTGGCGGGAGGGGCGGCTGCGCCACCCCGCGAGCCTGGACGACCACGCGCAGATGGCGCGGGCGGCCCTGGTGCTGTTCGAGGTGGTTGGGGATACGCGATATCTCGAACAGGCCCGCGCCTGGGCGGATGCGGCGGAACGGCATTACGCCGATCCGGCTGGCGGCTATTTCATGAGCGCCGCGGATGCCGATGCCCTGATCGTCCGGCCGAAGAGTGCCGCCGACAATGCGACGCCGAGCGGCACCGGCACCATGGCGGAGGTGCAGGCGAGACTTTGGCTGATCACGGGCGAGGCCTTGTGGGCGGAACGGGCGGGGCGGACGATCGCCTCCGTGTCGGGCGAGATCGAGCGGAACTTCTATCCGCTGGCGACGCTGGTCAACGCGGCGGAACTGCTGGAGTCCGGCCTCCAGATCGTCATCGCGGGAACGGCGGATGCCGACGCGATGCTGCGTGCCGTCTGGTCGCTGTCGCTTCCGAATGCCGTTGTGACCCGCGTCGACGGCGACGCGCCGTTGCCGGCGGCTCACCCCGCCGCGGGGAAAGGGCCGATCGACGGTCGCGCGACGGCGTATGTCTGTCAGGGGCCTGTGTGCTCCCTGCCGTTGACCGATCCGGAGCGGTTGCGCGCCGATCTCGCGGGGCGCTACCGCGGCAGGGGAACCGCTGCCGCCTGATCTCGCTTTCCACACCCGTCGCCAAGCGGTCGATGCAGGACCATATGCGGCGAAGCCAGCCAAGGAGCATCAGGTGCGCATCAGGATCATCACGGCGACCCTCGCCGGCATTGTCGTCGCCGCTGCGGCGACGCCGTCGTTCGCCCAGTCCTACGGGCCGAGCAACTTCGGCGCGTTCACCTATCCGTCGCACAGTTGCGGCGCGGCACCGGTGGTGCCGATCCGTCAGAGGAACATGACCTCGGTACTGTCGGTCGACGACTACAACCGCGAGGTCGACGCCTACAACTCGCGCCTCCAGGTCTATTCGGACTGCATCCGCACCTATGTCGAAGGCGCGCGGAACGACAGCGAGACGATCCGCCGCAAGGCCGAGGAAGCCAGTGCTACCCTGGAGTCCCAGCCTAGGGTGCCGCGCTGAACCGGTCGCGGATCCGGGTGCCCGCGCGGCAGCTGGCCTTCAGACCGCGCGTCCAGGTCCGCTCGAGCAGGTCGGCGTCCAGCGCCCAGCGTCGTTTTACCGACAGCCACCCGTCCACGTAGCGGCACCAGGTCGAGAGCCGCGGCGGCATCCAGGAGAGCGGATCGCCGTCGGCTTTCGACCGGTTCGTCCGCGCCGAGAGGACCATGAGCTGTCCGCCGGCGCGGTCGTTGGCGAAGGCCTCCCGGCGCGCCGGGGGCCAGGCGTGCGCACCGCTGCGGTGTGCCTCGCCGAGCGGCACCATGTGGTCGACGTCGACAGCTCCCGGATCCTGGGTCTCGCTGCCGGACCAGCGGTCCAGCCACAGGCCGGCGGCCACGCGGCACCCGTCCGCCGACCATCGCACCGGCACCAGGCTCTGCGCGGCCAGCGTCTCCTGGCGCGTATCGCGGCAATCGCCGTCCGCGTCCGACCAGTGCGGATAGAGCGCGCGATCGTAGGGAACGGAAACCGGGTAGAAGATCTCGTTCTGGCGCATGCCGAGAACGGCAGCGAGCAGCACACCGGCGATGCCGACGCGCTTCACCCACCGCCGCGCCCAGGTGGCGGGCGCTATACCGCCGCGGCCGCGCGCCGATCCGATACCGAGCCAACGGCCGGAGGCGGGCCGTCGGCCCCTCCTCCGAGCCATATATGCCAGGTCAGTTGCGGTAGGACGGGTCCTCGCGGTCCAGTTCGGCGAGGAAGGTCGGCCAGTGCCGCTCGCTCATCGCGAGGCTCTCCCGGAACGCGTCGAACTGCTGCCCGGTGTGCTCGCAGACCTCCTTCGAGGGCAGCGACACCATCGTTCCCTGGCCGTGTGCTGCGGCCATCGCCGCGAGCTGCGACGCGCAGCTCTTCTCCAGGTGATAGAGGATGTTCCAGGCCATGTTGACCGTCACGCCGAGCGCCAGCAGGCCGTGGTTGCGCAGGATGCAGGCGAAGTGCGGACCCAGGTCGCGCACCAGCCGCTCACGCTCGCTCAGGTCGGTCGCGATGCCCTCCCAGTCGTGATAGCCGATGCGGTCGTAGAACATCATCGACGACTGGCTGAGCGGCAGCAGGCCGTCCTTGATCGACGCGATCGCCATGCCGGCGACGGTGTGCGTGTGCGCGACGCACACCACTTCCGGCCGCGCCATGTGCACGGCGGAGTGGATGGTGAAGCCGGCCGGGTTCACCGGAAAGCCGGTGTCCAGGACGATCTCGCCGTCCATGTCGACCTTCACGAGGCTGGAGGCCGTCACCTCCTCGTACATCAGCCCGTAGGGGTTGATGAGGAAGTGATGCTCGGGGCCGGGCACGCGCGCCGACAGGTGCGTGGCGGCCAGATCGGTCATGCCGTACTTCGCCACCAGCCGGTAGAGGGCGGCGAGATCGACGCGGATCTTCCACTCCTCCGGGCTCACCTTGTCGCGGAGCGACGGGGTCTCGAACGAGGGCGCGCTGCGGCGCAGGGCGATGGTCATCTGCGCCTCCCTCAGTGCCGCCAGCTCGGGTCGGCGCGGCCGAGCAGCCGCAGCTGCGACTCCCAGCCGTCCTGGCGATAGGTGTTGTCGCCGCGGTCGAACTGGCCGAGCGCCTTCTCGCACAGTTCCTGCGACGGGGTCAGCAGTTCGGCGCCGGTCGCCATCGCCGCCAGCTGCACCTGGCAGACCTTCTCCAGCCGGTAGAGCAGCACCCAGGCGTTCCGGATCGTCTTGCCGCACACCAGGACGCCGTGATTCTTCAGCATCATGACGCTGGCCTCGCCCAGGTCGGCGACCAGCCGCTCGCGCTCGTCCAGGTCGAGCGCCACGCCCTCGAAGTCGTGATAGGCGGTGCGGCCGTAGAAGCGCATCGAGGCCTGGGTCAGCGGCATCAGCCCGTCGGGCAGTGCGGCCACGGCCATCCCCGCCGGCGTGTGCGTGTGCGCGACGCAGTCGATGTCGTGGCGCGCCGAGTGCACCGCCGAATGGATGGTGAAGCCGGCGGCGTTCACGCCGTACTCGCCGTCGATGACCTTGCCGTCCAGGTCGATCTTGACGAGGTTCGACGCCGTGACCTGGCTGAACAGCAGGCCGTGCGGGTTCAGCAGGAACTGGTCCTGCGTGCCGGGAACGCGGGCCGAGATGTGCGTGGCGGTGAGGTCGGTCAAGCCGTGCTTGGCGACCAGCCGGTAGAGCGCCGCGAGGTCGACCCGTGTCTGCCACTCCTCGGGGCTGACGCGGTCGCGGATGGACTTACCCTCGGTGGAAACAGCTGCCAGGGCCATGGGAACCTCCTCGCGGAGCGTGGTGAATGTGTCGAGTATAGAGGATATCTATGCACGCGCTATGCCGGGCCGTGCATCCGGTGCCGCTTGCCGGTCGCGGCGTGCGGGGTGGCAACGTGGCCGGTCGTTGTCACCGGGATCGCCGTGACGTAGCGTAGTGCCTCGCACTGCCGAATAGATAAAAAACACAAGGGGGGACAATGATTCGAGCCGTTGCGTCGCGATCCGTTCGCGCTGCCTTTACGCTGGCGACTCTCGCCGTGCTTTTCGCGACCGCCGCACCCGCGGATCTGGCGGCGCAGAGCAAGCACCGGATGCGGATCGTGCACGCCTATCCGGACCATACCCAGCACGGCCGCAACATGGCCTTCTTCAAGGAGAAGGTCGAAGCCTATACCGACGGCCGCGTCACGGTGACGATCCACCCCAACGCCGAGCTCGGTCCGATCACGCAGGAAGTCTCCATGGTCCTCGCCGGGACCGTCGACGCCTCCTACAACATCGGCGGCATCCTCGAGGGCACCGACCCGGCGGAGGCGATCTGGAACGTTCCCTTCCTGATGAAGGTCGCGCCGGGGCAGGGCGAGCACATGCGTCGCGTCATGTACGACGAGACCATCCAGGGCATCCTCGCCAAGCGCCAGGCCGCCAAGGGGCTGAAGCGTCTCGGCCACGTGCCGACGCTGACCGGCTTCATGCTGGTCGCCAACAACGTCCGCCCGGTCGAGACGCTCGAGGACCTCAAGGGCCTGCGCATCCGGCATCCCGGCGGGCTGATGGGCGAGCTCTACATCAAGGCCCTGGGCGCGTCGCCGATGACGGTCGCCGGTGCCGAGGTGCCGGTGGCACTGCAGCAGGGCGTCGTCGACGGCCTCGTCACCACCCCGGTGCACTATCACGACGCACGCTGGCACACGAAGTTCATGACGCTGCCCTTCTATGCGGGCTACGGCATTCCGTTCGTCGCGAGCCTGCGCTGGTGGAACGGCCTGCCGGCGGACATCCAGGAGATCATCGAGAAGAAGGTGATCCCGGAAACCCAGGCCTTCGCCTACGACGCGGTGATCGACCTCGAAAACCGCTATGTCGAGGAGATGCAGAAGCCGCCTTACAACGTGAAGATCAGCTGGCTGAGCCCGGAGGAGATGGGCCGGTTCTCGGGGCAGGTGCGCGAACAGGCGATCGAGCGCTTCGTCAAGGCCGTCGGTCCCGAGGGGCAACAGCTGGTCGACCGGGTGAACCAGCTCGGCGAAGGCGTCGAGATCAAGCGCTGACCGCGTCGTAGCCGGGCCGAACGGCCCGCGCGATTCTCTCCCGAGGAGGCCGGCGCCGTGCTGCAGCGTGCGACCACGATCCTGGAAAAGCTCCTGTTCTTCGTGGCCGGGGCGGGGCTGCTGGCGAGCGTCGGCCTCGCCTTCGCCGCCGTCATCATGCGCTACGTGTTCAACTTCTCGCTGGAGTGGATCGAGGAGGGCGCGCGCTACCTCGCCCTGTTCGCGGCCTTCCTCGTCGCCGGCCCGGTCCTGCGGAACGGCGGCCACGTCGCCCTCGACCTCCTCACCACCGGCCTCAGCGACACCGCGCGGCAGGTGCATCGCCTGGCGGTGGGCGTCATCGCGCTCGCCGTCGGCGCCGCCATCTTCGCCTGGGGCCTGCGCCTCGTCCTCGACACGCTGGAGTACGGCCTGATGACCGGCTCGCTCCAGTTCCCGCAATGGCTGCCCTACAGCATCGTGCCGGTCGGCATGGCCATCCTGGCCCTGTTCAGCCTCGCGGAGATCCTGGCGGCCCTCGATGCGCTGCGCACCGGGCGCACGGCGCCGCGGGGCGGCATCGAATAGCCCGGCCGCGACCAGAACAGCCGCAACAGTCAGGGCGCCCTCGGGGCGACGCAGGAGGAGACGAGGGACCGTGCTGGGAGCTGGAATCGGCATTCTGGTCGGGCTGGTAATCGCCGGCCTGCCCATCTGGATCGCGCTCACCGTCGGCGCGATCTTCCTCACCTTCTTCTTCATGGACATGCCGTCGGTCAGCGTGCCCATGACGATGTTCGGCAGCATCGACAGCTTCGTCCTGCTCGCCGTGCCGTTCTTCCTGCTCGCCGGCAACGTGATGGCCTATTGCGGCCCCGCCCGCTACATCTACGAGGCGGTCGACAGTCTCGTCGGCCACATCAAGGGCGGCATGGCGTTCACGACCGTGCTGACCTGCATGGTCTACGCGGCGATCACCGGCTCGACGACCGCGACCCTCGCCGGCGTGTCGGCCCTCGCCACCCCGCCGATGCTGCGCGCCGGCTACAGCCGGGAGTTCATCGCCGGCCTGCTGTCGGTCAGCAGCACCCTGGGGCAGATGATCCCGCCCAGCATCCTGATGATCCTCTACGGCGCCCTGGCGCAGCAGAACGCCGGCGCGCTCTTCATCGCCGGCATCGTGCCCGGCGTGCTGATCGGCCTGGCGCTGGGCGTCACGGGCATGCTGCTCAGCCGCGACCGGCAGCAGGGCGTGGGCGCCCGCCGGACGTGGGGCGAGCGCGGTGCCGCGATGACGAAAGCCTTCCCGGCGCTCCTCATGCCGATCATCGTCCTCGGCGGCATCTATGGCGGCGTGTTCACCCCGACCGAGGCCGCCGCCGTCGCCTGCGTCTACGGCCTCGCGGTATCGATCCTCGTCTATCGCCAGATCACTTGGCACAATTTCTATCATGAGGCGGTGCGCGGTGCGGTCGCCAACAGCTCGATGATCTTCCTCCTGGTGGCGGCGGCCCTGCTCTTCACCTCGCCCCTCGCCTTCGCCCGCCTGCCCCAGGAGGTCGCGGCCTGGACCATCGCCGCCGGCCTCGGCCAGATGGAGCTGATCCTCGTCGTCACGCTGCTTTGGCTGATCATGGGCATGTTCCTCGACCCCCTGCCCATCATGTACCTGACCGTGCCCGTGGTGCTGCCGGCGCTCAATGCGGCCGGGGTCGACCTCATCTACATGAACGTGGTGCTGATCCTGGCCATGCAGATCGCCCAGGTCACTCCGCCCTTCGGCATATCGCTCTACGTCAGCAGCGGGATCATGGGGGTCCCGGTGGTGCGCGTGGTGCGGGCCTCGCTGCCCTTCCTCGCGGTGCTGCTGGTCTGCCTCGTCCTCCTGATCCTCTTCCCGCAGATCAGCCTGTTCCTGCCGGAGCTGATGGGCCGCTGACGGCTCGCTCGAACGGGGCGCCCCGCGATTGACGGCGCGCGGCCGGCGTAGGAACCTCCCCGTCACGAATGCCGGCCGGGACCGCGTGCGGGTCCAACGAAGCCGGCCGTCCCGGGAGAACACCGCCGATGAAGATCAAGTCCGTCACCGCCACCTGGCTGCACGTGCCGATCCCCAAGGAGAAGCAGCACGTCAGCGACTTTGGCCCGACCCTGTCCTTCGATTCCACCCTGGTGCGGATCGAGACGGAGAGCGGGCTCGTCGGCTGGGGCGAGTCCAAGGCGGCCGTCGGCAGCAGCGGCACGAACCACGCGCTCGTCGTCTGCATCGAGAAGGAGATGGCGCCGCTGCTGATCGGGCAGGACGCGCGCGACATCTCGCGCCTCTGGGACGTCATGTACAACGGCACGCGCGCCCACTTCGCCATCGACCGCGGCCATGTCTTCCCCGTGCTCGGCCGGCGCGGCCTGACGGTATCCGCCATCGCCGGCATCGACATGGCGCTCTGGGACATCCTCGGAAAATCGCTGAACGCGCCGGTCTGGCGCCTGCTCGGCGGCCGGCGGCGGGAGAAGATGCCGGCCTATGCCTCCGGCGGCTGGGCGCCCGTCGACCGGATCGGCGCCGAACTGCAGAGCTTCATCGACCGCGGCAACTTCAAGGCAGTCAAGATGCGGGTCGGCGCCGGCGACGGCGAACTGTCGCATTCGGTGGCGCGCGTCCATGCGGCACGCAAGGCGCTCGGCCCCGACATCGACATCATGTGCGACGCGCACGGCACCTATACGGTGGTCGAGGCCAAGCGCTTCTGCCGCCAGGTCGCCGACTGCAACATCGCCTGGTTCGAGGAGCCGGTGACCGCCGACGACAAGCGCGGCCAGGCCGAGGTGCGCGCCTCGACCGACATCCCGATCTCGGCCGGCGAGAGCGAGTTCACCCGCTTCGACATCCGCGACCTGATCGAGCTGCGCGCCGTCGACATCCTGCAGCCCGACCTGTCGATCGCCGGCGGCATCACCGAGGCGATGCGCATCGAGGCGCTCGCCTCGGCGCACCAACTCCGCTTCGCACCGCATCTCTGGGGCGGCGCCCTCACCTTCGCCTCCGGCCTGCACGTCGCCGCCGTGGCGTCGACCGGCTTCATCCTGGAATACAGCCTGGGCGCCAACCCGATGCTGCACGAACTCTCGGTCGAGAAGTTCCCGGTGATCGACGGCTGGGTCGACATCCCGGACCGCCCCGGCCTGGGCGTCACCATCGACGAGGACTTCGTCGCCCGCCACCGCAAAACCTGACGCCCCGCTTGCGGCCCCCCGCGCCCTGACCTAGAACCTTGCCCATCGCCCCACGCGCGCCGGGTTAGCTCAGTTGGTAGAGCAACGGTTTTGTAAACCGAAGGTCGGGGGTTCGAGTCCCTCACCCGGCACCAACGATTTCAGATGCTTAGGGAATGTCCGGCCAGCGCAGCGAGGATGCTGGCAACCAAATGGCAATCACCCGAGTGCAATTGGCGCCGGGTGTCCCTCGCTTCCGGGTTGCGCCGTGCGCTATCCTTGCATCGCAACAGACGCAGGCAAGATCGGGGGGCACCGTGAGAGCTTTTCTTGTGCTGTTGGTGGTAGTGGCAGTCGCAGGCTGCCAAACTCCGGAGGAACGGTTCACGCCGCAGGCCGCGGAAGCATGTGCGGGCTACGGCTTCAAGCCCGGCACGGTCGAGTTCAGCCAGTGCCAGATGCAGTACGTCGAGAACAAGAAGGCGATGCTCTTCAATTTCGCGACGAGGCCACAACCAGCGCAGCGGCAGCCGATGCGCTGCTCGACAATGGCCGGCATCACGACCTGCCAATAATTTAGCGAGCCGGAAACCACACGATCATCGCAGGTCCACGTCACGACCTGCCGCCTGCCAACGCCCGTTCCATTATCCGAGCGGCGCCAGCAACAAACGCCTCATCGAGCCGCGCGTCCACGTCCTCCCATTGGTCCGCTAACCGTTCGTAGGTGCACCACCGCATGCCCTTGGGCTTGCATGGCAGCCCTTCCACCGGCCCGCAGCCCTCCCCAGGCATCTTCCGTCGAATGCGCTGTAGCCGCATGTGCAGGCGGTCCACGGCTGTCCCGCACTGGGAGGCATAGCCCAGCCGGTAGCCGACGCGGCTGCGAAACTGGCGCCCCGTCCAGGGGCAGCGGAACTACCACCGTTCGCTGCCGAACGGCTGCGGGGTGCGGTCGAGCGGCACCTGTAGGCAATGCGCTCTTCACGATCGTCGTGCCTCACGTGCCGCAGGATTCGGTCGGAACATAGCGGGAACGATGATGGCGGCCCGCAAGCGAACCGAGACCCTTGGCGACCTCCTGCGCCTCCCAAATGAAACGGTGCGCGTCATCTGCATCGCCTGCAGCCGCTGGAAAGGCGTCCATCTCGGTCCCCATACTCCCTGGAGCTTTGACATCCGCTTCCAGGGACGAAGCCGCATGAACAACCGTCGTGGGCTGACATGTAGACAAGTCACCGGCTCGTCCATCTTGACCGTTACGGTTTTGTGACAGCGGATAAGGGTCCCTGGCCGACCCCGGCGCCACATGGACCGCCCGATGGCATCGCACCCTCCAATCACGCCGAACGGCGCGCCCAGCGCCGCCCCGACTGCCGCGCCGAACGCGAATGGCGGCTCGTCCGCCGTGGTGGTTTCGGCGGCCATCATGGCGCTCGCCCTGCTCGGCGACTCGCTGCTCTATGTCGTGCTGCCGCTCTACGCCCACGAGTTCGGCATCGGGCTCGCCTGGGTCGGCGTGCTGCTGTCGGCCAACCGGCTGATCCGGGTGGTCGCCTACGGCGGGGTCGCCGCTCTCGGCGAACGCGTCGGGCCGCGGCGGCTGACGCTGGTCGCCGGCGTCCTGGCGGCCGTCTCGACGCTTCTCTACGCGGTCGGCGACGGCGGTCCCGTCCTGCTCGCGGCTCGCATCGTCTGGGGCCTGGCCTTCGCGGCGCTGAACCTCACGACGCTCGTCTACGCGGTCAGCCGGACCACCCGTCAGGGCCGCAGCGTCGGGACGAGCAAGGCGGTGGCGAGCGTCGGCCCCGTGCTGTCGCTCAGCATCGGCGCCTGGCTCGTCACCATCATCGGGCCGCGCGACATCTTCGCCATTCTGGCGGGCCTCACGGTGCTGGCGATTCCGCTGTCGCTGATGCTGCCGGCGGCGCATCCGGTCGCCGGGCGCAGCGATCGGTCGATCCTGCCGAAGCCGACGAAGAACGACCTGCTGGGCTTCGTCATCGGCTTCGGCATCGACGGTATCTTCGTCATGACGCTGGCGCTGATCCTGAAGGACGTGGTGTCGATGGAATCCGCCGTCATCGCCAGCGGCCTGATGATCGCTCTGCGCCGGCTGATGGAGATCGTCACCGCACCGATCGGCGGCGTCCTCGGCGACCGGTTCGGTGCCGCCCGGATGGTGCTGCTGTTCGGCTGCCTGCTCTGTGCCGGACTGGCCGGGATCGCCGCGGGCGTAGCGTTCATGGGCGCCTGTGCCGTCGTCCTCGGCCACGGCGCCCTGGTCACGCTGCAGCCGGTGCTGGTGGCCCAGCGCAACACCGGTGCCGTGATGAACAGGCTCGCGGTCCTGGCCACATGGCGCGACATCGGTGCGGCGGTCGGCCCGCTGACGGCCGGCCTGCTGGCGGCCCGCTTCGACCTCGAGGCGATCTACGCACCGCTCGCGGTGGCGACGCTGGTGATGGTCGTTTGCGCCTGCCGCCCGCCGCAGGCGCGCGCGGGCGGCACCGCCTGATGGACGGAAAGGTCCTCAGCGGGTGACGTCGTTCGCCGGCGGAGCGGACTGTCCGCCCGCCTTCGAGAAGAAATCCGCCGGCAGCCTTTCGACGACCGCCTGTGCCAGGATCTCCGCTCCCTGCCGGTCGAAGTGGCTGCCTCTATCGACGAAGCGGGAGTCGGCCTGGGTGTCGAATGCTGCGGACAGGTCCACGACGCCCGGAATGCGCTCGGATGCGAGCCTCTCTCGAAGCTCCCGGACGGTCAGGTTCATCGTGCGGACGATCTCGGGATCGATTTGCGACCTGGCCGTCCCGGCAGGCGCATCGTTGCCATACAGCGTCGGTGCAACGACCAGCGCGAACCGCGTGTGAAGGTCACGGGCGGCGGCGACCGCGGCCCTGATCTCGTAGAGGGTGCGCAACACCACCCACTCCCGTGCCTCAGCACTCGCGCAGGGGTAGTTGCCGCTGCGATCGGGGAACAGCAGAGTCCAAGCCTTGCCTGCGGCGCGGACGAGCGCGGGCTCCCGCTCCGATCGAGACGTCGGATCGACCTTCCAGCACGCCTCGGCGATCTGCACGCCACTGAAGAGCACGAGCACGAAATCCGGCGCATTCCCGCTTTCTGCCAACTTCAGCCATTGGGTCATGCTCGCGCTGACGGTTCGGCCCGGCGCGGAGAAATTCATGACGGTCACACCGCCCAGGCGACGCTCCAATGCCGCCGCGAAAGTGTCGTCGTCCGGAACCCTGAAGCCGAACGCCTGCGAGGATCCGAGCAGCAGGCCGGTGGGGCCGGGGCCAGTGGTCTGTCCGGTCGATCGTCGTCCCGTCGCGTCGACGTTCAGCACCGGCGATGTCATGGGAACCAGCACATTGCCGATACCGGCTACGGCGCGTTGTGTGGGGCCGTTCCAGATGTCGGCCGCTGCGGGACTTTCATGCGCCACCAGTGCTCGCCCGCGCTCGATGGCGAAGTGCGCCAAGGGGTAGGCGAAGTCTACGAGGCCGTCGATCAGGAGCAGGACGATCAGCAACTGGCCCGTCAGGAGCCCGAATTTTCGCATGGATGGATACTCTCGGTCCGGTCGGGCTAGTCGGGGGCGAGGGTGTCTGCATACCGGCAAAGCTTGGCCGGATCCTGCAACGGCTTCCGCAGAACGCAGTCACCAACCACCAGGAGGTCGAGATCGGTCCCCATGAAGCAGCGGAACGCATCCTGGGGCGAAAGGACGATCGGTTCGCCCCGGACGTTGAAGCTCGTATTCGCAAGGACGGGACATCCCGTCCGCTTCTTGAACGCCGAGAGCAGCGCGTGAAACCGCGGGTTCTGCGCATGGGCGACGGTCTGCACCCGTGCCGAAAAGTCGACATGGGTCACCGCCGGAATCTGCGAGCGCACGATCTGCAGTGCCGCCAGCGGATCGTCCGTATCGGCCGCCGGCTCGACCGGATGTCGGCGATGTGCGGCGACCGGCGCGGTGAACAGCATGAAAGGCGAATCCGAGCCGATGTCGAACCAGTCCGCCGCATCCTCCGCCAGGACAGCCGGGGCGAATGGGCGGAAGCTCTCGCGGAACTTGGTCTTCAGGTTCAGCCGCCGCTGCATGTCCGGGTCGCGCGGATCGGCGAGAATCGAGCGGTTGCCCAGGGCGCGCGGGCCGAACTCCATCCGGCCCTGGAACCATGCGATCGCCTGTCCGGCCGCCAACGCATCGGCGGCGAGGTCGTCCACGGCTTGCGGAGAGAGGACGTCGAAATACGCGCCGGCGGCCGTCAGCGCGCGCTCTATATCGGCCTGCGCGAACGCCGGCCCGAGAAAGGCGTCGCGCATCGCGTGCGCCTCGGTCCGACGTTCGCCACCTAGTTCCAGGTGCCAGAACGCCAGCGCGGCACCGAGGGCACCGCCGGAATCGCCGGCGGCGGGCTGGACCCAGATCTCGCGGAACGCACCGTCGCGCAGCAGCTTTGCGTTGGCGACGCAATTCAGCGCCACGCCTCCCGCGAGACAGAGATTGCGCATCTCCGTCCGCTGCGCGAGATCGCGCGCCATCCGCGTCACCGCCAGTTCGGTCACCTGCTGCACCGAGGCGGCCATGTCCGTGTGAAAGGTCTCGATCGGCGCGTCCGGATCACGCGGCGCCCGGCCGAACAGGGCGTCGAAGCGCGCGTTCGTCATGGTCAGGCCGGTGCAGTAGTTGAAGTAGGACTGGTCGAGCCGAAACGACCCGTCCTCCTTCAGGTCGATCAGTCGATCGAGGATCACCTGCGCGTAGCGCGGCTCGCCGTAGGGCGCCAGTCCCATCAGCTTGTACTCGCCGGAATTGACCCTGAACCCGGCGTGATAGGTGAAGGCTGCGTACAGCAGCCCCAGCGAATGCGGGAAGTTGATCTCGCGGTCGATGCGCAGCGCTCGCCCCCGGCCGACGCCGGCGGATGTCGTCGTCCATTCGCCGACGCCGTCCATCGTGAGGACCGCCGCCTCCTCGAACGGCGACGGGTAGAAGGCGGATGCGGCGTGGCTGAGATGGTGGTCGCTGAAGCGGAGCCGGTCCGGATCGCCGAGGTCCGGGTCGACCTTCGCCAGCGCCTTGGCGAGCAGCGTCCGCTGGAAGAGCTTTTCGCGGCCCCAGATGGGCATCGCCGTGCGGAACGACTGGAAGCCCCGGGGCGCGAAGGAGAGGTAGGTTTCGAGCAGGCGTTCGAACTTCAGGAACGGCTTCTCGTAGAAGACGACGTGGTCCGGACGCTTCGCCGAACCCTCCAGGTGCTCCAGCACATAGCGGATCGACTGTTCGGGGAACACGGCATCCTGCTTACGGCGTGTGAACCGCTCCTCCTGCGCCGCCGCGACGACCCGGCCGTCGACGATCAACGCCGCCGCACTGTCGTGGTACAGGGCGGATATGCCGAGGATGCTGGTCACGCGTCGCCGGCCCGCCGGTCAGTAGGGCTTGTCGAACGGCGCCGCATCGTCGCCCGCTTCGCGTTCGGTCCAGTAGGACGCGCGCGCATCGCGCTTCAGGTTCAGCCGGTCGCGCCCGAAGGCCCGCAGGACGAGCGCGAACGGGGTCACCACCGCGTAGAACAGAATGCCCATTATCAACAGGCTCATCACCACGTGCAGGCGCGCACCCAGCGCCAGCCACAGGCGGTTCGGCAGGGCGAGCGTGGCCGGCCGCAGGAGTGCCAGCAACAACAGGGCGAGGGCGCAGCCGCCGAGCCACAGGCGCGGCGCGCCGCCTGAAACGAGCGGGAGGAGTGCTATGGCCCCGAAGACGACGGCGAAGGTGATCCCGAAGGACCGCGCTGAAGCGGGCCCAACGGCCGGGGCGAGCGTGGCGTCGTCGCGGATCATCGGCCTTCGTCGGTCCCGGACTGCGGTCTGCGGCGCGCGCGAACGGTTTACCCGCGGGCCGGTGTGTCGCTTGTCTCAGACTTCGGTGGGTGATAGCAACAGACGAGACGCGAATGGCGGGACACCATCCGGCGACATGTCTTTCCTCAAGGATCTCTTCGGGTTTCTTTTCCAGAAGCGCGTGCGCTTCGTGCTGATCCCGTTCGTCCTGTTGCTGGTCCTGTTCGTCGTCGTTCTGGCCGCTACCCAGGGGACGGCCTGGGCACCGTTCGTGTACGCCGTCTTCTGACGCACGCATCGACATGAAGGACACCCGTTCGTCCCCGCGATGGGCCGGCACGGTCGGCCTCGTGCTGGTCGGTGTGATCCTCGCTCTCATCTGCGGCGAGGTGCTGGTCCGCGTCGCGGCGATGGACCAGCGAAACTACGTCATCGAGATGTGGCGCTACGCCAGCCTGCTGAAGCGTCCGAGTGCCGATCCCGCGATCGGTCACGAACACGTGCCCGGCACCTCGGCGACGCTCCAGGGCGTCGATATCTCGATCAACAGCCTGGGCATGCGCGGCCCGGAGCCGGCCGCCGATGCCGCGCATCGAATTGCGATCATCGGCGATTCGGTCGCGCTCGGATGGGGCGTCCCCGAGGCGGAGACCCTGCGCGCCAAGCTGGAGCATGCGCTCGGTCCGAAGGTCGACGTGGTGAACGACGGCGTCGGCAACATGAACCTTCCGCAGGTCGTCGCACACTGGGAGCGGACGAACGCACGCCTGCCCGTCGATACCGTCATACTGCTCGCCACACAGCGCGCGCCGATCGTCCAGCCGCCGCCGACCGGGAACTGGCTGCTGCGTCACAGCATGCTCTGCGCCATCCTCGTCACCTATTACCAGACGGTCACCAGCGGGGCCGCGGGCCGCGAGGAGATGACCGAGGCCATGCGGCGCGAGTGGACCGAGGGTCCCGGTGCCGCGGAGATGCACACGGCGTTCGACCGGTTGGCCGGGCTCGCGGAGAAGGGCGGTTACCGGGTCATCCTGGTGGCCGTGCCGGAGATGCACGAGTTGCAGGATTACCGGTTCGGCTTCATGACCGCGATCCTGCAGCAGGAAGCCGAGGCTGAGGGCTGGACGTTCGTCGACCTTCGGCCGGTGCTCATGGACGAGCCTGCGGAGAGCTACTGGGCGACCGAGCAGGACATCCACCCGAACGGTAAGTTCCTCGAGCTGGCCGCGCACCGGCTGCTCCCTTTACTCCGGTAGTCGGACCGTGCTGAACGGTAGGATTGCACATGGGTCCGTAGGCGGTTCGAGCGGCGGGCGCTGAGCCGTGCTGTTCCAACTTCCCAGCTTTCTGCTGTTCTTCACCGCCTTTGTCGCCGGTCTGCTCCTCTGTCCGGCGGCCCTGCGCCAGGCCTACGTCATCGCGGCCAGCCTGTTCTTCTATGCGTGGTGGTACCCGCCGTTCCTGCTGGTGCTGATCGGCCTCGTCGTCCTGGCCTGGGCCGGCTCGCGGCTGGTCGAGCGCAATCACGGCTGGCTGCCGCTGGCGGTGGTGCTGGCGCTCCTGCCGCTCGGGCTGTTCAAGTACGCCGATTTCCTGCTGGCGACGCTGGAGGATCTGACGGGGGTCCGGCTCGGCCACCTGGGCTGGCCGCTGCCGCTGGGCATCTCCTTCGTCACCTTCACCGTGATCAGCCTGATCGTCGACATCACCCGGCGTCGCGGCGAACGCGCCCCGACCTTCGGCGAGACGGCCCTCTACATCACCTTATTCCCGCATCTGATCGCCGGCCCGATCCTCCGACCGCATCAGATGATCCCGCAGCTTCCGCAACTGCGGTTCGACTGGGGCGCCTTCGCGCCGAACCTGGCGCTGTTCGCCGTCGGCATGGCGAAGAAGGTTTTGGTCGCCGACCCGATCGCCCGCCACGTCGACGCGTCCTACGCGAACGCCGCGAGCGTCGGCGGCTGGGAGGCGCTTCTCGCGATGTTCGGCTTCGCGATCCAGATCTACTGCGATTTCAGCGCCTATTCCGACATGGCGATCGCACTGGCTGGCATGCTCGGCATCGCCTTTCCCGAGAATTTCCGCTCGCCCTACATGGCCACCTCGATGACGGAGTTGTGGCAGCGCTGGCACATGACGCTCAGCTTCTGGCTGCGCGACTACGTCTTCCGGCCGCTGCACGCGCGGCTGCACCACTATTCCCGCTACGCCGCGGTCGTCCTGACGATGACGATATCCGGGCTTTGGCACGGCGCCGCCTGGACCTTCGTCGTCTGGGGCCTCGCGCTGGGCTGCATCATGGCCGCGGAGGTGGCCTCGGGATATTCGAAGTATGCGCGCGGGGCCTCGGGGCCGGCCCGCTGGGCGTGCATTTGCGCGACTTTCCTGTGCTGGGTCGTCACCGTGTCCACCTTTCGGGCCCCGGATTTCGCGAGCGCCGTCGACATCTACATGGGCGCGTTCGGCGTGCGGGGCTGGGGGGAATGGCCGGCCGGTGCGGGCACGATCCTCGGCCTCGGCACGGCGGTCCTGGCAATGCACCCGTTCGACCAGGTGCCGCGCATCCGGGCGGCGGCCGTGCGCGTTCCGGCCGCAATGTCCGTTCCGATACTGCTGATGGCGATCGCCACGTTAGCCGTCATCGCGGCAGGTCGGCCGGAAAGCTTCTATTACTTCGAGTTTTGATAGTCCGCATACTCTGCCGGGCTTGATCGGGAGTTCTAATCGTCCGATAAGTGCAGGCAGCCATATTGAGGATCAGGGGAGAGTGATAATGTTGGATGATCGTAAGCACGAAGCTGCGATGGATGGGGATGTGCGCGGTAAGGCGCCCTGGCAGACGCCGACCCTCGAAGTGGTCGACGTGGCAGCGGAAACCGAATTCAATGCTGTTGCCGGCGGCGATGGAACCGGCCTCAGCTGAACCGCCTGTTGCCGACGGCACTGAGAGGCGAGGGTCGGGTCGGAACATGACCTGACCGCCGGGCCTTATCGATAGCCTGTCGGCACTTCGTTGCGTCCTTCGGCACGTGACCTGGACGCGCTGTGGTTCCAAGTCTCTGCGAAACCGCCCGATGCCCAGGCATCGGGCGGTTTCGTTTTCGGGCACAGCTCCCAGGTCTTTCGGCTTCGGAAACGACAGACGACCAACCCCGGCAGATCGGGTTGCTTCATGGTCGACCGAACGCCGGTCATCTGGTCAAGCTGCCCGACGCGCCGCACTTTCCCGGTGCGCGATGTAGAGACCGGCCGAGACGATGATCGCGGCACCGACCCAGGTCCAGGCGTCGGACAGGTGGCGGTAGAGGACGAAGCCGATGATCGTCGCCCCGATCAGCTGGAGATAGTTGAACGGCGACAGCAGTGACGCGGGGCCGCGTTCGAAGGCCTTCGTCAGCAGATAGTGCGCGATGCCGCCGACCAGGCCCATGCCGACGAACAGTACCCAGACATGGGGCTCGGCGGGCGTCTTCCACGAGGAGACCACCAGCGCCCCCGCCGCCACGGCGCCGACCATGCCGGACCAGATGTTCGTCGTCTCGGCATGGTCCTGCCCGGCGAGCTTGCGCGTCATGATCTGGTAGAGCGCGCCGAACGAAGCGCTCCCGACGATGAACAGTGAGGCCCAGTCGCCGGATCCGAAGCCGCCCGGCCGGATGACGATCATCGCTCCGATGAAACCGATCACCACCGCCGCCCATCGGCGCGGGCCGACCGCCTCGCCCAGCAGCGGCACCGACAGGGCGGTGACCAGGAGGGGGCTGGTGAAGCTGATCGCGGCGGCCGTGGCCAGCGGCAGGTGCGCGAGGCCGGTGAAGTACAGGACCGACGACGTGATGCCGCACAGGCCGCGGACGATCTGCAATCCCGGCCGGCGGGCGACCAGGATGCGCGGCCCGTGCCGCGGCGCGAACAGCGCCAGCATCAGCAGGAAGGCCACGCCGTGGCGGAAGAACGCCACCTGGTGCGGGTGGTAGTCCTCCGTCGTCAGGATCTTGCCCGATGCGTTGACCGTGACGATCAGCGCCACGTAGAGGCACATCAGGCCGATGCCCTGGAGGATGCGCTCCTCGGCGACGGCGACGGGGGTCGCGGGCCTCACCGGCCTGCCGCCCCCATCCGTCCCGCGCCGGTCATCCGCCGGTCATCCGCCGGTGGCGGCCTGTCGGGGCTCGTGGCCCGGCTTCGGCGTGTCCTTGTGCCGGATGCGCTGGTAGAGGAGCACCGCGACGCCGAGGCCGATGCCGGCCAGGTCGGTCGTCCAGCCGCCTTCGATCAGCAGCAGCGAGGCGGCCAGCAGGACGCCGCGCATCAGCCACGGCATGGGGCCGAAGAACCAGCCCTGCACCGCGCCCGCCAGGAACCAGACGCCGATCAGCGCCGTCGCCACGACCCGCAGGATGACGATCGTCTCGCCCTGCATCAGGAGTGCCGGGCTGTAGAAGAACATGAACGGCACGAGGAATGCCGCCAGCCCGTACTTGAAGGCGACGACGGACGTCTTCATCGCGTCGCCCCCGGCGATCGCGGCCCCCGCATAGGCGGACAACGCCACCGGCGGCGTGATCGTCGAGATGACGGCGTAGTAGAAGACGAACATGTGCGCGGTCAGCGGCGGGATGCCGAGCCGGACGAGGCCGGGCGCCACGACCGACGCCGCCACCGCATAGGCCGCCGTGGTCGGCATGCCCATGCCGAGCAGCAGCGAGATCAGCATCGCGAAGATCAGCGCCAGCAGCGTGTTGTCCTGGGCCAGCGCGAAGATCATCGCCGAGAAGCGGCCGCCCAGGCCGGTCAGGCCGATGACGCCGACGATGATGCCGGCACAGGCGCAGACAGCGATCAGCTGCAGCGAGTTGCGCGTTGCCAGGCCGAGCGCGTCGGCGACGGCCCGCGGGCCCATGCGGCCCTCGCGGTGCAGCCAGCTGGTGACGAAGGCGGCGACGAGGCCGAGCGTGCCGGCGCGGACGATCGAATAGCCGGAGACGAGCGAGCCGACCAGGATGATCAGCGGCAGGAACAGGTAGATCCGCCGCACCATCTCCCACAGGTCGGGCAGCTCGGAGCGCGGCAGGCCGCGCAGGCCGCGCTGGATCGCCTCGTTGTCGACCATGAAGAAGACGGCGATGAAATAGAGCAGGGCCGGGATGACGGCCGCGACGACGATGTCGACATAGGGGATGCCCGTCACCTCGGCCATGATGAAGGCGCCCGCACCCATGACCGGCGGCAGGATCTGGCCGCCGGTGGATGCGGCTGCCTCGATCGCACCGGAGCTGGTGCGCGAGTAGCCCACCTTCTTCATCAGCGGGATGGTGAAGGTGCCCGTCGCGACGACGTTGCCGGCCGCGGTCCCGTTGATCGTGCCCATCAGCGCGCTGGAGAAGACCGCCACCTTCGCGGGGCCGCCACGCAGGCCGCCGGCGATCGAGAAGGCGAAGTTGATGAAGTAGCCGCCGACCTTCGACACGTCGAGGAAGGCGGAGAAGGCGATGAACAGCACGATATAGGTCGAGGACACGGCCGTGGTCGGGCCGAAGACGCCTTCCATGCTGTAGATGTAGCTGAAGAAGAACTCGGCGTCGTAGCCGCGGTGCGCCAGCACGCCGGGCAGCCAGGGCCCGACGAAGCAGTAGAGGATGAAGATCACCGCGATGATCGGCAGCGCCAGACCGGCGGTGCGCCGCGTGATCTCCAGGACCAGCAGCGTCCCCAACAGCCCGACGATGAAGTCTCCGGTCGTCGGCAGGGCGCCGACGCGGAACAGGAGTTCGTCCAGGTTGACCGCGATGTAGGCGGCGCAGCCGAGACTCGCCGCCATCAGCAGCCAGTCGTACCAGGCGATGCCGTCACGCTTGCTGCCGTTGCTCGCCGCGAAGATCGCAAGCCCGAGCGCGGTGCCCCAGGAGACGTGCACGCTCCGGAAGACCCAGGGGTCGATCGGATAGACGTTCAGGACGTAGAGGTGGAAGACGGTATAGGCGATGCAATTCCAGTAGATCAGGTGCTTCTGCCAGCCCGAGAGCTGGCGTTGCCACCCGCCGAAGCCGCCTTCGGTATCGGCGGCGGGCTCCGCGGCGACGCTGCCGCCCGTCTTCACTTCGTCCGCACGCATAGGGCTGCCCTCTGAGAGAAGATCATCCGCAGGCAGCCGGCCGCTGCTCTTCTGTCCGTCGTTTGAAGGCGAGACCGCCCGGTGTGGTCACACCGGGCGGTCGGTAGAGGATAGGTGGATCAGGACTTCGGCATCGCCTTGTCGGCGAGCTTGATGCCCTTTTCCTGGAAGTAGCGCACCGCGCCCGGATGCCAGGTCAGGAAGCTGTTCTTGGTGGCATTGGCCGGCACGGTCTCGGCGGAGGAGGCGTGGATCTGCTTCATCCGGTCGTGGTTGTCCATGACCGCCTTGACGATCTCGTAGACCAGGTCGTCCGGCAGGTCCTTGTTGGCGATGGCGAAGTTGAAGACGCCGACTGTCTTCTGGTCTTCCTTCAGCTGGCGGTACGTGTTCGCCGGGATCGTCGTCGGCGCGAGCGACGGGTGGTTTTCGAGCAGCTTCTGGCGCTCCTCCTCGGTGAAGCCGATGTAGCGCACCTCGTGCTGGGCCTCCAGTTCGCTGAATGCCGAGATCGGCAAGCCGGCACCGAAGCCGAAGGCGTCGATCAGGCCGTCGGCCAGCTGCGAGGCCATGTCGCTGCCTGCACCGTTGCGGACCGTGACGTTCAGGCCGAAATCCTTGAAGTATCGCGGCCAGTAGGTGCCGGACGTGCCGGCCCGCGGACCGACGCCGACGCGCTTGCCGTCGAGGTCCTTGAACGTCTTGATGCCGCTGTTCGCCATCGTGATGATGTGGAACGGCGTGTCGTACATCGGGAAGATGGCGCGGACGTTGTTGAACTTCTTGCCCTGCGTCCAGTCGCCTTCGCCGGTCCAGCCCTCGTAGGCGACGCCCATCGTCACCATGCCCAGCTGGACGTCGTTGCGGTCCGCCAGAATCATGTTCTGGTTGGGGCCCTGCGTCTGCTGCGTGCTGATCTTCGTCCCGACCGTCTCGTTGACCAGGTTGGCCCAGCCCTGGCCATAGATGAAGTAGGTGCCGCCGACGGCAGCGGTGCCGAGCACCATGCTGTCCGGCCAGCCGGCCTTCTGGGCCGATGCGGGGGCGGCGACGGACGCCGCCGCCACCGCCGTGCCTGCGAGCAGGGCGAGCGTCCTCAGGATCTTCATGGAGTCCTCCGGATTCAGGGATGATTGCGTTGGGGGGTCGTACCGGTTCGGCCGCGGGATCGCTTTCGTTCCCGCACGGTCACTCCGGCTTCAGGCGCCACCGTCTTCGAGCGCTTGGCATACGGCCTCGGTGACCGTCCGCGTATCTGCATTGCCGCCGAGATCGCGCGGCAGCACGTCGCCGGCACCGGTCACCCGTTCGATCGCCCGCATCAGGCGCCCGCCGGCCTCCGCCTCGCCCAGATGGTCGAGCATCATCGCGGCCGACCAGAAGGTGCCGATCGGGTTGGCGATGCCCTTGCCCATGATGTCGAACGCCGAGCCGTGGATCGGCTCGAACATCGACGGGAAGGTGCGCTCGGGGTTGATGTTGCCGGTGGCGGCGATGCCCAGGCTGCCGGTCAGGGCGGCGGCCAGGTCGCTGAGAATGTCCGCGTGCAGGTTCGAGGCGACGACGGTGTCGATGGACTGCGGCTTCAGCACCATGCGCTGGGTCATGGCGTCGACCAGCATCTTGTCGGTGGTGACGTCCGGGAAATCGCGTCCGACCTCGGCGGCGATCTCGTCCCACATCACCATGGCGTGGCGCTGTGCGTTCGACTTCGTCACGATCGTCAGCAGCTTGCGCGGGCGCGACCGGGCCAGCTCGTAGGCGAAGCGCATGACGCGCTCGACGCCGCCCCTGGTCATCACGGACACGTCGAGGCCGACCTCGAGCGGCAGGCCGGTATGGACCCGCCCGCCGACGCCGGCATACTCGCCCTCGCTGTTCTCGCGCACGATGACCCAGTCGAGGTCCTCGGGCGCGCAGTCGCGCAATGGGCCACGGATGCCGGGCAGCAGGCGCGACGGCCGCACGTTGGCGTACTGGTCGAAGCGCTGGCAGATGGCGAGGCGCAGGCCCCAGAGGGTGATGTGGTCGGGGACGCGCGGATCGCCGGCGGAGCCGAACAGGATCGCATCCATGCCGCGGATCTGGTCGCGGCCGTCCTCAGGCATCATCACGCCGTGGCGCAGATAATATTCTGAGCCCCAGTCGAACCGGGTCACCTCGAAGCCGAACGGCTCCTGCCGCTCCAGCGCGGCCAGCACCGTCAGGCCCGCCTCGACCACCTCGGTCCCGATCCCGTCGCCCGGAATCGAGGCGATCTTGTAGATCCGATTCTTTCTTTCCATCGCCCGCTGGCGTTTCGTTTGCTTCGCGCACTCTTAGCGCGAGCGGGCCGCGACGTACAGATGGCGATTTCGCAGATCGGAATGTGTCAGGACATTCCGCGCCCTTTTTGCAACCGCGCGAGCACGTCGCCGACGGGCAGAACGTCGGCATACTTCACCGCCATGTCGTAGAGGGCGGCGTAGTGCGGGCTCTCGTGGCGGTCGGCGACGCACTCCTCCGGAACGATCATCCGGTAGCCGTGTGACAGGCCGTCGACGACGGTGGCGCGGACGCATCCCGAGGTCGACCCCCTGTCACCACCACGGTGTCGATGCGGTGCCAGACCAGAAGCGACGCCAGGTGCGTCTCGAAGAAGGCCGACGGCATCCGCTTGCGCATCACCGTGTCGCCCGGATCGATCTCCAGCCGCGGATCGAGCGCGGCACGGGGCGAACCCTCGCGGATGTTCTGCAACGAGTCCGGGGTATCGTTCCGTGTCCCCCACACGCCGCAGTCGCCGCCGCCGGGCGCGTAGGCGACATAGGTCCAGACGACCGGGAGGCCCGCCACGCGGACCGCCGCGACGTGCTCCAGTTGCCGAGGGTCGGTCTCGTAAGCGGTGGCGAAGGTATCGACCGCCGTATAGGCGCATTGAAGGTCGACGTTCACCAGCGCGATCCGATCGCCGAAGCCGAAGCGGCGCCGGGGTGACGCCGCCTTCAGCGCCTCGTACATCTGGCGTGCGGTGAGATCGGACAGGTCCATGACCGGCTCCGCCTCAGGCGGCGACGGCGTGGCTGCGGCTCTTCATCAGCGGCTGGATGCGCTGGCCGAACTGGTCCATGCCCACGATGAAATCGTCGAACGTCAGCATCACGCCCTGGACGCCCGGCACCTCGGCCACCTGGTCGAGCATGGCCGCGACCTTGGCGTAGGAGCCGATCAGCACGCCCTGGCGGGTCGGCGGCGGCCGGTCCTTCTCGGCGAGGTTCAGCAGTGCGTTCTTGGTGGCGTTGGGGTCCTGATTCGGATCGGCGTTCGCCTGGACATCCCGCCAGCCGAGCGCCTCGAGGTCGGATCCCGCCTTGTAGTGCTCCCATTTCGCCCAGGCGGCATCGTCGGTCTCGTCGGCTATGACCATGAGGAGGACCAGGGCGCCGACCTCGCGTCCCGTCCGCTTGGTCTCCTCGACCAACCGGGCCGCGACCGGGGCGAAGCGCGTCGGCTCATTGATGCCGGATGCCGCACAGAAATTGTAGTCGCAGTAATCGGCCGCGAAGGCCATGCCGCGGCCGCTCTGCGCCGCAGCGATGATCTTGATCGGCTCCATCGGCTGCGGCAGCAGCCGGCAGTCGTCCATCTTGAAGAAGTCACCCTTGAAGTCGGAGCGCCCGGTCGCCCAGAGTTCGCGCATCACCTCGACATACTCGGCGCAGAACTCGTAGCGGCGCTCGAAATAGTCGTCGCCGGGCCAGATGCCCATCTGCTCGTACTCGGCCTTCTGCCAGCCGGATACCATGTTGATCCCGAAGCGGCCGTGCGAGATGGAGTCGATCGTCACCGCCATCCGTGCCGCGAACGGCGGCGGCATCGTCAGCACGGCGACCGAGGCGAACAGCTTGATCTTCGTCGTGACCGCGGCGAGTCCGGCCATCAGGGTGAAGGATTCGAGGTTGTAGTCCCAGAACTCCGACGGGCCGCCGAAACCGCGCAGCTTGATCATCGACAGGGCGAAGTCCAGCCCGTAGCCCTCGGCCTTCTGCACGACCGCCTTGTTGAGGTCGAACGACGGCTTGTACTGCGGCGAGGTGGTCGAGATGAGCCACCCGTTGTTGCCGATCGGGATGAAGACGCCGACGTCCATGCGCACCTGGCTCCACTGCGGATTATCCCGCGCGAACTAGCAAGAGCGGTGCCATCGCCGCCGCTGCGGCGAGGCGGTACCGGTCAGGGCAGCAGCCGGCGGATCGGCGGCGCCTGCTCGACCGGCGGGAGTTGGTCCGTCTGCAGCAGGCCGGCGTTGTCGGCGGGCAGCCAGCAGGTGACGGTGGTCCCTTCGCCCAGCGTCGAGCGCAGTTCGATACGGCCGCCGTGCATTTCGATGAACTTCTTCACCAGGGTCAGGCCGAGGCCCGCTCCCGCTGCACGCTGCTCGCCGAGGGGCGGCTCGGTGCCGCCGCGGCCGCGCTCGAACGCGTCGAACACCCGTTGCAGGTCGTCCTTCACGATTCCGATGCCGTCGTCCGCCACCTCGATCGCGAGTTGGTCGCCCTCGCGTCGCGCACGCAGGACGACGTGCCCGCCGGGCGGCGTGAACTTCACGGCATTGCTGACGAGGTTGAAGAGCACCTGCCGCAGGCGCCGGGCATCGGCGACGATCGAACCGGCGGCGGGCCCCACCTCTGCGGCGATTTCCAGGCTCTGGCTGCGTGCGCGCTCCCGGGCGAGGCTCAGTACGCTCTCCAGCAGCGTGGGAACGTCGATGGTCTCCGGCTCCAGCGTCAACTGGCCGGCTTCGACCATCGCGAGATCGAGAATGTCGTTGATCAGGGCGAGCAGGCGTTGCGAGGCGTCGAGGATGCCCCTGGTATATTCCGTCTGGCGCAGGTTGAGCTCGCCGAAATAGGCGTTGGACAGGATTTCGGTGAAGCCGATGATGGTGTTGAGTGGCGTACGCAACTCGTAGGAGACGTTCGCCAGGAACTCGGTCTTGAGGCGATCGGCCTCCTGCAGGGCCTCGTTCCGCTCGACCAGCGCGCGCTCGATGTTGTAGCTGTCGGTGACGTCGGTTTCGCTGTAGAGCACGCTGCCGTCGGGCAGCGGCACGGTGTTGAAGTCGATC
>Ga0114916_1000515_pt1 | contig 25706 bp, 21 predicted proteins | sample MalvirAntarct_66_FD_83501 | JGI IMG/M metagenome (GOLD analysis project Ga0114916, IMG submission 83501) | Marine viral communities from the Global Malaspina Expedition - Malaspina viral metaG Antarct_66 | ecosystem: Environmental > Aquatic > Marine > Oceanic | place: West Anvers Island... | reverse complement strand
GCCCGGGCTGGTCTCGCGCTATCTGCTGCAGCTACGGCAGGTCCAGGCGTCGCTGCATCGCCAGTTGGCGGGCGCCGCCGGAGATGTCGCGGCGACGGGCAGCAGCGCCGCCATGCTCGCCCTGATCGGCATCGGCTTCCTGTACGGCATCTTCCACGCCGCCGGCCCGGGCCACGGCAAGGTGGTGATCACGTCCTACCTGTTGGCGAACGTCGCCCAGGTGCGCCGCGGAATCCTGCTCGCCGCCGCGGCGTCGGCTGCCCAGGCCGTGACGGCCGTAGCGCTGGTCGGGGTGCTCGTCCTCGTCCTCGGCATGGCGCACTTTCAGACGGTGCACAGCGTCTGGTACATCGAAATGGCGAGCTACCTGCTTCTCGTGCTGGTCGGGCTCGCCCTGCTGCGGAACGTCTGGCGCGGCGGCCATTCGCACGACGATGGCCACTGCGGACATGCCCATTGCGGGCACGCGCATCACCACCATCACGCCCCGCCGGCCCCGGCCCGCGACGACAGGCGCGGCTTCCTCGCGATAGTCGCCGCCGTCGGCCTGCGCCCCTGCAGCGGCGCGGTGATCCTTCTGCTGTTCAGCGTGGCGCAGGGCGTCTTCCTGGCCGGCGTCGCCGGAACGATCGCGATGGCCGTCGGAACGGCCATCACCGTCTCCGTGCTCGCGATCCTCAGCGTGGGAGCGCGCGACCTGGCGCTGCGCATGGCAGGCAGCGACGCCGGACTGGCGCGCGTCCACGCCCTCCTCGCCGCATCAGGTGCCATCGCCATCGCTCTGTTCGGCGCGGCCATGCTGGCGGCGGGCCTGACCGGCGGTCCCCAGCCCTTCTGAGGCGACGACGCCAGGACGGCCGCGCCTCAGGTCAGCCGGACCGTCGCCTCCAGCAGCCGCGCGGGGTCTGCGGCAGGCCCGACGAAGAACCGGAATTCGCCGGGCTCCAGCACGGGCTCCATGTTGGGCCCGACCAGCGCCAGTTCGGCGACCGGCAGCATGATCCTGACGCGGCGCGCCTCTCCCGGCTCCAGGACCGCCCGCGCCAGGCCCTTCAATTCCATGATGGGGCGCGCGATCGAGGCGACGCTGTCGCGCACGAAGAGCAGCACGGTTTCCTCTCCCGCGACCGGCCCCGCGTTGCGGACCTCGACCTCCACCGCGACCGTGTCTCCGGCCTCGAAGACCGGCGGCGACACCTGCAGATCGCTGTAGACGAACCGCGCATAGGACAGGCCGTGACCGAAGGGAAACTGCGGCTCCACCGGCAGGTCGAGATATTTGCTGGTGTAGTGGTTGTCAGGATGCGCGGGCCGGCCCGTCGGCCGGCGGGCGTGGAAGATCGGGATCTGACCGCCGTCGGTCGGCCAGGACACCGGCAGCCGTCCCGTCGGGTTCCAGGCGCCCGTCAGGATGTCCGCCAGCGCGTTGCCCGCCTCGTCCCCCGGAAACCACGTGGCGATCACCGCCGCGGCTTGCTCGAACAGCCAGGGCAAGGGCAGCGGCCGGCCCGAGACGAGCGCCACCACCACGGGCGTGCCCGCGGCCAGGACGGCGCGAGCCAGTTCCTCCTGCCGGTCCGGCAGTTCGAGCCGGCCGCGGCTCGCCGCCTCGCCGCTCAGCGCCGCCGTCTCGCCGATGCAGAGCACGACGAGGTCGGCTACGCGTACCGCCGCCACCGCCTCCGCGATCCTGTCGTCGTTCGGCGCATCGCCGGGGATCAGCGGCAGTCCGGCCTCATAGGTCAGGTCGCGCCCGGCCAGTGCGATCCGCAGCCCGTCCAGGAAAGTGATCGCCGCGTCATGATTGCCGGCGCCGTACCAGGAACCCAGCATGTCGCGCCGGGCATGCGCCAGCGGGCCGATCACGGCGATGCGGCGCACCGAGTCGGCGATCGGCAGGACGTCGTCGCGGTTGGTGAGCAGCACCATCGACCGGCACGCGGCTTCCCGGGCGAGGCCGCGATAGGCCGCACGCCAGCCCTCGGGCAGCGGAACGGCGCCGCGGCGGTAGGGATCGTCGAACAGGCCCAGCCGCTCCTTCAGCGCGAGGACCCGCCGCACGGCCGCGTCGATGTCGGCCATCGTCACCAGCCCGCGCTCCAGCGCCACCGGCAGGCCGCGCGCATAGGCTCCCGACATCATGTCGATATCCACGCCGGCGCGCAGCGCAACGGCCGCCGCCTCGGCCAGGTCGGCCGCGATGCCGTGCTGGATCAGTTCGCCGATGGCGCCGTAGTCGCTGATCATCGCCCCGTCGAAGCCCCAGCGCTCGCGCACCAGTTCGGTCAGCAGCGGCCGGTTCGCCGTCATCGGCACGCCGGCGATGTCGTTGAAAGACGGCATGATCGCCGGCACGCCCGCGGCAACCGCGGCGGCGAACGGCGGCAGATAGGTCTCGTGCAGCATCCGCTCGGAGATGTCGACCTGGGCGTAGTCGCGGCCGGCGAGTGGCGCGCCATAGGCGGCGAAATGCTTCGCCTGGGCCGCGACGCTGTCCTCCGCCGTGAGGTCCGGCCCCTGGAAGCCCCGGACCTTGGCTTCGGCGAAGCGGCTGGCCAGCCACGGGTCCTCGCCCGGCCCCTCGACGATCCGGCCCCAGCGCGGGTCGCGGCAGACGTCGAGCATGGGTGCGAAAGTCAGGGCGAGGCCATCCGCCGAGGCCTCGATCGCCGCGGCGCGCGCGGTACGCTCCCACAGGTCGGGGTCGAACGCCGCCGCCTCGCCGAGCGGCACCGGGAAGATGGTGCGGTGCCCGTGCACCACGTCGAAGGTCATCAGCAGCGGGATGCCCAACCGCGTCTGCTCGACGGCCAGGCGCTGCATGCCGCGCGTCGCCTCGCCGCCATAGAGGTTCAGGATGCTGCCGGCGGCGCCGGCGAGGATTTCCGAGACGTAATTGTCGGAGACGGTCGGGCCGGTGACGGCGAAGTCCGCGGAAACCATGGTCAGCTGCCCCAGCTTCTCCGGCAGCGTCATCCTGGCCAGCAGAGCGTCGATGCGGCTTTCGGAACCGGAGGCCATGGACACGCCCTCACGCATAGCGGCGCAGGCTCGCGCGCCGGGGACGATTCCTAGCCCATCCGTGCCATCGGCGCACGCTTCCCGGCCGCGTCTCCTGCAGCGACCCTGTGGCTGTACCCTGTGGCGCGCGTCATGCTAGAAGCCCACGGTCCGGCGTTGGGCGGCCTCTGTGCGCGGCCGAATCGCAAGCGGCCGGAGCGAAGCCGACACGCAGCCCCGAGGAGACGAGTCTTGACCCGTTACGCCATCCCCGCCTGGGAGCACACCAGCCTGCCCGTGGTCGGCAGCGACGAGCGTTTCCCGGTGCGCCGCATCTACTGCGTCGGCCGCAACTACGCCGCCCATGCCCGCGAACTCGGCAACGACGAGCGCGACCCGCCCTTCTTCTTCATGAAGCCGGCCGACGCGATCGTCCAGGACGGCACGACCTTCCCTTACCCCGTGGCGACCGACAACCTGCACCACGAGGTCGAACTCGTCGTGGCGCTGAAGTCGGGCGGCAAGGACATCCCCGCCGACAAGGCGCTCGACCATGTCTTCGGCTATGCCGTCGGCATCGACCTGACCCGCCGCGACATCCAGGACGTGGCGAAGAAGATGGCTCGCCCGTGGGACATGGCGAAGGGCTTCGACGCGTCGGCACCGTGCGGGGCGCTGCGCCGCGCCACCGAGACCGACCATCCGTCCTCGGCCCGGATCACGCTGAAGATCAACGGCGAGGTACGTCAGGACGGCGACATCGACGCGATGATCTGGAACATCCCGGACACCATCGCCTACCTCTCCGGCCTCATCGAGCTGAAGCCCGGCGACCTCATCTTCACCGGCACGCCCGAAGGCGTCGGCCCGGTGAAGCGCGGCGACAAGCTGGAAGCGACCGTGGCGGGCCTCGGCGACCTCTCCGTCTCCGTCGCCTGAACCGCGCGTTCCCGATGGCCTCGACCCGAATCGCGACATGGAACATCAATTCCGTGCGCATCCGCCTGGACATCATCGCCCGGCTGACGGCGGAGCGTCGGCCGGACGTGCTCTGCCTCCAGGAGATCAAGGTCGAGGACCACGGTTTCCCGGCCGACGCACTCCGGCAGCTCGGCTACGAGCATCAGGTCGTCAGCGGCATGAAGGCCTATCACGGAGTGGCGATCCTCTCTCGATTGCCGCTCCGTAACGCCGGAACGCTGAACTGGTGCGAACAGACCGACTGCCGTCACGTCTTCGCCGAACTGGCCGACGGGACGGCGATCCACAATTTCTACATCCCGGCGGGCGGCGACATCCCCGACCCCGTCGCCAATCCGAAGTTCGCCCACAAGCTCCGCTTCATGGACGAACTGACCGAATGGATGACGCAGCATCTCGATCCGGCGGCGAAGCGCGTGCTGGTCGGCGACCTGAACGTCGCGCCGCTGGAGACCGACGTCTGGTCGCACAAGCAGCTGCTGAAGGTCGTCAGCCACACCCCGGTCGAGGTCGAGCGCTTCGGCCGCATGCAGGCTGCCGGCGCCTGGCACGACGCGGTACGCCACTTCGTGCCGCCCGACCAGAAGCTCTACACGTGGTGGAGCTACCGGGCGCGCGACTGGGCCGCCGCCGACCGCGGGCGCCGGTTGGACCATGTGTGGGTATCGCCGGCCCTGAAAGGGTCGCTGCGGGGGGCTGAAGTCGTGCGCGAGGCGCGCGGCTGGACCCTGCCGTCCGATCACGTGCCGGTGCTCTGCGACCTGGAGCTGGACCTGGAATCCGCGGGCTGAGCGCCGCGGATTCCAGGGGGTCAGAGTTCCCGCAGGATCTCTTCGCGCTTCGCCTGAAGCTCGCTGCTGCTGATCAGCCCCTCGTCGTGGGCGATCTGCAGCCGCCGCAGGCGGTCGAGCACCAGCGAGTTTTCCCAACGCTTGTGAATCGATGCGTCGCCGCCCGTATGGTCGCCGAAGTCCGACATGCGCGGCGGCGGCGGAACCGACGGCCGCCCGGCGACGGGAACCGGCATCGAGGACGCCGCGTGCGCGGGACCCGGCGGGCGCACGGTCGTGTTGGTGGTCACCGGCGGATAGACCGGCCGCCCCTGGTGCGGCGCCGGTGCGGGCGTCTCCGCGGCAGGCGCCACTGTCGATGCGACCCGCGCGGTCGGCGGCAGTTCGGCGCTGGATGCGGACGCCGGCGCCGGCATCTCTTCATCCTCGGTCGGCGGATGATCGAGCGGCTGCGTCCGGTACGGGCGGGCGTAGACGGTGCCGCGCGCCCCGGTGGGCCGCAATCCCGCCGGACGGTCGGTCATCCACTGGGCGCGGAGGAACGGGTCCTCGACGTGCACGCGCTTGCGGACCGTGACGCTGATGCGGCGCGAGAAGAGCACGTAGGCGATCCACAGCAGGATCGGCAGACCGCGCAGCACCAGGCCGAAGCTGCCGCGGTCCTGGTACTCGGGCGGAACCCCGGTGGTCAGCACCATGAAGAACAGAGCGGCCGACACCAATCCGATGAGCGCTGCGAGGAAAAAGTGCGGCAGGAACGACACCTGCTCGCGCCCGAGCTTGAGGGCGGCCGCCCAGGCGGCGCCCAGCAGGAGCACGTCGACCCCCAGGACGAACCAGAACTGCGTCGGGATCCGATGGCCGCTCAGGATGAGCCGGACATCCTGGACGACCAGCACGAGCGGTGCGGCGAAGAGGAACGCCAGCAGGATCAGCGCCCACCCGAAAACGCCGTAGAGGGGGTGCTGCCGCGCGACATCCTCGGGAAGGTAGACCCAGCGTCCCGCACTCGCGGTCCGGCCGGACGCTTCCGTCGTCGCAGTCTGGTCGGTGCCGCTGACTACCATCTGGTTCCGCGCCGTTTGCTCGAAGATGAATGGAAACTATCCGAACGCCGGCCGCATGTCATGGCCCCGCTGCTATAGCGCAGGTTGCCCAACTCAATCCGACCGGTAAAGAAAATATCGCCCCGCCGGCACGCCCGGCGGCAGGGGTTCCGCGTGGAGGCGTTCGTCGACCTGAGGTTGATCCGATACCAGCACGCCACCCTTCGCCAGGAGCAGGACGAGTGCGGGGAGCAGCGCCCGCGCGAGGCCCCTGCTGGCGTCGGCGTCGCCGGTCCCGATATCGGCGTGGATCAGGGCGACGCTTCCCCGGAACCGGTCGACCGCAGCGGGCAGCGTTTCCCGGAAGTCCCCGAGGAAAAGGCAGTCGTCGGGCGGGATGCAGTCGGGATGCGCGGCGATATGGCGATCGAAGACGAAGATGATCCTGTCCGGCATCGACGCGCGCAGATGATCGTAGGTGCGACCGTTTCCGAGCCCGAGTTCGAACACCGGCCCCGGCACGTCGGTCACCATGCCGGCAGCCCGGTCGAGGCAGTCGCGCTGCGCCTCCAGCCGTCGGATGGCACTGTCCAGCCGGCTCATCGCTATTGCCGGGCTTCCGCGGGCTGGAGCCCGGCGGCGTTCTTCGTCACCGCATCGCGCAGGTCGCCCGTCGTCTTTTCGAGCCGCATCGCCAGTTCACGCATGATCTCCACGGCGATCTGCGGGAACTCGGTGACGAGCCTGAAGAACAGTTCCTTGGTGATCCGCAGCGTGACCAGGCGCGAGCAGGCGCGTACGGTCGCCGTTCGCGGCACGTCGATCAGGATGGCGATCTCGCCGACGATGTCGTTCTGGCCCAGGCCGGCGACCCGGATCTGTCCGTTCTGCGAATCGACCAGAACGTCCGCGTCGCCCTGCAGAACGATATAGGCGGCGTCCCCCATGTCGCCCTGGCGGAACAGCACCTCGTCCTGCTCGAAGACCATGCGTTCGCTGGTGAAGGCGATCAGCTTCAGCTTGGACGCATCGATCCGCGCGAACAGCGGTACGCGGCGCAGGATCTCGACTTCCTCGTTGAGTGACATCGGTTAGGCTCTCCTCCCCTGCGCACAGGTCATTCGGCCGCCAGCGAGGCGCCTTCGGCCCCGCTCTTCAGCTCCTCGTACGTTCCCTGGGCCGTGATCCGGCCCGCCTGCATCAGCATGACGCTGTCGAAACGGTCTCCATGCGGAACCCCGTCCCCGGCCCAGACGACGCCCCGTCCCTCGCGCTCCTCCAGGATGGTGCCCAGCAGCGCCGCACGCGACGCGGCATCGAACGGTCCCATCGCATCGTGCAGGATCAGCAGGTCGGGACGTTTGATCAGCGCACGCGCGATCACGACCTTCTGGCGTTGCGCGAGCCCGAGCCGGCCGCCACCGATCCCGACCCGATGATCGAGGCCGACCTCGATGACCTCGCGCCGCGCATCGACCTCCTCGATGACCTCGCCGATCAGTTCGGCTACGCGGTCCGAGGCGCGCGCATGCCCGTGCGCCACCTTGCCGAGAAGGATGTTGTCCTGAAGCGTGGCGGCGGCGTTGTAGCGGTCGGCATCGAAGAACTCGATCGCCGGCCGGAGACCCTCGGGCAGATCCCGGGCGAGCATCCGGCGTGCCTCCAGGACACGGGCCTGTAAGTCCGGACCCAGAACGCCGAGGCGATGCCGCGCCGGAATCAGCAGGAACGTCAGCGACAGCAGCCGCGCGCGATCGTCCTTGTCGAGCGACCCGATGCCCGACCGCCCGGAACGATTGAGGATCGCCTGGAATTCCGGCAGATCCTCGGCCTTGATGAAGCTGTAGCGCTCGAAGATTTCCTGCCCCGGATCCACGTCGCCGAACAGTTCGACCATGGTTTCGGCGACCTCGCGGCCGACGGATACCAGTTCGTCGGTCAGCCCGGTCTTGTCGAGCACCTGCCGCACATAGGCGTTCCCGGCCAGGTTCTCGATGTCGAAGACCGGCCCCACGGGCGTCCCGAACAGAAGATTCTCGGCCAGTGACGCATTCTGGTTGTAGCGCTCCGGATCGTACGGCTCGACGAGTTCGCCGAGCTTCGGATCGGCCAGGCGCTCGCGCAGGGCGGCTCGGGCGGACAGGATCTTCCCCGCCAGATCCTCCCTCGCCTTCGGATCGATCATGCCGCGCAGGCCGAAGTGATAGAGGTCGGCCTTCAGGCCGACTTTCGTCGCCGCCTCGATCAGCAGCGGCAGCATCTCGTCGGGACCGTTCACCCCGGCCGCCTCGTAGTCGACCCAGTCGGCGAAATAATCGTCGACCGGGTTTCCCGCCGCCACCGATTCCGCCACGATCAGCCTGGCCGCCACATCCTCCCCGGCGACGCCGCCGGGCCGATATTTCAAGCCGAACAAGATGTTGTCCCGGATGCTGGACGAGAACAGGTAGGCCGATGGGCCGACGTAGGCGATCCTCCGCCCGACCACGGCATCCGGCAGCTGGACGAGATCCTTTCCCGCCACCGTGATCCGGCCGCTGACCGGCAGCAAGAGTCGCGCCAGGATCATCGCCAGTTCATCGCGCCCGCTGCCGCCCTGGCCGAGGATCGCCACCTTCTGGTCGAGGCTGAAACGGAAGGACGCGCTCTCCAGGACGGTTCTGCCGCCGTCCTCGACGTAGGTCACGCTGTGCCCGATGACCTCGTCCTCGGGCGCGAAGGGTGGCACGTCCTCGCCTTCCTCCATCTGAAGCCGGGCATCGAGGATCCCCGGCGGCTCGAACTGCTCGATCACCTGCTCGTACTTGATCCGCGCGTCTTCCTTCTGCTGGTAGAACAGCAGGAGTTCCTTCCACGGTGCCGACATGTCCTTGTAGGCGGCGAGTACCGCGACGAGTGCGCCGAAGCTCAGGTCGCCCATGATCACCAGGTAGCCGCCGATCAGGTAGAAGAAGAACGGCGTCAGCTGCCCGATGAAGTTGTTGAGGAACTTGATGACGAACTTGCGGTGGAAGATCTCGTAGCGGATCAGGTAGATTCTGCCGAGAATCTCGGAAAAGGCCGCCCGATTGTAGCGGGTGCCGTGGTTGACCCTGATCTCCTGCACGCCGGAAATCGTCTCGCCGATGTTCTCCGACAGCCGGCGCACCATGCGCACCCGGTCCTTGGCGAGCAGGTTGACCTTGCGCTGCATGCGCGGGATCAGCCAGCCCTGGAATGGGTAGAGGGCCACGGCGGCCAGGCCGAGGATCGGATCCTGAATGAGAATGAAGAGGAGGATCGTGAGGAGCTGCCCGGCCTGGAAGACCGGCTGGGCGACGGCGTCGCCGATGAAGCCGCCGACGGGTTCCACCTCCGACGTGATCATCGGAATGATCTCGCCTTGGCTCACTCGCTTGAAATGCGGCAGCGGGAAGCGCAGCACGCGGCTGTAGAGTTCGTACCGCAGGCGGCGCAGCATGCGCTCGCCTAGCCGCCCCTTCCAGACGTTGATGACGTACTTGAACGCGCCGTTGATCAGGACGAGGCCCAGGAAAATCACGCAGAGCACCATCAGGTAGGGCACCTGATCGAACTCGAAGCCGAGCATTTCCTTCGGGAAGTCCTTGCCGTTGATCGCCTGATTGACGATCGTCTTCGGCAGGTCGAGCGAATAGTACAGGAACGGGAACGCCGCGAACGTCAGCAGCAACAGCAGAATCTGCTGGCGCAGGCTGTGCGCGAAGATGAATCCGTAGATGGTTTTCTGCATGAAGCGCCCCGGCCCGCGACTACGATCACGAGAATCGTGAGCGGTGTAAAGGCTTTCCAGCCGTATCAACGTATCGTGCACGAGGCTTGGCCTATGCGTCGGCCCTGTGCGATAGTCCGGCCGACCGAACGCGTCGCGACCCGATGGGCGATACCGCATGACCGGCCTGAGCGGCCCCAACAAGGTCCTGATCTACAGTCACGACAGCTTCGGCCTCGGGCACCTTCGGCGCTGCCGCGCCATCGCCCACTCCCTCGTCGAGGCGGAGCGCGATCTTTCGGTCCTCATCCTGTCCGGTTCGCCGATCATCGGCAGCTTCGACTTCCGGTCGCGCGTCGACTTCGTCCGCGTGCCGGGCATGATCAAGCTCCGCAACGGCGAATACACGCCGCTCCACCTGCATATCCGGACCGAGCAGACGCTGGCGATGCGCGCGTCGATCATCCAGCACACGGCCGAGATCTTCGACCCGGACCTGTTCATCGTCGACAAGGAGCCGCTGGGACTGCGCGGCGAGGTCGGCGAAACGCTGACTCTGCTGAAAGAGACCGGCTGCCGTCTGGTGCTGGGATTGCGCGACGTCATGGACGAGCCCGCCATGCTGGAGCCCGAGTGGCGGCGCAAGAACGTGCTGCCGGCGTTGCGCGACCTCTATGACGACATATGGGTCTACGGCCTGCCGCAGATATGCAACCCGCTGGAAGGGCTGACGCTGCCGACGAGTGTGCGGAGCAAGATCACGTATACTGGCTACCTCCGTCGCGAACTGCCGACGGCCCAGTCGTCGCCGGATCTCGAGGCGTTCGTGCAGGAACCCTACATCCTCGTCACCGCCGGCGGTGGCGGCGACGGCGAGGAGATCGTGGACTGGGTTCTGCGCGCCTACGAGGCGGACGATACCCTGCCCGCCCGGGCGCTCGTCGTCTTCGGGCCCTTCATGCAGCCCGAGCGGCAGAAGGATTTCCGGGAACGCGCCGACCGCCTGAAGCGGGTTCGCGCGATCACCTTCGACGCCCATGTCGAGGGGCTGATCGACGGCGCCGAAGGCATCGTCGCGATGGGCGGCTACAACACGTTCTGCGAGATCCTGTCTTTCGACAAGCGGGCCCTGATCGTCCCACGCACACGGCCGCGCATGGAACAGTACATCCGGGCCTCCAAGGCCGAGGCTCTCGGTCTGGTACGCATGCTGGCGAACAACGGCCGACGCGACACCCGGCGTATGGTGCGCGCGCTACGCGACCTCGCGACCCAGCCGAAGCCGTCGGAGGTCGATCTCCCGGGGCTCCTCGGCGGACTGGACAGGGTCAATGCCCTGGTCTCGCCGTGGCTGCGCAGCCGCCGCGACACCGCCCCACAGTACGCGCGCGCTCGCGTCTGACCCTGCACGCCGCCGGACGCATCCCGTGACAGTCGCCGTCATCCTCAAGGGCTATCCCAGGCTCTCCGAGACCTTCATAGCCCAGGAACTCCTGGCATTGGAGCAGGCGGGCCTGCCGTTCCGGATCGTGCCGCTGCGCCATCCGACCGACGGCCATATCCACGCGATCAACAAGGCGATCACCGCGCCGGTCGACTATCTGCCGGAATATCTCTACCGGCATCCGCTGCGGGTGTGGCGCGCCTGGCGCACGGTGCGGCGTTGGCCGACCTATCGTGCCGCGCGGGCGGCATGGCTGCGCGACATGCGCCGCGATCCGACACCCAACCGCGGCCGGCGGTTCGGCCAGGCGCTCGTCCTCGCCGCCGAGCTTCCGGAGGATGTCGACCGCCTCTACGTGCATTTCCTGCACACGCCGGCCTCGGTCGGCTTCTATGCGAGCCTTCTGCGGCGGCTTCCCTGGTCCGTGTCCGCGCACGCCAAGGACATCTGGACCATCCCCGACTGGGAGAAGGCGGAGAAGCTCGCGGCGTGCGAGTGGCTGGTGACCTGCACCGCCTCGGGCGCCGAGCATCTCGCCGGGATCGCCCGGCAGTCCGGCCTGCCCGATGACCGGGTCGAGCTGATGTATCACGGGCTCGACCTGTCGCGCTTCCCGGCGCCGCCCGTGCGGCCCGCCCGCAACGGCAGCGACCCCGCCGATCCGGTCCGCATCATGACGGTGGGCCGGGCGGTCGAGAAGAAGGGCTTCGAACAGCTCCTCGACGCATTGGCCGCCCTGCCCTCCGGCCTGCACTGGCGGCTCCTGCACATCGGCGCCGGGCCGAAGCTCAAGAAGCTGCAGCAGCAGGCCGCCACCCTCGGCATCGCCGACCGCGTCGAATGGCTGGGGGCCCAGCCGCAGGACGAGGTGATCCGCCGCTATCTCGCGGCCGACCTGTTCGTGCTGAACTGCCGGATCGCCGAGAACGGCGACCGCGACGGCCTGCCGAACGTGCTGATGGAGGCGCAGGCGCTGGGGCTGCCCGTCGTCTCGACTCGGGTATCTGCCGTGCCGGAGCTGGTCGAGCACGGGCACAACGGACTGCTGGCGCCGCCGGACGACCCGGTCGCACTCGGCGCGCTCGTCGCCGAACTCATCCGCGATCCCGATCGCCGCGCCGCCCTCGGGCAGGCCGGCGCGGAGGTCGTGCGGTCGCACTTCTCCTTCGAGGGCGGCATCGAACGGCTGGCGCACAAGCTCGGCCTGGAACGGGACCGATCCCCGGCACCGGCGGTCGCCGCAGCCGGGCCGTGAAGCGGATCGCCTTCTACGCGCCGCTGAAGCCGCCGAACCATCCCGTACCGTCGGGCGACCGCCGCATGGCGCGGCTGCTCCTGGCGGCTCTGGCGCAGGCCGGCTTCGCGCCGGACGTCGCCTGCCGCTTCCGCAGCCACCCCCACGGTGAGCCGCAGCGCCAGCCGCGGATCGCCGCCGTCGGCGCCCGCTTCGCCGAACGCCTGGCAGCACGGCTCGCCGATCCGGCGCGCCGGCCGAGCGCTTGGTTCACCTATCACCTCTACTACAAGGCGCCGGACCACCTCGGCCCCGCCGTCGCCGCCGCGCTCGGGATCCCCTACTTCCTCGCCGAGGCCTCGTTCGCGCCGAAGCGCGCCGGCGGCCCGTGGGACGTCGGGCACCGCGCCGTGGCACACGCCGTCTCGGCGGCCCAAGCGGTCTTCTGCATCAATCCCAACGACCGCGCCTGCCTGCTGCCGCTCGTCGCCGATCCCGCACGGCTCGTCGATCTGCCGCCCTTCCTCGACGACGCGCCGTACCGTGCGGCCCACGATGCGCACCCGGCGCTGCGCGCCGCCCTCGCGCGCCGCCTCGGCCTGCCGTTGGAGACCCAGTGGCTGCTCGCCGTCGGCATGATGCGCGCGGGTGACAAGCTTGCCTCCTACGCGGCACTCGCCGACGCGTTGCGGCACATCGCCGACCGCCCCTGGCGCCTGCTCGTGGTCGGCGACGGCCCGGCCCGGCCCGAGATCCAGCGGCTGTTCGCGGCGGCCGGCCTCGAAAACCGCCTGTGCCTCCTCGGCGAACTGGCCCAGGAAGACCTTCCCCAAATCTACGCCGCCTGCGACCTGATGACCTGGCCCGCCGTGCGCGAGGCCTACGGCATGGCCCTGCTGGAAGCCCAGGCGGCCGGGCTGCCGGTCGTCGCGGGTCGCACCGACGGCGTTCCCGCCACCGTCGCCGACGGTGAGACCGGACTGCTGGTCCCACCCGGCGAGGCGGGCGCCTTCGCGGCGGCGGTCGCGTTGCTCCTCGACGACACGGAACGCCGGCGCGCCATGTCAGCCCGGGCCGTCGCGCGCATCGCCGCCCGCCACACCATCCCCGCCGCGGCGGAAACCCTGCGCCGTATCATGGAGCCCTGCCTATGACCCTCTTCGCCGTCGTGCGCCACGGCGTCACCGATTGGAACATCGAGGGCCGGATGCAGGGCCAGCGCGACACCGCGCTCAGCGAGCAGGGCCGGGCGCTGCTCGCCGAGCGTCGGCTGCCGGCCGAATTCGCCGAATTCGACAGGATCTGCAGTCCGCTGAGCCGTTGCCGCGAGACGGCGGAAATCCTCCTCGGCGCACCCTGCCCCGTCGACGATCGGCTGAAGGAACTCCACTGGGGCGCATGGGAGGGGCAGCTCCGCGAGGCGCTGCGCGCGGATCCGGCCAGCGGCTTCCGCGAGCAGGAGGCGCGCGGCGTCGATCTGACTCCGCCGTACGGCGAATCTCCCCGCCAGCTCCAGCAGCGGGTCCGGCCGCTCCTCGCCGAGGTGGCCGCCGCCGGCCGGCCGGTGCTGGCGGTCACCCACAAGGGCGTCATCCGCGCGATCCTGTGCCTCGCCACCGGCTGGAACATGCTGGGCAAGCCGCCGGTCAAGCTCGATTGGGCCTGCGCCCATCTGTTCCGGCTCGACCCCGACGGCACGCCCCGCATCGAGCGCCCAAACATGAGCCTGGAGCCGTGACCCGGCCCCGCCTTCTCTTCTGGGTCCAGCATCTGCTGGGCATCGGCCACCTGCGCCGGGCCGCCACCCTGACCCGCGGGCTGCGCGCCGCGCGGTTCGACGTGACGCTGGCGTCGGGCGGCTTCCCGGTTCCCGGCCTGTCGGTCGGCAGCGCCGATTTCGCCCAGCTCCCGCCGGCCCGCGCCGTCGACGTCTACTTCAAGGACCTGCGCGACGCGGACGACCGGCCGCTCGACGACGCATGGCGGGCCGACCGGCGCCGGCACCTGCTCGACCTCTACGAGAGCGTGCAGCCCGACGTGGTGCTGACGGAACTCTTTCCCTTCGGCCGCCGCCAGTTCGCTTTCGAGGTCGAGCCGCTCCTCGAAGCGGCCCGCGCCGATCCGCGGCGCCCGCTCGTCGCCGCGTCGGTCCGCGACATCCTCGTCCAGCCGGGCAAGCCGGAGCGCATCGACGAGATGATCGCGCGCGCCGAGCGCTGGTACGACCAAGTCCTCGTCCACGGCGATCCGGCACTGGTCGGCTTCGAGGAGACCTTCCCCCGGCTCGCCGCCATCGCCGACCGCGTCCGCTACACCGGCTACGTGGTGGAGAGCCGACGCTCGACGCCTCCCCGGAACGACCGCGGGGACAGCGGCGAGATCCTCGTCTCCGCCGGCGGCGGTGCGGTCAGCGAGCCGCTTCTCCGCGCCGCCATCGCGGCCCGTCCCCTGTCCCGTGCGGCAACGGCACCATGGCGCATCCTCGTCGGCCACAGCCTCCCCGACGCGGTGTTTGCGGACCTGAAAGCCATGTCCGAGGCCGGCGTGACCGTCGAGCGCGCACGCCCGGATTTCACGCGCCTGTTGCGCAGCGCGCGCCTGTCGATCTCCCAGGGCGGCTACAACACCGTCATGGAAGTCCTGGATGCCCGCGTGCCGGCGGTCATCGTTCCCTATGCCGGCGGCCTGGAGACCGAGCAGACGCTGCGCGCCGAGCGGCTCGCCGCACGCACGACAATCCAGGTGGTGCCGGAACAGGCGCTGGATCCCGCCCATCTCGCACGCGCCGTCGACAGCGCGCTCGCGGCCGGCCCGCCGACGCTCGACAGCCTCGACATGGCGGGGGCGCGCACGACGCCGCGACTCCTGCGAACGGCGCTCGCCGCGCACCGCCGGGGCCGATGAGCGCCGCCGCGACCGAAGGCTGGGATGCGCTCGACGCCGAGCTCGACCGGTGGGCCGCGGCCGGTCGCACGGCGACCTTCTGGTGGCGTGACGACGACGCCGTCGACGACACCCCCGCTCTCGACCGCCTGGCGGAAGCCGCCGACACCGCGCCGGTCGGGCTCGCGGTCATTCCCGCCGGCGCCACCGAGGCGCTCGCCGCAAGGCTCGCCGCGCAGGCCGGCTGGACCTGCCTGCAGCACGGCTTCCGCCACGGCAACCACGCCCCGCCCGGGGAGAAGAAGGCCGAGTTCGGCCCGCATCGTGCCGTGGCGGACATGCTCGACGATCTGGCACGGGGCCGCCGGCTGCTCGAGCCGCTGTTCGGCCGGCGCTTCTTCCCGCTGTTCGTTCCACCCTGGAACAGGATCGCCGCCGACCTGGCAGCGACATTGGGCAGTGCCGGCTACCGCGGCCTGTCCGCCTTCGGCGACAGGCCGCTGCCCGCGCCGGGCCTGGTCAGGCTGGATTGCCATTGCGACCCCGTCGACTGGCACGGCACGCGCGGCTTCGTCGGGGTGGAGGCCGCCTTGGCCCCGCTCCTGCATCATCTGCGCGCACGCCGCGCCGGCGACGCCCCCGACAGACCGACGGGGCTCCTCACCCACCACCTCGCCATGGACGACGCCACCTGGAGATTTTGCGCGATGCTTCGGAAGAGAACCGCGCTACACACTGCTACCCGCTGGCTGTCGCCCGAGGAAGCGACATGCCCGATCGGAATCCAGGCAGCCCGAGCCCCGCGGACACCGGAATGACGACCTACCGCTATCCGACATCCTCGCTGGCAGCCGACTACGGACGGGCCGCCATCGCGATCCCCCTGGCCGCCATTCTCCCGTTCTTCACCGACAGCCCGATCGCCTTCACCATCATCGCCATCCTTGCCGTTATATTCGGGATATTCGGGGTGTCGGTTTTGCTGAAGCAGTTGACGACGGTCACTCTGAGTGAGGACGGCGTATCGACCTCCGGTCCCCGACCGGCTACCGTGCGCTGGCAAGAGATCGACAGGATCGACCTGCGGTATTTCTCGACCCGCAGGGATCGCGAAAAGGGCTGGATGCAGTTGCGGCTCGGGGGCAGAGACCAGTCGGTGGCGGTCGACTCGACCCTCGAAGGGTTCATCGACATCGCGCGCGCCGCCGCCGAGGCGGCCGGGGTGTACGGCGTGACGCTGTCGCCCGTCACCGAGGAGAATTTCCGGGCGATCGGCATCGAGCCGCCGCCACCGTCCGCTCCCGTCGGCGACTGAACCATGGCCCACCTCCTCGACGTCCGTGACCTTCGTGTGGACTTCCGGGTCCACGGCGGAGTCATTCGGGCGGTCGAGGGCGTGTCCTTTCGCGTGCCGCACGGCAAGACGGTGGCCCTCGTCGGCGAATCCGGGTCCGGCAAGTCGGTCACCGCCCAGGCGATCATGGGCATCCTGCCGCACGTCGCCGCCATCACCGGCGGCTCGATCCTGTTCGACGACCCCGCCACGCCCGGACAGCCGCCGATCGACATCGCCGCGCTCGACACCGACGGCGCACCGATGCGCAAGCTCCGCGGCGGCCGGATCTCGATCATCTTCCAGGAGCCGATGACCTCGCTGTCGCCGCTCCACACGGTCGGCGATCAGGTCTCCGAGGCCCTGCGCCTGCACCGCTCCGCCGGACAGTCGGAGGCGCGGCGCATCACCGAGGAGATGCTGGCGCTGGTCGGCTTTCCCGATCCGTCGCGCGCCTTCGACACCTACCCGTTCGAACTCTCCGGAGGGCTGCGCCAGCGGGCGATGATCGCCATGGCCCTGGTCTGCCGCCCCGCGCTGCTGATCGCGGACGAACCCACCACCGCCCTCGACGTCACCATCCAGGCGCAGATCCTCAAGCTCATCAAGGACCTCCAGGCCGAACTCGGCATGGCGGTCCTGATGATCACCCACGACCTCGGCGTGGTCGCCAACGTGGCGGACGAGGTGGTCGTCCTCTACCACGGACGGGTCGTGGAATCGGGTCCGGTGCAGGACATCTTCGAGGCGCCCGGACACCCCTATCTCAAGGCCCTGCTCAAGGCCGTGCCGCGCTTCCACATGCCGCCCGGCGAGCGGCTGGTGCCGATCCGCGAAGCCCGATCCGAAACCGGCCACATGATGGCCGCGCGCGAACGCAAGCCGGTGGCCGGTACCCGGCCCATTCTCGACGTCCGCGGGATCACCAAGGAATATTCGATCCGCAAGGGCGGGATCCTGACCCGCACCCACAGCCAGATCCGCGCCGTGGACGACGTCAGCTTCTCCATCCGGCGGGGCGAATGCCTGGGGCTCGTCGGCGAGAGCGGCTGCGGCAAGACCACGCTCAGCCGCATCATCATGCGGGCGCTGACCCCCGATTCCGGCCAGGTCCTCTACGACGACGGCGAACGGCAGATCGACCTGATCGGCCTCGGCGGGCGCGAGCTCTTCGACTACCGGCGGCGGGTCCAGTACGTCTTCCAGGATCCGTACAGCGCCCTCAACCCGCGCATGACCGTCGCGGACATCATCGCGGAACCGCTGATCATCCACGGCATCGGCGACGCCAGGCGGCGCACCGAGACGGTCCGCGAGCTTCTCAGCCTCGTCGGCCTCGACGTCCGCCACCTCAACCGCTATCCGCACAGCTTCTCCGGCGGCCAGCGCCAGCGCATCGGCATCGCCCGGGCCCTGGCCCTGCGCCCCGACCTGCTGCTCTGCGACGAGCCCGTCTCCGCACTTGACGTGTCGGTTCAGGCGCAGATCCTCAACCTGTTGAAAGACCTGCAGACGACGCTCGGCCTGACCTACCTGTTCGTCTCGCACAACCTCGCCGTCGTCGACTATATGGCGGACCGGATCGCCGTGATGTGCGGCGGCCGGATCGTCGAACTGGCACCGGCCGGGGCGCTCTTCCGCAATCCGCTGCACCCCTACACGAAGGCGCTCCTGGCCGCCGTTCCGGAGCCCGACCTCGCCCATCCGCTCGACTTCGGGCGCCTCATGGACGAGCGGGCGTCCAATCCGGCCGCGTGGCCGGAGCCGTTCGCCCACGATCCGCAGCGACCGACGCAATGGCTCGAACTCGGCGACGGTCATTTCGTGCGCGCCCGCCCGTCCGCCGCCCTCGAAAAGCTGGTCGCCTGAGCATGACGATGCGCCGAACCCTTCTCGCCCTTCTGGCCGCGACGGCATGTGCCCTCCTGCCGGCTGCCGGTGGCAGCGCCGCGCCGATCGAGGAGGCGCCGGTCCTGGCGGCCCGCGTGAAGGAGGGCGCCCTCCCGCCGATGGCCGAGCGGCTTCCGCAGACGCCGAAACGGCTCGCCACCGCCTTCGCCAAGGACAAGGCCGCGAAATACGGCGGCCGGATCTACATGCTCATGGGCTCGGCGAAGGACATCCGCCAAGTCTATGTCTATGGCTACGCGCGGCTGGTCGGGTACGACACGGATCTGCAGATCGTCGCCGACATCCTCGAATCGGTCGACAGCGAGGACGACCGCGTCTTCACGCTCCACCTGAGGAAGGGCCATCGCTGGTCGGACGGCAGGCCCTTCACCAGCGACGACTTCCGCTATTGGTGGGAGGACGTCGCCAACAACGCCGACCTCAGCCCCAGCGGCCCGCCGGTCGACCTGCTCGTCAACGGCGCGCCGCCCACCGTGACCTTCCCGGACGCGACCACCGTCCGCTACGCGTGGAAGTCTCCCAATCCGGCCTTCCTGCCGGCGCTCGCCGGCGCGTCGCCGACGATCATCTACGCGCCGGCGCACTATCTGAAGCCGTTCCACCAGCGTTACGCCGACCCGGCGGAACTGGCGGCCCGGGTCGAGGCGGCGCGCCAGCGCAACTGGCAGTCGCTGCACAACAAGGTCGACAATCTCTACCGCATGGAGAACCCCGACCTGCCGACCCTGCAGCCGTGGATGAACACGACGCCGGCGCCGGCACAGCGCTTCGTCTTCGTGCGCAACCCCTACTTCCACCATGCCGACGACGAGGGACGCCAGCTCCCCTACATCGACGAGGTCGTCGTCAACGTCGCGGCGCCGGACCTGATCTCCGCCAAGACCGCCGCGGGCGACTCCGACCTGCAGGGCCGCTATCTCCGCTTCAGCGACGTCCCGTTCCTGAAGCAGAACGAGAAGCAGCAGAATTACGAGGTCCGCCTCTGGCGGACGGGCAAGGGCTCGCACATCGCGCTCTACCCGAACCTGAACATCGAAGACCCCGTCTGGCGCCAGGTCTTCCGCGACGTCCGCTTCCGGCGGGCGCTCTCGCTGGCGCTCAACCGGCAGGAGGTCAACAAGGTCCTCTTCTACGGGCTCGCCGTCCCGGGCAACAACACGCTGCTGCCGGAGAGCCCGCTCTCCGGCGACGACCTCCGCAATCGCTGGGCGACCTTCGACCTGGTCAAGGCGAACGCCCTGCTCGACGAGATGGGCCTGAAGCGCGATGCCGACGGCATCCGCCGCCTTCCCGACGGACGGCCGCTGGAAATCATCGTCGAGACGGCGGGCGAGAGCAGCGAAGAGACCGACGTGCTGCAGCTCGTGCACGACAGCTGGCTGAAGGCCGGCATCAAGCTGTTCAGCCGTCCGCTCCAGCGCGAGGTCCTGCGCAACCGCATCTTCGCCGGCAGCACGCAGATGTCGGTCTGGTCGGGGCTGGAGAACGGCCTCGCGACGCCAGCCATGTCCCCGGCAGAGCTGGCGCCGACCAGCCAGCAGCAGCTGCAATGGCCCAAATGGGGCCAGCACTACGAGGCTGCCGGCAATGCCGGCGAGCCGATCGACATGGCCGAGGCGCGCGAACTGATGGACCTCTACAAGTCCTGGCGCAACGCCGGCTCGACGGCGGAGAAGGAGAAGATCTGGCGCCGGATGCTGGAGATCCACGCCGACCAAGTGTTCAACATCGGCATCGTCAGCGGCATCCTGCAGCCCGTCGTCGTCTCCAACCGCCTGAAGAACGTGCCCGAGAAGGGCTTCTGGAACTGGGATCCCGGCGCGCATTTCGGCATCTACCGGCCGGACACGTTCTGGCTGACCGGCTCGCGCGACCGCTGAGCCGCACACAATGGCCACCTACATCGCCCGCCGCCTGCTGATCATGACCCCGACGCTGATCGCGATCAGCATCATCGTCTTCATCATCATCCAGCTGCCGCCGGGCGACTATCTCTCCACGCCGATCGCCGAGATGCAGGCGCGCGGCGAGGCCGTCGACCAGGGCAAGATCGATTTCCTGCGCGCCCAGTACGGCCTCGACCGGCCGATGCACGAACAGTATCTCGTCTGGGTCTGGGGCCTCCTGCACGGCGACCTCGGCTATTCCTTCGAGTACAACCTGCCCGTCGCGGACGTCGTCGGCGAGCGGCTGTTCCTCACCTTCGTCGTCTCCTTCTCGACCATCCTCTTCACCTGGGCCGTGTCGTTCCCCATCGGCGTCTATTCGGCCACGCACCAGTACAGCTGGACCGACCACGGCCTCACCTTCCTCGGCTTCCTGGGCCTCGCGACGCCGAACTTCCTGCTCGCCCTCGTCCTGCTCTATCTCGGCAACGTCTGGTTCGGCGCCTCGATCGGCGGCCTGATGGACGAACAGTATATCGGCCAGCCGATGAGCATGGCGAAGTTCGGGTCGATCCTCGGCCACCTCTGGATCCCGGTGATCGTGATCGGCACCTCGGGCACGGCCGCCATGATCCGGCGCCTGCGCGCCAACCTGCTGGACGAACTGCACAAGCAGTATGTCGTCACGGCGAAGGCCAAGGGGCTGCCGCCGTTCCGCGCGCTGGTGAAGTACCCGCTGCGCATGGCGCTCAACCCGTTCATCGCCGACATCGGCAACCTGCTTCCCCAGATCATCTCCGGTGCCGCAATCGTTTCGGTCGTGCTGTCGCTGCCGACGACCGGGCCGATGCTGCTGTCGGCGCTGCGCAGCCAGGACATGTATCTGGCCGGGTCGTTCCTGATGTTCCTGGCGATGCTGACCGTGGTCGGCGTGCTGCTGTCCGACCTCGCCCTGGCCGTGCTCGACCCGCGCATCCGCCTCGGCGGCTCGGCGGAGCGCTAGGATGGCCACCGAACCGGTCGACCGCCTGCCCCACTTTGTCTCGGACGCGCCGTTCGACCCCTACTCGGTCGAGAAGCTGACGCCGGAGCAGGAGCGCTACTACCACGCCACCCATTGGCAGCTGATGTGGTGGAAGCTGCGGCGCCACAAGCTGGCGGTCTTCTCCGGCCTCGTCCTCCTGCTGCTCTACGGTTCGATCCTGGTGACGGAGATCCTCGCGCCGTACAACCAGGAGAGCCGCGACATCGAGCATATCTACGCACCGCCGCAGGAGGTGCACCTGTTCCACGAGGGCAGCTTCGTCGGGCCCTTCGTCTACGGCTACCGCAGCACCCTCGACATGACGACCATGCAGCGCGTCTATGTCGAGGACGAGAGCAGGGTCCAGCCGATCCGCTTCTTCTGCAGCGGCGACCCCTACTTCTTCTGGGGCGTCATCCCCTCCCGCTTCCACCTCTTCTGCCCGGCGGAGAACGGCACGCTGTTCCTCCTCGGTACCGACCGCCTGGGCCGCGACATGCTTTCGCGGATCATCTACGGCACCCGGATCTCGCTGACCGTCGGCCTGATCGGCATCACCATCTCGTTCGCCCTCGGCATCGTCATCGGCGGGCTCGCCGGCTATTACGGCGGCTGGGTCGACAGCCTGACCCAGCGCTCGATCGAGGTCATCCGCTCGTTCCCCGAGCTGCCGCTCTGGATGGCGCTTTCCGCTGCATTGCCAGTGACATGGAGCCCGATCCTCATCTATTTCGGCATCACGATCATCCTCGGCCTGCTCGACTGGACGGGCCTGGCGCGCGCCGTGCGCTCGAAGTTCCTGGCGCTGCGCGAGGAGGATTTCACGATGGCGGCGACGCTGATGGGCGCCAGCCCGGCCCGCGTCATCGGCCGCCACATGCTGCCCAGCTTCGCCAGCCACCTGATCGCGTCCGCCACCCTCTCGATCCCCGGCATGATCCTGGGCGAGACGGCCCTGTCCTTCCTCGGCCTCGGCCTGCGCCCGCCGATCACCAGCTGGGGCGTCCTCCTCACCGAGGCGCAGAACATCAACGCCGTCGTCCTCTACCCCTGGCTGCTGCTGCCCACGGTGCCGGTCATCATCACGGTCCTCGCCTTCAACTTCCTCGGCGACGGCCTCCGCGACGCGGCGGATCCGTACAGGTAGGCGGACCGGGACCTTTCCCGGTTGGAATGGCCGGGCCGCAGGGCTATCTTCCCGCACCACGCAAGCCAAGGCCCGCGCCATGAGTCCCGAGCCCAACACCTACCGCGCCGGTCCGGACGAGCGCGGCCATTTCGGCATTTTCGGTGGCCGCTACGTCGCCGAGACGCTGATGCCGCTGGTCCTGGAGGTCGAGCAGGCCTATCGCGCCGCCCAGGCCGACCCGACGTTCCGGGCCGAACTGGACTACTATCTCAAGCACTATGTCGGCCGGCCGAGCCCGCTCTACTACGCGCAGCGCCTGACCGAGCACCTCGGCGGCGCCAAGGTCTACTTCAAGCGCGACGAACTGAACCACACCGGCGCGCACAAGATCAACAACGTGCTCGGCCAGATCCTGCTGGCCCGGCGCATGGGCAAGCCGCGGATCATCGCGGAGACCGGTGCGGGCCAGCACGGCGTCGCCACCGCCACCGTCTGCGCCCTCTTCGGCCTGCCCTGCGTCATCTACATGGGCGCCGTCGACGTGGAGCGGCAGGCGCCGAACGTGTTCCGCATGCGCCTCCTCGGCGCCGAGGTGAAGGCCGTCGACTCAGGCTCGCGCACCCTCAAGGACGCCATGAACGACGCGCTGCGCGACTGGGTGGCCAACGTCGAGAACACCTATTACTGCATCGGCACCGCCGCGGGCCCGCATCCCTATCCGGAGATGGTCCGCGACTTCCAGTGCGTGATCGGCGACGAGGTTCGCTGGCAGATGGCCGAGGCGGAAGGCCGCCTGCCCGACAGCCTGGTCGCCTGCATCGGCGGCGGCTCGAACGCCATCGGCCTGTTCCACCCCTTCCTCGACGATCCATCGGTAGAAATCTTCGGCGTCGAGGCGGCCGGCGACGGCGTCGACACGCCCCGGCACGCCGCGTCGCTCGCCGGCGGGCGCGCCGGCGTGCTGCACGGCAACCGCACCTACCTGCTGCAGGACGATGACGGCCAGATCGCCGAGGCGCACTCCATCTCCGCCGGCCTCGACTATCCGGGCATCGGGCCGGAGCATGCCTGGCTGCACGAGAGCGGCCGCGTGAAATACGTGTCCGCGACCGACAACGACGCGCTCGAGGCGTTCAAGCTCTGCGCGAAGCTGGAAGGCATCCTTCCGGCACTCGAGCCGGCGCACGCGCTGGCGCACGTCATGCGCATGGCGCCCGACCTGCCGAAGGATCACCTGCTGGTGATGAACCTGTGCGGCCGCGGCGACAAGGACGTGTTCAGCGTCGCCCGCTCGTTCGGAGTGGAACTGTGAGCGCCGCTGCCTCCCAGGGTCGCATCGAGCGCCGCTTCGCCGCCCTGCGCGCCGAGGGCCGCGGCGGCCTCGTCACCTATGTCAGCGCCGGCGACCCCGACTACGACACGTCGGTGGAGCTGGTGCGCGGGCTGCCGGCCGCCGGCGCCGACGTCATCGAACTGGGCGTGCCCTTCACCGATCCCGCAGCCGACGGCCCCGCCATCCAGGCGGCCGGCCTGCGCGCGCTGAAAGGCGGCATGACGCTGAAACGCACCCTCGACATGGTACGCGCCTTCCGCGAGACCGACGGCGACACGCCGATCATCCTGATGGGCTACTACAACCCCATCCACAATCACGGCGCCGAGCGCTTCGCGCGCGATGCGGCCGCGGCCGGCGTCGACGGCCTGATCACCGTCGACCTGCCGCCCGAGGAGGAGGACGAGCTGCGCCTCCCGGCCGAGGCCGCCGGCTTGCGTCTCATCCGCCTGATCGCGCCGACCACGCCCGACGCGCGCCTGCCCTACGTGCTGGAGCATGCCGGGGGCTTCATCTACTACGTCTCGATCACCGGCATCACCGGCACGCGCGAGGCCGATGCCTCCGCCGTCGGCGAGGCCATGCAGCGCCTCAAGCGCGCCACGGACCTGCCGGTGGCCGTCGGCTTCGGCATCAACCGCCCGGATCAGGCGGCGGCCGTCGCCCGCGTCGCCGACGCCTCCGTCGTCGGCTCGGCGATCGTCCGGCGCATCGCCGCGAACCTCGATCCGCACGGCAGGGCCAAGCCGGAACTCGTCGAGGACGTCCTCGGCCTGGTCCGCGACCTCGCCAGCGGCGTCCGCGGCGCCCGCGAATAAAGAAGCGCAGATGAAGAAGACCGCATGAACTGGCTGACCAACTTCGTCCCGCCCAAGCTGCGCCAACTCGTCGTCCGCGACACGCCGGAGAATCTCTGGCTGCAGTGTCCGAACTGCTCGCAGATGCTCTTCCATCGCGATCTGGAGAAGGCGCACAAGGTCTGCACCCACTGCGGCCACCACATGCGCCTCGGTGCGAAGGAGCGGCTGGCGCTGATGTTCGACGACGGCGCCTACACCCTCGCCGACCTGCCCGCCGTCCAGTCCGATCCGCTCCGCTTCCGCGACCAGAAGCGCTATGTCGACCGGATGAAGGACGCCCAGAGCAAGACCGGCCTCCAGGACGCGGTACTGGTGGCGGAGGGCACGATCGGCGGCATGCCGGCCGTCGCCGCCGCCTTCGCCTTCGAGTTCATGGGCGGCTCGATGGGCATCGCCGTGGGCGACGCGATCCTGCGGGCGGCGCGGCTCGCGGTGGAGAAGCGCGCGGCCCTCATCGCCATCCCTGCATCCGGCGGCGCGCGCATGCAGGAAGGCATCCTGTCGCTGATGCAGATGCCGCGCACGACCGTCGCCGTGGCCGAGGTGCGCGAGGCGGGACTGCCCTACATCGTCGTGATGACCGATCCCACGACCGGTGGCGTCAGCGCCTCCTTCGCCATGCTCGGCGACATCGCCATCTCCGAGCCGGGGGCCGCGATCGGCTTCGCCGGCCAGCGGGTCATCCGCGAGACGATCCGCGAGACCCTGCCCGAAGGCTTCCAGCGCGCCGAGTATCTGTTCGCGCACGGCATGCTCGACATGGTCGTCCACCGCCATCAGATGCGAGAGACGCTGGGCCGGATTCTCGGCATGCTGATGCACCGCGTCGAGGCCGAGGATCCCATCGCCGACGAACTGTCGACGACCCTCCCCGACGAAGACATTCAGCCGCCGGCGATCCCGGCCGGGACCGACGGCGCCGCCAGGCAGGAGTAGGCCGCCGAGCAGGAGTAGACTGATGAGCGCCAGCAGCGCCATCCTGGCGCGGCTGACGCGCCTCCATCCCAAGCTGATCGACCTGTCGCTCGGCCGCATGGAGCGCCTGCTCGAGCGGCTCGGCAACCCCGAGCGGCGCCTGCCGCCGGTGATCCACGTCGCCGGCACCAACGGCAAGGGCTCGG
>Ga0114916_1000512_pt1 | contig 25801 bp, 21 predicted proteins | sample MalvirAntarct_66_FD_83501 | JGI IMG/M metagenome (GOLD analysis project Ga0114916, IMG submission 83501) | Marine viral communities from the Global Malaspina Expedition - Malaspina viral metaG Antarct_66 | ecosystem: Environmental > Aquatic > Marine > Oceanic | place: West Anvers Island... | reverse complement strand
GAAGCAGAGATAGCCCATGCCGACGGCCAGGATGGCCGCAGCCGCGTGGACGGTCGGCGACGGCAGGTGCATCGCCGCCGCCGCCGCCGCCAGACCGGTCGCCGCCAGCGCCGCCAGCGCCGCGGCCACGAGCAGCGCCGTCCGCGTTCGTCCGGCGCCGCGCCGGTTGGCCGCCAGCGCCATGTGCGTCAAGACCGCCAGCAGCAGCAGCGTCGCCGCCGCAGCGGCCGGCAGCAGCAGGGCCGCCTCCGCCAGCACCGGCGGCGGGCCCGGCGCGATCAGCAGCAGATAGACGTAGCCGAACAGCAGCGAGGCGAGCAGCGTCCCGTCCGCCACCAGCGTGAAGATCAGCCCGAGCCAGCCCGGCGCGTCCTTCGCCACATGGTGCAGCGGCAGCGCCGAACCGTCGCCAAGGCAGCGCAGCGGCGGGTCGCGGCGCTCGCCGTTCACCCAGGCCCAGCGCAGGAAGACGCCGAGCGCCAGCAGCAGGCCGGCGGGCGCCGCCCAGTAGAGACCCGTCAGGAAGCAGAGGAAGAAGACCGACATCGCGAGGCCGGCATAGAGCGGCAGCCAGCTCGGCCGCGGCAGGACGACGACGTGACGCGGCGCGCCGGAGATCATGTCGACGCCCAGCGACTCCTGCTGTTCGGCCTCGTCGCCCGGCAGCAGGTGGCGGCCGGCCGCCACCGCGCCGGGCAGCGCCGGGTCGGTCCAGAGCGGCTCGCGATCCGCAACGCGCGGCTGGCTGGCGAAATTGTAGAGCGGCGGCGGTCGCGCGGTGGCCCACTCCAGGGTGCCCGCGCGCCACGGATTGCGCACCGTCCGCGGCCCCAGGAACCAGCTCAGCACCAGGTCAAGCAGCAGGATCGCGAAGCCGATCGCCATGACGAAGCCGCCGAACGAGGAGACGAGGTTCGGCACGTCCCAGCCCATACCCGCCGGATAGTCGGACACGCGGCGCGGCATGCCGAGCAGACCGGTCAGGTGCATCACCAGGAAGGTCAGGTTGAAGCCCACGAAGATCAGCCAGAAGGCGATCTTGCCGAGGCTGGCGAAGGTGGTGCGCCCGGTGGCGTTCGGGAACCAGTAGTAGAAGCCCGCCATCATCGGGAACAGGAAGCCACCGACCAGCACATAGTGCAGGTGCGCCACGACGAACTGCGTGTCGTGCACCTGCCAATTGAACGGCACCAGTGCCAGCATCACGCCGGTCAGGCCGCCGGCGACGAAGACCGTGAGGAAGCCGAAGAGGTAGAGCATGGGCAGCTCGAGCCGCGGCCGGCCGAGCCACAGGGTGGCGATCCAGGCGAAGAACTGCACCGCGGTCGGGATCGCGATCAGCATGCTCGCGGCCGAGAACAGGGCCTGCGCCAGGTGGGGGATGCCCACGGTGAACATGTGGTGGACCCACAGGCCGAAGCTGATGAAGCCGATGGTGACGGCGCTGGCGACGATGGCCGTGTAGCCGACGATCGGCCGGCCGGCGAAGACCGGGATCAGGGTCGAAACGACCCCCGCCGCCGGCAGGAAGATGATGTAGACCTCGGGATGGCCGAACAGCCAGAACAGGTGCTGCCAGAGCAGCGGGTCGCCGCCGCGCGCCGCGTCGAAGAACGGCCAGTCGAACGCCCGCTCCAGCTCCAGGATCAGGCTGCCGAAGATGAGCGGCGGGAAGCCCACCAGCATCATCATCACCGTGACCAGCATGTACCAAGCGAACAGCGGCATCCGGTCGAGCGACATGCCGGCGGTGCGCAGGCTGAGGATCGAGACGGCGATCTCGACCGCGGCGCAGATCGCCGAGATCTCGACGAAGGTGACGCCCAGCAGCCAGACGTCGGCGTTGACGCCCGGCGTAAACGGCCGGCTGGACAGCGGCGTGTACATGAACCAGCCGCTGTTCGGCGCCAGCCCCAACGCCAGCGCGCCGATCAGGATCGCGCCGCCGAACAGGTAGCACCAGAAGCCGAAGGCGGTCAGCCGCGGAAAGGCGAGGTCGCGCGCGCCCAGCATCTTCGGCAGGAGGTAGATCGCCACGCCCTCGATCAGGGGGATGGCGAACAGAAACATCATCACGGTGCCGTGCATCGTGAAGATCTGATTGTATATCTCGCGATCGAGGAAGCCGCTGCCCGACGTCGCGAGCTGCGCGCGGATGAGCATCGCGAGGACGCCGCCGATCAGGAAGAAGACCAGCGACGTGGCGATGAAGCGCTTGCCCAGGATGGTATGGCTGACCGCCGAAGCGCTCGCCGGCCAGGGCGGATTCGACCACACGCGGGCGAGCCGGCGGTGGCGCGCGGTCGCGCCGAGCGGCAGTGGGGTGTCGCCGCTCATCGGGGCGCCTCCGCGGGCGGCAGCGCCGCCAGGCGTTCCGACAGCTCCGCCGCCTCGTACGCCTCGACGATGAACGCCATGTCCGGGTGTCCCCAGCCGCAGAATTCAGTGCACTGTCCGCGGAATGTTCCTGCGCGCGACGCCCGCAGCCGCAGCACGTTGGTGATGCCCGGAATGGCGTCGATCTTGCCGGCGAGGCGCGGCACCCAGAATGCGTGGATGACGTCGGTCGTCGTCAGGTAGACGTCAACCGGGCGATCGACCGGCAGGTAGAGCAGGTTCTCGGACCGCACGGCCCCCCCTTCGGCATCCCGATACACAATGTCCCAATTCCAGCGGTTCGCGGTCACATCGACCCGGAAGACCGGCTCGTCGGTCGGCAGCGGCAGCTGGGCGTGACCTGCGTGCAGCCCGTAGCCGAGCAATGCCGCCAGCACCACGCCGGGAAAGGCGATCCCGCCGCCGATCACCAGCAGGCGCGGCGAGACCTTCGCCCGCGCCTCCGGCCTGCGGCAGGCCGCATAGAGCGCCAGTCCGGTGACGGCGATCAGGATGGCGGCACTGCCCCACAGCATCGCCCACCAGACGTCCGCCACCGCCGCCGCCGCCGGCCCCGCCGGATCGAGCGCCGACATCGGCCCCGACGTGCAGCCGCCGGCCGTGGCGACGACCATCGAAATCGCCGCGAGCGCGCGGCCCGGACTGGTCGGCGGCCTGCCGGCCCCTAAAACCTCTTGCTGCATGGCCTTACGAATGGTCGTCACGGTGCCGCCCTGCCGCTGCAGGCGGCCGGTCGCGAGCGGGATGGGAGCGGACGATGGAACGATTTGCCGACGCGGAGGTGCTCGGCGCCCCGACGAACGTCGCGGTGATCCGTCACCCGGTGCATCCGATGATGGCGAACTTCCCGATCGCCTTCCTGCTGACGGTGATCGCGAGCGATCTTGCCTTCCTGTATTTCGACGACCCTTTCTGGGCGCGCGTCTCGCTCTGGCTGGTCGGCGGCGGAACGGTCATGGGCATCGCCGCGGGCGTGGCCGGAACGGTCGAGCTCCTGTCGGTGCGGCGCATCCGGCGCCGGACGGCGAGCTGGAGCCACTTCGTCTCGGCCGTCATGCTGCTGTCCGTCGCCGCCGCCAACTGGGGCTGGCGGATCGGCGCGCCCGAGGAGTCGATCCTGCCGTGGGGCATCGTCCTGTCGGCGATGTGCTTCATGCTCGTCGGCATGGCCGGCTGGCTGGGTGGCGTGCTGGTCTTCGAGCATCGGGTCGGCGTGCTCGAGGAAGAGGCATAGGCCGGAGCCGCTCACAACGGCTTCGCCAGCACGAGGAACAGCACCGTCGGAATGAGGATCAGCGGCGCCGCGAGCAGCCAACGGTGCGTCCGCGCCGCCCAGGCGCGCGGATGATCGTGCAGCATCACGACGATGCGCCCGCAGACGACGTGGAAGAAGACCATCATCGCCACGACGGCCAGCTTCAGCACCAGCCAGCCGGCATAGGAGCCGGTCGGATGGATGAGCAGCGTTCCCGCGATGATGGCGATCACCGCCGCCGGCGACGCAATGGCGATGAAGGTGAAGCGTGCCATCGCCCGGTGGCGCATCATGCCGCGCGGGTCGCGCAGGTCCGGAAAGCCCGCATAGAGCGCCGGCAGCGCGAACAGGCATGCGCACCAGACGATCAGCGCGGCGATGTGTACGGTCTTGAGCCATGGTATCAGCGCCGCCATTCCAGGCCGTACCCGCGTGAAGGGAACCGGCGCCGGACGGCGCCTCTCCTGGGAACGCGCCCGCTGCCGATCGGTTCGCCGACCCGTCCATGCCGCGTGCTACCGTGCCGCGTGCTACCGTGCCGCGCGAGGCCCGCCCAGCAGGACGGGCCGGCCACCGATCACGAGCCTGCATGACCGAACCCATCCCGCATGGCGGCGACCTGACCGCCGCCCGCGCCCGCTTCCCCGGCCGGACCGACTGGCTGGACCTGTCGACCGGCATCAATCCGTGGTCCTACCCACTGCCCCGGCTGGACGCCGCCGCGTGGACACGGCTGCCGGACGCCGGACGTGTCGCCGCCGCCGAGCAGGCCGCCGACGCATTCTACGGCGCGCCGGCCGGCAGCGCCCTCGCCGTCCCAGGCACCCAGGCCGCCCTGCAGCTGCTGCCGGCGCTGCGCCCGCCCGGCAGCGTCGCGGTCGTCGGCTTCACCTACCAGGAACACGCCCGCTGCTGGCGGCGCGCCGGCCATGCCGTGGCGGAGGTACCGTCGCTGGCCGAAGCCGTCGCCGCGGCGGACGTCGTCGTGGCGGTCAATCCGAACAATCCCGACGGCGCCGCGCTCGCGCCGGCGGATCTGCTCACCGCCCGCGATGCCCTGGCCGCCCGCGGCGGCTGGCTGGTGGTCGACGAGGCGTTCGGCGAGACCCGGCCCGAACTCGGCGTGGCCGGCGCCTGCAGCGAACCGGGGCTGATCGTGCTCCGGTCCTTCGGCAAGTTCTTCGGCCACGCCGGTGTTCGCCTCGGCTTCGTCCTGGCGGATCCGGAAACGCAGTTGGGCCTGCGCGACGCCCTCGGCCCGTGGGCCGTCTCCGGCCCGGCGCTGGAACTGGGCCGGATCGCCCTCGCCGACCGTCCCTGGGCCGCGGACACGTGCCGCCGACTGAGTGCCGCCGCCGACCGCCTTGGCGGCCTGCTCTCCGCAGCGTGCCTGACGGTCGTTGGCGGGACGCCGCTCTTCGCCCTCGCCGCGACCGAGACCGCGGCGGGACTGTACGAACACCTCATGCGCCACAGCATCATGGTCCGCCGCTTCGACGAGCGGCCGCACTGGCTCCGCTTCGGCCTCCCGCCGGACGAGAGCGCCGAAGCGCGGCTGCGCGCCTGCCTCGCAGCTTACGCGTAGGGCGTCAGGGCGCCTCTGCCGAAGCCGGCTGCCGGTCGTAGAGCCAGCAGGAGGCGACGCTGGCGCCGCCCGTCGCCATCAGGTCCGGCCGCTCGACCCGGCAGCGGTCGAAGGCGTGCGGGCAGCGCGGATTGAAGGCGCAGCCGGGCGGGATCGCGTTGAGGCGCGGCATCGACCCCTCGATCTGCGCCAGCCGCTCGACATCGTGCGTCAGCGTCGGGATCGAGGCCATCAGGCCCACCGTATAGGGGTGCTTCGGCGCCTTGATGACGTCGCGCACCGGCCCGATCTCGGCGACCCGGCCGGCATACATCACCGCCACGCGGTCGGCCGTCTCCGCGATCACGCCCATGTCGTGCGTCACCAGCATGACCGCGGTGCCGTGGTCCCGGCAGAGCCGCTTCAGCAGGGCGATGATCTGCGCCTGGATCGATACGTCGAGCGCCGTCGTCGGCTCGTCGGCGATGACCAGCCGCGGATTGACGCAGAGCGCCAGCGCGATCACCACCCGCTGGCGCATGCCGCCCGAGAATTGGTGCGGATAGTTGTCGATGCGGCTCTGCGGCGACGGGATGCCGACCTCGCCCAGCATCTCGATGGCGCGCTTGCGCGCCGCCGCGTTCGACAGGTCTGTGTGGGTCTGGATCGTCTCGATCAGCTGCTCGCCGATCGAGTAGAGCGGGTTCAGGCTGGTCAGCGGGTCCTGGAAGATGGCGCCGATCTGCTTGCCGCGGATCCGGCGCAGTTCCTCATAGGGCAGGTTGTCGATCCGGCGGCCCTCGAATCGGATCTCGCCGCCGGCGATGCGGCCGGGCGGCTCCAGCAGGCCGATGATCGACATGCCGGTCAGCGACTTGCCCGCACCCGACTCGCCGACGACGCCCAGCACCTCGCCCTCGTCGATCGAGAAGGACACGTCGTCGACCGCCGTCAGCAGGCCGCGCCGCGTCGGGAATTCGATTCGCAGGTGCGAGACGTCGAGCAGCGCCATCAGCGGAGCTTCGGGTTGAGGGCGTCGCGCAGCCAGTCGCCGAGCAGATTGACCGACAGCACGAGCAGGACCAGGGCGAGCGCCGGGAACAGCGTGATCCACCACTCGCCGGAGAAGAGGAAGTCGTTGCCGACGCGGATCAGCGTGCCCAGCGACGGCGTCGTCGGCGGCACGCCGACGCCCAGGAAGGATAGCGTCGCTTCGGCGATGATCGCCAGCGCCAGCCCGATCGTCGCCAGCACCAGCACCGGCCCCATCACGTTCGGCAGCACGTGCCGGAACATGATGACCATCGGGTGGACGCCGATCACCTGAGCGGCAGCCACATATTCGCGATTCTTCTCGACCATGGTGGCGCTGCGCGTGACGCGCGCGAATTGCGGCCAGTCGGAGATGCCGATGGCGAAGATCAGCACGTAGATCGCGAGTTCGTCGACCGCATAGGACGGCAGTGCGGCGCGGGCCGCGCCGTTGACCATCAGCGCCACCAGGATGCCCGGAATGGTCAGCTGCACGTCGGCGGCCCGCATCACCATCGTCTCGAAGAAGCCGCCGACATAGCCGGCGATCACGCCGAGCCCGACGCCCAGCACGACCGCGAACAGGATCGCCGCGAAGCCCACGACCAGCGAGATGCGCGTGCCGTACATGATCGCCGACAGCAGGTCCCGGCCCTGGTCGTCGGTGCCGAGCGCAAACGTCGCCTGCCCGTCCTCGGTCCAGGCCGGCGGCGTGAAGGCGTCCATCAGGTTCAGCGTCCCCGGATCGAACGGGTCGTGCGGCGCCACCCACTGCGCCAGCCCGGCGCCGAGGAAATAGGTCAGGGTGATCAGCGCCGCGACCACCACCAGCGGCGAGCGGCGGAAGCTGTAGAACAGGTCGCTGCCGAAGAAGCGCGCCATGCGGCCGGGCCGGGAGGCCGTCACCGGTGCACCGCCATCGCCGGAGCCGGATGCCGCCATCTCAGCGCCCCCGCCCGACGGTGGCGCGCAGGCGCGGGTCGATCGCGTAATAGGCGAGGTCGACGATCATGTTGATCGTAACAAACACCACGGCGACCAGCGACAGGTAGGCCGCCATGACGGGAATGTCGGCGAACTGCACCGCCTGGATGAACAGGAAGCCCATGCCCGGCCACTGGAACACCGTCTCGGTGATGATCGAGAAGGCGATCAGCGAGCCGATGTTCAGGCCGGCAATGGTGATCACCGGCACCAGCGTGTTGCGCAGCGCATGGCCGAAATTGATCGCCCGATTGGAGAGGCCGCGAGCCCGCGCGAACTTGATGAAGTCGGTGCGCATGACCTCCAGCATCTCGGTGCGCACGAGGCGCAGGATCAGCGTCATCTGGAACAGGCTGAGCGTGATGGCCGGCATGATGATCGCCTGCCAGCCGCTGGCGGTCAGGAAGCCGGTCGACCATCCGCCGACATTGACGGTCTCGCCCCGCCCGAAGGACGGCAGCCAGCCCAGGAGGACGGAGAAGACGTAGATCAGGCAGATGCCGATGACGAAGGTCGGCAGCGACACGCCGATCAGCGACACCGTCAGGATCACCCGGCTCAGCCAGTGCGACCGCTTGATGCCCGTGAACACGCCCAGGCCAATGCCGATGGTCAACGCCAGGACCGCCGACGCCGCCACCAGTTCGAGGGTCGCCGGCATCCGCTCGACGATCAGCGTGCCGACCCGGCGCTGCAGCCGCAGCGACATGCCGAAATCGCCCTGTACCGCGTTCAGTACATAGTGGGCGAAGCGGACGATCAGCGGGTCGTTCAGCCCGAGCGCCTCGCGGATCTCCTCCCGGTCGGCGATCGAGGCGTCCTGCCCGACCATGTTGTTGACCGGGTCGCCGACGAAGTTGAACAGCAGGAACGACAGGAACGCGACGACCAGGACGACGACGACCGCCTGGATGAACCGCCTGATGACGAATGCCAGCATGGGTCCCGCCTAGCGGAAGCCGTACGGGCGGGCCGAGGCCCGCCCGTCTCGCCCGGTTCGACGGAGCTGCACGCGCCCGCTCGCCGGCATCCGTCCTACTTCATCACCGCGTAGCGGAACTGCGGCTGGTCGTTGGCGATGATCGGCAGGTCGAGCTTGTCCCGCATCGCCCATGAGATCACCTGGTGGTGCAGCGGCAGGTAGACATTGTCTTCCTTCAGGATCTTCCAGACCTCGGCGATCATCGCGTCGCGCTTCTCCGGGTCGATCTCGATCTCCATCGCCTGGCTCAGCTCGTCCACCCGCGGGTTGGAATAGCCCGTGGCGTTCCAGGTGCCCTTCGTGTGCGCCAGGAAGCTGAACACATAGTGCGAGTCGAGCGTCGTGACGCCCCAGCCGAGCATGTACATGTCGGTCTCGCGCTTGGCGAGCTTCGGGAAGTGCAGGCTCTTCGGCTGCGCGTCCAGGTTCACCTTGACGCCGATGCGGGCCAGCATGCCGACCGCGGCCTGGCAGATCGCCTCGTCGTTGATGTAGCGGTCGTTCGGGCAGTCGAGCTTGACCGTGAAGCCGTTCGGGTATCCCGCCTCCGTCATCAGCTTCTTCGCCGCCTCGACGTCGTACGGCAGGCGCTGGTCGAGTTCCTTGGTCCAGCCGCGCACGAAGGGTGCGGCGATGATGCCGGCCGGCTCCGCGTCGCCGCGCATGACCTTCTGGCCGATGGCCTTGATGTCGATCGCCTGGTACATCGCCCGGCGCACCTTCGGGTCGGCCAGCGGGTTCTTGCCCTTCACGTCCGACGAGCCGAGTTCGGCCGCGCCGACGTTCAGGCCGAAGAAGATCGACCGGTTCTGCGGCGTCTTCAGCACTTTTAGGCCGGCCGTCCGCTTGACGCGCTCCAGGTCCTGGAGCGGCGGGTCGAGGACGAACTCCAGTTCGCCCGACAGCAGGGCCGCGACGCGCGTCGCGGCGTTGGCGATCGGCGTGTAGACGACCTCGTCGACGTTGCCGTGGTTCGCCACGCCCCACCAGTCCTCGTTCTTCACCAGGATGGTGCGCACGTCCGGCTCGCGCAGCTGCAGCTTGAACGGCCCGGTGCCGTTCGTGTTGCGGATCGCGTAGGTCTCCTGCTTGTTCTTGTAGTCCTGGACGTCGACGACGTTGTTCTTCTCCGACCACTCCTTCGACATCATCGCGATGGTCAGGAGCTGGTTCGGCAGGATCGGGTTCGGCCCGGTCGTGATCAGGTGGACCGTGTGGTCGTCGATCTTCTTGACCTCTTTGATGCTGCCGATCTGGTCCTTGAAGTCGGAATTCTTCGACTGCGCCCGCTTGATGCTGAAGATCACGTCGTCGGCGTCGAACGTGTCGCCGTCGTGAAACTTCACGCCCTCGCGCAGCTTGAACTCCCAGACCGTCGGCTCGAGCACTTTCCAGCTGGTCGCCAGCGCCGGCTCGGGCTTCAGTTCCCTGTCGCTCCGGACCAGCGGCTCCATGATGTTCAGGTTCATGGCGATGGTCGGGCTCTCGTTCTGGGCATGGGGGTCGAGCGTCAGCGCGTCCCCCTGGCTGGCCCAGCGCAGCGTGTTCTTCGCATAGGCCGGGCTCGCGGCCAGCGCCAATGCCAGGGCTGCCCCACCAAGCAGCGATCTCAGCTTCATGTCTCGCTCCTCAAAGCGGGCGGCACGGGTCGCGTCCCCGACCGATCCACCCTGTCCATACGACCCGGCACTGTAACGGCCGCCGTCGCGCGGGGCCAGCGTTTCCAAGGCATCGAACGCTTGCGACCCTCCGTCGGACGCTCCATTCTCGCGCGAATACAGGGCGGTCGACGGCATGCGGGCGCATGCGGAACGGCGCAACGGGAGGAGTGAATATGCGTGGGTTGATCATGGACGTGCCGCTGCTGATCTCGTCGCTGATCGAGCATGCGGCGCGTAATCATGGCGATACCGAGATCGTCAGCCGCTCCGTCGAAGGGCCGATCCACCGATACACCTATGCCGACGCGCACCGGCGCGTGAAGCAGCTGGCGAATGCCCTCACGGCACTCGGCATCAAGCCCGGCGACCGGGTCGGCACCCTCGCCTGGAACACCTACCGCCACTACGAGATATATTTCGCCGTGCCCGGCATGGGCGCCGTCTGCCACACGATCAATCCCCGCCTCTTCCCGGATCAGCTGGAATACATCGTCAACCACGCGGCCGACCGCTTCCTGTTCGTCGACCTCAACCTCCTGCCGATCGCCGAGAAGTTCGCTCCCGCCGCGCCGAAGCTCGAGGGCGTCGTGGTGATGACCGACCGCGCCCACATGCCGAAGAGCGACGTGATCGGGAACCTCATCTGCTATGAGGATCTGATCGACGGCCATTCCGACATCTACGAATGGCCCGTGTTCGACGAGCACAGCGCCTCGTCCCTCTGCTACACCTCGGGCACGACCGGCAATCCGAAGGGCGTGCTGTTTTCGCACCGCGCCAACGTCATCCACTCCTTCGCCGCGTCGATGCCGGACGCGATGAACATGTCGGCGCGCGACGTGGTCATGCCGATCGTACCGATGTTCCACGTCAACGCCTGGGGCATTCCCTACGTGACGACGATGACCGGCGCGAAGCAGGTGCTGCCGGGGCCGAAGATGGACGGCGCCAGCATCCACGAACTGCTGGAGAGCGAGGGCGTCACCTTCACCGCCGCCGTGCCCACCATCTGGCTGCTGCTGCTCGCCTTCATGCGCGAGCACAAGAAGGGCCTGTCGACGCTGAAGAGCGTCATCATCGGCGGCTCCGCCTGCCCGCGCTCGATGATGGAGGCGTTCGGCGAGGAATACGGCGCCACCGTGCGGCACGCCTGGGGCATGACCGAGATGTCGCCGCTGGGCACGATCAACACGCCGCTCGGCAAGCATGCCGGCCTGTCGAAGAAGGAGATGTACGACCTCGCGGAGGGCCAGGGCCGGCCGCTCTACGGCGTCGAGATGAAGATCGTCGACGACGAGGGCAAGGAACTGCCGCGCGACGGCAAGGCGTTCGGCGAACTCCTCGTGCGCGGCCCCTGGGTCTCCAGCGCCTATTTCGAAGTCGACCATTCGCCGGCGCACGAGCGCGAGGCGGGCTGGTTCGCCACCGGCGACGTTTGCACGCTCGACCAGAACGGCTTCATGCGGATCACCGACCGCTCGAAGGACGTCATCAAGTCGGGCGGCGAGTGGATCAGCTCTATCGACCTGGAGAACATCGCCGTCGGCCATCCCGAGGTCGCCGAGGCCGCGGTCATCGGCGTGCACCACCCCAAATGGGACGAGCGGCCCCTGCTCCTGATCGTGCGCCGCCCGGGCAGCAGCCTCACAAAAGACGAAATGCTGCGCTTCTACGACGGTAAGATCGCCAGTTGGTGGCTGCCCGACGACGTCGTGTTCGTCGATGAACTGCCGCACACGGCGACGGGCAAGCTGCTCAAGACGAAGCTGCGCGACGATTTCCACGACTACGTGCTGCCCACGGCCGGGTAGCCGTCCGACGCATTCAGCAGGGGCGTGATGAAGGCAGGTTGGCTCTTTTCCCTCGTGGCCCTCGCGGCCTTCGTCCCCCCGCTCGGCGGCCCCGCCCGGGCCGCCGACGCCGCCTTCGAGGTGACGGGCGACCGGCCGGAGAATTTCCGCGCCGCGGTGACGCTCGCCAATCCCGATGCCCGCAAGGTCGGAAGCTGGACGCTGGAGATGCGGCTCGACCGCACCGTCGTCCAGGCGTTCGGCGCCGAGGCCGAGCAGGTCGAGAAAGGCCTGTGGCGCTTCCGCCCGGTTGACTGGACCAGGGAGATACCCGCGAAAGGCGAGGTCCGCTTCACCTTCATCGGCCGGCCCGGCAACCTCGGCACCGCACAGCCGGACATGAAGCTCGACGTGACCTACGCCGCCGAGACGCCGCCGCCCGCACCTACCCCTTCTCCGACCCCGAGTCCCGCCGCGCCCGCTTCACCGGCCGCTTCACCGGCCGCGACGCCGGCCGCCGCCCCGGCCCAGCCGGCAAAGACGGCCGCGCCGACGCCCGCCGGCGGCACCGCCGTCGCGCACACGCTGGGGTTCAAGCTCAAGGACTCGTGGGCCGACGGCTTCGTCGGCGAGGTCGCCGTCGTCAACGGCTCCGACAAGACCCTCCGCCCCTGGCGCTTCGAGTTCGCCCTGGACGGAAAGATCGACCAGGCCTGGGGTGCGGTGGTGAAGCCCGCCGGCGCCGGACGATGGGTCGCGATCCCCGAGGAGTACAACAAGGAACTCGAACCCGGCGCCTTCGCCACCTTCGGCTTCAAGTCCACCACCCCCTTCAAGACCCGCCCGACCGGCACCGCCCTGAAGCAGGGGGACTGACCACTCGCCAATCCCTCCGTGCGTGGCGCGGCCTGTCGGGTTAGAATCCCGCGTTGGCCAACGAAGGGACCGCCATGACCGACATCGAGATCGCCCGAGCCGCGAAGCTCCTGCCCGTCTCGGAGATCGGGCGGCGGTTGGGGATACCGACGGACGGGATCCTGCCATACGGCCATACGAAGGCGAAGGTGTCCGCCGACTTCCTGGCCGGCCTCGCCGACCGGCCCGACGGGCGGCTGATCCTGGTGACGGCGATGACGCCGACGCCCGCCGGCGAGGGCAAGACGACGACCACCGTCGGTCTCGGCGACGGGCTGAACCGCATCGGCCGGAAGACGATGATCTGCCTGCGCGAGCCGAGCCTCGGTCCCTGCTTCGGCATGAAGGGCGGTGCGGCGGGCGGCGGCTACGCCCAGGTCGTCCCGATGGAGGACATCAACCTCCACTTCACCGGCGACTTCCACGCCATCACCTCGGCGCACAACCTGCTGGCGGCGATGCTCGACAACCACATCCATTGGGGCAATGCGCTCGGCATCGACACGCGCCGCGTCTCCTGGAAGCGGGTCGTGGACATGAACGACCGTGCCCTGCGCAACATCGTGGCCGGGCTTGGCGGGCCGGCCAACGGCTTCGCGCGTGAGGACGGCTTCGACATTACGGTGGCGTCCGAGGTCATGGCGATCCTCTGCCTCGCCACCGACCTCGACGACCTGCAGAAGCGCCTGGCCGACATCGTCGTGGCACGCACCCGCGACGGCGCCCCGGTGACCGCGCGCGACCTGAAGGCGGACGGCGCCATGGCGGTGCTGCTGCGCGACGCCGTCCTGCCCAACCTGGTGCAGACGCTGGAGAACAATCCCGCCTTCGTGCACGGCGGGCCGTTCGCCAACATCGCGCACGGCTGCAACTCCGTCTCGGCGACGCGCGCCGCTCTCAAGCTCGCCGACTATGTCGTGACCGAGGCGGGCTTCGGCGCGGACCTGGGCGCGGAGAAGTTCTTCGACATCAAGTGCCGCAAGGCCGGCCTCTCGCCCGCCGCGGCCGTCGTCGTCGCCACGGTGCGCGCGCTGAAGTTTCACGGCGGTGTGGCGCGCGAGGCGCTGTCCCTGCCGGACCGCGGCGCGGTCGAGGCCGGTCTCGCGAATCTCGGCCGGCATCTCGACAACGTCGCCCGCTTCGGCGTGCCCGCCGTCGTCGCGATCAACGCCTTCACCAGCGACACGCCAGCCGAGTTCGAGGCGATCGAGACCTTCTGCCGGGCGCGCGGCGTGCCGGTCTCCATCTGCACCCACTGGGCCGAGGGCAGCGCCGGCACCACCCACCTGGCGGGGCTGGTAGCCGAGGCGGCGGAATCCGGCCGCGCCCGCTTCGCGCCGATCTATCCCGACGACCTGCCGCTCTTCGAGAAGATGCGCACCGTCGCGCGCGAGATCTACGGTGCGGCGGACGTCGACGCGACGCCCCGGGTCCTGGAGCAGCTCCGCCGCTTCGAGGCCGACGGTTACGGCAACGTGCCCGTCTGCATGGCCAAGACCCAGTACAGCTTCTCGACCGACCCCGCATCGAAGGGCGCGCCCACAGGCCATATCGTCGAGGTGCGCGAGGTGCGTCTCGCCGCCGGCGCCGGCTTCGTGGTGGCGGTCTGCGGCGACCTGATGACGATGCCGGGCCTGCCGCGCGTGCCGGCCGCGGAATCGATCGGGTTGGACGAAACCGGAAACGTGGTCGGACTGTTCTAGTCCGGCACCGCCGAATTCCTCGGCGGGTCCCTTCCGGAAACACCCGATGCTCCTGAGCGGCTTGGTCGAAGACGAAGGCCCGACGTCCGTGCGCGCGCCGTGGAGGCGCTCATGATCCTCGATCTCTCGCAGACGACCCAGGCCTATCTGGTGATGGGCCTCGTCGCGCTTGTGTTCATGTCGTTCGTGCGCGAGCGCCCGCGGCCGGACATCGTCGCCATGGGCGCCGTCGCCGCACTCCTGGCGGTCGGCATCCTGAGCGCCGAGGAGGCGACCTCCGTCTTCAGCAACAGCGGCCCGCTGGCCGTCGGCGCGATGTTCGTCCTCAGCACGGCGCTGGAGCGAACCGGCTGCGTCGACCTGACAGGCGGCCTGGTGAAGCGGCTCGCGGGGCGTTCCCACACCCAGGCGATCGTGGCGCTCATGCTCTGCGTCATGACCTTGTCGGCCTTCATCAACAATACCCCCGTCGTCGTCGCCCTGACGCCGGTGGCGATCATGCTGGCGCGCGAGATGGGCATCGCCCCGTCGCGCCTGCTGATGCCGCTGTCCTTCGCCAGCATCTTCGGCGGCACCACGACCCTGGTCGGCACCTCGACCAACCTCCTGGTCAGCGGTTCGGCGCAGGCGAACGGCCTGGCGCCGATCGGAATGTTCGAGATCACGGCGGCCGGCGCGATCATGGGCGGCGTGGGCATCCTCTATCTCGCCCTGGCCGGGCGCTGGCTGCTGCCGGACCGCCGCACCCTGGGCGACGTCATGGGCGATCCTTCGGGCCGCAGCTTCCTCGCCGAACTGCGCGTGCCGGAGACGTCCCCGTTCGTCGGCAAGCGCCTCGGCGAGGCCGGCCTCACCTCCGACCGCGGCAGCGAGGTGGTCGACCTGCTGCGCGGCGAGGTCTCCTATCGCTACGCCCTCGACAGCGTCGTCCTCGAGGCAGGCGACCGTCTGGTCGTCCGCTCGAACGCCGGCGACGTGATGGGGCTGCGCGAATCCGGTGCCCTGGCGCCCGACACCAAGGCGCCGGAAGCACAAACGACCGAGTCGGAATCGGTCGAGACGCGACAGACCCGGCTGATGGAGGGCATCGTCGGGCCGCGCTCGCGGCTCGCCGGATACCGTATCGGCGACCTGAACTTCCGCCGCCTGTATGGCGTCTACATCATCGCCGTCCACCGCCGCGGCGCCGACCTGCGGTCGAACTTCGATCAGGTGAGGCTGGAGTTCGGCGATACGCTGCTGCTGGAGGGGCCGGCGGAAGGCCTCCGCCGGCTGTTCGAACGCCGCGTTCTGGTCAACCTCAGCGAGCCGGCCGAGCGCCCGCTGCGGCGCTCGAAGGCGCCGATCGCCCTCGCCGCCGTCGCCGCGGTGATGACCGTGTCGGCGCTGGAGATCATGCCGATCGAGGCTGCGGCGATCGTCGCCGCCGTCGCGGTCGTCATCACCGGCTGTCTCACCGCGGACGAGGCCTACGCGTCGATCCACTGGAACATCCTGTTCCTGATCTTCGGCATGATCGCGGTCGGCCTTGCGATGGAGAAGACCGGCGCCGCCGGCATGATCGTGGCGGCGACCCTGCCCTATCTGAAACCGCTCGGCCCGCTCATCGTGCTGGCCGGGATCTACCTGATCACCTCGACCTTGACCGAGATGGTCTCCAACAACGCGACCGCCATTCTGCTGACGCCGATCTCCATCGCGGTGGCGACCGAGCTGGGCGTCGATCCGCGCCCCTTCGTGATGGCCGTCCTGTTCGCCGCCAGCGCCAGCTTCGCGACGCCGATCGGCTACCAGACGAACACATTCGTCTACAGCGCCGGCGGCTACCGCTTCTCGGACTTCCTGAAGGTCGGGCTGCCGTTGAACGTGCTGATGTGGGGCGTCGCCGTGGCGATCATTCCGTTCTTCTGGCCGTTCGAAGGCTGAGCGGCGACCCGCTCACTGGCCGTCGAGCCAGCCCCAGCGGCTGGCGACCATCAGGAAGATGCCGATGACGCCGGCGGCGCCGGCCAGCGCCGTCACGATCCGGTCCGGCAGGACGATCCAGTGCGGCTCCTCGAACCGGGTCACGCTGCCCGGGCCCTTCACGGCGGCGCGGTCCACCGACCGCTCGATCTCCCGCAGCCACCAGCGGCGGCGCACATAGCCCCAGCCGCCCCAGGCCAGCACCATCAGCATTCCGATCCAGAACCACATGATCAGGCCTTCCTCGACGTCATCGTTCGACGCGCTTCACTCCAGGCGGGCGTCATTCCACCGGCATCGGCGCGCCGCTCAGCTGCACCCACTGCCCGTCGGTCTTGCGGAAGCCCTCGCCCGCACCGCTGACGAAGCGCGTCCCGTCCCACACCCGGCTCTGCAGGTGCAGCGTATCGCCGTCGAGCGCAATCCAGTTGTAGGCGTTCGGTTCCGCGCGCAGCCGTGTGCTGGTCGCGGTCGACGCCTGGGCGACCAGGATCGAGCGCTTGATCACGGCGTGGTGCGTGACGACGTCGCCCGTATAGGCCCGGTGCAGGTGGCCGGCCAGCAGCAGGTCGACGCCGACCTGCTCGAAGGTGCGCAGCGCCCGGCGCGCACGCCGGACCAGCCCGGTTTCCGGCGCGTCCGGCGGCGGCAGGAACGGATGGTGCGTGCACACCACCTTGAACATGCTGGGCTCGTAGGGCCCCAGCAGTTCGGCCACCCGCTCGATCTGGCGCGGCGAGATGCTGCCCTCCTTCCAGCGCAGGGCGCGGGCGGTATTCACGCCCAGCACGATCATGTGCGGGTCGGCATAGACCGGCCCCAGGTCGGAGGTCACGTACCGGCTGTAGCGCTCCCACGGCCGGGTCATGCGCGAGACCGGCCGCCAGACCGGCGGCAGGTCGTGATTGCCCGGGATCACCAGGAACGGTGCCGGCAGCGAATCGAGGAACCGGCGGGCGGCCGCGAACTGGTCGTGCTTCGCCCGCTGCGTCAGGTCGCCGGAGATGACGATCAGGTTGGGCGGTGCCGCCGACAGGTCGTGCAGCAGCCCCTCGACGACGCGGGCGTCGATCCTGCCGAAATGCAGGTCGGACAGATGGGCGATGATTCTCATCGTCTGGCGAACTCGGCTGCGGCGGTGGGAATCGGCCCATCGGGCCGTCTCGCGTACGACATAAATCCTGTAGCGCGCGAGCGTGGAGTCTCTACAATAATCTGCATCGCTTGTCGGCAGCGCTCGTTGGAACAAGAGGCGCGCCGATACCTCCAGGGTGGAAACGGGAGAATATATGTCCGGGGACTTCATCCTCGAGACGCAGGGGCTGACGAAGGAGTTCCGCGGCTTCATCGCGGTGCGCGACGTCTCCCTGCAGGTCCGGCGTCACACGATACACGCGCTGATCGGCCCGAACGGGGCCGGCAAGACGACTGTCTTCAATCTTCTGACGAAGTTCCTCACGCCCAGTGCGGGACGCATCGTCTATGACGGGCACGACATCACCAGCACGCGGCCGAGCGCCATCGCGCGCAGCGGTCTCGTCCGCTCGTTCCAGATCTCGGCGGTCTTCCCCCACCTGACGGTGCGCGAGAACGTCAGGGTGGCGCTGCAGCGCAAGCTGGGGACGTCCTTCCACTTCTGGCGCTCCGAGCGGACATTGGACGGCCTGAACGGCAAGGCCGACGAGATCATCGAGGCGGTCGGCCTCACCGGCTACGGCGACATCGCCGCGGTCGAACTGCCCTACGGCCGCAAGCGCGCCCTGGAGATCGCCACCACGATTGCGCTGGAGCCGAAGATGCTGCTCCTCGACGAACCGATGGCGGGCCTCGCGCACGAGGATATCGGGCGCATCGCCGAGCTCATCAAGCGCGTCGCCCGGAACCGAACGGTATTGATGGTCGAGCACAATATGAACGTCGTCGCCGACCTCACCGACCGGATCACCGTGCTGCAGCGCGGCCAGATCCTGGCCGAGGGTCCCTACGCGGAAGTCTCGCGCGACCCGCGCGTCGTCGAAGCCTATGTCGGAACCGGCCATGCGTGACGATCCCGGCACCGAACTCCTCAAGGTCGAAGACCTGCACGCCTTCTACGGCGAATCGCACATCCTGCACGGGGTGAACTTCGAGGTCGGCCGCGGTCAGGTCGTCACGCTGCTGGGGCGCAACGGCGTCGGCAAGACGACGACGCTGCGTGCCATCATGGCCATGGTCTCGAAGCGCACCGGCTCGATTCGCTTCGAGGGCAACGAACTGATCAAGCTGCGCTCGAACGATATCGCCAGGAAGGGCGTCGCCTACTGCCCCGAGGAACGCGGCATCTTCGCCAGCCTCAACGTCGAGGAGAATCTGACGCTGCCACCGATCGTGCGCGAAGGCGGCATGTCGCTGGCGGAGATCTTCGAGCTCTTCCCGAACCTGAAGGAGCGGCTGCGCAGCCAGGGTACCAAGCTCTCCGGCGGCGAGCAGCAGATGCTGGCGATCGGCCGCATCCTGCGCACCGGCGCCACGCTGCTGCTGCTCGACGAGCCGACCGAGGGTCTGGCGCCGGTCATCGTCCAGAAGATCGGCGAGGCGATCCGCACGCTGAAGGCGCGCGGCTTCACGGTCCTGCTGGTCGAACAGAACTTCCGCTTCGCCGCGACGGTCGCCGACCGGCACTACGTCATGGAGGACGGCCGGGTCATCGACAGCTTCCGCGCCGACGAGCTCGAAGCCAACATCGAGAAACTGCACGATTACCTGGGCGTCTGACGGCGCCCGGTACAAGAGCACAAGCCGGGCCAACCGGCAGGCGACAGCACTGTAAATCAGGGGAACGGGTATGCGTACGATGGGTCTTATGACCGGCTTGGCCGCCTTCGGGCTGCTCGCCGGTACGGCGAATGCACAACTCTCGGGCGACGTGGTCCGCCTCGGCGTCCTGAACGACCAGTCCGGGCTCTACGCCGACATCGGCGGCCAGGGCTCCGTGACGGCGGCCCGCATGGCGGTCGAGGATTTCGGCGGCACCGTGCTCGGCAAGCCGATCGAGATCGTCTTCGCCGATCACCAGAACAAGCCCGACGTCGGCTCCAACATCACGCGCCAGTGGATCGACCAGGACGGCGTCGACGTCATCGTCGACGTGCCCACCTCGTCCGTGGCGCTCGCGGTCCAGGCGATCACCAAGGAGAAGGAGCGGATCTTCCTGATGTCGGGTCCGGCCTCCTCGGACCTCACCGGCAAGGCCTGCTCGCCCTTCGGCTTCCAGTGGACCTACGACACCTACGCGCTCGCCAACGGCACCGGCGGCGCCATGGTCAAGCAGGGCGGCGACACCTGGTACTTCCTGACCTCGGACTATGCCTTCGGCCACGCGCTGGAGCGTGACACCTCCGCTGCGGTCAAGGAGGCCGGCGGCAAGGTGCTCGGCGCCGTCCGGCATCCGCTGAACAATTCCGACTTCTCGTCCTTCCTGCTCCAGGCGCAGGGTTCCGGCGCCAAGGTGATCGGCCTCGCCAACGCCGGCGGCGACACGATCAACTCGATCAAGCAGGCGTCCGAGTTCGGCATCACCCAGTCGGGGCAGAGTCTAGCCGGCCTGCTGGTCTTCATCTCCGACGTGCACTCGCTCGGCCTGAAGACGTCGCAGGGCCTGGTGATCACCACGGCCTTCTACTGGGACCAGAACGACGAGACGCGCGCCTTCTCCAAGCGCTTCGCCGAGAAGATGGGCGGCCGCGTGCCGAGCATGACCCAGGCCGGCGTCTACAGCGAGATTGCGCATTACCTGAAGGCGGTGAAGGCCGCCGGCACCGACGACGCCAAGAAGGTCGCCGACCAGATGCGGTCGATGCCGATCAACGACTTCATGACCAAGGACGGCAAGATCCGCGAGGACGGCCGAATCATCCGGGACATGTATCTGGTCCAGGTGAAGAAGCCGGAGGAGTCGAAGGGCCCCTACGACTACTACAACATCCTGCGCACCATCCCGGGCGAGCAGGCCTACCGGCCGCTCGACAAGGGCGACTGCCCGCTCGTGAAGAAGTAACCGAAAGCCGGCGCAGACCGGAGCGGCAACGAAGACCTGGGAGACGTTCCATGAGGAAGGCTTCGACGGCGCTGGCGGGGGGGCTGCTCGCCGCCGCGCTGGCGGCCGGCACACTGACGGCGAGAGCACCGGCGGCGCACGCGCAGATCTCGGACGATGTGGTCCGCATCGGCGTGATGAACGACCAGTCCGGTCTCTACGCCGACATCACCGGCCAGGGCGAGGTGACGGCGGTCCGGATGGCGGCCGAGGCGATGGACGGCGCCATCGACGGCAAGAAGATCGAGGTGATCTTCGCCGACAACCAGAACAAGCCGGACATCGGGTCCAACATCGCCCGCCAGTGGTACGACCAGGAGAAGGTCGACCTCATCATCGTCGGCGGCGCGTCGTCGGTGACGCTGGCGGTACAGGCCGTCGCCCGCGAGAAGGGCCGCATCAACATCGTCTCCGCGGCCGCGGCCTCCGACCACACCAACAAGGCCTGCTCGCCGACCGCCGCGCACTGGACCTACGACACCACGGCGCTCGCCAACGGCACCGGCAAGGCGCTGGTCCAGGAAGGCGGCGACAGCTGGTTCTTCCTGACCGCAGACTACGCCTTCGGCCATGCGCTGGAGCGGGAAACCGGCGAGGCCGTGCGGGTGGGCGGCGGCAAGGTACTGGGCTCGGTCCGGCATCCGCTCAACACGTCGGACTTCTCCTCGTTCCTGCTCCAGGCGCAGGGGTCCGGCGCCAAGATCATCGGCCTCGCCAATGCCGGCGGCGACACGATCAACACCATCAAGCAGGCCTCGGAATTCGGCATCGTCCAGGCGGGTCAGCGGCTCGCCGGCCTGCTGGTCTTCATCACCGACGTCCATTCCCTCGGGCTGAAGACGGCACAGGGGCTGGTGATCACGACCGCCTTCTATTGGGATCAGAACGACGAGACGCGGGCCTGGGCCAAGGACTTCATGGAACGCATGGACGGCAAGGCCCCGACGATGGTCCAGGCTGGTTCCGGCAGCGCCGCCCTGCACTATCTCCGGGCAGTGCAGGCGACGGGCACGGACGACCCGGCGAAGGTCATGCCGCAGATGCGCGCCACGAAGATCAACGACCACATGACCAAGGACGGCTGGATCCGCGAGGACGGCCGTGTCATGCGCACGATGTACCTGGCCCAGGTGAAGAGCCCGGAGGAGTCGAAGGGCCCCTTCGACTACTACAACATCCTGCGCAGCATTCCCGCCGAAGAGGCCTTCCGGTCGCTGGCCATCACCGAATGCCCGCATCTGAAGAAATGACGGGACAGCGGCACGGAACGCCCGCCGGCATCCGGCGGGGGTCGGATACCCCTTTATTGTTCATCGGTAGAGCCTCGGCATGACTGAATTGTTTAGCTTCAACATCTCGTGGACCGCCCTCGGGGTGCAGGTCATGCTCGGACTGATCAACGGCGCCTTCTACGCCATGCTCAGCCTGGGGCTCGCGGTCATCTTCGGCCTGCTGAACGTCATCAACTTCACCCACGGTGCCCAGTACATGATGGGGGCCTTCGCGGCGTGGATGGCGCTCAACTATCTCGGCATCAACTACTGGTGGGCGCTGATACTGGCCCCGCTCGTCGTCGGCGCGTTCGGCATGCTCATCGAGCGGCTGCTGCTGCGCCGCCTCTACGAACTCGACCACCTGTACGGCCTGCTGCTCACCTTCGGCCTGGCGCTCGTCATCGAGGGCGTCTTCCGCAAGGAATACGGCGCCTCCGGCCTGCCTTACGCCATCCCGCCAGCCCTGTCCGGCGGCCAGAATCTGGGATTCATGTTCCTGCCGAACTATCGCGGCTGGGTGGTGGTGGCGTCGCTGATCGTCTGCCTCGGCACCTGGTTCGTGATCGAACGCACGCGGCTCGGCTCCTATCTGCGCGCCGCGACCGAGAATCCGGGACTCGTCCAGGCCTTCGGCATCAACGTGCCGCGCATGGTGACGCTGACCTACGGCTTCGGCGTGGCACTCGCCGCGTTCGCCGGCGTTCTCGCCGCGCCGATCTACCAGGTCAGCCCGCTGATGGGCACGAACCTGATCATCGTCGTCTTCGCCGTCGTCGTGATCGGCGGCATGGGTTCGATCATGGGGGCGATCGTCACCGGATTCGGCCTCGGCGTCGTCGAGGGACTGACCAAGGTCTTCTATCCCGAGGCCTCGAATACGGTGATCTTCGTCGTGATGGCCATCGTCCTGCTGATCCGGCCCGCCGGGCTGTTCGGCACCGCCCGCTGATCGGAGGATTGCAGTGACCATCAAACGCCTCGGCGTCGCGGCCCTTCTCGTACTCGCACTGGCCGCACCCGCCTTCATCTATCCCGTCTTCCTGATGAAGGTCCTCTGCTTCGCCCTGTTCGCGAGCGCCTTCAACCTGCTCCTCGGCTTCGTCGGGCTGCTGTCCTTCGGGCACGCGGCCTTCTTCGGCTCCGCCGCCTACATCACGGCGCACACGGTGAAGGTCTGGGGCTGGAGCCCGGAGATCGGCATCCTCGCCGGCGTGGCGGTCGCCGCGGCGCTGGGCGCGGTCGTCGGCTCGCTCGCCATCCGGCGCCAGGGCATCTACTTCGCCATGATCACCCTGGCGCTGGCGCAGATGGTCTACTTCTTCGCGCTGCAGGCGCCGTTCACCGGCGGCGAGGACGGCATCCAGGGCGTGCCGCGGCGGCCCTTCTTCGGCATCATCGACATCACCGACGACACGACCTTCTACTATGTCGTTCTGGCCATCGTGGTGGCGGGGCTGCTGCTGATCTACCGCACGGTCCATTCGCCGTTCGGCCAGATCCTGAAGGCCATCCGCGAGAACGAGCCGCGCGCCATCTCGCTCGGCTACGACGTCGACCGCTACAAGCTGCTCGCCTTCGTCATCTCGGCCGCACTGGTCGGTCTCGCCGGCGGCACCAAGACCCTCGTCTTCCAGCTCGCGTCGCTCACAGACATCCAGTGGCAGATGTCCGGCGAGGCCGTCCTGATGACGCTCATCGGCGGCGTCGGCACGATCTTCGGACCGCTGGTCGGTGCCGCGGTAGTCGTCTCGATGCAGAACTACCTCGCCCAGACCGGCGAATGGGTGCTGGTCATCCAGGGCGCCGTCTTCGTCGTGGTGGTGCTGGCCTTCCGCCGCGGCATCGTCGGGGAGATCGCCGCCTGGTCCGCCCGACGGCGGCGCGCCGCCGCGGAACCGGCCGACCCGCACGCCGCACCGACCGAGGAGACGGCCCGGGCGTAGCGCGCGCTGGCCGTCAGCGGAGATGCCGCGCCGGCAGGTCCAGCCGAAACACAGTGCCGCCCGCGCCCGTCTCGACCAGCTGGATCTCGCCGCCGTGGGCGTGCATCGCCTCGCGCGCGATGGCGAGGCCGAGACCGCTGCCTCCGGTCTTGGACGAGGCGGCGAACGGCTGGAACAGCGTCTCGCGCGCCGCCCAGGGAATGCCCGGCCCGTCGTCGGCGACGGTCAGCGACACCCACCCGATCCGCGGGACCGCAGAGACCTCGACACGTTTCGCGCCGCCGTCCAGCGCGTTGCGGCCGAGATTGAGCAGGACGCGCAGCAGCTCCTCGCGATCGCCCATCACGGTCAGCCCGGCCGGCACCGCATTGATCCAGTCGCCGCCGCTGCAGCCGGCGGTGAGCGCGGCACCCGCATCCGCCACCAGTTCCGACAGCGCGATGGGTCGGCGGCGGATCGACGGCGCACCGGTCTTCGCGAACTCGACGACACGGGCCGCGAGGGCCACCGCCCGGTCCAGCGCCGCGAACAGCGTCGGCGTCACGCGGCGCACTTCCGGGTCGCCGCTCTCGCCCAGGCGGTCGGAGAGAAGCTGCGCCGTCGCCAGGATGTTGCGCAGATCGTGGTTGATCTTCGTGACCGCCTCGCCGAGCGCCGCCAGCCGCGCGCGCTGGTGCAGGGCGGTGCGAAGCGCGTCCTGCATGGCGGCGAGTTCGGCCTCCGCGACCCCCACCTCGTCCTGCCGGCCGCTCGGCCTGATGACGCGGCTCGCATCCTCGGGCTTCTCGCGAAACTGCATCATCGCACGCGTGAGGCGCGACATCGGCCGCACCAGCAGCCAGCGGAGGCTGAAGAACACCAGGATCGCAGTGATCAGCGAGATGAACAGCGAGAGCTGAAGTATCCGCGTCGAGTAGGCGATCATCTCCCGCCGGAGCGGCGATTCGTCCATGACGACCGCGACGGAGACGCCTTCCTCGTTCGGCGAGGCGCCGACAACCTGCACCACCCGGTCGTGCGTCTGGAGCAGCGTATCGAATGCATCGTAGATGAGGGCGAACGGGCCGCTCGCCTGCAGGTCGAACGTCGCCTCCGGCTCCGGCGGCGACAGCGTGCCGAGCATACGCCTGTATGTAGACCCGACCGTCGTCTCGATGGAGAAGCTGTGCGTATAGCCGAGCAGGCGGCGCTCGAGATCGGCGCCGATGGCACCGGACGGCGCCGCGTCGAGGGTAAGGGCCGCGAGGTGCGCGTCCTGAAGACGACCCTGGAGCCACGTCAGGCGGTATCGGGCGATCGACGGTACATAGATGAGGATCTCGGCGATCATCACGAAGACCACCGTCAGAAGCAGCAGACGCGCCGAAAGGCTGGACCGAAAGCCCGGATGCTTCATACGAATGCGAGACTCGTCCCGTGCCCGCCCTGACGGCGGTTTTCCGCCAGTCTAGCCTAAACGGGCGAGCATTCGAACGAGCTTCCGCGTCCAGGGGGAAAACAACTTCGGGGTGTAGTAGGATCCGGCCACGCTCTTGCTGATCTCGGAGAGCGTGGGATAGGGCACGATGGCTGCCGCGATGCCGCCGACCTTCGCACGGCTGGCCACCGCCAGTATCCAGGGCAGCAGCAGTTCACCCGCCCCCTCGCCCACGATCGAGGCACCGAGGACGCGTCCGCGCCGATCCGTCACCACCTTGACGAGGCCCTCGCCGGCACGGGCGGCGCGGGCGCGGTCGTTCTCGCCGAATGCGAACCGGAGCACCGTCGGCGTCCGTCCCGAGGCCCGCACCGCCGCCTCCGTCTCGCCCACATGGGCGAGTTCCGGGTCGGTATAGGTCACCCAGGGGACCGCCTTCTCCTCGATCTTCGCGGGCAGGCGGAACAGCGCGTTGCGCAGCACGATCCCGGCATGGTGGGCTGCGACATGGGTGAACTGCTGCCGGCCGGTCACGTCGCCGACCGCGAAGATGCGCCGATTGCTGGTGCGCAGCCGCCGGTCCGTCTCCACGCCCCTGGCCGAGAAGCGCACCCCCGCCGCGTCCAGGCCCAGGCCATCGATCACGGGCCGGCGCCCGGCGGCGACCAGCAGGTGACTGCCGACGATCGGCTCGGCGCCGCCCTCCAGCGTCACGCGGACCGTTCCGTCCGCGGCCGAGACCGCCGAGACGGCGGCATCCTCGCGGACCGCGATGCCTTCGCCCAGCAGGCGGCGCCGGACGAACGCCACCAGTTCGGGATCGTCCTTCGGCAGGATGCTGCCG
>Ga0114916_1000510_pt1 | contig 25846 bp, 17 predicted proteins | sample MalvirAntarct_66_FD_83501 | JGI IMG/M metagenome (GOLD analysis project Ga0114916, IMG submission 83501) | Marine viral communities from the Global Malaspina Expedition - Malaspina viral metaG Antarct_66 | ecosystem: Environmental > Aquatic > Marine > Oceanic | place: West Anvers Island... | reverse complement strand
TGGCATCGGCTGTAGGTTGGGGAGCCGGAGGAATGATCAGTTATGGCATGGTAGTAGGCTATGGTTTCGCGGATAATTTTGTGAATGCCTATTATGGTCTTGGGATGCTCTTCGTAATTGGGGGACTATTCGGTTTATTGGGTGGTGGCCTTGTAGGTTTAACTCTGGATTCTACTAAGGAAAATAGAGTAAGATGGGGGGCGTTGCTATCGGAAATGACGGTTGGTGGAATTATCAGTTATTATTTTCTAATAGAGCAGATCGGCTTTAAAATGACGCCTCCGAGATCAGAGGCTTGGGCCGTGTGTTTTGGTGCCGGATTGGCCATGTTATGGTTTATGGCCAGGGAAAAAAGAAACTCGGCAATTAGGGTAGCTTTTTATGCAATGCTGGGCGGGGGTATTGGTTTTAGCTTTGGCAATTTTTTACATGTTCTTGGAAATACATGGCAAATCCCCTTTAATATGTGGAATGTTATGGAATATTGCATAGGTATTTGCGGTGGATCTGGCATGGCATATGGGGTGTTTAGTTCCAAGTGGCCGAAGGAAATCCCGAGGGCCACGAAATGGGAAAATTGGTCGGCCTTAATTATAGTGGTACTTTTTATTCCATTGATCGTTTATAGGGAGTCATTGACCTATGCCCATATTGCCAGACGATTGGAGAATTTGCCCAATATAGAATCCGTTGCCTCTACAAGTACCATAATGGTCCTTATGGTGCTGTTGGCAATGGTGATATCCATCTTTTGGAGATTTAAAAAAGAGCAATTCTCACAAAATGATGTATTGATCACATTTTTCACTATGCTTATAACTTACACGTTTGTGAGCTATGCCGTAACGGGAATTTTTGGGGGAGAAATGCACCTTAACCATCATCTTTATATCGTGAACATAATATTGATTTTTGCCTTGCTAAGATCCAATAATTTGCAGTTCAATTATACGGAAATGGATAAGGTAGACCTTAAAAATTGGTTCCTTTATTTATTGATCGTACTTGGGGTACTGGCAATTTTGGCATTGATTGCCATAAGTGTACACGGTGACATGGGAGACAGGGATAGATTTCCTATGAATTAAATTGAGGATTTATTTTAATGGAGGAAGGTGTACAAAGAAAATAGCTAAGGACTATTTGGACCGTTTTGATTATTTCTATGGGCTATGCGGTCTTAAGATATAATGTGGAGGGAACTGTTGCCTGGAAAAATTTACCAATATTTATTCTGAACAAAGGCCTGTCCTTTGCCGCAATAGTATTGCTTACTTTTAGTTTCACTATTAGGCCACTTCTCAATCTTGGAATTCGAGCTTTATATTTTGGGTATATCAGGGCTATTGCTGTCCATATTTCACGTACTCCTTAGTTTTTTTTAGTACTATCCCAAGTTTTTTGAGAGCGATAATAGCTTGTAGGTCATAGGGAATTTCAGTCTGCTCGCCGGTATGGCCAGTTTCATGATATTGGGACTGTATCACTGGTGCTTTGGAAATCGCTCTAAAAATAAAGAAATACTTATAAATGTTATTACTTCAAAGGAAATCCTCTTGGGGCTACTATTCCTGTTGGAAATACATCTTGTTTTTATGGGATATTCTACTTGGACCAGCCCTTCAAAGTGGCAGGGAGGCCTGCCTCCAAAAAGTTTAGTTTCATTTATTGTTGTGCTTTTCGGATTTGCAATTAATGGAATTGGTCGTACTTCAAGCAGAAAAAGCTAGGCATTTGCTACCGTTGGTCAGTATGATATTTGAGTATTACTATGAAATTGCAATGAGGTTACGTTTTTCTGCTGTTGGGTGTTGAATTTGAGGAAAAAAATTTAACATACTGATTATGGGTGCCTAGGCTTTTTTTACTATTTTAGATTTGTAGTATTTGTACAACTGCTGTAGTATAATTCAATGTAATTTTTATGTTATCAATAGGTAAAATCTTAAGGTTTGTACTCATTTTGTTTTAATGTGCTTAAACGTTGTACTACATTAGTATGCTCAAAAACAATTTAACCAACTAATTAAACTGTAGATGAAAAAACAAGAACACTTGGTATTTTCCTTCTTCCTGCAAAAGTGGAGGAATTTATCTTATTTGCCAAAATTTGAAATTAAGCACTTCTTAGTGCTTTTTACCCTGTTAATTGGGTTGGGTGCAGAAACTGGATGGGCCAATGCATTAAATTCTTTTGATGCCGGTTGGCAGGATCCCATTACGGTTAGGGGTAGTATTACCGACGCCCAAGGAATGCCTCTTTCAGGGGCTTCCGTACAAGAGAAAAATACCAGCAATGGTGCAGTAGCAGATTTTGATGGGAATTATGTCATTGAAGTTAGTTCCAGCGAGGCCGTATTGGTTTTTTCTTATTTAGGTATGCAGACGGTCGAAAGAACTGTTGGGCAAAATACTAGTATGGATATTGAATTGGAAGAGGATGCCAATTTCCTGGATGAGGTGGTTGTAGTAGGGTATGGTACTACGGCAAAGAAGGATGTTACCGGAGCTATTTCCTCCATAAAGGGTGACGATTTCAAGAACCTGCCCATATCTGGAATAGATAAGGCCCTACAGGGAAGAATGGCTGGAGTTCAGGTAGTGCCCAATGGAGGGGCGCCTGGCGGCTCGGTCGCCATTAGAATTCGTGGAACGGGTACGGTAAACAACTCGGAGCCTTTGTATGTAGTGGATGGTATGCCAACAGCTAATATTGATGGTGTAAATCCAAACGACATTGAGTCCATCCAAGTTTTAAAGGATGCTTCAGCTTCTGCAATTTATGGTACAAGGGCTGCCAACGGGGTAGTTATAGTAACTACCAGAAAGGGAAAATCCGGGAAGTTAAATATGAGCGTTGATGCTTACACCGGTTTCTCCAATGTAGGTAAAACTTTGGATGTTTTGGACGCACCTACCTTGGCAGAAATTAAGAGGGAACGTTATACCAATGATGGTATTCCGGTAAACCCCATTTGGCAGGACGCGCAGTATCAGACACAACTTACCAATTGGCAGGATGCCCTATTTGTAACAGGTAAGACGCAAAATGTGGATCTTAACCTTAGCGGCGGTAATGACTATTCTACTTATCTTTTTGGTTTGGGGTATTACAATGAAGAAGGGATCATAGAGAAATCTGCGGCAGACAGGGTAAGCTTAAGAATCAATTCGGACCACAAGATTAAGGAATGGTTGAAAATTGGGCAGACAATGTCTTTATCCTCAAGGACCAGTAATGGCTTTAATACTACTTCAGCCCAGACCGGATTAATATGGAGTGCCATACGTTTCCACCCTGGACTTCCTATTAAGGACAGTGATGGTAATTATAGTTCCAATCAAATTAGCAGTGAATTTGGGGACATAAACAATCCACTTTTCGAGGTAGATATTCAAGATGCTGACAGAAGGGATACTAGGCTTTTGGCAAATATAACGCCAGAAATATCCATTACACCAGATTTGAAGTTCAAGGCCAATTTTGGCGTTGATTATACCGTTATAGACCAAAGGAGTTTTAGACCACAGGTATTGAATCAAATTAGGACTACCAATGTCAACAATGCCAACCGTAGTTACGATGAACAGTTTTCGTTTTTGATGGAATACTTCCTTACTTATGACAAAATATTTGGAGACCATAGAATTGGTGTTGTAGGGGGGTATACTCAACAATCTTTTGATTATCAGGGATTTAGTGCAAGTGCAAGAAATTTGCCGGACGAGGATCCTAGCCAACGACTACTTGGTACCGGGGAATTGAATAATATGGGTGAATACAAGGCTCACGATGGATTGGAATCTATCTTCGGAAGGGTCAATTATTCCTTTATGGACAAATATCTATTGACCGCAACTGTAAGGTCGGATGAATCCTCAAAATTTGCCGAAGGAAATAGGACGGGTGTTTTCCCTGCTTTTTCCCTGGGATGGAGGGTTTCTGAGGAGTCCTTTTTTGATGTGCCCTTTATGGATAATTTAAAAGTTACCGGTGGTTGGGGAGAACTTGGAAACCAAAACATAGACAGACTACAATATTTGGCTAGAATTAGCCGGGGACAAAGATACTCTCTAGGTTTGGACGGAAGTGTTGATGTGGTCGGTGCCAACCAATCCAGTTTCGCGAATACCGATATTTCTTGGGAAACTGTGAGAATGACCAACTTTGGTATAGACATGGGTTTCTTGGAAAACAGATTAACGTCAAACTTCAATTACTTTATTAAGGATACCGACGATATGTTGCTTAGGCCACCGGTTATTGGATCCCAAGGAAGTAACCCATCACCTTACCTAAACATTGGAAAGGTAAGGAACAAAGGTTTGGAAGTGGAATTGAATTGGCAAGATACCAAAGGAGACTTTGGGTATAGTGTAGGGGCAAATGCTTCCTTTGTAAAGAATGAAGTGGTGAAATTGGTTAGTGGTACTTTTTTGGGTTCTAGTTTTTATGGAAGACCCAACCAAGAGATTAGCCGTACTTACGAAGGCAATCCTATAGGTACCTTTTACGGATGGCGCGCAGACGGTCTTTTTCAGACCCAAGCAGATATTGATGCCCATGCCGAGCAACCGGGAGCCGTACCGGGCGATGTTCGGTTTATCGACATAAACAACGATAACGTAATTGATGATAAGGACAGAGAGATAATAGGAAGTCCCCATCCAAAAATGACTTATGGTATAAATGCCAGCGCCAATTACAAAGGTTTTGATCTAACCATGTTCTTTTTAGGGGTTGCCGGAGTGGACATTTATAACGCCGACAGAATGCAGGGGTTGGACGCCAGTTACCCTTTTAACCTCTACTCGGACATTACTGGTCGTTGGACCGGACCGGGTACTAGTAATGAGATTCCAAGGGTCTCTACCCTACGAACTAATTTAAATCATAGAACATCTGATTTGTTTATTGAAAAAGGAGATTTTTTAAGGTTGAAAAATCTTACTGTTGGCTATACTATTCCGTCTGACATAACGGATAAAATTGGATTGTCACGATTAAGGTTCTATCTAACCGGACAGAATGTCTTTACCATAACTGGCTATTCAGGTTTTGACCCTGAATTGGGACTAACCGATGGTAACTTGCAGCAGAATGTAGATTTTGCCCAGTTTCCACAGGCAAGAACGTATTTGTTGGGTGCTAATATTGGTTTTTAACATATTGGTATAGATTCAATTTAATAAATAGAAAACTTAAAAATCATGATAAACATTATAAAAAACAGATACCTACTCCCCATAGCGTGCTTATCGTTTATGGTTAGTAGCTGCGATAAGAACATTCTGGACACTACGGCATACGGCGAATCTACTTCAGCCACATTTTGGCGCAATGGGGACGACGCAGTAGCGGCCGCCAATGCCATGTATACTCTTCTTAGGGAAGAGGATTCCTATGGGCACAATGAAAATGTATTCGACAATTGTGCCGATGATATTTTTAGGGCTGGAGACCACGGTTATGAAGAGGCCATGGAGAATTTTACCATGGATGCCAGTAACTATGGTGTCAGGGCCGGTTGGAAGAACAAGTACGAAATGATCAATAGGGCCAATGCGGTTCTTATTAATGTTCCTGGCATTGAGGATATGGACGAAGCTCTAAAAAACAGGGTTTTGGGAGAAGCACACTTTATTAGGGCATTTGGGTATTGGAGGTTTTCAGTAATTTATGGTGGGGTACCATTGATACTGGAGGACAATATCATTGAAAGTAATTTCAACATTCCTAAGGCTACTCTTGCAGAAGTACAGGCGCAGATCGAATCAGATCTAATTGCTGCCGTAAGTTTATTGCCTGCAACCCACACCAGTGAAAATCTAGGTAGACCCAATAAGGGATCAGCCAATGGATTATTGGCCAAGCTATATCTTTATCAGGAAGACTTTGATGGTACAATCGCTGCTGGAACAGAAGTTATAAATGGCCCTTATCCATTGGCCGATAACTTCAGGGATAATTTTACCCCAGCAACGGAGAACAATCCTGAGATGCTTTTTGCGGCACAGGGCTCTGATTGGGTAGATAATCCTCAATATTTTGTAACTCCAAGACCATGGGGTGGTTGGGATTTTCATAACCCGGTACAAAATGTAGTGGATGAATTTGAAGATGGTGATCCGCGTTTGGAATATTCTCTTTATAAACCGGGCGATATGGTGCAAAGAGGGCCGGAATTATCAGAATTTACCGCAGACCTGACCCAAACTGGATTTAGCTTGAACAAGTTCACCACCTTTAATGATGATGGAAGTTTAAGTAATCAAGCCAATGTGCCTATCCTAAGATCGGCAGACGTTTATTTATTGGTTGCGGAAGCCAAGATTAGAAAAAGCGGCCTTGGAGCAGGGGATGATGAAATTAATGCTGTTCGAGATCGGGTGGGACTGCCTTTTGTTTCCAATGCAGGAATGCCGGAATTGATCCATGAAAGGCGCGTAGAATTACTTGGTGAAAACCAACGTCATCAAGATCTTATGCGATGGGATAAGGCAGGAATTGTAGATATAGTAGAGATTTATGGGGAAGATAGAGGTCAATTTGATCCGGTAAGAGTCTTTGTTAGGCCCAAACATTACTACTTTCCAATACCTCAAAACGAAATTGATCTTAGTAATGGGGTATTAATTCAGAATCCTGGTTATTAAACACTGGAGATAATGCTTTTTGCGAGCAGATGGTTCGGGTATTTATAGATTTTATGGAATGCCCGAAATTATAAAATTGAGCTGACCTTGTACTGACAGATTTTCTTAAAGAGGTTTTACCTTTTGAAGATTATCTGTCAGTATTTTTTAATGGGGAAAGGGGTAATGAGGTGGAAATGGGAATCTAAATCTATTTTCGGATTTCTTTGTTGATTTTTGATTCTTGGATATAATTCTTAACCTTGGGTCTAATTTAAGTAAATTGTAATTTTTTACCGGTTGAAGCCTTGAGTCTCCCCATGGAAGTATCTAAGGCTATGACAATTTTTAAAATAATACTTGTAGATAATGAACAAGATCAGTATCATTTTAGGTGTGATCTTTTTATTCTTCAGCTGTGGAGAAAAGAAAGAGAAACCGGAGACCAATAATGGCGGCCAAGAAGATGTTGAAGCACTTTTTACGCTAATGAGTCCCAATGAAACCAAATTGAATTTTATAAATGTCATTAATGAAAGTCCAACGGTAAATGGAGTGCTTTATGAATATCTATATAATGGTGGTGGTGTTGCCGTAGGGGACTTTAACAATGATGAACTTCCTGATATTTACTTTATTTCCAATCTTTACTCCAACAAACTTTTTATAAATAGAGGTAATCTGTCTTTCGAGGAAACCACCTTGGTGTCGAATGTGAAGAGTGTAAACGGATTTCCGACCGGTGTTACCACAGTGGATATAAATTCAGATGGTCTATTGGATATCTATGTCTGTAAATCCGGGGATTATAAAAACTTGGATCAAAGGAGGAACGAACTTTATGTAAATAAGGGAAACAATAAGGATGGGATCCCGGTATTTGAGGAAGAAGCCTCCAAGTATAGCTTGGATCTGGCCCATTACTCTACCCAAGCTGCATTTTTTGATTATGATAAGGACGGGGATTTGGACATGTTCCTAATAAATCATGGTATTGAACCCGCAGATGTTGAGCCTAATTTAAGCACTCTGTTGAATAAAAAGTCGGACTATAGTAGTGAACGATTATTTAGGAACGACAATGGAAAGTATATAGATGTCTCCGAAGGCAGTGGTATTGTAAATAATTCAATAGGTTTTGGTTTGGGTATTGCCATAGGGGATTTAAACAATGACCAATGGCCCGATATATTGGTGGGTCACGATTATTCGGAAAAGGACCATCTTTATTTAAACCAAAAAAATGGCACTTTTAAGGAGGTTATACTTCAGGCTACCAACCACATTTCGAATTTCTCTATGGGCAACGATATTGGGGATATAAATAATGATGGTTTGCTCGATTTTATTTCGGTGGATATGGTATCCAATAATAACTACGACCTTAAGACAAGTATGAGCGGAATGAGCATAAAGAGGTTTCAGGATATCGTGGATCAGGGCCTGCATCATCAGTATATGTTCAATACTTTGCAGTTAAACAATGGGAATTTTAAGGAAAATGATATTCCTGCATTTTCTGAAATTGGCAAGTATTCCGGAATATCCAACACCAATTGGAGTTGGGCACCTCTTTTATTTGATATGGATAACGATGGTTGGCAAGATGTTTTTGTTTCCAACGGTATATTGAGGTCGTTTAGAAACAACGATTTTGTAATTTATAAACGCAAAAGAGTAGATCGGTTATATAAGGATCTGGAAATTCATAAGAATAGGGATTCCCTAATTAAGACCTATTATGACGATATTTTGGCTAGAATGCCCGAAAAGAAGGAAGTAAACCTGCTATATCTCAACAATAAGGATTTTACATTTTCCCTAATGAATGAAGCTTGGCAATTAAATACTCCCAGCTGCACCAATGGTGCTGTTTATGCGGATCTGGATAACGATGGTGATATGGATATCATAGGAAATAATATTAATGATCCTGCCTTTGTTTATAGGAATAATGCCCGGGAGTTGGCATCCAAAAACAATTATCTAAAGATAAAATTAAAAGGACCAGAACGCAATACCCAAGGAATTGGTGCCAGGATAACCGTTGAAACCAACGAAGAAAGGCAGACCAAAGAACAGTATTTGTCAAGGGGATTTCAATCCTCGGTTAGCGAAATTTTACATTTTGGAGTGGGGTCATCGGAAAAAATAAAAAGTTTGAAAATTCTGTGGCCCGATGGTAAAATCCAGTCGATTAGTGGGGTAAGTGCCAATCAGCAGTTGAATTTGAATTATGCGGACGCTTCTATTCCCACCAGTCGGATAAATGAAATTTCCAATCCTATTTTTAATGATGTAACCAATATTGTAAAGGCCAATTACAAGCATGTGGAGAATAAATTTGACGATTTTGAGAGGGAAAGTTTATTGCCACATAAATTTTCAGAAAACGGACCATCTTTGGCTGTTGGGGATGTTAATAATGATGACCTGGACGATTTTTATGTAGGGGGGGCAAAGGGTAAAATGGGAGAATTGTTTCTTCAACAACAGAACGGAAGCTTTATATCGGTGCAACAGGCCCTTTGGGCAAAAGATAAAAATCATGAGGATATTTCATCGGTGTTCTTCGATGCCGATGGGGATGGGGATCTTGACTTATATGTAGTATCGGGAGGTAATGAAGAAATGGAACAAGATGAATATTATCGCGATCGACTATACGAAAATTTAGGTAATGGCCAGTTTGCTAAAAAAGAGAATGCATTGCCCAATGATCTTATCAGTGGTTCCTGTGTTAAAACCGGGGATTTTGACAATGACGGGGATATTGATCTCTTTATTGGCGGTAAATTGATTCCGGGCAAATACCCTCTCCCAGCCAGTAGTTATCTCTTGAGAAATGAGAGCAGTGAAGGAAATTTGAAGTTTGTCAACGTAACTGAGGAACTAGCTCCTTTTATGAATCAATTGGGGATGGTTTCTGATGCGGAATGGCTAGATCTGGACAATGATAAGAATCTAGACCTAATAATTGTGGGGGAGTGGACGCCCATAAAGGTCATTAAAAATACTGGAAGCAATTTTGTGGATGTTACCGATCAGTCTGGATTGGAAAATAATACTGGCTGGTGGTTTAGTGTCGCTTCGGCCGACTTTGATAAAGATGGTGATAGGGATTTTATTGTTGGAAATTTAGGGCTAAACTATAAATATAAGGCTTCTCCAGAAGCACCTTTTGAAGTTTATGCCAGTGATTTTGATAAAAATGGTAGTTTGGATATAGTACTTAGTTATCAAGAAAAGGGCGTTGTCTATCCGTTGAGGGGAAGGGAATGTACCTCTAATCAAATGCCTTTTATAAAAGAAAAATTTCCGAGTTATCATGATTTTGGAATGGCAGATCTATCTACCGTATATGGGGCGGAAGAATTAAGAAAAGCTACGCATTATAAAGCCACGACGTTTGAGACGACCTATGTTGAGAATTTGGGGAATTTCCAGTTCAAAACGCATCATCTGAAAGGATTGTCACAGTTTTCCTCTGTAAATAATATTTTGATCGAGGACTTTGATAAGGATGGTAATTTGGATGCCCTGTTATCTGGTAATTTGTATCAATCCGAAGTGGAAACTCCAAGGAACGATGCCGGTTACGGAGTTTTTCTTAAAGGCAACGGGCAGGGACAGTTTTCAACACTTTATCCAAATGAAAGCGGTTTGTTGGTAAGGGGGGATGTGAAAAATGCCGGAATAATATATTCCAATAGTGGAATTGGCAAGCGTGTTGTTTTTGCAAAAAATGGAGATGAATTACAATTCCTCAGGTATTAGAGTGGCCGAAAGAAGAAGAACTGAATTTTTTTCAATATGGTATATTTAGGAAAAAGAGCCTTGGGACTTAGGTGGTGTGCTGGTTCAAGGGAAATTGCACTTACACTTAATGTCAAGAATTGATTGATGGGGCCAACCTTGGCGTGTAACGGTTATCACCTAAAAGTCTTTCTATAATCCGAGGGAGTTTTGCCCATAATATGCTTGAAGTAGTGGTTGAAATTGGCCAGATTGTTGTACCCACTTTCAAAACAGATCTGTGTTATCTGCTTATCGGTTTCCGCCAGCAATTTGGCAGCTATACCAACCCTAACACTTTTTACATATTCCATAAAGGTAAGATCTGTCTTCTTTTTGAAATACCTACAAAAGGAACTGGGTGCCATATTCAATACAGCAGCGGCTTCTTCCAATTTAACGCCTTCCTGTATGTTCTGAAAAACATATTCGTAGACCTTGTTTATTTTGTCCAGATTCTTGGAAAAAACTGCCGAACTATTATTGGGATTGGATAGGTTTTCACGATCATCTACCTGTAACAGAAAGTTGAATATTTTAAGCATTTCAATATAATACTCCAGGCCCTCCAACTGCGTCATCCGTTCCAAACTTTGCCTAATGTGGCTATCATTGTCCAGTTTAAAACGGAGCCCAGTGCTCGACTGCTTTAAAAGTTCTACCACCTGTTCCAGTTCTGGCATCCTAAAAAAGTCGGAGTTGATAATATCTTCCGAAAAGTGGGTAACAATGCAAAAAGGGTCATTTCCCTTTTCAAAATCCAAGGCTTCCCAACAGTGGGGCAAATTAGGCCCAAGAAGAACCAGATCGCCCTTTTCAAATCCGGAGATATTGTCGCCGACAATTCTTCTGCCCGATCCCGAAGTAATAAAGTTCAATTCGAAATTTCTGTGGGAATGTATTCTGGCATTAGATGCCAAGGGTAATTTTCTTGATATAAATGAATGTTTGTTGGGTACAAATATTTTTTCAAAAATAAATTCCATGGCTTGGTATATTGACAATATTGGACTAATATAATTAAATTATTCAGAATTAAGGTTAAAATTTAATGCAATTAAAACAATATTGTAGTGGCAAGGGTTTTTTAATTGAGTTTATTTTGTTAGAGCAGCAAATCAAGTTTTATATAATTAATTACCAGTAGGTCCGATTATCGGATTTACAGATTTGTTGATCAAATATAAATTCATAAACAACCTAAAAGACCAACCATTATGAAACTAATTATTACAACTGTTTGTCCATCGGTAGGTATTGCCATTATTTAATCTAATCCTTTAAATATACAATCATGAAATTGGCTATAAAAGGAATAATACCTCCTATGGTTACCCCTCTACTCGAGAATAAGGAGTTAGACCTTGTGGGGCTAAAAAATCTATTGGAGCATTTAATAAATGGTGGTGTCCACGGTATTTTTATTTTGGGCACTACAGGGGAAGGCCCTAGTCTTAGTTATGCCGTCAGGAAACAGCTCATATCCGAAACCTGTAGAATCGTTAATAAAAAAGTTCCGGTTTTGGTCGGTATTACCGATACCTCTTTTGATGGGACACTGGAAATAGCAAACCATGCCAAAAAAGTTGGCGCTGACGCTTTAGTAGTGGCACCTCCTTATTATTTCCCAATTGCCCAAGAAGAAATGGGGGATTATCTGGAAAGTTTAGTGCCAATGCTTCCCTTACCATTTATGCTGTATAATATGCCTAGCTGTACAAAACTTCATTTATCCATAGAAGTAGTTAGGAGGGCCAAGGAATTGGGGGCTATCGGCATTAAGGATAGTTCGGGAGATCTTTCATATCTGTATATGCTGATAGAAGAATTTAAGAGCGATCCTGCTTTTTCCATAATTGCAGGGACCGAGCTGTTTTTGCCAGAAACCATAATGTACGGCGGTCACGGTTCCGTTGCCGGGGGAGCAAATTTTTTCCCAAGACTATTCGTAGATTTGTACGAGGCGGCAATGGCTCAAAATTTGGAGAAAGTAAAATTATTGAGGGATAAGGTGATTAAGGTTCACCAGACAATTTATGAGGTAGGGGAGTATCCTTCAAGGCATATAAAGGGCACCAAAGCGGCTTTGATGGCTATGGGTATTTGTCAAGATCATAATGTGGAACCCTTGGACCGATTTACGGAGGAACAACGAAATAGGATTAAAAAGTATATAGCCCAATTCAATTATAGGAATGAGTATAAAACAATACATTAAAAAGTCCACTACGGAATTCTTATTGTGCCTCTTGGGTTAAATGTTTTATTTCTTTCGTATTAAAGAGGTTTTTTTGGAAGTCCTACAGTAATGGATAATATTAAAATGTTGAAAAAGTCTTTTGTTGCAATTCCGATTTTGGTTATCGCTAGTCTAGCACTTTTTTTTCATTTGGATATACATATTATTGATGCCCTGAGCCTTAAAACCGTTCCCGAATACGATATACATATCCCAATATTGAGAATTATTTTTGAACCAATATTGGGATTGTTACTATATTTAAACCGGGCTATTTATCCCTTACAAGAATTACCGATTACCTTATTATGGATATTGGTTTTTTATATAAGTCTAGGTCTATTCAAGATTTTTAAGATTGCTGCAGTTCCTTACAGAAGACAAACCACATTGCGATTTTTTGGAAATATACCATTGTTGATCGGTATTTGTTTTTCGGTTTTTATTGTTATTCTTTTCGTTCGCTTGCCCAATAATACCATTGTAAACAATACTTCCAATGAAATACTGGTAACTAGCCACGCCCATACCGAGTATAGTCATGATGGGTTGATATCCCAGGAAAAAATGTGGGCATGGCATAAAAGAAATGGGTTCGATGCCCTTTTTATTACAGATCATGCCAATCACAAAAAAACATTGGACTTCTCCATCCAACAAAGAAATAACCAATTTCCTATAGACCCTTTAATCATGGTAGGTCAAGAACATTCGGGTTCCAATCATATGAGTTTATTGGGATTGAATGGAAAATTTGAAACCAAGGACAAACCGGATTCCCTTATAGTAAATTTGGTACATAAGCACGGAGGGGCGGTTATAGTCAATCACTGGTTTGATGGGAAAGGAAAGGATAAGGAGTTTTATAAGGACCTGGGTGTGGATGGTTTTGAAATTGAAAATGTAGGCAAGGAACTATATTATGACCGAACCCTATTTAAGGATCTTAAAAAGTTCTGTGAAGATAACAAGCTTCTCATGCTCGGCGGACTTGATTTTCATGGTTACGGTAGGGCCTGCGGCATATGGAATGCTTTCCAAATTCCGAATTGGCATCAAATGGATCCTGATAAAAAGGAGAATTCCATTTTGGAAATAATAAGGAATAGGGATCAAAGTAAGGTTAAGGTACTTATGTACCAGGACCGGCCTTTTTATAGTGGAAAAAATTTATTGTTCCAGCCCTTTATTACAGTGGTAAATTATTTTAGGACACTAAATTTTTGGCAAGTTATATCTTGGGCTTTATGGTTGATTTTATTTCAATTGCTTTGGAATTACAGAAGGGAGCATTTTATCCCGATGCATAAAAGAATGGCTTTGGTGGGAATGCTAAGTTCCCTGTTTTTAATTGTTTTGGGTCTGTATTATATGGTTCGGGCCAATGCAGTAAAAGGTTATAGTAAAGTGTTTGCCGAATACAGTTCCTTGCTGCTTATCATTGGGTCTATTTTTATGGTCTATTCGCTTGGGACCATATATTTTAGATTCTTTAAGAAAATGAAGAAAATAAATTGAATAAAAAGGCTATAAAGATTGGTATTTGGGTTTTGGCGACTTTGGGTGTCGTCTCCTATTTTTATTGGATTTTCCCTGTATGGGGCATGCCGTTCAATAGTCAGCGGCATGGAAATCCGCCTTTAACGCCTCCCTGGGCATTGGAATGTTGGCTTTGGGAAGATGATGTCAATACTTCGGACTATGTGGACGAATTGTTGACAGGGTATAAGGAAAATGATATTCCGGTTAGAACCATTATTTTGGATAGTCCCTGGTCTTTGCGCTATAATGATTTTGAAATTGATACTAGTCTTTATAAAAAGCCGGACCAATGGTTTAAAAAGCTTCAGGACAATGACTACCGGGTAGTACTTTGGATGACTTCCATGGTGAATAGTTATAGTAAGGATGCCAACATTAAGGATTCCAAGGATTGGTATCAAAGGGCAATGGATAACGGTTTTTTAGTTAAATCCCGTAACCCCAATAAATGGTGGAAAGGGGAGGGAGGTTTTATAGATTATACCAGTGATAATGCCATGAATTGGTGGCGTGGGCTGCAACAAAATGTTTTTGATCTTGGAATTGATGGATGGAAGCTGGATGGCACAGCAACCCTTTTTTGGAACCAACTTGGGCCAATACCAATATTTTATAAGCGGACATCCAAGGGAATTATGACCACTAGAACTTATATGGACCATTATTACAGGGACGAATACGCGCATGGCCTTACCCAAAATCCGGAGTTTGTTACCATTTCCCGATCCATAGACCGTGGCTTTCATCCCGAAGGTTTTTCGCCCATTGATGCTTCCCCGGTAAATTGGGTAGGCGATCAGGAACACAAATGGGTAACCGATGAAATGATATTGCAAGAAGGAGATGAAAAAGTGGATATTGCCCTGAAAGGAATCCAAGGCTTTGAATCGGCCATAGAGAGTGTACTGAAAAGCGCTGACCTGGGTTATAATATTGTAGGGTCTGATGTGGCCGGATTTTCGGGGAAAACGATTCCTCCAAGACTTTATATTCGCTGGACTCAATTCTCTACTTTTTGCGGTCTGTTCATGAATGGTGGCCATGGGGAAAGGCGACTCTGGAAAAGAACAGAGGAGGAGTTGGAGGTAATACGAAAGTTTTCCTGGTTGCACACAGAATTGGTGCCCTATATGTACCATTATGTGGTAACGGCGCATAAAGGGGGAAGAAGGTTGCAGGCACCCCTAAAAAAAGGGAAATATCACTATATGTTCGGGGATGACTTTTTGGTGGCGCCCATTTATATGGATTCCAAAAAGAGGACAATTACCCTGCCCAAGGGTAAATGGAGATACTTTTTTGACGATAATGAACCCATTGATGGCGAGGTGGATATTGAGCGGGAATTTCCCATGGACGAATTTCCAGTGTATATAAAGGAAGGGGCCATTGTTCCTATGGATATTAAGCGATCCTATACCGGATTGGGAAATGGGGATTCAGAGGGCTTTACTACCATCTTGGTGTATCCCCAAAGTGAAAATAGTTTTGATTATTTTCATACGGACACCGAAGGGAAAACCACAATTTCTTACGAAGAAAAAGCCGGTACCCTGAAACTTTCCCTGGAAGGAACAAAATTCCCACATATTTTACGGATACATTCCAATAGCAAGCCGCAATCGGTCACTCTGGACGGCAAGCAACTGGAAAAGGAGGTGTTTTGGAATTACGACCACCAAGACCATAAAATCTTGATCAAGAATGGCAGTGGGTATGGGAAAGGGGCATATAAAATAAAATTTTGATTCTCCCCTTCATATATCCTATTCCTGAGTACAGCTTATCGGTGTAGGTTTTTGGATCTGAGATAGCTCAAAAGCTCTTCGGGTAGATCGGTTTGAATTACGTTCACGTACTTTCGGGACAAGAGGGCATCAAAACCTGAATTTTTAGCTTCGGTTTCCATGCTATCATACTTGCCCAAAGCATTGATCCATACCCTGTATCCGGATTTTATAAGTCGGCGCATAGTTCCATCTCTGTAATAGCTCTCATCAATATGAATAATGGAAATATCCTCCAATTTCCTTATCGCCCTAATATCCTTTCTGGAATAAGCCCTTGGCATTATTTTAATTTCCCTGTTCAATTTTTGGTACTGGGAGGTTTCGGGAAAATCATAGAGGAAAAACAATATCTGTTTTTCCATACCGTATTTTTCTATCATATCGAAAGTTTGCCTTACGGCTGCCTCTCCCTCCAGCTTAAAATCCACATCCAATAGCATCTTGCCCTTGGTTAATTGTAGTACCTCTTCAAAGGTTGGTATCTGCTCATCGGTAATAGCATCTCCGAACTTAAGTTTAAACTCCTTTAGTTCGGCAAGGGTAAAATCATCCACTTTTCCTGTACCATTGGTCGTTCTATCAATTGTTTTGTCGTGCATAATTACCAGTTCACCGTCCTTACTTTTTCTAATATCAATTTCCACAATATCTACCCCTATACGAATGCTTTCGCTTATGGCAGCTAAAGAATTTTCAGGATAGTTGGGATTGGTCGCTCTGTGGGCTGCAACGAGGATCTGTTCCGGATGGTTGTGGTAATCGTTAAGAATGCTGTCCAGTTTGGTTTCTTGCGCAAGTGAGCTTAGGCTTAAGAAAAGAAGAAGGGTAAAAATGAATTTGTTCCAAATGGGGTAAAGACTGCTGTTCATTATTAATTATGGGTTAGGGTTTATATAGTAATTCCCGCAATTATTATGGTGCAATATAAAAAGACTTTTTGTTTACACGTTTAAGCTTAGGTTAATATCTTATTGCGGTCATTTATTTGTTGAGCTAATCCCTTGTGGCCAGCACATTCCATGGTCTCCATAATATTGATGCCTTTTGGCTACTTAAGAAAAAATGGGATTTAAGGACTTTGTTTAGCCAATCGTTAATTGGTGATGGAGCGCGAATTAGCAGATCCTACCCCGATAATGCTGTCGTAGATATCGCCAAAATTCCTGTAATAGACCAGGATAAGATAGTTGTTCTCCGTAAAATGAAAATTTCCCGAAATGGTGTTCATGTCAATATCACCTTCCTTGTTTTTCATTACATATTTGTAGTTGTAAAATCCTTGTTTCATTTTTATGACCGCCTCCATATTGCCTGTATTTTCATTATAGGTCATTTTGTTTTCCTCATCAAGGGCGTAATTATTGTATTTTCCAAATACATATACATCGTTCAGGCCTATTTTTTCTGTATAGGGCAGTGTAAAATGTATATAACTGTATTCGGCCTCCCTGGAACTGTCGTCGCCCTGCAGGGTTCTGACTACAAAATCGCCATTAACATCGGGATAGTAGGTATAGGGACGGTCGTACCTATAATAATCCATAAACAAATAATGGTTGTAAAGGTCTGTAAGTTCTATCCTGGAAATAGAAGAACTAGGGGCCCTAAGGTCTTTGGTGTCAAAATTAAAATATTCATTTCCGCCAAAAAAACTGGTTTCCTTATCATATTTGTATACCAGTTCAGTTCCCAATATAAATTGTGGGCTTATGTTGTTAATAGTAGTAGGCCAAAGGTGGTTTTGTATTATCGCAACTTTTACTTCCTTATTGGGGTTTACCAATTTTACCTGATTGGCGTTAATGGTAAACTGTACCACTTGTTTTTCATTTAAATAGTTGAAATCCCTAGAACGTTTTACTACGCCGCCCACTGTGACCCTGTCTTCGTATACTATAAATCTTCTGGAAAATTGAAGCTCATTATAGCTGTTGTAAATTTCCAATACGTAATTACCGCTAACCTTTAATCGGGTATTGTCATTGGGTATCGTAAGTTTGTAGTTGGAATAGGATTGCAGTGTAGAGTAGCTGTTTTCGTAATCTACTATCCGCTCGTTGTCCATTCCGTTTAAGTATTGGGATTTTAAAAGGGAAGATGGGGTCCAGTCGTAATCGCAATGTACTATCTTGTAATAATAGTCTTGTTCATTGGCCAAAAGGTCATCAAATTCCAAATAAATAGGGTTGCCCAAGCTCACGACCGGAAACTGGTCATCGGTGTCACCTTTAAAGACAATAGTTTTGATATTTGTTGGAGGGTTAATTTCCATTTGCACCTGGGCAAAAGCAAAATGGCAGGAAATGAACAGTATAAGCGCAATAAAATTCAATCTCATCTGGTGATATTTTCACGTAAAGGTAAGCAAAAAGCAAGCCTAAATGGATTAGCGTGGTTTAATCTCTAAATTTATAAGTAATAATTATGAAAACTTTTTATTAAGTATTAAATTTGCTCGAAATTTTGATAACCTAAGGTCTACTAAATATGTCTAAAGACATCCGAATTAAAAAAGGCTTGAACATTAATCTTATTGGTGATGCGGAAAAGACTACTTCCAAAGCTGTTTTAAGTAATGTTTATGCGATTAATCTTCAGGATTTTCACGGAATTACACCTAAATTATTAGTTAAGCAGGGCGCTGAAGTAAAGGCGGGAGAGCCACTTTTTTACAATAAAAATGTGGAAGACATGCTTTTTGTTTCCCCGGTTAGCGGAGAATTGATCGAGGTAGTGAGAGGAGCAAGAAGAAAAATTTTAACCTTGAAAATATTGGCAGACAAAAGCCAAGAATTTGTGTCGCATGCACCTTTATCCCCTAAAAGCGCAAAAGCTGAAGAGATTAAAGCGCTGCTTCTAAAATCTGGGTGTTGGCCTTTCATTAAGCAAAGACCTTATGATATTATTGCGAACCCAAGTGTAACCCCAAAGTCCATATTCATCTCTGCTTATGTTACCAGTCCTATGGCGGCCGATTTGGATTATGCTTTAAAGGGAAAGGAAAATGAAATTCAGGCAGCAATTACTGTTCTGGGGAAATTAACTCCTGGAAAGGTACATGTTTCTGTAGGTAAAGGCGGGCAGTCTATTTTTTCCAAGATGGAAGGTGCGGAAATACATAATGTTTCCGGTCCCCACCCAGCTGGTTTGGTTGGTACCCAAATCAATAAGATAGATCCGATCAATAAAGGCGAAGTAGTTTGGACAATAGCTCCACAGGACCTTGTTATTATAGGGGAGCTTTTGCTAACGGGAAGGTTTAATCCTGAAAGGGTTGTGGCCCTGGTAGGGTCCAGCGTTAAGTCGCCAAAATATTACACTACTAAAATAGGTTCTGAAATAGCTACCTTTCTATATGCCAGTGGTGTGAATACAGAAAATTTTAGGGTGATAAATGGGGATGTACTCACCGGGTCCAAAACAAAACCTGACGGATATTTAGGGTATTATAACAATACCGTAAGTGTTATTCCCGAAGGTGATGATTATGAATTTTTTGGATGGAACAAGCCAGTTTTCAATAAAATATCTTCCACTAGGGCCTTGACCTTCTCATGGTTGCAGCCCAATAAGAAATACGATTTGGACACCAATACCAATGGTGAACACAGGGCATTTGTGGTTACGGGATTGTATGAGGAAGTTTTTCCAATGGACATCTATCCTTTACAACTTCTAAAAGCATGTATGGTAAAGGACTTGGATGAAATGGAGCAGTTGGGCCTTTATGAAGTTGCTCCCGAAGATTTTTCACTTACAGAATTTATTTGCATCTCTAAACAACCCCATCAACAGATTATTAGGGAAGGGTTGGATTTATTATACAAAGAAATAGGATAAAAGATGAGCTTAAAAAGTAATTTACATAATCTAAAGGAGAAGTACAAGGGTAAGAAAATGGCCCCTGCATTCAATGCAATCCATACCTTTTTGTATGCTCCAAACGAAACTACACATTCTGGTTCCCATGTGCGTGCAGTGGATGATTTAAAACGTACGATGAACACGGTAATCATGGCTTTGGTGCCCGTGCTTATCTTTGGGATTTTCAATGCTGGTTATCAGCACTATGCTGCTGTTGATGCTGCCAATGGTGTAATTAGGCAAGCTTCTCTTTTTGGAAACTTCCTGACTTGGGAGAATTTCATTATGGGAGCATGGACCGTGCTACCTTTGGTAATTGTTTCCTATGCAGTTGGACTTGCGGTTGAATTCTTGTTTGCAGTAATCAAGGGACATGAGGTTGAGGAAGGATATTTGGTGACGGGTATGCTGGTTCCATTGATAGTCCCTATTGATACTCCATTGTGGATGTTGGCCGTGGCCGTTGTCTTTGGAGTGGTTATTGGCAAGGAAGTTTTTGGAGGTACCGGAATGAATATTTTGAATCCTGCACTTACCATTAGGGCATTTTTATTCTTTGCCTATCCTACCTGGATGAGTGGGGATAAGGTTTGGGTACACCAAGCGGTTGACTTGGCCGGTGGTCCGGACGCTATCTCTGGAGAAACCATTTTGGGTTATTTGGCCCAAAATAAGGGGGCGGAAATGACTTATTCTGTTTCTGATATGTTTTTTGGCTTTATTCCTGGATCCGTTGGAGAAACTTCTACAATATTAATATTGCTGGGCGGACTTTTCTTGATCTATAGTAAGATTGCTAGTTGGAGGATCATGGTGAGCGCCGTAATAGGGGCCTTGGTCATGGGAGTTATCTTTAATGGGGTAGTTGGTGCCGGCTGGATAACTGAAACCAGTAAATTCTATGGGTTAATGAGTTTTGACTTTTGGCAACATTTGATCGTAGGTGGTTTGGCCTTTGGTATTGTGTACATGGCAACAGATCCTGTTACCGGTGCACAGACTAACAAGGGTAAATGGTTTTATGGATTCTTTATAGGATTTATTTCGGTATTGATCAGGGTGTTCAATCCTGCTTATCCAGAAGGCGTGTTTTTGGCTATTTTGTTGATGAACGTTTTTGCTCCAACTATTGATCATTATGTGATTAGGGGTAATGTAAATAGAAGAATGAAGCGTGCTAAAAACGCTACTATTTTGCCTAGGGATGGAGAAGGAAAAGCACAGGAATTAAAAGCAGAAACAGTATAATCATGGCAGTTAATACAGATAAAAATAGTTACACCGTTATTTTCGCCGCCGTTATGGTGGTCATTGTAGGGTCTCTTTTGGCATTTTTTGCCTCCTCCTTAAGTGAAAAGATTAAGGAGAACGAAAGACTGGAAAAACAACAGAATATTCTTTATGCCATGGGCGTAAACGAAAATGAAGACGAAGGAAGTGTCAATTTTGTTTCTACGGATCGGGTTGCAGGGGAATTTCAAAAATATATTACGGAGCAACTGGTAATTGAAGGAGATCAGATTACAAAAGACGACAACGCTTACCTTATCGATCTAAAAAAACAGGAAACTGTGGCCAAAGCAGGTAAAACTAGAAAGTTGCCTCTTTTTATCGGTGAAAAGGATGGGTCTAAATATTATATCATTCCTATGAGGGGCAAAGGTCTTTGGGATGCTATTTGGGGCTTCGTAGCCTTGGATAATAATTTGGTGGTACAAGGTGTGTATTTTGATCATAAAGGAGAAACCCCTGGTTTGGGAGCCAATATAAAGCAACGTTACTTCATGGACGATTTTATTGGAGAATCCATTTTAGATGGTACGGAATATGCCGGTATCGCAGTGGCCAAGGGAAATAACGACCCTACGAACGAAATCAAGGATGATAATGAAGTTGATGCATTGGCAGGAGCAACCATTACTGGTAACGGCCTGTCCGCAATGATCAAAGAAAGCGTAAATCTATATAAGTCCTACTTGGAATCAATAAGAGCTAAAAATTAAACTATGGCACTACTTTCAAAAAAAGATACGAGTCTAATATTAGACCCCTTAGCGGATAATAACCCGATTACTATTCAGGTTTTGGGTATTTGTTCGGCATTGGCAATTACAGCAGAGCTAAAGGCATCCATTGTAATGGCCCTATCGGTTGTGTTTGTATTGGGTATAGGAAATGTTGTTATTTCCTTAATGCGAAACATTATCCCTTCCAAAATTAGAATTATTGTACAATTGGTAGTTGTGGCCGCCTTGGTGATCATGGTAGATCAGGTGTTAAAAGCCTTTGCCTATGAACTGAGCAAAACGCTTTCTGTTTTCGTGGGTCTTATCATAACCAACTGTATCATTATGGGACGTTTTGAGGCCTTTGCCTTGGCCAACGGACCTTGGAGGTCCTTCTTGGACGGTATTGGTAATGCAGCCGGTTACGGGCTTATACTTGTTATAATAGGGTTCTTTAGGGAACTTTTGGGTTCTGGTACCTTACTTGGTTTTAAGGTGTTGGGAGATCCCATAGAAAAAACAGGTTTATATGCAACGGGTTATGAGAACAACGGATTTATGTTGTTGTCCCCAATGGCCTTGATCGTTGTTGGTCTCATTATCTGGGTACAACGTTCACGCAACAAAGCTTTAATAGAGGAAAACTAGTAGTCATCATAAGAATAGAATGTTATGTTAGAACATGTAGAATTATTTTTTAAATCCATATTTATAGATAATATGGTATTTGCCACGTTCTTAGGAATGTGTTCTTACCTTGCCGTTTCTAAAAAAGTGACTACTGCAGTTGGTCTTGGAGCAGCTGTGATCTTTGTATTGGCGGTAACTGTTCCCCTAAACTGGTTGTTGGATCAGTATCTTCTAAGGGATGGGGCTTTAGCTTGGTTAGGACCTGAGTACGCCGATTATAACCTTAGCTTTTTATCTTTTATCCTCTTTATAGCTACCATAGCAACTATGGTGCAATTGGTAGAGATTGTTGTTGAAAAATTTTCCCCCGCACTTTATAATTCATTGGGAATATTTTTACCACTAATTGCGGTTAACTGTGCTATATTGGGAGGTTCCTTATTTATGCAGTCTAGGGATATCCAAACTCTTGGGTTGGCCTTTAATTATGGACTTAGTTCCGGTATAGGTTGGTTCTTGGCTATTTTGGCCATTGCTGCCATACGTGAGAAAATTAGATACTCCAATGTTCCTCCACCACTTAGAGGTCTTGGGATAACCTTTATAATCACTGGACTTATGGCTATAGGTTTTATGAGTTTTGGCGGTATGTTGACCGGTGGTGATGAAGCTCCAAAAGAAGTAGAGCAGAATACTGCCCAAAAAGTAGAGGAGGATAAAATAATTAAGGAGACCAAAGAAAATACGGTTTCTTATAACAACGCTATAATAAACGAGTAAAAATGATCTTAGCTACAAGTACAATTGGAACAATACTGATAACGGTAGTTGCTTTTTTAATACTACTGTTATTGTTGGTGGCACTATTACTGTTTACCAAGGAAAAATTATCCCCATCAGGGCCGGTAACCATAACTATCAATGGTGAAAAGAAAATTGAAGTAGGTTCAGGAGGGTCTTTATTGTCTACCTTGGGAAACCAGAAAATATTTCTTCCTTCTGCCTGTGGAGGTGGGGGAACCTGTATTCAGTGTGAATGCCATGTGCTGTCTGGTGGAGGGGAAGCCCTACCAACGGAAACACCACATTTTTCCAAAAAGGAATTGAACCATGGTGCTCGTTTGGCCTGTCAGGTAAAGGTGAAGCAGGATATGGAAATTACCATTCCTGAGGAAGTGTTCGGAATTAAGAAATGGCAGGGAACTGTTGTACGTAATTACAACGTGGCTTCATTTATTAAGGAATTCGTAGTTGAAATTCCCGAAGATATGGGTTATAAGGCCGGTGGGTATATTCAGATCGAGATTCCTCCATGTGAGGTGAAGTTCTCTGAAATGGATATCACTGCACATCCTGAAGAGCACGAAACCCCTGATAAGTTTCAGGCAGAATGGGATAAGTTCAACCTATGGCCGTTGGTTATGAAGAACCCTGAGACTGTGGAAAGAGCTTATTCTATGGCTTCTTATCCTGCAGAAGGAAGGGAAATTATGTTGAACGTTCGTATAGCCACTCCACCCTGGGATAGGGCCAAAAATGGTTGGATGGATGTTAATCCTGGAATTGCATCTTCCTATATTTTCAATTTGAAAAAAGGAGATCCTGTTACCATTTCTGGACCTTACGGTGAGTTCTTTATCAACGAATCGGATTCTGAAATGTTGTATGTAGGTGGTGGTGCCGGAATGGCTCCAATGCGTTCACATTTATATCACTTGTTCAACACTTTAAAGACGAACAGAAAAGTTACCTATTGGTATGGAGGTAGGTCTAAACGTGAATTATTTTATTTGGATCATTTTTACAGACTTGAAAAGGAATTTCCAAACTTTAAATTCTATTTGGCACTATCCGAGCCTTTACCAGAGGATAACTGGAAAGTGAAGGAGAATATAGACGCACCAGGTGACGGTTTCGTAGGATTTATACACAACTGTGTAATTGAAAACTATTTGAACCATCACGAATCACCGGAAGATATAGAACTATATTTCTGTGGACCACCATTAATGAACAAGGCGGTTCAAAAAATGGGAGAGGATTTCGGTATCCCTGATGAGCATATTAGATTTGACGATTTTGGAGGTTAACTTATAGACTTCAAAATTTTCAAGACCTTGATGGTCTAATTATAGACCTGTCAGGTTTTCAAAACCTGACAGGTCTTTTTTTATGTGAACATTGTTATGAGAATGCCAAGATTTTTCTTCGGCTTAGGAATAAAAGTATAGATGATGAGTACGCCCTTAACAGAACAGGAATTGCACAATTTGGCCATGAATATTGTTGGGAAACAATTGGAAGCGGACGGATTCGAGTTTATGGGGGTTAATAGCAAACCCAAAAGAAATCCGCAATTTGTCTGTCTTAAGGATAAAAAATTATTTTTTATTGTGGTTAGGAGTGTCCTGCATCCACAAGATCCGAGGGAATACGACATGTCCCTAATGCAGAAAATAAAGGATCATGCCTTGACCCAAAACGGAGAGGCCTATTATGCCGGTGTTGGTCTGTACAATGCCGAGGATAGGAATCTGCCGGTTTATCTTAATGAAGCATATATTTTGGAATATGAAGGACTTATTAAAATATAGTGGCATGCGTTTAGTGGTGGTTTGTTTAATCCTGATTTTCGCAGGATGTGGGAACAGTGAGTCCAAATGGGTGAAGAATATAAGTTCTGGGTCAGCCTTGGGAACTTCCTATAACATTACTTATTTGGCTACGTCGGAATTGAGTTTTGAAACGGAAATCGATTCCCTTTTCCAAGTGCTAAATCAATCTATGTCCACTTATATACCTACTTCCGATATTTCAAGAATTAATGCAGGAGATTCTACTATTGTTGTAGACGACATGTTCAGGGAGGTATTTGAACTTTCTGGAAAGATTTTTGAAGCTACGGAGGGTTATTTTGACCCTACCGTTGGTGTATTGGTGAATGCCTGGGGTTTTGGACCGGGAAAAGAGTTGGAAATGGATAGTATTAAGGTAGATAGTCTTTTGGATTACGTTGGGTTTAATAAAGTGGCCATTAAGGCGGATAATAGAATAAAAAAGTCGGATCCGGCCATATATTTCGATTTTAATGCCATAGCCAAAGGATATGCAGTAGACCAACTGGCTGTTTTGTTGAGGAATAAGGGGATTACCGATTTTTTAATTGAAGTAGGGGGGGAGCTGGTGGCCCAAGGGGAAAATAGGATCAAGGAGAAAAGATGGGTGGTGGCCATTGATGATCCCATGATGGAGGAAAGCAGAACTTACAAGAGAACCTTGTATATGAAGGACATTGCCATGGCATCTTCGGGGAATTATAGAAAGTTTAAAATTGATCCGGAAAC
>Ga0114916_1000509_pt1 | contig 25847 bp, 31 predicted proteins | sample MalvirAntarct_66_FD_83501 | JGI IMG/M metagenome (GOLD analysis project Ga0114916, IMG submission 83501) | Marine viral communities from the Global Malaspina Expedition - Malaspina viral metaG Antarct_66 | ecosystem: Environmental > Aquatic > Marine > Oceanic | place: West Anvers Island... | reverse complement strand
TCTCAATCTTTTTTGAGGCAACATCTTCGATAAATTGTAGAATTCCTTTCTCAACTTCTTGGTCATACTGAGAAGCTTGAATATCATCCTTCATATCTTTAATGAATTCAACCAACGTTTGATTTGCATCACCTTGAAACAACAATCCTTTAGAACTATATTTTGCAATTATTTCATCAACATTGATCCCAACAAGTATTCTAATTACAGGCACATCTTCTAGGAATGGACGAATTTTAAAATATCCAGAAGCTCGAAAATAACCTACGAGCGCATCAAAAAACTCTATGTTTTTATTGTTTTCAAATACACCTTGAAATTTCTTCAAGAGTGTATTTGAACCCTCATTTGTAAAAAAACGTGTACTCATGTATTATTTCTTATTTTCCTTAATCAAATCTTTAACTTCTACATTCAATAGCTTTGCTATCTCAAACAAAACCTCCAAACTAGGTTGTCTTCGATTGTTGCAATACTCATTCACAATACCGAAACTTTTGTCTAGTTTTTCTGCTAACCAAGTCTGTTTTACACCTTTTTCGTTCAGTACTTCTTTAATGCGATTCATGCCTAATTTTTAAAACAAGCGATAAATATAATAATTAACTGAACAAAAACTACCGATATTATCTGCTATTTATCAACAATCAAATGTATCATTGTACAATGATACATTTGCACAACGTAATCTATTTATGTTGTGGGAAATTGTTTACAGTTGTTTATGATTGTAAATCATTGTGTATCGTTGTTTATCATTGAGAACTCCGATTCAGGTAAAACAAAATTTTGACGAATAATTTTTTCGACTGATTTGTTAGAAACAATGGTTTGCAAAGTCTATTTTTGTCGCCCCATGAAAAAGAATATCGACATAACGAAGTTTCTTGACGGCACAGAATTCGGTCGGTTAAAGGTTCGTGTATTTGTCTATCTGAATGAACGGTACTCCGAAAAACCAGAGGATCTGGACAAAATTAAGGAGGAAGTTATAGACGTTTTCCAAGTTCCCGATTCTGAAACCATAGCCGAACAATGGTATAATTTGACTTTTGAATAGTTAAAATTAGATGGCGTTGTTATGGAGTGGTTATGCAGTTAGGTGAACACATTATGAAGTTAGATGAAGTATGATGCGATATTGTTGACTTTCGGGCAAAAAAAAGCCCACTCGAAAGTGGGACAAATAAAACACCTTATTTTTCACGCATCGCTGTTCTCAAATTCGGTTTTGAGATCATCCAATGATTTGTGATATTCCACTAAGCGTTTGAGACTGTCTTCTGAAATGTAAAGGACTGTTTTCTCATCCTCAATAGCCTCTCGACCTAGTAACAACTTCCCCTCATAGAAGACGATTAAATCTTCTTTCGTCCATCCCAAAACCTGAGTAAGTTCAGGGTACTTTAAAATTAGCTCATCGAGCTTTAAGAAGTTCATGTCATTACTTTCTTCATTCCGCTCCAAAGGTATGGAATTATCACCGATATTTCCAGATTTCTCTGTTAAAAGATTGTTGTCTATCATAAATATAAGTCCATGAATTACAGGATATTTCTGTCAAGATTGACCTCCGTTACGAATTTGAGTAGTTTCACAAAACTAGCTTCTGTTATCATGGCTTTATTTTCCTTTCCACTTACAAATCCAACCAATAGACCAGACCGAAAAAAGATACCCACCTTGGTAGCCGTCCAACCTAGTTTGGCTGCCTCAGGATATAACTCCAAGAGTTCGGTTGGTGAATATAGTCTTATCGGACTCATTAAATAGAAGATTCAATATTTCATAATAATACCTAGGTTATAACGTGAAAAACGCTAAATAATAACGCTTTATTTAGTGTTCGGTAACATTTTTTAAGTAATCGCAACGGATTTAACATTATTTGGAAAGACTTCGGGATTATTTGTAAGCTTTTGAACAAAAAGTAAGTACGTGCCCCCCCCATGTACCCCCCTTAGGTTGTCGTCCACCGCTTTTTGACTTCGGAATTTTGTAAAAAACAAGGTTAGATGAAGATCAAAGGTGGCATATTAATTACTCCAAAAGACATCATGCTGATTACAGGAATCAACTGTGAGCGCACGGCACAAAAGGAGCATTTGACCATCCGAGATACATTAGGAATCACCACAAAACGCTTGACCATAAAACAGTACTCTGAATACTGGCAAATGGACTACGCTGAACTGATTGAGTTCCTGCATCACAACCGCTAAAATTCAAAGCCATGAGAATCGACAAAGAAGACATCAATGTATTTCTGGCACTTTGGATAAAAAGTGATCCAGAATTATGGGGCGAGTTAAGGGATATTCAGATCAAGATCCTGCTCCAAAGAATCGTAAAGGAAAAATCTTTTGCGGAATTAGCAGAGGAATATAAGGTGAACGAAGCAAAGCTTCGTGAGATTTTCCAAGCCATTATTAAACGAATTGAATGGGCTTTGGGCTATGAAGTTGCTTATCATTTGGAAAAGATCAATCGGCTATTGGATCAAAAACCAGTAATGCGTATTGAGAGCGATTTCAATCAAATCTTCCTCAATTAAACGACTAATTGCGACTAATTACGACTCATTGCGATTGATCCCGACTGATTGCGGAAAGCAAGCGATTTAACCTCCAGAAATTTGTAGAAACAAAAGATAAAAAGTCATGGAAGCATTACTCATTATTAACTCAATCCTTGTAGCAGTTTGCCTGTATTTCATCAAGGATTTTCACGGAGACTTCAAGGAAGTAGCCAAGAAGGTAGGCAAACTACAAGATAAGGTCAACAGAATTTCAATGAAACTGACTGACCAAGCAAATACAGTAAAAAAAAAGTTGAAGCAAATCAAGAAATAGTATCATGAAAGCCATAAAATACATAGCAATTGGTCTCGGCTCGTTCTTAGGCATCAGATACCTCCTCGGATTAAACAGGGCAAAAGATAAAATCAATATTAACGTATCAGGACAAAAGGATAGTATCACGGCACAGGGGATAACCTTATTGGTAAAGTATAACATTCAGAACCCCACCAGAGCAAAGTTGAAACTGACACCGCCATTAATCAAATTATCAGTTAACGGAAAGCTCATCGCTAGTAGCGCAATGCAAAGTGTCGAAATTCCACAAAATGTAAAAGATCAAAGTGGAAGAATCATTATCGAAGCCTTTAAAGAAACAGGCATTATCACAACGAAAATCCTAGTCCCATGGCTTGCCATTGCAGCCATAAGCCCAACGCTTGTAACCCGATTACAAAGCACCGATCCGAAGGATAAAATTAAGATCGAGATCGAGACCATTTCTCAGGTATATACCCTAGCAGGCGATTACCCTTACGAAGATGTATCAACCATTGAACTATGAAAACAGGAAGAAGACATATCCAAAATGGAAAGGAATACAACCACCTGTTTCCAAAGCCAGAAGGTGAAAACAAAATCATCAAAAGGGTCGCTAACCTAGATGATACCTTAGAGTTAATGAAGCAAATCACCGCCACAACCTTAGAGGACACGGCAGAGATTGCGGAGTTACTCAAAGCCCCAAATCAAAAGCAGACCTGTTCCAATATTTGGCATTTCTGTTTCAATCACTTGCAATATACCAAAGATGAAATGGGTAAAGAGCAAGTGAGACGCCCCTCAAGAACATGGCAGGATCGCAAGGAGGGCGTGGACTGTGATTGTATGAGTGTGTTCATTGGATCAATACTCACCAATCTAGGGATTCCATTTTCGTTCAGACTGACCAAATACCAGTCCCCTGAGTTTGAACACGTGTACCCAATAGCCCACACAGATAACGGAGTAATAATCATGGATGCAGTAGTTCACCAGTTCAATCGGGAAGTACAGTATTCCGCAAAAAAAGACATCAAAATGGAACTACAATTTTTAAATGGTTTCGAGGATGAAGAATTCGACCAATATGAAGAGTTGGACGACATTATCGAAAACGACTATCCCATGGATGCGCAAGTTTTGGTGCTTGAAGAAGATGAGCTGAGTGGATTGTTCAAAAGCAAAGCAGAGCGAAAAGCAAAGAAAGCAGCTAGAAAAACCAAAAGAGCCGAAAAGAAAGAGGTACGCAAAGAAAAGCGTGCTGAATTCAAAAAGCTCCCTTTGAAAGAGAAGCTGAAAAAAGGATTGAATGTGATCAATAAGTTCAACCCTGCAACAGCCCTTCTTCGAGCAGGGATTTTGGCGAGTATGAAGCTCAATCTAATGAAAGTACCAAGCAAATTGCGCTTTGCCTATTGGACGGATGCCGAAGCTGCCCGAAACAATATGGACATGGGAAAGTTTCAGCAATTGAAACAAGTGCGTGAGAAGATGGAGAAAATCTTTTTCGGTGCAGGTGGTAAAACCGAAAACCTCAAAAAGGCAATTTTGACAGGTCGTGGAAACAGGGATCGCAAAGTGATCCTGAACGGACTAGGAGAAATTATCAATGCGGTTTATGACGAGGATGATTTACAAACCATCCTAGGGGATGATCTCTACTATGACGAAATGGAAGATGTTGATTTCGGCATCAACGGTCTAGGATCAGCAGCAGCCACAGGAGCAGCCGTAACCGCAGCAGCAGGTATCATTGGTACAATCGCAGGATTGATCAAGAAAATCGGTGGACTTTTCAAAAAAGGAACTCCGCAAGCCGAGCAAGAAGCCATTCAGGAGAACACGGACAACGAGGAAGAAAAAACACGAAAATTCAGTTTGAAAAACCTTGTTGCCAAAATCCAAGCTAATTCGCCCGGTACATCAACTGAAGTTGCAACCAGACAAGCAGCAGTTATGCAAGATTATTCAGGTGAAGAAGTGGACTTGAAAGAGTTTGGTGAAGATCCAGTTGAACTTCAACGATCAGCCGAAGCAAAAGCAGCCGAAGATGCCCCAGAAGAAAAAAAGGGAATCGTTGGATGGATCAAAGAAAACCCATTGTTAACGGCAGGAATTGCAACAGTTGTTGTTGGAGGAACAATCCTAGCCATCAGAGCATCCAAGAAAAGAAAAGGACTTGCAGGCGCACCAAAAGTGAAGAAAGTAAAGCGAAGAAAAACCACCACCACGAGTGGAGCAACCAAGCCGAAACCGAAACGCAAAACAACCAGAACGGTTAAGCGCAGACGAAAGTCCCCTGTTCGAAAAACAACACGAGTTCAAAAGGTAGAACTTCTGTAAACAGCCCAATGTCAAATTCAAAAAAGGATAACAATGAAAAAGAAGAAAAGTAGCAGTAAGTCAGGCGGAATGCTAGCACGCTATAAGTCCGCTAAGACAAAAGGCAACCTTGCCAATACAGGATTAAAGTCCTTGGTTGATTTGGTTGTCGGAGCAACGATTGGCGCAGGGATCGGAGCTTCTACTGGAAGAGCAGCATTGCCCGTGGGTATTTTGCTGATCGCAGGTAGTCACTATTTCGAGGAAGAAACAGGTGTATTACGTGTAGCAGGTGGAGCAACGATCGCATACGGTATCGGAAAAGCCATAGAGAACCAGAATATTGCAGCAGCCAATGCCGTGAATGGGTTTACTCTGGCAGGAGAAACCACAAAAGCCAAAACACGCTTGAGCCAATTCAAGGATGAGATTCTAACCGCCTTTTACTTGGATAAACTATTCAAGAAAAAGGATGCAGAAGAAGTCTCCGCCTTTGAAGATGGGCAAACCGTTGGATCAATTGATTTGAGTGCATTAGACGTATTCGAAATGAACAATCGAAATGAAGCCATTCAGTACGAGTTAAGTCAGCAAGACTACGATTTTGAGGATGAAGACGAAGACGAGGACTACAATGAAATTTCAGGAGGATTCGATCAACCAGAGTACGCTTACGCCACTTTCGATGACGTTGACCTCTCCAACATTTAAGATCAATTCACTAAAAGTTAAACCCTCCGTCCATGGGCGGAACAAAAATCAAAAGTTATGACAGATGAGATCATGAACAGCGAATACAACAACGTAGGTGAGTTGTTTGGTATTGGCGAACTGGAAAGAGCAACCCAAGGGATGTCTCCAGTAAAGAAAGCAATGTTCATTAAGAAGGTTGCAGGACAAGTGCAAGGATCGAGAAGATCCAGAGCGGAAATGGAGAAGTTCTTCAAACAACTTCCCAACCATGTAAAGGGCGAATTGCTCAAAGGTGGTGTGCGTTTAGCAGACTATACCATCTACTCCACTAAGGAGATCACTTCCAAAACCATCAAGATGTTTGAACCTCAAGATGACAAGGAAGTAGGCATCAGAAACATTTCCAATGCCAAGTTGCCAAAGAACATGGTTTTCCTAGTGAGTGGAATTATCCTGTTAACAGGAAGAACTTCCGATCCAAATAACAAAGAGGCATTGAAGGCTATCGACTTCAAAAGCGTAAATACCTTACCTGCCCTTTGTTGTGGAGAGTTCAGTTTGAAAGCAAACCGCAAACAAATCGTACCAGAAAATCAATCTGTAAGAAGATTTTCAACGGACAACGATATGACAGTTCCACTAGGGTACTACAAGTTGGATAACCCTAGACTGATCAGAGATGAAGAACTCATTGAGTTCACAGTAGAATTGGGAACACAATTCGGTGTCCCAGCAGGGCAATACATCTATGTCGGATTAGACGGAACTGGAACCACTCCTTGATTCCTTGCCAAGGTAGCTTACGGACTGTGGCTTATCCCTCTAGCCACAGTTCCGATAAGCGAATTCAATAGCACTTCACATTCATAAAAAATCAAGTAAAATGAGTTACAAACATAACATCATCAAGGAACGCTTTGACCTTAAAATCACCTCTCCAAACGAGGTTTTTAAAGGCGAGTTTGAGTTGGACAAGAACGCCAACTTCCTGCTAGGCATAACGATTACCTCTGATAGAGATGATCTGTTATTCTACCGAGGAACGCAAAAGATTCAGTTCAACGACAGCGAACTATTCCCAGAAGGATTTGAAAGCAGAATGCTCATGGCAGGTATCAATGTATCGCCAAATCACCGCATGGTTGAAGTGGGGGGTATTGAATCAGGTAATGGAAAACTAGAGGTTTGGTTCAAGGATGCAGATCACCCAAACACCAAGTTCACGCCCTACCGTGTGACCTTCTACACATTCGCAAAAGTGAATAAAGAAGACTGTTAACCATGATTAAGCGCATAGTACATATCGAGAAAATTAGCGTTCGGGGCGAAAAACGACAGTTTCAAATCAAACTGCCGATGAATGCCAAAAGGCTTTTACAGATACATACAACTGCCAATGCCGTGGATCGCCTTATCGAGCAGCGCAGAATGGTTTTTCAACCAGAAGTGGGTTGGCTTTGGCTTCGCATTTCAGAACTACGAGATGTGTTTTACACAGAAATCGTGAAGCTTCCAATTCAAACCTACAACCAGACTTTTGAAGCGCACAGACCAGTGGATGATTTTGGCTTCGGAACATTTTGGACACAGGGTAAGAAAGAAGAGTTCTACGACATCACAGCAGATCTGGACACCAACCTTTTGGAGGGCTTTTATGTGGACAGGTTAATCACATCTCGCCCTGTGGTAGAGGTTCAGAATCCCATCAAAGTGTTGCGTGCGATCACCGAATATGAAGTACGAATCTATTTAACAATTGAGGTATGACAGAAGGATTAGCCATAGAGATCGCAAAGCAAATGATGCATGAACAAGGCGTAAATGATCAGTATATCTATCGCTATCGTCACTTCCAACTTGCACCACTAAAGGAACTGGAATTGAAAGGACACAATGAATTGATTCTACTGATCCGACCAGATGAACAAGTTCTCGCCTATTCAAAAGCAGGTATCTACAACGTGCAAGACAGCACCATTAATGAAATGCAATACATCCATCGAGGGGTGGTAACGATTGTCAATCAATCCAAAGAGCAATTCATTCAGGTCAAAATCCTTCAAGTCATTCCCAAACTAAATACAGTAAGAAATGGAAGAGTTTAATAATAGAAGACGAAAACCAACAGGTAAAGTATTTACCGAGGGTTACAACCCACAGCGAATCGAGCGGTTGAAAAGTATCATTCGAGACTTTCACCATCAGGGTAAAAAGAAACGCTATTGTGTGCTTGTGGACGGTGAAATGGTTGTATCGGTGAATTCCGATTACCGCAATTTCGACAACTACAAACGCTACATGATGGGACACACCCAGAGCATTGAAGTAAGAATGTTTTTTGGTGAATCTCCCAACTGTAACAGACACATTTTCCATACCAATCCGCACGGATTAAATGGCGCACCACAAAAGGACGTGGAAGATCGAATCAAAGAAGCGTTGGAAAAGCAGCGCATGGAAAACGAGATCACATTTCTACAATCAGAAGTGAAGCGCAAGAACAAAAAACTAAAGCAATTCAAAGCCTTGCAAGCTGAATTGGATGAGAAGAAAATCGACATCAAAGAACTCATCACAAAAGGCATGGAGCTTTACGGACAATTCAATGCTTCAAAAAATGGATCACTTCCCAGTGGGACAGTTCAGGGAACACCACAAGCCGAAGTTGAAATTGAGGCAGAACCAGAAACAAAGTCCGACCGCCACTATGCTGAAATGAAACAGCAATACAGCGAAAAAGAACTGGAAAAAGCTTTAAAGACGTGGGAGATCTTCACCGCATACCCACAATTACGAGGTGAGTTCACAGAGTTAGTAAATCAAAAAATCAATAATCATGGAGAAGCATAAGTTCACTATCAGCATCTCAGGGAGCAAAAAAGAGGCTACCGAGAAAGTAAATGGACTGGCAGTATTAGCAGCCCATTTATCCGCAGACACAATTACTGCACTAGCAAAAGTTGTTAAATCCGATCCTGCCAAAGTAGAGTTCGCAAAACACTATTTGGGAGTTTCCTAAATCCGAAGAAAGATGAAGAACGAAGTGATGATACCGCAAAACAGCAATTACCCGACAACACAAATCGTGTTGGATCAGGAGAAACGCACGTGGTGGAACAGCTTGACGGATAAACAACGTCAGGCGATCGTTTCGTTCTCCATCATTTTGGGAATCTCTGTGGTGGCACTAATAGCTATCAAGTTCGCTTCAAATCAAGTTCGAGAAGTCATTTCCAACAAAGAGGAGAATGAAAGCTTTGGAGACAACAACCATGCTACATGGGCAAAGCAACTCAAAATGGCTTTTGACAATGATGGTTGGTGGGGAACGGATGAAAACGCAATTCGACAAGTATTGAGAGCAATTCCCTCGCAAGAGGACTTTGTAAAGGTTCAGGCATCCTATCGAAAACTCTACAAAGGGAGCAATCTGATTGAGGACATGACCGATGAACTAAAGGCAACCGAATACAATGAAATGCTTGCCATTCTTCAATCCAAACCATTAAAGGCAAAGGATGCAAAAGAGGGAGCGATTTACGATCCCCATGGATGGGCGAAACGACTTTACAATGCGATGAGCATATACTACGCAGGCTTTATACCGGGAACGGATGAAGATGCAATCACGGCAGTTTTTTCTGAAATGCCGACACAAAAAGCATTTAAAGAAACAGCACAAGTCTATGAATCCATGTACGGTGCAACGCTCGAAGGTGATCTGGATGGAGATTTAGACTGGACAATGGACTGGAGAGGTATTATCAATAAAAAACCAAAGTCCTAATAATCATTAAAAATCAAGACGATGGAAAAGAAAACGAAATATATACTGATCGGTCTGGGCGTTGTTGCAGTTGGAACTGGAGCGTACGTTTATTACCAGATCCAAAAGAAGAAAAGAGAAAGTGTAACAAAGGAATTTGAAAATGCAATCAATACCAATTCGGTTACATTGCCAACAAATACACCTTCTTACACCCCTTCCAAACCTAAGCCTAGTTCATCAAGTTCTGGTTCAAGTGGATTTCCGTTGAAAAAAGGAAGTCGAGGAACACTTGTTACCAACTTGCAAAATGCACTCATCAAAAAGTATGGCGCAAGGATTCTGCCCAAATACGGTGCAGATGGTGATTTTGGAAGTGAAACCTATAATGCACTTTTAGCAAAAGGACATCCAACTGTAATTGATGAAGATGCCTTTACTAAAATCGTTTTGGGCACTGGCACTTCTTCAAGCAGTTCAACAAGTCAATCAAGCACCACGCAAACCGCCTCTACGATTTCATACCATATCCACAAAGCCATTGAGGAGGGCAATTTTTCCTATGCCGTTAAGTACCTCAAAAAAATCGGATCGGTTAGCAAGTACACAGCCGTAAATACAGTATTCAAGAAAAAGAAAATCGGTTGGGTAAGTAAAACACTTGTTACCGCATTACTGGATGCCTTTACAAGCGCATCAGAGAAAAAGTCCTTGAATCAGGAGTTCTACCGAATCGGTCTCAAATACGATGGTTCAAAATGGTCATTGTCTGGACTTTCAGGAATCATTAATCGCCTTGTAACCATTGAACCTACTCGTGTATGGGATGAAAGCGGAAGAACGCTTAATGTGCCAAAGGCAACAATTCTAGGGGAATACCTTGATGCCAATGATGGTGTTACGGAGTTTGAAACCCTAGACGGAAGAAGATTATTTGTACCAACCCAATCAATCAGTTACGCATCATGATAAATCAAGTAAAACAAATCGCAAAAGATCGAGGGTTTGTTCTGTATGAAGAACCTTACCGATTAAATATCTGGGGCTTTAGAGCAAACAGCGAAAAGCCAAATTCATTTGATGATGAATTGCACGTATTCACCAATATCGCACAGACTGGCAGACCAAAGTGGGCGTATTTGGTATTCAAGATCACAACAGATCCTGGCACTTACTGGTTACAGAACCCGATGAATCCACAGGGAACTGCCATTCTAAAAGCAGGTCAATATGTGGATGTATATGCCATAGATAAACACAGGGGAAAATACTACGCCCTTTGTCAAAGAAATGGAAAAGTAACAGTCATTCGAGATTATGATCGAGACGCAGTTCTTGACTTCTATAACGGAAGAGAAACAACAGGAATGTATGGGATCAATATTCACCGTGCAAACCGAATTGGAGACACCTACACGGTGGATAAAAATTCGGCAGGTTGTCAAGTGTTTAAAAACGCCAATGACTTTGGCTTTTTTATGAAACTCTGTGAAGTTCACCGATCACTTTATGGGAATAAGTTCACTTATACGCTAATTGACAAGCGCACGGAGTTTAGAACCAAACTCAAAAAGATCACCATAGGAGCAGTATTAGTAAGCATCCTTTTTGGAGGCTACTTTTTAGTAACAAGTGATGAATCTGAACTATGAAAACAGTAAGCGAAAAATACAGCCGATTGACTTTCATTCTATCTGTTATCGGATTCATTGGAAGTCTTGGATTCTACTTCGGAGTGCTTCGTGAAGTGTATTCTGAAGAAGACGACAAAATTGTTATTGAGAGACTTCAAAATGAAAACGAACAGCTAAAAAATCAAATCCAACTATTAATAGAGGAAAAAAGCAATGGCAACTAAAAAGGAACATACACAAGAGGTGAAGATTGAAATACCAGAGGTTAAGGTTCAGTTCTATAATACAACTAACCGTTATATACCGAGTAAGATTTCTAGTTCATCCGATGCAGCAAAATTGTTTCGCTCACTTTATGATGAGGGAGAGATAGAGTTGCATGAGTGTATGTTCGTTTTCTTTTTCAACCGTGCCAATCAACCTGTTGGTTATTACAAACATTCCATTGGAGGTATAAGTGCAACGGTCGTGGATGAAAGAATTATCCTTGCAACTGCATTAAAATGCCTTGCCTCATCAATTATCATTGCACACAATCACCCAAGCGGAAATACCAAGCCAAGTGAAAGTGATATTCGTTTGACCCGAAAATTAGAGGAGAATGCCTTGAAACTAGACATTGCTCTTTTGGATTCCTTAATAATCACCAAGGACGGTTATTCCTCGTTGGCAGATAGCGGTTTAATGGGTGCTGAATCACCGTATCCCTTACCTGAATTGAAGGCTAATGTCATAGAAGAAAATACGGTTGATTCGAATGAATCAAATGAAATGCAATTTGTACAAAAGATTAAACAATCATTTGAAAAAGCAGAAAAACTTAATCGTCCAAAAACAGAGAAAATTGCTAATCAATTCGGTATTCACGATAAAACGAAAATTAAAGAACTCACCGAACTCGCTATTGTTCAACGTGCCAGAGAAATCGCTTTGTCAGACGACATAAATTACGACAAGTATCAAAGAATTGTTGAACTCTATAACAATCAAACCAACCTTTCATTTAGAACCTCTCAAAGCGTTTTGCTTCAGCAGTATTCTACACCTGCCCCCATTGGCTATTTAATGGGGCTTTATTGTGGAATAGATTCAGGAGATAAGAACGTATTTGAACCGTCCGCAGGAAATGGATTACTCACTATTGCTGCACCTACTTCAAAGGTCATTGTAAACGAAATTGATCCAATTCGAAGAGCCAATCTATCCATCCAGAATTACAAGACCGTTATTGCTCAAGATGCCTCACAACCCTTTCACAGGTATATTCGGTTTTTTGATGCCGTCATCACCAATCCACCGTTTGGAAGACTATTTAAAGCGGTCAATCATGATTCCTTTCTTATTCAAGAATTGGATCACCACATGGCAATTCTCGCACTTTCAACCATGAGAATTGATGGACGTGCAGCAATAATCATTGGAGGTCACACCAATTGGGACGAACGAGGCAGAATACAAAAAGGTAAGAATCGAATTTTCTTCAATTACCTCTACAAGCATTACAACGTGGATGATGTCATTCCCATTGACGGAAGTAAACTGTATAGCAGACAAGGTACTTCATTCAATACCCGATTGATCCTTATTGATGGGGTGAACAAATCCAAGAAAGGCGTTGCGCCACTAAAAAACGAGCAGTTGTCCACCGTGGTCGAATCATTTGATGAACTCTATAATCGAATTAGTATGTATTTCAGAAAATCAAACCTGTCCAAATTGGAACTAGAGGCACTAGAACTCGAAAGCCAATTACTAGCACAAGAATTGGGCGCACCGTATGTTCCTGCATCAGATTCATGTTTTGTTCTTGATACGCACGTTCCTGATGCCATGGAATTTGAAATGCACCAAGCCATTAATAGAATCAAAGAAGATGTTGGAGGTGATATTGACAACTTCGTTCGCCATAGACTAGGCTATCAAACCAAAACGCAGTTGTGCCGTTCTCTTTCGGCTGAACAAATTGATGCCGTTGGTATGGCGATCTACAATATTGAAGCTTTGGAACAAGCCGTTATCATTGGCGATCAAACTGGAATCGGAAAAGGACGTGTTGCAGCTTCAATGATCAGATATGCAGTTGAGCAAGGGATCGTTCCAATTTTTCTAACCGAAAAAGCCAATCTCTTCTCAGATATTTACAGGGATTTATCCGCAATTGGATCAGCCCACTTAAAACCGTTCATTGTGAACGGAAAGGAGAGCAAAACCGATATTAAAGACGAAAATGGAAATGTAGTTTACGAAGCATTAAGCAAAACAGAGCAAGATGCCGTTTTCAAATCTAAAAAGCTGCCACATGGTTACGATTTTATCGTAGCTACGTATTCGCAGTTTAGCTCACCCGATAAAAAACCTTTGAAACCTCAATTCCTTTTGTCTGCTGCAAAGGGGAATATTATCATAATGGATGAAAGCCACAATTCAAGTGGATCATCCAACACAGGAATTTTCATGCAAGGCGTTTTGGCGAGAACAAAAGGGGCTGTGTTCCTCTCCGCAACCTTTGCGAAACGACCTGACAATATGCCGATTTACGCAATGAAAACGGCAATTTCCGAGGCGAATATGTCCAAGGAAGATTTGGTGGAATCCATCACTAAGGGAGGTGTAGCACTTCAAGAAGTTCTGGCTAGTCAGTTGGTTGCCGAAGGTCAAATGATTAGACGTGAAAGAACTTACGAGGGTATTGAAGTTAACTACATATCCCTGACGGACAAAGCCAATGAGCATAAAGCGATTGCTGATAACATTACAAAGATTGTGCGTGATATTATTGCCTTTCAAGCGAACTACATTAACGAGCGAGTTAGTGAACTAGACGAAATAGCAGCAGCAGAAGGAAAAGAGGTTGATGTACGTGAAGGAACAAATCAGGCAGGCGTTGACAATCAACCGTATTTCTCAAAAGTGTTCAATGTGATCAATCAAATGTTATTCTCAATCAAAGCCGAGGCGGTGGCTGAAAAAGCGATTGAGCGATTGAAACAAGGAAAGAAACCCGTAATTGCTTTTGCTTCCACAATGGGAAGTTTCATTGAGCAGATGCAGGATGAAGATGGAATGAGTGTTTCGGTTGGTGATACAATCAAAGCGGATTTTTCAATTGTTTTGGAAAAAGGTCTGGATGGTGTAATGCGCTATACCGAGACTTTACCAAATGGAAAGAAAGACTACAAGTATTTTGATGTATCGGAACTTTCCTTTGAAGCACAGGAAGAATACGCTAGAATCTCTAGCAGCATTCGACAAATCTCCACAGGAATAACCATTTCACCCATTGATGTCATTATCCAACGGATTCAAGATGCAGGATACACCGTTGCGGAAGTTACAGGGCGTAAATGGAATTTACAATTGAATTTGAAATCTGGAATGGGTGTCATTGATAGCCGAAAAAAGGTGAACACGAATGATGCTTTTAGAAGATTCAACAACAATGAAGTGGATGTGCTTTTGATCAATCAATCTGGAAGTACAGGAGCTTCGGCTCATGCTATTGTTACAGATAAAGTCGCTGAAAAAGATGTGAGACAGCGTGTAATGATTGTATTGCAACCTGAACTGGATATTAATACCGAAGTTCAAAAGCGTGGTCGAATCAATCGAACAGGTCAGATCCTTAAACCGATTTACGATTATGTAAATTCTGCCATTCCTGCCGAACAGCGACTAATGATGATGCTTCAAAAGAAGCTAAAAAGCTTGGATGCAAACACTTCATCCAATCAAAAACAAAGCAATAGTATTCTGGACGTTCCTGATTTTCTGAATAAATACGGTGACAAGGTGGTGATCGAGTATTTGGAGGAAAACCCAGAGGTAAATGAATTATTGGGTGATCCAGTAAAATTGGGAAGTAATGCAGAATCAAAAGAAGGTGCAGCGCACAAAGTGTCTGGACGTGTAGCGGTGCTTTCAACACAAATGCAAGAAGACTTTTACCGAGAGATCAAGGATCGTTACGATACACTTGTTGAGTACCTCAAACAATCTGGTGAATATGATCTGGAAGTGGAACAGTTGGACTTACAAGCAGAAACCATTGGATCAACAGTTGTCAAAGTTGGAAAGGGCGGTAATTCAAGTTTTGGTGAGGATAGTATTCTGGAGAAGGTCTATGCCAACGTGCTGAAAAAACCATTCAAAGAAAAGGAATTAAAGAACCTTGTTCAACAATCTTTGGGAGGCAAGACGGCAGTTGATGTAAGTGATGATTTAATGAGTGATTACGAATCATACACAGCCAATGCACTTCAAAAAGCGATAAACGAAATATCGGAACGCTACCGCACTTTGATTAACAATGTGCCAAGTGAAAAGAAACTCATCAAACTAGCAACTGAAAACCCTGATCTATTTAGAAAAACCATTGATGACCGCACAAGGGAGTTGAAAGATGCCATGGAGAAAAGAATTCGTGACGAGGAAGTTTCGACACGCAATAAAAAGCAATATATCCTAGGGTTATTTAAGTTCTTTACGATCGGCAAAAAGTTGATTTATCCTGTTCCAACATTTGATGGAGGGATGCAAGAACAACTTGCCATTTTCTTAGGCTTTCAGATTGATAATAAACGCAACAACCCGTATGCGCCAAGTGCCATCAAATTAAGATTTGCAGTTGCTTCATCTCAAAAATACATTGCTATTCCTGCAAGTTATATCAAGGACATTAACGCCATTAAAGGGGCAAGTATTGGCATCAGTTATTCTGGCTTTGATGACATATTACAAGAGTGGACAGCAAAGATTGAAGAAGAAAACAAAGACAGAACAATCCGCTATATCATTACAGGAAATATTCTGCAAGCCTTTTCAGACTTCAAAGGAAAATTGGTGAGTTACACCACCAACAAGGGTGAAGTAAAAAAGGGAATTCTTATGGCTGAAAACTGGTCGGCTGATACCGAAACAAAAGGTAGAGTGATTGTTCCAATTGCCAAAGCATACAAGATCATCCGATCTATGACCAATGGAAGCGCACTATATGCAAGTCATAACCTCGCCTTTTTTAAACAATACGATGAGACGTTTAGAATTGCCGTACCTGCCTCCAGAAAGAAAGGATCAGAGATCTATCTGGATGAAGACTTACTCAAAGTAGTTCGCAATAACAACTTTGAAAAAGTGGGTGATCAAATGACCGCCTTTTTGGAAGAAAACAACTTGGAAAAATTCCTTGAACTTCTTCAAGAAAAACTTGGTGTGACAATCGCACTTACTGCCTCTCAAATTGATAGTGTAGGTCTTATGGTATCAAAAACCAAAGAGCGTGTAAAGATCAAAACGCCACCTGCTGAAGAAGCAATTCCGCAATCAACAATCCTTCTTGAACTGGAAGCGGAAGCACTGGAACTCGAATTAGAATTATTGTCCTTTTAAAATCAACGGCTATGATAACGACAGCAAATTATTATACAGAAATCAAGAATATTCAAAAGAATATCTTACCTGAGACATTGCTCAAAGGATGGGCATTTGTCGATAAAGTAACCGACAAAGGTTCGTCATGGGATGCCTACAACCAAAGTGAATCCATTAAGAAAACCGTTGATCTGTATTTTACAAAACTCAACGAGTTCTTAGGGTCTCAAAAAACAAGCGCACCTAAAGCGGTAAAAAAAGTAACAAAACCACGTGTGACATCTACTCGTGCAGCTTCACCAAAGCCTAAAACGGCAAGAAGTACTACACCTAGGATTAAGGCTAAAACACCCCGACAATTGGCGTATGAAAAAGCCGAAAAAGTGGAAGTGATTAGTGATGAGATCAAGATGATAAAACGATTTGCACTCATGCACGACAAAGTGAAAACACAAAATCAAATTCGCCTATTTCTAAATGCACTTCAAAGAGCAATTACAGAGAAGCGAATTCGTAAAACCTCACCTCATGCTAAACACATTGTGGAGATTCAAGATGCGCTTATCTCACTTATGGGAAAATACAAAGGAAGTGAGGGAATTCGTGTTGAGATAAGTGAAAAGAAACGGTCTGATTATATGGTCATCATTGGGAAACAAACAGAATTAATTTCTGTGAAGTTCATCAAAAGCTACATTAACCTACAAGGTAAAATGATTCCCAATGTCAAAGCAAAGAACTTACATAATCGAATAGCCAAAGCGATCAATGATGGCAAACTCACAAAGACTGATCGTTATTGGAATGAAATTGATACGATTCTTTCTTCACTCAAATCATTTGTAAAAAAGAATGTAGATGAAGGACAATTGGTTGTTTCATCTAAAGAATTAAACGGCTTACAGGGCATAGTTGACGGTTGTCCTTGTGAGGAGCTTAGTGGTATTTCCTCTGTTCCAAGGAATACCATAATGAACAGTACAGACGTGATTAATCTGGACTTTCAAAAGCTCGGATTTAGCGGTAAGTGGTTCAACCTTATCGGTGATCCTTCAAGTGGTTTTACAGCCATGATTTTCGGAAAACCAAAAATGGGCAAATCTTATCTGGCGGTGGATTTTGCAGGTTATCTGGCTAGAAACCATGGAACAGTTTTGTATGTGGCTCGTGAGGAGGGAATTGACGATACACTACAAAAGAAACTCAAAGACAAAAATGTCGCTCATCCTGATCTCTACGTGAGCGATTATTTACCCTCTGATTTATCGAACTACGATTTCGTTTTTCTGGACAGCGTTAACAAGCTCGGTTTATCACCAGAGGATTTAGAAGGGATCAAACACAAATACCCAGATACTTCTTTCATCTACATTTTCCAGACAACAAAACAGGGGAACTTCAGAGGGGGCAATGAATTCCAACATGATGTTGATGTAGTAATCGAAGTACCTGAAAAAGGCAAGGCAGTCCAATTTGGACGATTCAATCAAGGAGGAGCAATAAACATTTTTAGTTAACCCTTTAAAATTGAAACAATGAAAAAGAGAAAGTTCGCATTAGTATTAAGCGGTGGAGGCTTCAAAGGAGCATTCCAACTAGGCGCATTGAACTTCATTAATGAAAACTGGCAAAAAATCACAGGTTTGTCAACACCAATGAAGTTCGATATTGTAGCAGGAGTTAGTGTTGGGGCTTTAAACGGATCACTTCTAGCAATGAATAAATTGGATTTGCTAAATGATCTGTGGATTCATCAAATTGCACGCAATGGTGTATCTGAAATTTACACTTCTGATTTTATTGATACTTCTAGTAAGTCCGATAAAGTGAAGTTGAAATTGGATCTCAAACAAATTGCAAAGCGATTAATTCCTGAAATCAACATTAAACTGAATTTCTTCTCGAAATTAGGTTTGATCTTTTCCAAAGAGAAGCGTAAAAAGATCATTGCATCCATTCTGGAAGAAGTTGAAGCAGGAATCAAGGCGAATTTGCCAAATATCAAGGCAATTGCAGACAACACACCATTAAAGAAAAAGCTACAAAAGTATCTTGACCGAAACGAGATCAAAGACACGCATTTTCTTTGTGGGTTTGTCTCGTTAGATTCTGGCAAATACCATGGAGTTTTACACCATGAATTCGCAAGCGAAAACGACTTTGTAAACGGTGTACTTGCTTCCACGGCTATTCCAATGATTTGGAATCCTGTTCACGAAATTGCATTTAGCAGTATTTCTGGACTTACACGAAGTAAGAATAACGTGGATGGAGGTATTCGCAATGTATCACCTCTAGGTGATGTGATCCGATTGATCAATGAAGATCCAGAGGATTGTCAGTATAATATCATCATTGTAAACTGTAATAATGGTTCACCAGAGATTGAGAATTATGATGACAAGTCCATTGCAGCGATTGCAGCTCGAAGCGTGTATGAAATTGCACTCACGGAAATATTCAACAATGATGTTGACCATTTTGTGAAAGTCAATGACATTGTAAAACAAGTAGAATCATCCGATTGTCCGATTGACCTATATGCAGGAACAAAAAAGCCGTTAAAATCATTTGAAGCGGTAATTATTAGTCCTGATAAAGAGGTTGATTTAGGCAGTTCTCTTGCTGCAAATGAGCAATTAATTGAACAAAGATTGATTCACGGGGCTAAAATGGCTCAATTAGCCTTCGATAACAAAGATTTCCACAATGAGTAACCTACCTAAACATAGGGTACAGATTGCTAAGGAAAAGCTAAGGAAAGAGCTAAGTTTCGAGAGTTTAAAAAAACTTCCTCAGTATAGGAATTTAACCAAAGAAGACTACAACCTGTTAGTAACTAGCATTGAATCTATTTGCCTAGTGTTACTGGAGTCCTATATTAGAGGTACTAATATTTAGGATATGGACAAGTTGAATTTATTTAAGTCATTCGCTCCCAAAGAATTAAGCACAGTTGGCACAGGGGTAAATGCGGTTATATATACAAGGGTTTCTCACCATTCCCAAGAGGAAAATACGAGCTTAGAATCTCAAAAAAAATATTGCGAAACTTTTGCAGCTCGAAGAGGTTTAAATATTGTTGGATATTTCGGAGGAACTTACGAATCTGCAAAAACAGACGATCGTAAGGAATTCAACCGAATGTTATCATTTGTAAAACGCTCTAAGAATATCACCTATGTTGTGGTGTATTCTTACGAGCGTTTTTCTCGTTCTGGTATTAATGGAGCGCAGATAGCAGACGATCTATTGAAGAAATACGGAGTTATTACACTTGCCGTAACACAAGAACTTGATCCAACAACACCTGCTGGATCATTTCAACAAAAGATTCTGTTTCTATTTGGTCAAATGGACAATGAACTAAGAAGAGATAAGACCGTTACAGGTATGAAAGAGCTTCTACGCAAAGGATATTGTCCGTATTCAATTCCAAGAGGCTATATCAACCTAAATAAAGGGAAGGCAGTCAATCAAAACATTGTTCTAAGTGATGATGGGAAGCTACTTCAAAAAGCTTTTCATTGGAAGGCTGACCTACAAATGCGAAATAGTGAGATTATCAAACGATTATCTGATCTAGGATTAGACATTGACGAACGAAGACTAGGTGAAATATTCGCCAATCCATTTTATTGTGGAATTATCGTTTCGAAATTAATACCCGGAGAAGTAGTTGAGGGCAGACATGAAGCGATGGTATCTCAAGACACTTTTCTAAAAGTAAATAATGTTATCGCTGAAGCAAGAAACCATCCTGTAACGCACAAAGAGGAAGATGAAAACCTACCTTTAAAGCGTTTTATGAAGTGTGGATCATGCGATACGCCTATGACTGGTTATCTAGTGAAGAGAAAAGGGCTGTATTATTACAAATGCCGTACAAAGGGCTGCAAAAACAACAAGAGTGCAAATCACTTACATAATCAATTCGAGGGGTTATTGGAATCGTTTAAAGTAGCCAAAGAAGAAATTAAACTGGTGAAGAAAGGAATTCAATTAATGTACAAAGCCATATTCGAGGAACAATTCGAAAATCAATCCTTGCAAAAAGCTAAAATTTCAGAGCTTCAAAAGAAGATTGATACCATAGAGGAAAAGTTTGTTGTAGGTGATATTACCAAAGAACTCTATACAAAATACACTCAGAAATACGGTGAGGAAATGAGAGAAATTGAGGCAGAATTGGCGAAACTGTCAATCGGGAGTTCGAACCTTGAAAAATGCCTTGATTTAGTGATGAAATTTTGCGAAAAACCCCTTAAATGGTGGCGTTCAGCACATATAGGGGAACGTACCATAATGCAGAATATCATCTTTCCTGACGGAATTATCTATAATCGAGAAAACGAGGGAGTTCGAACCTCAAGAATAAATGCCGTATTCGCTCCAATCCCAGAACTGGTAAGGGTTTTGAAAGGCATAAAAAAAGGAGAAACCATCAATTTTGATGATTTCTCCTCTAGAGTGACCCCGTCAAGATTCAAACTTGAAACCTCTACAGCCGTAATGTAGTGCTCTATTCAGTTGAGCTACGGGGCCAATTATATTTACTTTCCGCTACGTTGCCTGTCCCGACCTAGATGAGTCTGCCAAAGGCAGTGAACGAATCTCGTTCGGGAAGCTACGGAGCCATTTATTTGCTTTACTAAAGAAGCAAAGCGAGTGCAAAAATAGTTGTTTTTTCGCTACCTGCAAGAAAAAATTACATTTTAATGAATCTCCGCTGAAATTCCTCTGTCTAGCAGGCCTGTACACATCACTTTTAATGTGTCATAGTCGCCACGCTTTACATCACACTTTCCTTTGTAGTGAATGAGCGTGGTACATTGTTCTGCTTGCACTACATCATGTTCACATACTTTTATCAAAGATTCTATTACATGATCGAAAGTATTAACATCATCATTAAAAACGATTAAATTTCGTTCATTGACTAATGTTTCAACAACTTGTTCTTGTTCTAATGTTTCTGTTTGCATATTCATCTTCATCTCGCTCTCCAATTAATTAATACAAAGGTAAGGCATTTAAGCTTTATACTCAAATCTACCTAACAAAAACCCATTCATCGTCTGTCGAAAGACTTTCGTTGTATGAGTACCCATCAACATTGTAACCTTTTAAATCGTCAGCATTTTTATACTGATTTTTGACAATATCCCGAGCCATTGCTCCTCTGGCATGTTTGGCGTACATCATCACGATTTTATATTGATCACCTTTGAGCTCTTTGAAAACCGGCGTGATAATGCGTGGTTGAATTGTTTTTTTATCAACTGCTTTGAAATATTCATTTGATGCTAAATTGATGATTACTTCATCCGATGAGGTTTCGTCATTTAAGTATCCTGCGATTTTACTTCCCCAGTAATCGTATAAATTTTTTGTTTTTGGAGTGACTTTCCACTTTGTTCCCATTTCTAAACGGTAAGGGTACATCAAATCGAGTGGTCGCAGCAAGCCGTAGAGTCCAGAAAGGATTCGAACTTGTTTTTGAGCATTCTTTAAATCAGTTTGTGAAAGTGATTCAACTTCAAAGCCTTTGTACACCTCACCTGTAAAAACGGTAATGGCTGGTTTTATTTGATCTCCCGACTTTTCTGGTTTTTGCCAAGACTGATATCGATCGTAATTTAAATCAGTCAACTGCTCTGAGAGATGCATAAGTTCTCCAAGCTTCTTTTTCGAAAGCTTTCCAAGTTTACTCGCTAAATAATCAGCGTCTTCAATAAAGGGAGCAGTTGTTTCATTTGGTGTTTTTATTGTTCTGTCAAAATCTAATGATTTCGCTGGGGATAAAAGAATTTTCATAATTTAAAAGCTTTGTACAAAGATACAAATAATTCGATTTTTTGTTTAGATGGTGACAGAGTTCTACAGTTAACGAAAAGACAAAAAATGAGATGCTTTTTTATGAATATTTTGTACCTTTGTGACGAATAAAAAACGAAGTGAAATGGATCTTTTTATTATAGCGATTGTTTTGTTAGCCTTAGGATTTGCAGGGATTGCAATTAAAATTTGGGCTAAAAAAGATGGAGAGTTCGCTGGAACTTGTGCCAGTAACAATCCTTTGCTTCAAGAAGAAGGAGCTTCATGCGGACTTTGCGGTGCTAGCCCCGAAGAAAAGTGTAAAAGCGATCAGGTTAAGAGTTAAGATTCTTAAAAACTTTTTCCACAGGATACGCATTGAACGTGCCGCTTGCCTTTGCCACAAGAACATCATTTTGATTGGTAACTTTCGCTTCAGCGTAAATTAATCGGTTGCCTGCTGATAATACATGACCTTCAGCAATTAATACATCTCCGAGTGCAACAGGTTTTAAAAAGTTTACTTTCAATTCAACTGTGCTTACAATTTTTTGACGTTCTGCGACTTCAGAAAGTGCAGCCACACCCAATGTTCCGTCTATCAAGCCAGCAACAACGCCGCCGTGTGCAGCTAATGGAGTTGCTAGATGTTTTTCTTTGATTTCGAGACGGTACTGAACTAGCCCTTGATTTAAAATGGTTAGCTCCATTTCAAGTAACTCACCAAATTTGTTCGATTTTTTATAGAGAGAAAGTATTTTTTCGTCAATCATTGTTTATTGTTTGTTTTGCAAAAGTAGGAGAAATATAGGTATTGGAGTCAGGAGATTTGAATTGTTCTAAGGATGTTTGGTGAGGATTGTATCGCAGAGAACTCGAAGTAGCTCAGAGGTTCGCAGAGAGTTGACTTACTTAAAGTGAGTTTGATTGAATTTCGCACATTTTACTTAGATTTGAAGCATGATTTCAGTTTGTATTCCTGTTTTTAACTTTGACATCACAGCTTTGGTGGAAGAATTGTCAAAGCAATGTGAAGCGCTTGATGTTCCAACTGAAATTATTGTTATTGATGACGGTTCTGAATTTTTTAAGTCTGAAAATCAGAAGGCAACTCAAAATACTCAGTATATCGAATTGTCTGCAAACATTGGTAGAGCCAAAATCCGTAATCTTTTTTTGGAGTATGCAAAATATGATTATTTACTGTTTATGGATTGTGATTCATTAGTGGTACGAAATGATTTTTTATCTGTGTATCTAAAAGAAATGAAAAACAATCCTTCTGTAGTTTGCGGTGGACGAATTTATCCTGCAAAACCAGAGAGAAATAGAATGCTATCATGGAAGCACGGCGTTTATAAAGAGAGTTTACCTGCTGAAATTAGAAAAATCAACCCGAATAAGTCGTTCATGACTAACAATTTTGTGGTAGCTAAATCTTGCTTAGCAAACATCAAATTTGACGAACGCATCACAAAATATGGTCACGAAGACACGCTCTTTGGTCACGAATTAGCGAAAAACAACATTGAAATTACTCATATAGATAATCCAGTTTTAAATGGAGATGTTGAAACTAATGAAGTTTTTATTGAGAAAACAAAACATGGAGTAATCAACCTGATACATATTTTAAACTTTCTAAATTACGATAAAGAGTTTGTGAAAAATGTAAATCTTTTGAATTATTATGAGAAGTCTAAATCTATTCGCGGACTACAATATTTGCTTTTCAAAATCTTTAAGCGACCGATTTACTATTTTTTGAAAAAGGGGTATGTAAATTTAAAGCTTTTTGATTTTTTTAAGTTGGGGATTTTTCTTGAGAATAAATCTAAGGTTCAATAATAAAAGGAATAGTTTTTTTATTACATCGATTGAAACTGATTAAAACTTCAAACTCTGCTCTTCAGTTATTTTATTATATTTGAAAGAAACAAAAAATACGCTTATGAAGTTTACCTTACTAACACTAAGTTCTACACTCTTTATATTTGGAGCAATTGCTCAGAAAAACGTTAAATTAACTGGGGAAGTGACAAATCCCACTGGAGAAAAAGTTTATCTATATGTGCCAGATGAGGATGTAGATGATCCATTCGCATTGAAATATCTTGACTCTGCAAAAGTTGCGCAAGATGGATCTTTTGAATTAAATGCTTCTATATCTGAAACTAGAGACGTTGTTTTTTACGATGGTAATGAAATTTTCACTGTTATTTTATCTCCAGATGATAATATTCATCTGACATTTAATACTCTTTATTTTGATGAAACACTTCAGTTTTCCGGAGAAGGAAGTGAGAAAAATAATGCATTGGTAGCGGTTTATTTAATTGATGAAATTCATTCGAGAGAATTACAAGCTTTAGCTAATGCTGATGAAATTGATACTGTTGCAATTTTCGATCTGCAAGAGAAGAATCATGAAACATATATTCAATTAATTAATGACTATAAAAATGAAATTCCTGGCTTTCAAGAACGATCGAAGTATTTAATACAAGCTGCCGAAAGAGGTAAGAAAGGGTTAAAAAAGTATTTACGCTCAAAAATAGCTTTTGAGAAAAGTATGGAACCACTTTTAAATAAAACAGCTATCGATTTCACAGGAGTTAACCTCAAAGGTGACACAGTTTCGTTGAGTGATTTTAAAGGGAAGGTTACTGTAGTAGATTTCTGGGCAACTTGGTGCGGGCCATGTAAAGCAGAGTTTCCAGCATATAAAGAACTCGAAGAAAAGTACGGCGACGAAGTGAATTTTGTGAGCGTTGGTGTTTATTGTAAAGAAGAAGACTGGAAGGAAATGGCAAAGGATGAAGGGTTTAAAAATAATATTTTCATTTCAAAGGAAGAAATTAATCAAATAAGTGCATATCAGGTTAAAACTATTCCAAGGTACCTGGTCATTGATGAGAACTTTAAATTAATTGATGCTGACGCACCTCGACCTTCTTCAGGAAAGCTTCAGAAATACTGGAATTAATAGTCTAAACCATTTTTATGATCGAAAGATATTTAAAGGCCAAACATTGGCAGGTATTTATTCTCACTTTTGGGCTTCCTTTTCTGATTCAATTTGTGATGATGTTCACGATTTTTTCGCAGCTGCAACCTTTAAGGCCAGGTGAAGTACCAGAATTTCAGTTTAATATGTTTTGGATTTTTGGAATAGTTATGCTAATCTATATTGTGTTTTTATTTGGTTGGTATTGGTCTGTTGCAATTGGTTTAAAAGATAGGTTGCCTAAGGAACTGGAGTTAAAGCACCAAAGGTTTAAATTGTTTTTCTTTTCTCCGTTAATTTACTTTTGTTTTTTAGGCTTCTTTATGAGCTACTTTCTCAGTCTTGCTCAAAACAATATGGAACCCAGTTTCGGTTTGCTTTTTCCGATGATTTTAATTCTC
>Ga0114916_1000507_pt1 | contig 25946 bp, 19 predicted proteins | sample MalvirAntarct_66_FD_83501 | JGI IMG/M metagenome (GOLD analysis project Ga0114916, IMG submission 83501) | Marine viral communities from the Global Malaspina Expedition - Malaspina viral metaG Antarct_66 | ecosystem: Environmental > Aquatic > Marine > Oceanic | place: West Anvers Island... | reverse complement strand
TGAGGCCGGGGCGGCGCACCGACTCGAACTCGGCGAGCGGGGTGCGCTTCACGGTGCCCTGCTCGGTGCAGAGGATCATCGAGTCACGGTTGAAGTCCGTGATCGAGACGATCGCCGTGATGCGGTCCTCGCCCTCCACCGAGACGAGGTTCGGGACGGGGATGCCTCGGGCCTGGCGTGAGGCCTCGGGGACCTCGTACGCCTTGAGCGAGAACACCTTGCCGCTGTCCGTAAAGAGCAGCAGCGAGGCGTGGGTGTCGGTCACGATCAGGTGGCGGATGGCGTCCTCTTCGCGGACCGCCTGCCCGGTGACGCCGCGCCCGCCTCGACGCTGGATGCGGTAGGCGTCCAGCGGGACGCGCTTCATGTAGCCGCGGTCGCTGAGGGTGACGACGACGTTCGCGTGCGCGACGAGGTCTTCCTCCGCGATGTCCTCGACGGGTGCGTCGAAGACCTGCGTGCGTCGCTCGTCGCCGTACTTCTCCTTGAGGTCGGCGCCGTCCTGCTTGATGAGTGCGTCGATCTTCTCGGGGTGCTCCAGCAGGTCCACGAGGTAGTCGATGAACTTCTGCAGCTCGTCGTACTCCTGCTGGATCTTGCCGGCCTCCAACTGCGCGAGGCGGCGCAGTTGCATGTCGAGCACGGCCTGCGCCTGGCGCTCGGAGAGCTCGAAGGGGGCGGCCTGCAGTGCGTTCTTCGCCGCCTCGGCGGACTCGGACGCGCGGATCGCCGCGATCACCTGGTCGAGGAGGTCGAGGGCCTTCAGCAGCCCCTCGAGGATGTGCGCGCGCTCCCGCGCCTTGTCGAGGTCGAACTCGGAGCGGCGCCGGATGACCTCGCGACGGTGGCCGATGAAGACGCGGAGCGACTCGGTGAGGCTGAGCGTCCTCGGCTGGTTGTCGACCAGGGCGAGCATGTTCACGGGGAACGTGGTGCGGAGCGCCGAGTGCTTGAAGAGCTGGTTGCGCACGGACGCCACGGTGGCGTTGCGCGCCAACTCGATCACGATGCGCATCCCGTGGCGGTCTGACTCGTCGCGGAGGTCGGAGATGCCATCGATGCGCTTGTTGCGGACCATGTCCGCGATGCGCTCGATGAGCGTCGCCTTGTTGACCTGGTACGGCAGCTCGGTCACGACGATCTGCGAACGGCCGGACTTGCTCTCCTCGACTTCCAGGCGCGCCTGCATCGAGACACGACCGCGGCCGGTGCGGTAGGCGTTGAGGATCTCCTCGCGGTTGAAGATCATCGCGGCGGTGGGGAAGTCCGGGCCCTTGATGAGCCCACGGTTGAAGAGCTCATCGACGGTGACGTCGGGGTCCTCGAGGATCGCGTTCACGCAGTCCACGAGCTCGTTCAGGTTGTGCGGGGGAATGTTCGTCGCCATGCCGACCGCGATGCCGGCGGCGCCGTTCAGGAGCAGGTTCGGCAGCCGGGCGGGCAGCACCCACGGCTGCTCGATCGTGTCGTCGTAGTTGGGGTAGAAGTCGACCGTGTTCCGGTCGATGTCCTGCAGGAGCTCGACGGCGATCGGGGCGAGGCGACACTCCGTGTACCGCATCGCGGCCGGCGGGTCGCCATCGATGGATCCGAAGTTCCCCTGGCTGGCGACGAGCGGGTACCGCATGGAGAAGGTCTGGGCCATGCGCACGAGGGCGTCATAGATCGCGGAGTCGCCGTGCGGGTGGTACTTGCCCATCACATCGCCGACGACACGACCGCACTTCTTGAAGCCCGACCCGGGGGCGAGTCCCATCTCCTGCATCCCGAAGAGGATGCGCCGCTGCACGGGCTTCAGCCCGTCGCGCGCGTCCGGAAGCGCCCTCGAGACGATGACGGACATCGCGTAGTCGAGGTACGACGTGCGCATCTCGTCTTCGACGCGGCGCGCGGTTTCTCGGGCGGGAGGTGGTTGGTTGACCATGGTCCGACCTTCACGCGACTACAACCGTCGGGACGCGCTCGGACAGTGCGTCTGCGACGAGTCAGTCGGGGTGGGGAGTCCCCCTAGTTTAGCGCGCCCGAGGTGTCAGGGCCTAGCGGCAGGAGTCTGCGGCTTGGTGCCCTCGCCGCCCTCGGTCGCACGAGCGAGCGGGTTTCCTGCGAGTTCTTGCCGCGCGTCACATCGGTAAGAAGCGTCACGGGAAAGGAAGGTCTCGGTCGTAGCGTGCGCCGCCTCAGAGGGTCGGGACGAGGAGGACAGGCATGCCACAGCTGGATGAACTCACGAGGATCGCGGATCGGCGCATGGGGCGACGAGGGCTGCTCCGCTCGTTCGCCCTCGGCGGGGCGGGGATCGCGACGGCGGCGATCCTCGGATGTACGGATGACGACGCGGGCGCTGAGGACGGCGAGATGATGGAGGAGTCGATGACTCCGACCGCCGAGATGACTGGCACGGCCATGGCCGATGAGTCGATGACGCCGACTGCCGAGATGACCGGCACCGCGATGGCGGGCGACGACATGATGGAGGTCCACGACCACGACCTGGGTGAAGCGAAACAGTTCGACCTCGTGCAGGGGTGGTACCGGGGTGAGGACGTGACCTACTACGACTTCGGGATGAACTCGCAGACCAGCGGCGCGGCGGTCACACCGGCGCCAATCTGGGCGTTTATCCACGGCATGGACGCGGGCGGTAGTCCGCAGTTCGTCGAGGGGCAGCACAACATCATCGATGTCGTCCCCGGCGACGAGGGCTACTCCGATCTCTGGGCCGTGAACTTCGTCGTGGTGCCCGAGGACTACGAGCCTGACTCGATCACGTCGCGCGCCGACCTCGACGAGATGGGCGCGTCGATGGGGTACGAGATCGTCACGCCGGGTGTGCTCGTGAACTGCCCGGTCGTCCCGGCCGGATCCACGCTCGAGAGCGGCGAGGAGCTGACGCAGGGCTGGTATCAGGGGGCGCGCGTCTACTACCCGGACTTCGGCATGAACCCCGCCGTGGCGATCCCGATCTGGGTGTTCGTGACCGGCATGGACGCGAGCGGCGCCCCGATGTTCGTCGAGGGCCAGCGCAACATCATCGATGCGATCCCCGGCGACGAGGGCTACTCGGACTTCTGGCACGTGCGCATGGTGATGGTGGACGACACCTACGAGGCGAACTCGATCACCTCGGCGGATGCGGTCGCCGACTCGGGGTTCGAGGTGGTGCAGGCGCCGATGGTCGTGAACTGCCCGGTCGTGCCTCGGGCCTGAGCCGGATCCCTCGGAGGATCGCCGCGACTCGCGGGGTCACAATCGTTGTCCCCGTTCTGTAATATGTAGTGCAGAGGGCTTCGTTTCCCTCTGTCCAGCTCGGGGGCCGCTTCACCGCTTCGGCGGAGGGGCGGCCCTTGAGTCTTTTCGGCGAGCTCGGTCTGAACCCCTCCCGCCCTCGCTCGCGCCGATCCAGCAGTTCGGCACGATCACGGCGCTCGCGATCGCGTACGCGCTGGTCGCCGCCACCTTCGTGCAACCGGCGCTCCTCAAGGTGTGGGCGTCTCGGCGCGGCACCGCGGAGGCGACGGTTGGCGTCGAGTTGCCGGCGCTGGAGCGCTCGGCCTAGCGCCCTGCCGAGATCGGCATACCCTTCGCGTCCTAGTCGGGCGCGGCCTCGCTCCGGGCTGCTTGAGGTGTGGGCGCGTGCAATCCTCCTGACGCAGATTGGTGCGAGGATGGCTCCTCTCCGATCCTCATGCCGAATGCAGTGCGATGGGGGCAGCTTGACCGATCACTCCGTCCCGTCGCTGAGCCGCTTTGAGCCTCTGCAGCGATCTCGACCGCCGGAGGCGCGGACTCGTCCAGTGCTGCGCGAGGCGGGCGCGTGAACACCGTCCCGATCAGGACGCCGTTCTTCTATGGCTGGCTCATGATCCTCGTGGGCGCCGTGATCGGGTTCAGCTCCGGTCCGGGGCAGTCCTACATCTTCTCGGTCTTCATCGACAGCATCATCGAGGACACCGCGCTCACGCGGACGGGGATCTCCACGCTGTACGCGGTGGGCACGGGCCTGTCGGCAGCGATGGTGATGGTCGTGAGCCGGCTCGCCGACCGCTACGGGGTGCGCGTGACCTCGATGGGCGCTGCGTTCGGCCTCGGCGTGGCGTGCCTCGCGATGTCGCAGGCGCAGGAGGCGATCCTCGTCTTCCTCGCGTTCTCCGCACTGCGCGCGCTGGGGCAGGGCTCGATGAGCATCAACGGGACGCTGCTCGCCGCGCAGTGGTTCGTCCGTCGTCGAGGGCGCGCCGTGGCGATCATGGGCCTCGGCTTTCCGCTCTCGATGGCGACACTCCCGCCGCTCTCGCGGTTCCTCGTGGACACGATCGGCTGGCGCGAGGCGTACGCAGTGTTGGGGATCATGGTCTGGATCCTCGTGATCCCCGCAGCGTTCTTCCTCATCCGCGAACGGCCCGAGGCCGTCGGCCTCTACCCCGACGGCGCCGACGAGCCACCGCCGGGCGAGGCCGTCACGCCTGGCCTTGAGGCGGGCGGCCGCGATCAACGTCGCGTGCTCACCTCGATCCGGTTCTGGCTGATCGCGCTGCCGCTGACGACGCCACCCCTCGTCGTGACTGCGCTCGTGTTCCACCAGGTCGGCATCCTCGAGGAGCGCGGGCTCAGCGCGACCGTGGCGGCCGCGATCTTCGTGCCGTACGCGGCCGCCACCGCCTCGGTGTCGATCGCGGCCGGGATCGCGATCGACCGCTTCGGGCCGAAGGGCGTGTTCATCGGATCGATGTTCGCGTTGCTCGCGGCAATGGCGTCCACCTTCGTGATCGGGTCGCTCGTCGGCGCGTTCGTCTACGGCGCGCTGATCGGGCTCTCCTCAGGCATGTCGATGGTGGTCGGCCAGGTGACGTGGGCCTACTACTACGGGCGGGTCGGTCTCGGACGGATCCAGGGCTCCGCCATGATGATCGGTGTCGCCGCCTCGGCGGTGGGGCCGCTCCCGCTCGCCTGGCTGGAAGCGCAGTTCGACGGCTTCGGCACGGGGATCCTCGTCCTGATGGCGCTGCCGGTGCTGTCGATCATCGGGATGGCACTCGCGCGGCCACCCAACGAGCAGCCACGCACCGATCCTGCGCCGAGGGCAGCGATCAGCCGGTAGCGCGGTGCTCGGTCTTCACGCGATACATCTCGTGGTCGGCGCGGCTGATCACCTCGTCGGGATCGTCGCCGGCGCCAAAGGTGGTGAACCCGATGCTGGCCGATAGGTACGGGTAGCCTGCGCCGGCGGCGTGGACATCCGCGAGCAACTTCTCCGCGACCTCGGCCGCGCCGTCCTCGGTGGTGGCGGGGAGCAGGACGGCGAACTCGTCCCCGCCGAGCCGCGCGAGGATGTCCGTACTCCGGACGGTGTCGCGGAACCGCTGAGCGATCTCAACGAGCAACTTGTCACCGACGCGGTGGCCGTCGGTGTCGTTCACCAGCTTGAACCCATCGAGGTCGATGTAGCAGACGGCGTGCCGCGCCTTGCTCCGCCGCGCCTCGTCCCGCCAGTAGGCGAGGGCTTCGTAGAACGCGCGCCGATTCGGGATGCTCGTGAGCGCGTCGGTGCGGGTCATCTCATGGAGTCGCACCTCCACGGCCTTGCGCTCGCTCACGTCGCGCGTGTTCACGAGGAGCGCCGGACGGCCCCGGTACTCGATCCGCCGTGCGATCGCCTCGACGGTGCGCTCCGGCGAATCGGGTTCGGAGTCCGGCACCGGCCACTCCCAGAGCGCCTCCTCGATCGTGCCGCTCAAGATGCGCTGCGCATCCTGGCGCAGCCGCACCAGGGTTTCGGGATCGAACAACTCGTCTATCCGCTGACCGGTGATCGACGAGGTGGCGCGCGGGCCCCGGAGCGAGCCGTTGCTGAGCTGCACGACGCCATCCTGGACAATCACGACACTGTCCCGACTCAGCTCGAACATCTGGCGGTATAGCGTCAACTCCTCGATGGTCTCCTCCAGCACCCGTGCCTGCTCCTCCTGTGCTCGCGCGAGGCGGGTCCGTTCGGTGATGTCCCGCGTGAACGTGGCCACCGCCGGAGCGCCTTGGTACGTGAGTGGGCGGAGGATGCCCTCCATGACGCGTCCGGTGACGAGGCTCGTCCACTCGACGCGGGCTTCCGGCAACTCGCCAGCCTGGACGGCATCGAGGGTCGCCCAGATCGCGGGCTTCTCGTCCTCAGGGGCGCGGTCCGCGAAGAAGAGGCCGACGCGATCGTCCACATCCGGGCCGAAGAAGGCGCGGTTCTCGTACTGGAACCGACGGTCCTGCACGATAGCGATGCTGTCGGGCGAGGCCTCGATGAGGCGGCGGAGCGTGTCCGCCTCTTCCGCCGCAGCCTCAGCGTCGGAGTCGTCGGGAACCATGTTCGGGGTCAGGGTGCCGCTCATTTCTCCAGCGCCGCGAGCGCCAGAGGATTGTCTGCTTGCGCGGATGGTATTGCCTACGAAGATTCGAAGGATCGTCGAGATTCGATAGTCAAACTCCACCCGAACGGGTAGAGCACGGGCTACTTGGTGAGCACCACGTTCCAGGTCTTGCCTTCGTCGGCTTCCTCGACGCGCACGATGCCCTGCCCCACCATCCTCGCGAGGTGCGCGCGCACCTGGCCGGAGGCGGCACGCCGGAGGCCCTTCTGGATCTCGGGGTAGAGCGCGCGACGGATCTGGCGGTCGGTCAGGTAGCCGTGGTCGATCAGGTCGATGATCTGGCGGTCGCGCGTCGCTCGATGGTCGACGAGCTCTTGGATCTTGGCGTCGGTTGCGGTCACGACGGGGCCGTGGCCCGGCGCGAAGAGCTTCGCCTGGAGCTCACGCATCCGCAGCAGCGAGTCGAGGTAGGCCTGCATGTCGCCTCGCGGCGGCGGGCCGATCGCGCTCGATCCCACGCCGAGGACGTTGTCGCCCGTGAACAGCGTCATCGTCTCCTCGACGAAGTAGCAGTTGTGGCCGGCGGTGTGCCCGGGCGTGTGGACGGCGCGGACGGTCAGGCCGCCCACCTTGAACGTGTCGCCGTCCGCGAGGTGGATGTCGATCGGGGTGTTGAGGGCTTCCTCCGCCCACACCTTCGCGCGCTCGGCGAGGTCCTTGTCGTCGGGGAGGTCCTCGTTCGCGTTCTGTGACTCGGTCGGTGGGGTGTGGAGGAGGGCCTCGTCGATCGGGTTGATCGCCGTGTTCGCGCGGAGGATGTCGCGCAACTTGCGCCCGCCCGAGGTGTGGTCCGAGTGGTGGTGGGTGAAGGCGATGGTGCCGACGTTGAAGTTGGAGCCGTCACCCTCGAAGAACTTGCGGCGGTTGTCGATGGAGAGGTCGTCGCCGAAGCCGGCATCGATCAGGGCTGCCTCGTTGCCGTCGTGGAGGATCCAGAGGTTGGAGGTGGGGAACGTCTTCGAGAACTGGCGCACGACGACGACGTGCTGCATGAGGTTGTCGTTGATCGGGCGCGCGAAGGTTTCGACCTTCGGCTGAGTGTCGTCGGGAGTCGTGGTCTTGCCCTTCTTGCCGCCCTTACCCGCCTTGGCGCGGGCGCTCTTCGAGCGCTCGATCACGCTGGAAGCGGCCTTCGAGGCGGACTCGGCGGCGCGCTTTGCGGCCTTCTTCACGACCTTTCGGCCCTCGGACTTCTTGGCCATGACGCGGCCCCTCGCCTGCTACATCCGGACATTGCCCAGGCCTGCACCGGTGTGCGCTGGGTCGGGGGATGGTAACGCGAGGACGGGCACGTTTGGGAGTTCGCAGGCCTGCTAAGACTCGGCCCAGAGGACGTCGCCGTGGAGGTCTGGGTCGTGGTCGCGGCTCGCGAAGTCCTCGTACTCCGCGCGCGACGCCTCGATCGTCGTGCCGGGGCCGTGGCCGGGCAGCACGATCGTGTCGGGGTCGAGGGTGTAGAGCCGCGTGGTGATCGACTCGATCTCAGTCTCGAGGTCCTCGTGCGTCTTCGTGCGCCCGGGGCCGCCGGGGAAGAGCGTGTCCCCGGTGAGGAGCGCCTTGCCGACGAGGAGGCAGATCGAGCCGGGCGTGTGGCCGGGGGTATGGATCACCTGCACCTGTGCGTCGCCGACCGAAAACACATCGCCATCCTCGAGTGGCTGCGCGTTCCACGCCGGTTCGAGGTTCGCCTCCTCGGAGCCGACGAAGACCGGCGCCTCGGTGACCGTGCCGAGCACCTCGAAGCCGAGCCAGTGATCGAAGTGCGAGTGCGTCACCACGGTGCGCTCGACCTCCGCGCCGTCGAGGGCGTTGATGACTTCCTCGATGCCCTCGGGAGCATCGATGATCGTCACCGCGCCGCTCGAGGTCGGCCGGAGCACGTACGCGTTGTTCCCCATCCGCCCAAGGCCGAGGTAGGCCTCCACGATGACATCCTGGTCCTGGTACGCGATCTCGGGCATGGACGGCTCCTGTCTTGCCGTCCCAGACTACCGGATGCCGCGCGACCAGCCGCAGCGCCTGCCCCATGGGGAACGGAACGGACGGCCGTTGCTGGCCGCCCGTCCTCGTACTGACCCTGCCACCGCCCGGAGCGGGCTCAGTAGTGACCTACTCGTTCACCACCAGCACCGTGACCATGCCGAACATCCCGTTGGGGCCCTCGGCGTGCGACAGGATGTGGCAGTGGAAGGCCCAGAGGCCCGGCTCGGTCACCTCGACGATGACGTCGATGCGTTCACCGGGAGCGACGGTGACGGTGTCCTCCATGTACGGCTGTGGCAGCGGATAGCCGTCCTTTGCGATGCGGAGCTGCGGCATGCCGTGCAGGTGCATCGGGTGGATCTGCAGGCCCTCGTTCATGTAGCGGATGCGGATCCGGTCACCGACGTTGGCGACGATCGGCTGCGTGGCCGGGAAGCCCTTGCCGTTGATCGTGTACCCCAGCGGGCCGTCGTTCACGATCATCGTGATGTCCTGGTCGACCGGCGTCTCCGTGCCGTCCTCGACGATGAACGCTCCGAGGAGCCCCATCGGGATCTGCACCGACCCGTTCATGTGCGAGTGGTACATGTGCGAGCCGGCGTTCACGACGTCGAACTCGTACGTGTAGGACTCGCCGGGGCCAACCAGCGGCTGCGTGAGGCCGGGTACGCCGTCCTCGGAGTTGGGAACCACGAGGCCGTGGTAGTGGATCGCGGTCGACTCGGGCAGTTCGTTGTGCAGGACGACCCGCACGCGGTCGCCGAGCTGGACGCGGATCTCAGGACCCGGGATCTGGCCGTTGTAGGCCATGGCCTGCCGCACATCGCCGGGCGAGACCTCCCACTCGATCTCTTCGGCGGTCAACTCGAAGACCTTCACGTCCCCGTCCATGACCGGCTCCATGGGCTGGCCGCCCATGCCCTCGGTCTCTGCGGGGAACGACTGAACACCGGCGATGTAGTCCTCGTCGTTGTGCAGCATCCGGCCGCCGGCGCCGTGGCCAACTGCCTCGTCAGCCTCGCCGCCCACGATCAGCGTCGTCTCCATGCCTCCCTCGCGGTGGCCGGGGACGGTGCAGAACAGCGTGTACGTGCCGTCCTCGAGCTGTCCGAGCTCGAGCATGGCCGTACCGCCAGCGTCGAGCATCGCCGTCTTCGGGCCGCCGTCGAGCGCGAGGTCGTGCTGGATGCCGCCGGAGTTCGTGACGGCAAGCGTGATCAACCCTCCAGTCGGGGCCGTGATTTGCCTCGGCTCGATAAAGATGTCACCCAGCTCCACGTCGATGACGACGGGGTCACCTTGCGCGGCACCGTGGGTGTCCGGCGTGGCGGCGCCGGCCGTGCTCGTGCTGCCGCTTCCAGCCTGGGAGAGTGCGATGGTCGCGATGAGCAGTGCCGAGAATCCGAGGATCGCTCCTGCGATCGCTGCGAGTTTCATCGGGGTTCCTTTCAGGACGACCCGAAGGTCGTGGTACATCTCCGATCCTGACGGATGTGGCGGTACCGGTTAGCGAAAGGAGTCCCGGATCGGCGGGACTAACGTCCCGCTCAAGTTGGGCAGCGAGAACGGACGTAGTCCTCCGGAGGCTCTGCGATGGACGGCGAACTCTCGGAAGGCCCTAGTCCAGGGTTCCAGCAACCGGGACGTACGCGCCCGGGCTCGGCCCGGCGAGGTCGATGACGCTCATCGTCGCTGCCTCAACATCGACCATCACGATGACGGACTGGTGCTCGATCCCCGTGCTTCCGGGAGCTAACAGCACGGTCTCGGAAGCCCATGCGTACGGGTAGTTTGCGGATCGTTCTGGGAACGCCAGTGTCCCGGCAACCTCATACGCTCCGTCGCCGCGTGACTCGAAGATCGTCCATCGCACTGCGCCATGGTGGTTCCAGTACACGACGGCGCGGTCACCGCTCGCGTGAAAGACCGGGCGCGTGATGACGTCGGTAGGCCCGACGATTCCATCGAGCGAGAGCACTTGGTCTCCCTCGGCGGTCGTTAAATCGTTCCCGACCCACCATGAGACCCGTCCGTCGGGCGTCATGACGGGGCCACGATCCATCGCTGCGCCCGAAGGAGGCGTCGCCTCGGTCATCTCGGGCCAGACGTAGTAGCGGAGACGTGGGTCGGTCTCCAGGAACTGACGGAGCAGCAGGACTCGGTCGCCTGATGCGTCCGATCCGACCACCCACAGGGGTTCGTCCAGGATCGCGATCGGCTCGCTCCACGTCGCGCCGTGGTCGTCGGAGCGGATGAGGATCGTGCGGGCGTCCGGCGAGGCGAAGTCGAGACCCCCGCAGTTGCCGTCGCACATCGAGAGCACGAGCGGGCCACCCGAACTCGTGGGCGGGTACGCGATGTTCCTCCAACTGTTGATGTAGTCCCACTCGCCCGCCACCGACTGCGGGAGGGACTCGATGATGGTGACCTCCTCCTCCGCTATCACCGCTCGATCGAGTCGCTGCGGTGGGGCGTCGGTCCCCATGAGGATCACGGCGAGGAGGAGCTCCGCGGTCCGCGGCCCACCTTCGACGAACGTGACCTCTGTCAGTTGAACCGCCGGCGGCGTGGCGTCTGGGGTTGCTGGGGCTGCGGGCGTCACCTCGGCCTCGTCGGGCACGGCCAGCGTCGTCGACGGAGACGCCGTCGAGGTTGGCGTGCGATCGCCCTCGGCATCGCATCCCCCAAGAGTCAGAAGGGCGAGCGCGAGTAGCACAGCGAGGGCGGCGAATCGGTGCACGGGACTAGTCCTCTGCGGTTGGACGTGATCCGAGGCCGCAGCGTACTCCCTCTACCCACGCGAGCCCCTCTCGCGCGAGGTCGTCGAGGAGGGCGCGCGCTCTCGCGCGTTCGTCGCCGGGCTGCACGCGACGCATGAGCGCCGAGACGGTGGTCGAGTGGCCTCGATCCGTGGGGAGGTCGCGGAGGGTCTGCATGATGCGGCCGCGCCACATGCGGTCGGAGTCCTGCCACGTGCCCTGCGCACGCACCGGCTCCGCGGTCTCGCCGGCAGCGAAGCGAGGGCGTGCCGCGCAGAACGACGCGACGACGCACTCGTCGCACCTCGGACGGGGGAGGCAGACACGGGCGCCGTAGTCCATCAGCGCCGGGTTCCACCTCGCCGATTCGCCGCGCGGGAGCAGTCGTTCCGTCATCGCGACGATCGAGGCCGGCGGCGTCTCCTTCGCGGGCTGCAGGTCGCCGAACACGAGGCGTCCCACCACGCGCACGATGTTCGTGTCCACGGCCGCCGCGTCATCCCCAAAGCCGAAGGTCTGGATGATCGCGGCCGTGAACGGCCCGACGCCCGGCAGCGCGAGGATCGCCTCGCGGTCGCGAGGCACGCGTCCGCCGTGCTGCTCGACGCAGACGCGGGCCGCCTCGTGCAGGTTCGCGGCGCGACGCGGATACCCGGCGCGCGCCCAGACTCGCAGCACCTCGGCGCGGTCAGCGCTCGCGAGGGCCTCGACGGTGGGGAACGCTGCCATCCAACGGTCGTAGATCTGGAGGACGCGGGACATCTGCGTCTGCTGCGCGGCGACGGCCGCGACCATCGCCGCGTACGGGTCACGGGCGGTGCGCCAGGGGAATGGCTGCTCGTGCTCGTCGTACCACGCGAGGAGGCGCCGCTGGATCGCCCTCGCGCGGGCCGGAGGCACCTCAGGGAGTGCGGGCGCGGAACGTGAGGTGCGAGTGGTGCGAGTGGTGCGAGTGGTGCGAGTGGTGGGGAGCGGCATGGCATCGAGGGTAGCCGGGCGGTTCGTTGCGGACGCGCCTCCGTACGACCTGTATGCCACGGGAAGCCTTGGGGTAACATGATCGGAACGCGTGCGAGGGGCCACGACTGCCGCGAGGCGGACGGCGGGACGCGCGACAGGCGGCTTGCCTGACCCGAGGGATGCCCTCGCCTGGGTCAACTAGCACGGGACCTTATGCAGATAGACGCACTCGCTGCGCCCTCCATGTTCACGCTCGACAACGGGCTTCGCGTAGCGGTCACGCCGATGCCGTACGCACGCTCCGTCGCCCTCTCCATCTACGTCGGCGCGGGCTCGCGGTACGAGGCCACCGTCGAGGAAGCCGGGCTCTCCCACTTCCTCGAGCACCTCTGCTTCAAGGGCACGGAGCGCCGTCCGAAGCCGCTCCAGATCTCGATGGAGATCGACGCGATGGGCGGCAACATGAACGCCGCCACCAACCGCGAACTGACCGTCTACTACACCAAGGTCACGCCCGAGTACGTCACGCAGGCCGTCGACCTCGCGGCGGACCTGCTCCGCAACTCCACGATCATCGACGAGGAGATCGAGCGCGAGCGCGGCGTGATCCTCGAGGAGCTCGCCGCCGTCGACGACTCGCCGAGCGAGCAGGTGGGCGTGATCCTCGACGAGATGCTGTGGCCAGGGCAGCCGCACGGCCGCGACATCGCGGGCACAGAGGCGTCCGTCACCGCGATGCCGAACGACCGCATCCGCGAGTACTACCACCGCCAGTACGTCCCCAACGCCACCGTCGTCTCGCTTGCCGGCGCGATCGAGGTCGATGAAGCGCTCGACCTCGTGCGGAAGCACTTCGGCGACTGGGAGCCGGGCGAGCCGATGTCGCTCGTCCCGCACCAGGAGGAGCCACGCGGGCCGCTCATCCGCACGCTGGAGAAGGACCTCGAGCAGATCCACGTCTCGCTCGGCATGCGCGCCGTCTCGATGCATGACGAGTCCCGCTACGCGCTGGACCTGCTCTCGATCGTCCTCGGCGAGGGCATGTCGTCGCGGCTGTTCTCGCGCCTCCGCGAGGACCTCGGCCTTTGCTACGACATCCACTCCTACATGTCGACGCTCACCGACACCGGCATGTTTGGCATCTACTCGGGCGTCGATCCAGAGCGCGTCCTGCAGGCCACGACCGAGATCGGGCGCGAGCTGCGGAAGGTCGCCAGCACGCCGATCGCCCTCGACGAGTTGGAGCGCGCCAAGTCCGTCGCGCGCTCGCGCACGCAACTGCGGCTCGAGGACACGCGCGCCGTCTCTGCCCTCTACGGATCGCAGCTCATCCTCGGCCTCCCGCGCCTCACCCCGGAGGAGTCGCTCGCCATCTCCGCCGCCGTGACCCTGGACGAGGTGACCGAGGTCGCCCGCAAAGTGATCGTGCCGGAGTCGTGGCACCTCGCCGCCGTCGGCCCCGTGGACGCCGGCGAGCTCGAGGCCGCCCTCGGATGTGGCTCGTGACCGACGATGAGTCGTCGAATGACCCGCGGGTGAACGAGGATGTGCTGAACGCGAGCACGTTGCTCCACGACCCCTCCGAGGCCACACCCGAGGAAGACGTGTTCACGCCCACTCCGCTACGCGAGGGCGAGGCGCGCGACGACTCCGCGCTGCTGAAGTCGGCGGAGTGGTACCTCCTCGTCGCGCGACGCCGCGAGGACGGGACGTTCCTCCTCGTGAGGCGCCCGGAGGCTCCCGCGCCCACGATGCTGTCGACGGCGCCCCCGCATCCGGATGAGGGGCTGCTCGCCGGCCTCGTCTCGGTCCTCAAGACCCACTTGCGCGTGCAACTCGTCAGCGAGCCGTACGTCTCGCCGCGCCGCCGTCCGGCGCGCATGGCGCACCCGTACACCGGCGGCCCCGCCGTCGGCATCCTCCGCGCGGTCGGCGTCGAAGTCACCGGAGTGCCCGAGGTGGACGCGCTGTTCGAGGGCTTCGAGGCGCTACCACTGGCGGAGGCTGAGGCCGCGCTCGCGACTGACCTCGAACGCGCTATCTTCCGCGACGGTGTCGCGCTCCTGGACTGATCCACCGACTCGCCTCGTACCCATCGAGGCAAGATTCCGGGAGCCTCTCGCGGCGCTGTAGCGAGAGGATTCCTTCATGGTCGACATCACGTGGCGAGGCGAAGGCAACGTGGACGGCGGCGTGCGCGAGCGCGAGTTTGAGGTCGCCGGCCCGCGAGACACGATCACCGGGGTGATGTGGTCGCCGGAGAGTGGGATTCCCTCGGACTCGCCGCTCGTGCTCATCGGTCACGGTGGTGGTGGCCACAAGAAGGCGCCGAGCATTGTGCCGACGGGGCGCGGGTTCGTGACTGAACATGGCATCCCCGCCGTCGCGATCGACGCTCCCGGGCACGGTGAGCGCGGCGGCGTGGCTGCCCGCAGCCCGGAGTACTACGCGCTCTGGGCCGACGCCGAGATCATGACGGACAACGCGAACGCCGACTGGTCGCTGGTCCTCACGAGTTTCCTCGAGACCGGATGGTTCGATGCGGAGCGCGTCGGGTGGTCGGGCATGTCGATGGGCTCGCTCATCGGCGTCCCGTACGTCGCCTCCGAGCCGCGCATCAAGGCTGCGTCCCTCGGCCTCTGCGGCACCGCCGGCTCGACGCCCAGCCGAGGCAGCATCGGCGGCCTGCTCGTGAACCGAGCGCCGCGCGTGATGTGCCCCGTCATCTTCATCATGCAGTGGAACGACGAGCGCTTCACCCGCGAGGGTTCGCTCGCCCTCTTCGACCTGTTCGGCACTCGCGACAAGCGCCTCATGTCGTTCCTCGGCGCCCACGCCGAGATGCCCGAGGAAGGCCGCAAGGCCGGCCGGAAGTTCCTCGCCGAGCGGTTGAAGGCGTAGGCCTTCGATGCTGACCGGCGATCGAGAACGACTCAGTGCGTTTGAGCGTCAGACGGACTTGCCGATGCTGGTGCTCAGCGTCGCCTTCCTCGCGCTCCTCGCGCTTCCGTGGTTCTGGCCCGATGCCTCTGAGCACCGGTCTCTCCTCGACACGCTGGAGTGGACTGTCTGGGGCGTGTTCGCCATCGAGCTCGCCGTGCGCGTGACGCTTGCTCCACAGCGTGGGCGCTACCTACTACACCACTGGTTTGACGTGGCAATCGTGGTGCTGCCCTTCCTTCGACCGCTCCGCATTCTCCGTGCCGTTCGCGGCGTGGCGCTCCTCACGCGGTTCACGACCACGTGGCGCCGGCTCCTCGCGCGGCGAGGTCTGCAATACGTCCTACTCTTCGCGCTCGGCGCCATCGTGGCTTCCGCCGTGGCAGTTACGCGCGCGGAGACGGCGACTGCGGGAGCGCCCATTGAGGATTTCGCCGACGGTCTTTGGTGGGCAGTTACCACGGTGACGACCGTGGGGTATGGCGACACCTATCCGACGACCGCAATGGGGCGCGGAATCGGTGTTGCCCTGATGCTGGTCGGCATCGCCCTCTTCGGCGTCATTACGGCGAATGTCGCGGCGTACTTCGTCCAGGAGGACGAGGACGAGCGTGACGACGAGATCCTGGCCGCCCTCCTGCGGATCGAGCAGCGACTGGACGACTGGAGGACGCCCGTGGCGAAGTCGGCGCGTAGTTTGGCTCTACCTGATCGCGAAACTGATGGGCGACGCGAACGCCGTGAAGAAGGGGCGTGTCGGTCGCCGAATCGGGCGGCGCATTGCGGGCCGGGCCACGGGGAGGTTCCTCGGGCGGCTGTTCCGCTAGCGGAGCGCGCTAGCGGCTGTTCGGGTTGCCGTCCGTTGAGGTGGGCGGGCGGTGGACTTCTCGCTGCACGGGGTCCACGTCCTCGAGGCGTGCGGGCTCATCCTCGACCTGCGAGTTGCCGATGATGCGCTGATCCGGTTCGGCGGACTGTTGCGACTTCGCGGACTCGAGGCCGGCGAGTGGGTCGTCCTCGTGGTTCCCCAGGCCGTGTCCGTCGCCCTCGGCGCGGCCGGTGATCTCTCGTGTGTCGGCGTCGAGGTCGTTCGGGCCGCCGATCGGGCGGTCGTCATGCTCAAGGACGCGGTGCTGGAGGTACGCGTCGTGGGTGTCGAACTGCTGCTGGTGCTCGGCGCACGCATACGTTTCCCTCGTCTGGCTTGCTCGGTTCAAGATTGCCTCCGGTCTCGATGTGCTTCGACTCAGGCCGATACGCTGCCGCAGGTATCGAACTGTCCCACCTGCCGTTTCCCAAAGGCTTTCGTGCGCGCGATTGCAGAGGTGTGTCGCGCGCCGCTGCCGTCTCGCGCCTGCGCGAATGCGGCCTGACGGGAGTCGAAATCTCGCGACCAGCAGGTTCACCGTCACCGCTTCGCTGGTCGACCAGGACCGGGAGGCCTGGCGCGTCACCGACGAGGGACGCGCCTCACACCAACGCGGCGCGGCAGACTCTGGTGAGTCGCCGCGCCGCGTGAGCCGCCCAGGCTATATCGATGGTGGAGCTGGGTTCGTCCGGCCGGCTGGCCGGACGTCCCTGCTGAGAGGGTCAGGGTCCTACACGGCCTCGTGCAGGCGCTCGTCCCAGGATTCTGACCGCGCGATGAAGAGCCGGCGGGCGTAGGTGAGGACGTGGCCGCCGAAGTGGTAGCCACCGTTCTTCCCGTACAGCGTGGAGGCGTCCGGCTTGAGCGTCGGGCCGGAGTAGTCCACCTGGACTTGGCCGTTGAGCTTCACCTGGAAGCGGCCGTCTGAGCCCTTGGACCAGATCGCCAGGACGGAGTAGTCGTTCCAGTCGCCGGTGAGGTCGGACAGGCTGAACGTCGCCAGCGTCTCGTCATTCTCGCCGCCATCCGACCGGACGTTCCTGCGGACGATCTTCATCGTGCCGTCATTCTTCACCTGGAAGGAGAAGGCAGGAGAGCCAGATCCGTTGTGCCACTGCCGGAAGATGTACCAGGACGGCGGACTCTCGAAACTCTCCGGCGTGAACAGGAACCCACCGCGGTAGATAAAGGTGCTCTTGTCATTGTTGAGGTTGGGGAACTTGTCCGAGTGCCAGTTCTCGGCGCGCCCGGTGCTGTCGTAGCTCGCGACCATCTCGCCAGAGCCGAGCGGATCTCGGATGTAGGAGACCGTACCGCCCGTGTCATGCGAAGTCGGCATCCAGCCCGTCGAGTCGTACTTACAGTCCCGGATCACTGAATAGTGGGGAAGGGTGCTCGCGATGGGCGTCGGGGTGGGTGTGGGGGTTGGCGTCGCCACCGGGGTCGTCGAGAAGACGATGGCCTCCAGGGCGACCAAGCGAGATTCGGTTTCCCCGAACTTTCCGTCGATCAGCGCGGTGATCGCCGGCTCATCGAGGTATTCGTCATGAGTGTGCGTCCCACCTGGTGCTGCCTCGGCTTCATCGGTGATGAAGGGTATGGCGAAGGCGGTGGCGCCAAGGCCGAGGGCTGCCTGGCCGGAGCGGGTGAGGAGGTTGCGGCGATTCATCTGTGACTGCCCCTTCGAGGCAAGGACTGATCGACGGCTGCCCGTCGATCGTCGGAATGTGTGTGGTGGGACGTTGCGGTCGAGGCCTTTGTGAGGGCTGGCTCGATGGCGCGTTCGGTTTCTTTACTCAATCTATTCGCTTCCGAATAGAAAGTCAATCGACTCCGATGGCTCGACCGTCCTATATTTGGCGAGACCCCTGGGCGGCACCCGGCGGGCCGAGCAACGAGGCGGGAAGCCGGCGGCGGCGATGAGGGGCAACTTCGATGAGGCGGCTGGAACTAGGCCAAGAAGTCCGACGACGGCGCGAGAGCCGTGGATGGACGATCGCGGAACTCGCTGCGCTCGCTGACATCAGCGGCGCGACCTTGTCAGATATCGAGAACGGGGTGACGACCAGCCCTCACCGCCCCACGCTGCGGGGGCTGGCGAGGGCCTTCGACTGCACTATCGAAGAGCTGACCGGTGGAGAGCCAAAACCGGTTGCCAACCCGGCAGGGCCAGAAGAGATTCAACTCCTCGAGAGCTATCGAGCGCTGAACCAGGAGCGACGGGCCGCCGTGCGACAGGTGATGGAGGGGCTACTGCGACTACAGCGAGAGTCCCAATCCGGTCGATAACGACGTGACCGCAGTCGAATCGAGCGGCTTCTTCTGCGGTCAACGTGAGAGTCAACGTGACTTGGCGGTGGAGGAGGTCAGTGATGGTGCGGTGGTCCAGATCTCTGCGGGGAGGGCCGCAGGGCAGAGGCGTGTAATACTTCTGTTATACGCAGAAGGCGGTCACGCTCACAGTGCCCCGGAGTACGTTCGTGATTTCTTGCGCAAGCAGATCGGCGGATATCATTAGATTCCGAGTGGGTTCCCAGTCGGAATCTAATTCCAGGCGCGATGGACTCGGAGGCGCATTCCGCTGGAACCCAGCGCTGCATTCCGCCAACTCAATACGGGCCAAGCGGCCCTCAGGCGAGCATTTGCGAGGTCAGGTCCGCTGTTGCAGGCTCGAGGGCGGTGAAGCGGCGCTATCGCATGATCGAAGATTCGGAGCGGGGTGAATGCCAGCCCGTGAGAACGAGCCGCATGGAACGAGGAGGTCGCGCTCCTCGCCACTCATGAGCACGCCCAACCTGAGTGGCCCGCGCACAGCGGACGCTGACGGAGCCACCGCAACTACAGCAAGTGTCCCAATCCGATCGAAGACCAGGTCGTTGCCCGCGAAGCGCGCGAGCTCTTCATCTGTGAGGGTGAGCGTGATCGTGACGCGGCGGCGCTGAGGGTCGGCCATGGAGTCGTGTCCAGACTTCTGTGGCGGGGCCAGCTGCTATGAGCTAGCCGCAGGGCGGCGTGTGGTTGCTACTGTTTTGTTATATGAGGAAGCGTCACTAACCGGCAACCATTATCGCATTTCCATTACAGGACTCAGATTAGATTTGCGTCCTGAATCTGTCGGCGCGCGGGCAAACTTGAGGGAAAACCCTTAGCGCGGCCGGCATTAGCGACCGCGGCTGCCCCGTGCAACAACGAACTCGATCCCCGAGTGCTCTGCGCTGAAACGCGCTTTTGTTACATCAGCGAACCGGGCGGGCGCACAACTCCGCGAGGGAAGCGACCGAGATCGGCTAGCGGCGCCCCTCGTCGTGCTTGCGCTCGGCCTCGCCCGGTGTCTGCGTGTGGTCGAGGAGCGCCTCGCGCGCCGTCTCGGCTGCCTCGGTCTGATCCTCGGGACCGGGCGCGATCTGACCCCCAGCTAACTTGCCGCCCGGCTCATGCTGGGCCATGTGCTGCTGGTACGAGCCAGCGTCGGTCATGGAAGCGCCACAGTGCTCGCACTGCTGTCGGTTGGGAATGGCCACGGGCCACGTCCTTCGGTTGGCGCCGACCCCAACCTCACCGTACGGCGCTGAGGCTTGCGAACGCATGCCCGAGGCACGAGCAACCGCCGAGGCGTGACGCAACAGAAGCGTGCGGACTCCGCCGCGATCCGGTGCAGGCGGGGCGGGCGCTAGATCGGGAGCCAGCGCACGACGGCGTGGTCGCCGATCTGCTCCTCGACGCGGCGGACGCGGCCCTGCGTCTCGACGAGCCGGAGGTGGGCCAGCGTCTCGCCGATGGCGGAGCGCTGCTTCCAGACCGAGAACGTGTCCCATGGTCGGTTCCATGTGACGCGCGAGGCGATCTCGAAGGCCGTCGCGCCGGCGGCATTGCTCCCAGTGCTCGTGATGCCCTCGATCACCTCGTCGGCGCGCTCGTGGTGGTGCTCGATGATGAACCGGCAGCGTCCGGGGAGGTCTTCGATGAGTTCCTCGTGGGCTGGGAGCGCGAGACGGGTGTCGAGGTCGGCCGTCTTCTGCAGCGACGCGAGGAACTCCTCGAGTGGGTTGCGGCCCGACTCCTCGTCCTCGGGGTGGTAGGAGACGTTCGGGGTGATGCGCGAGAGCACGTGGTCGCCGGTGAACGTGAGGCGCTCGTCCGGGATCGTGATGCAGAGGTGGCCCGGGGTGTGCCCCGGCGTCCACTGCGAGACCAGCGTCCATCCGTCGAAGGTGATCTCCTCGCCGTCCTCGACGAGGCGGGAGGGCTGCACGCGCTGCATCTCCCACTGGCGCTGCTCGGTCACCTTCGCGGTGTCACGCTCCTGCGCTTGCTCCTTGGCCTGTGCGTTCGCCTCGGCCTTCTCTCGCTTGTGGCGCGCGCGACGTTCCTCGTTCGCCTGGTCGAGTTCGTCCGGATCGAAGCCGTGGCGGATCCCCCACGTACGCATCCTGGACTCCCAGGCGTCGTGGCCGCGGTCCATCCCTGAGTAGACCTCGGCGTCTTTGCCGTGCATGACGAGTTCGAGGTCGGAGTTCTGCTCCTTCAGCCACCCGGCCATGCCGACGTGATCCGGATGGAAGTGCGACACGATGAGGCGGCGCACGTCGGCCGGCGTCCGTCCGAGGGCGGCCAGCTGGGCCGTCATCGCTTCGGTCGCGTCCGGGGTGCCGTAGCCAGCGTCGAACAACGTGACGCCCTCGTCGGTCGTCGGCACGAATGCGTAGGGCATCACCCAGGGCAGCGCCGCCGAGGACATCGGCGTCCGAAGCCGGTAGAGCGCGCCCCGACTGCCCGAGGCCGCGACGATCTCCTCGGGCGGTGGGAGCTCGTCGCTCGCGCCCTCGTTGCTCGTGCTCGCACTGGTGCTGGGTGTGGTCATGGATGCTCCGCGCTGCCGGTCACCGGTGTTGTCACTGAGTTGTGTCACTGGGTGCCTGCGGAATTGGTAACACGCCGGTGCGGACGGCGTCGAACAGCGAAACGATGGCTGGGCGCGCTCCAGGCGCCCCGAGTCGTCCCGTCGCGACGGGCTACGACCGGGGTGCCGCCACGTCCGCGACGTCGGTCGCGCCGTTGCCAGAGTCGTGCTCGAAGCCGGCCAACTCGGGCGGCAGCGGACGGCCCTCGAACGGCCCGAGGATCCGGAGGAGGTCGTCGCCCTCTACCGTCTCCACCTCGACCAGCCGCTCGGCGAGGGCGTCGAGTTGCTCGCGATGCTCCGCGAGTACGAGGCGACAGCGCGCGTGTGCCTCGTCCACGAGGCGGCGGACTTCGTCATCGATCTGCTCGGCGGTGCGCTCGGAGTAGTCGCGTCCTCCGGACATGCCGCGGCCCAGGAACGTCGCCTGCTCGCCCTTGCCGAAGGTGCGCGGCCCGAGGCGGGAGGACATGCCCCACTGCGTCACCATGGCGCGCGCGATCTGCGTCACCTTGCCAATGTCGTCGTGGGCGCCGGTGGTCATCTCACCGAACACCATCTCCTCCGAGACGTGCCCGCCGAGCGCCATCGTCATCATCGCCTCGTAGTACGAGCGGTCCTGCAGGCGACGGTCGTCCGAGGGCAATGAGCGGGTGAAGCCGCCGGCCATGCCGCGCGACACGATCGTGACCTTGAACGGGATGTCCGCGCGCGGCGAGAAGTAGCCCGCCACCGTGTGTCCGGCCTCGTGGTACGCGATGATCCGCTTCTCGATCGGCGTGATCACGCGCGACTTCCGCTCCGGGCCGGCGATCACGCGGTCGACGGCCTCGTTGAGCTCGTCCATGCCGATGCGCTTCTTGTTGCGTCGCGCAGCGAGGATTGCGGCCTCGTTGAGGAGGTTCGCGAGGTCGGCGCCGGAGAAGCCGGGCGTCTGCTTGGCGATCGTCTCCAGCGAAATCGTCGCTTCCAGCGGCTTCCCGCGCGCGTGGACGTCGAGCACCTCGCGGCGCCCCTTGAGGTCGGGGACGTCCAGCGTCACCTGGCGGTCGAAACGGCCGGGGCGCAGGAGGGCGGGGTCGAGGACGTCGGGGCGGTTGGTCGCCGCGACGACGATCACGTTGGCCTCGGTGTCGAACCCGTCCATCTCCACGAGGATCTGGTTCAGCGCCTGCTCGCGCTCGTCGTGTCCGCCCCCGAGGCCGGAGCCGCGCTGACGCCCGACCGCATCGATCTCGTCGATGAACACGATCGCGGGTGCCTGCTCCTTCGCGTTCTTGAACAGGTCACGCACGCGGCTCGCGCCGACGCCGACGAACATCTCGACGAACTCCGAGCCGGAGAGGTGGAAGAACGGCACGCCCGCCTCGCCCGAGACCGCGCGCGCAACCATCGTCTTGCCGGTGCCCGGCGGGCCGACGAGCAGGACGCCGTGGGGGATGCGCGCGCCCAGCGCGGCGAACTTCTCAGGCGACTTGAGGAACTCCACGATCTCCTGGAGCTCCTGCTTCGCCTCTTCCTGCCCGGCCACGTCCGCGAAGGTGACGGTGGGCGTGGTGCTGCTGTTCATCTTCGCGCGGCTCTTGCCGAACGACATCGCCTGGTTGTTGGCGCCGCCCATGCGCCGCAGCATGAAGAACAGCAGGCCGCCGATGAGGATGAACGGCAGGAACGTGAGGATCAGCCCGAAGAACTGACCTGACCCGCTGGCCCCCTCCACGGAGACCTCAACACCGTCCGCGCCGACGCCCACCGGTACGCCGCTGTCACGGAGGATCTCCTCGATCGAGGAGGACGACTCTTTGCGGGAGGTGACCGGCTCGCTCCGCCCCTCGATGTACGCCGTGAGCTCATCGCCGCGCACCTCGATGCGCTCGACGTTGCCGGCTTGGGCCTGCGAGATCACGTAGGAGAGCGGCTGCTCATCCCCACCGGAGGGCCGCAGCATCACCACCATCGTCAGGACGAGCGCCGAGAGCAGCGCGACGTAAATGATGGTCCGTCGGAGGGGTGGTCTGGTCATCTTCATTCAGAGTTCATTCTCGTGCAGGGCGCGCCCTGTCTGGCTGACTTGTTCTGGCTGGAACGGATGGCCGTGTGTCTCGGCCAGGACGGAGATGCGAACCGGCCGCGCCCTGGCTGCATGTGAACTGCGAGGTGTTCGCCTGCCGCCGTCCTGCGGTCGTCGGAGTCCATGCTCCAAGACTCGTGGCCGGACGGGCCCGTATCAGGGCGCGGATGCGGTCTCGCATCCCATGACAGCGCAACCAGCCGGTGTGGTTGACTCTCCACCCTGATCCATCGTCGCACGGTTCGTCGAGGAGTCCTACCCATCAGCGTGACCCGCAGGTGCGCGCGACGAGGCGGGGGAAGGTAGGGCGACGTGAGGATTCAGCGACGGACAAACGACGAGGGCCACCTCCCCGACTTCGGAGTGGTGGCCCTCGCAGCGTCGTGCTTCGACGAAGACGGTACGGCTAGAAGCCGCCCATCATGTCTCCCATGCCACCGCCCGCGTGCTGCAGCGGTGCGCCACCCTTCTCGGGGATCTCCCCGACGGCGGCCTCCGTGGTCAGCATCAGCGCCGCGACGGAGACGGCGTTCTCCAGTGCGACGCGCGTCACCTTCACGGGGTCGAGGATGCCGAGCTCGAACATGTCGCCCATGCGCTCCTCGCCGGCGTCGTAGCCGACCTTCGGGTCCTTGGCGTCCCGCACCTCCTCGACGATGACGGACGGCTCGCGGCCGGCGTTGTCGACGATCTGGCGGAGCGGGAAGGCGAGGGCGTGCCGGACGATCATCGCGCCGGTGCGCTCGTCGCCGATCGGCATCGACTCGATGAGCTTGTCCAGGTCCTTCTGAATGCGGATGTAGGCGACGCCGCCGCCGGCGACCACGCCTTCCTCGACCGCCGCGCGGGTGGCGGAGAGGGCGTCCTCCAGGCGGAACTTCTTCTCGCGGACCTCGATCTCGGTCGCGCCACCGGCCTTGATGACGGCGACGCCGCCGGCCAGCTTCGCGAGCCGTTCCTGCAGCTTCTCGCGGTCGAAGTCGGAACCGGTGTCCTGCACCTGCGCGCGGATCTGGCGGATGCGGTTCTGGATCGCCTCGTCGGAACCAGCGCCCTCGACGATCGTCGTGCGGTTCTTGTCCGATACCACGCGGTGGGCGTGGCCGAGGTCGGCGAGCTGCGTGTCCTCGAGCTTGCGGCCCATGTCGTTGGTGATGAACGTGCCGCCAGTCAGCACCGCGAGGTCCTCCAGGATCGCCTTGCGGCGGTCGCCGAAGGACGGGGCCTTCACGAACAGCGGGTTCATCGTGCCGCGCATCTTGTTGACGATCATCGCGGAGAGCGCGTCGCCCGTGAGGTCCGTGCAGACCACGACCAGGTTCTTCGAGACCTGCAGCACCTTCTCCAGCAGCGGAAGGATCGTGCGGATGTCGTTGATCGTGTAGTCGGTGATCAGGATGTACGGGTCGTCGAGGATCGCCTCGTTGCGGTCGGCGTTCGTGACGAAGTACGGCGAGAGCCAGCCGTTGTCGACCTGGAGGCCGTCCACGATCTCGACCTCGTCATCGAGGCCGCGGCCGTCCTCGATCGTGATGACGCCGTCCTTGCCGACCTGCTCCATGACGTCCGCGATCAGCGTGCCGATGCGGCGGTCATTGGCGGAGATGGCGGCGACCGCCTCGATCGTCTTCTTGTCCTCGACCGGCACGGCCATCGCGCGCAGCGCCGGGAGGGCGGTGCGGAGCGCCTGCTCCATGCCCTTGCGGAGGTACATGGCGTTCGCGCCGGCGGCGATGTTGCGGATGCCCTCGTGGAAGAGCGCCTGCGCCAACACCGTCGCCGTCGTGGTGCCGTCGCCGGCCACGTCGTTGGTGCGGATCGCCACCTGCTTCACGAGCTGCGCGCCCATGTTGTGGAAGCGGTCTCGCAGATCGATCTCGCGGGCGACGGTGACGCCGTCCTTCGTGATCACGGCGGGGCCGTAGTTCTTGTCCAGCACGACGTTGCGGCCGCGAGGGCCGAGCGTCACGCGGACCGCGTTGGCCAGGATGTCCACGCCGTGACGGAGCTCACGACGTGCGTCTTCATCGAACCGGAGCCGCTTCGCGGGCATGGCTCAATCCCTTCGGGATGTTCCGCCGGCGTCGCTCCAGCCGTTCGTCGGTGGTGCGCATTCCAGCGGGTGGATTCGGCGGGCCGTACCGGAGGGGTGGTACGGCCCGCCGTCAGTCAACTCTGCAACTCGGGGCAGGCAGTAGAGAGCGGGGCTGAGCCCGTCCCTACTTCTTGCCCTTCTTGGCGGCCGGGGCGCCCTCGTCCAGCTTCGCGAGGACATCCTGGAAGCGGATGATGATGTAGTCCGTGGAGTCCACGGTGACTTCCTGGCCGGTGTACTTCTGGTACAGGACACGGTCGCCGGCGGCGAGGTCCATGGTGTCCAGGTCACCCTTCTCGTTGCGCTTGCCGGGGCCGACCGCGACCACGTGGCCGTGCTGCGGCTTCTCCTTGGCGGAGTCCGGAATCACGAGCCCGGAGGTGGAAATCTCCTCCTGCTCGACGGGGGTGAGGACGATGTGGTCGGTCATCGGGACAACGTTCGTGGCCAAGGCAACAGTCTCCTTCTTCAGCGTTCCGGTTCTTCAGGTTCCGGTCCCGGGTGACCGCCGTCTGAGCCTGTCCGAGCCCCATCGCTGCCGTGCCTGCATCGAGCAGTGCGTGCATGCGATGGGAATCGCCTCGCCCAGGCCCGCGCGCGCTCCGGGTGTACGCGCTCGTCTAGCCGTGTCGGTGTTGGGTGCGCGGGTCGCGCGTCAGGGGCGTGCTACGGCTCGCCTCGTCGAGGCATTCCGCATCGCGCCGCCGTTGGCGTTCCCCGTCGCAGAGACCGCCTCTCGGCGGCCTCCGGTGCCGGATGTTAGCACTCGCCCCATGAGAGTGCTAGCCCTCGCTGTCGAGGAATTTCCCACTGCACCTTGAGGTTGCTGATACACGGAAACGTGTAAGATGAGGCTGGCGCGACGCTGCCTCGATGCGTTGTTCGCGCTCCTGGGGCACGCGGGGCGCCCATCCCCCCGGCCCCCTTCCCTGCGCGGGAAGGGGGGAGATCAGAGTG
>Ga0114916_1000506_pt1 | contig 26026 bp, 19 predicted proteins | sample MalvirAntarct_66_FD_83501 | JGI IMG/M metagenome (GOLD analysis project Ga0114916, IMG submission 83501) | Marine viral communities from the Global Malaspina Expedition - Malaspina viral metaG Antarct_66 | ecosystem: Environmental > Aquatic > Marine > Oceanic | place: West Anvers Island... | reverse complement strand
CCGACATGGGCAAGGGGGTGCGGTTCAACACGCTGGAGGAACGTTTCGGGGAGCGCTTCGACGACTTCATGGCGAACCGTGCGGCCGAGATCGCCCGCGACGACCGGGAAAGACAACAGGTCCTCGATACCAGTGACCTGGAGCCGGAAGAGCGCCGCACGGTCGAAGGTATGCTTGCCGGTGACATCGACACCTCGCCCGAAGGCGATGCCGTTCGCCGTGCCGACCAGGCTGACATGGACTATCGCTACTGGATTCAGATCGAGGCCGCCTATCGCAGCCGAAACGGCCGCGTCCGCTATGCCGAGCAGCAGGAAGTCTGGCATGCCAGACAGGCAGATCGGGAGGCAGGCTGGATCACGAAGCGGGAGGCCAGTTTCCTCGAAGGGTTGGGGAAGGTCTACAAGGATGCGAACAAGGCCCGCGCCCGTTGGGACGCGCTTGAAGAGAAGCTGGGCGTCAAGGAGGCCGAAGACGCCATCCGTAAGGACCCGTTCTTGTTGGGGGCGGTTAAGGGGGTTCGGATCGGCGATTACCGTAGCCGTGACCGGGCGGAAGCCAAGAAGTCATTCCGCTACATCATGCAGCGCCGCCAGAAGCTACGGGACGCGCGCCTGAAACACGGGCAGGCCCATCATGAGATCGAGCAGGCCCGCCGCCGCACCAAGGCCGCTGTGCGGGATCTGGAGATCATCCAGAATATCGCAGGCAGCCCCGCCCAGCTCCGCAAGCGCATGGCTGCCAAGGTCGCAGCCCGTGCCCAGGCGCTGGAGCGGCTGAGTGAGAAAGCGCTCAAGCGCGCCAACCTTGCCGATGACCGGAAAGAACAGCTGGAGCGGGCATGGCGCATGCACAAGAAGCGACAGTTGGAGCGGGAACGCACGAAAGAAAGAGGCCGGCCCTTCGGGCTCGACCTCGATCTGTTCGATGATTGAGGTCACGCCTCTTGGTGAGCGCCAAGGCCACCGGATTGTTCAGCGGCATCGGGTAGGGATGCGTCGAAGCGCTTGTGGAAATACCGGTCGACAAAGTACTGGACCTTCTCGGCCAGGATCGGTTTGCAGCCCTGCACGAAGACCAGCATCTGGTTTTCCGGCAGAAGCATGATTTCGGCCGGCGACAGGAGCGGGCGTCCCGTCTCTGCTAAGGTCTCATTGAAGTTTGTCGCCATCCAGAGCCACGGGAACCGCCCGGAGCGGCTGCCGCTTCGGGTGCGCACGGTGCGTTGCCCCAGCATGCCAGAGAGCAATTCCGCCGTTTGCGTGTCCTGCACATTGAACGCCTGCCGGACCGCACAGTTGGCGATCATTGAGCGCCATTTGACATAGGTCTTCTGCAACTGGTCGAGGTCCTGCACGAACAGCCAGAGGGTTGCACCATAACCGGCGAGATAGCCTATGCCGTCCTCGATGGGGCGCATGTGCCCGAGGGCGGGCAGCTCGTCGAGCAGGAACAGCACCGGATGATTCGGGTGCTTCGCTTCCCGTGTCATGGCGGCCGTGGCGAGGCCCACCATGAGGCGCAGGACCGGCTGGTAGACGGCCACATACTCCGGCGGGATGATGATGAACAGCGACAGCGTCTCCCGCTTCAGGTCTTCCATCCTGAAAGACGAGTGGTTCGTCGCCGCCTGCAACAACGGGCTATCGAACGGCTCCAGGCGACTTTGCGCCGTCGAAATCACCGCCCCACGTTCCTTGTCCTCCTTCTGGGAAAAACCCCGTCCAATCGTACTGATCACGATATGCGGGGATTGGGCCATGGCATCGATGACAGCCTCAAAGCCGGATCGATCCCGCATCAGCAGTGCCCTAACTCGATGCAGATTGCGTTCCTGGGGCTTGCGCTCCAGCGCCACATGTAGGAGCAGGCCGGTGAGCAGCGTCCGCGCTTCGCGCTCCCAGTGATTGGCTTCCTTGCCATCGGGGGCCACCAGCATCTCCGCGATCATGCGGGCATCGTCGACCTCTTTCGGTGTGAAGGTCCGTATGAAGTCGATTGGATTATAGCCATCACCGCCGAGGGTCGGATCGAAGGGGGCGAAGGCAATCACCCTGCCCAGCGTCTCGCGGTACGCTCGTGTGACGGCATGGTTCTCGCCCTTGATATCCGTCACGACCACAGAACCAGGATGGTCGAGCAGGTTCGGGATCACGGCCCCGACGCCTTTGCCTGACCGTGTTGGGGCGAAGGTGAGCAGGTGACCCGGTTTACCGAACCGCAGATATCGCCATTTTGCCTTGCCGATGATTGGGCCGTGCTTGAACAATCCGGCCTGCCACAGGTCGGATGAACCTGCAAAAGTGGCCTTGCCGAATGCGTCCCGAGGAACGAAGAACACCCGCTGGACCGCCCAGGTCATCAGAAAAAGACCGAGCAATCCTCCGACGCTTAGTGACTTGGCAAGCAGTGTGCTGGTGGAAAAATAGAAGAAGAAGAGATAAAGCCCGATCGATACAAACAGCAGCAATGGGAGCCAGATGGCGCAAGCCCATAGGGCGCGCCTAGCGTAACCAATAAATTTCATTGTTTTACCCTTGTTAACGTTAAATACATCCAAGGGTTTATGAAATTAAATCTAAGAAAATTACTGACATCTAGCAATAGAACAATATTATGATTATAATATTTAGCGTTGCCGATCCGCTTGTTTTGCCTTTAGGTTAACAAGAATACATCCAAATGGGTCGGCAACACCTTTACTATTATAAGTGGAAATACAAGTATCGTTAAAAAATAAAATGACATCATGTCAGTAAAATAATAATTGACGCCGCTCATAAGTGTATAGTGATAAAAATAATTTGGTATTTTTAGGGTGTGTTTTTTAGAAAGCTGTTTCAATTCGATTAAGTACCCAATTTACACGCTGATTTTATCGACCGTTGCTGTCTTGGCCGGTATGCCGTCAATGGCTGCCGCGAGCTCTGAGCCAAGCGGGCCATTTTCCGAGCACACATCATGCCGAATGACGAAGCAAATTCTTGACGGCGATCTCAATGGCGCATCTTCAACCGACAATGTTTGCCTCGATGAATTCGGTGAAGGCTGGGTCTTTGCGTCTCCCCGCCTGAATGCGGTTTTTGCTCTTTCTGACTTAAAGCGCGGCAGGTCTGGCGCGGTCGGTTGGTGCAAGCACCCTTTGAACAATTGTTCAGGATGGACGTCCTCGAACCGAGCATCAGATGCGACCGTATGTACCGTTGCACGCAGCCCTTCAAACAATACCGGCATTTTAGGGATGCGAAGTCGCGAGCAATGCAATCAGCACCATCCAATCTGGTGTTGCCAAGAAAAACCCGAAGGAGGGCTCCAATGAGATGGACATCCGGACACAATTTTCTCCACAGCCATGGCTAATTAAAGCGTCTCTTGTATTGGTCGCTCTCGCCATACCCGCCACTGTTTTGGCCCAAAACAAATTCTTTGGCACAACAACCCGTGGCGTTGAGGGCGGAAAGGGTAATGCGCAAATCAAGATGCTCATGGACGAGAACGCCCTTCGCAGGAATGAAACGACCCAGAACGCTGGTAAGATAGACGGGTTAGAAACCCGTATGGGAACAGCCGAGGGTGCTATCACCACCCTTGAAGGAACAGTATCGGGGCACACGACCACGTTGAGTGACCACGCGACCAGGATTGGGACGTTGGAGACCGCAACGGCAGATGTGGAAGACCATGCCAAAACTGCAATGCCCGCTATGTGTCACGAGATCAACGCCAAGCTTCGCTGGAATACAACAACAAGTGTATGGGAATGCCTCCCGGAAGGCGATCCAACGGTACAGCCCTTCGCCAAAACGACACTACCCACTTGCACGGCGTCACAGCTTTTGCGGTCCAATGGTTCTGGTTTCACATGCGTCAATGCAGGATCAAACTATGTCATCACCGAGACTGATCCCAAGGTCGGGGCAACAACGTCGGATCAATGGTGTCGGGGTACTGGGTCACAGGTTACGTGTGATCAAGTAGCACCAACGGGTAACGACCCTCGCATCGGAACACTGACGACGGGCAAGTGGTGTACGTCTAACGGTTCTGAGATCAACTGTAGTTCTGATGCCCCTTCAGGAGGTGGCGTTCCAAATTGCGCAGAAGGGGATACATTGGTTAGTGTGGGAGCAGGTTGGGATTGCAGCTCTTCAGTCCACACTTGTAGTTCTCCAGGTCAGGTCGCCGGCGGTGGTGTTTGCGTTTCAGCCGGTCCAAACGCTCTGATCGCTGCTACCAGTGATGCACCAACTGGTTCCAATTATCCATGGGGAACCAGCGACGGATCGGTAACGATGCGGGGCACCACAAGCACAACCGATGGTGCCGCCAATACATCCGTTTTGGCGTCATATGGCTCGACAAATGGCGTTCTCACTCACCCAGCCGCGTCGTATTGCGCCAGCCTGATAACGGGCGGCTTTAGTGACTGGTATCTACCGGCAAAAGATGAACTCAATCAACTCTACCAAACTAAAGACCTTATCGGAGGTTTTAGTACGGCCGCCTATTGGTCCTCTACCGAAAATCACGCTGAGAGCGCGTGGAATCTGCGCTTCAGTGATGGTTGGCTATTCGGCAATGGCAAGACTGGCTGGTCCCTGGTCCGATGCGTCCGGAGGGATAATTGATCCGCTGATTTTGTTTCTTATGCTGGTCGAAACGACGTTGCAAAGCATAAGAATGTCCCATTTTGTCGGATCATTGAGCCTGTGGATATGATGTTGCAGTCAATTTGTTGTAGTTATCAAACCGATGAGTAAGGACTAAGGACGCTTGGCTCGGAATCCCTCGTCGGGGTCATGTCAAATAATAAAAGCGATATATGATACGTATTTACACCCATGATGTAATGCACTTACCATGGCTTTCATGCTATCTGCTGGGTTGCTGTTCGCCCTTCGCAATCCAGCTGCAATCATTCAGAACGTAGCGGGTAAAGCAGATGGTATGTCGCAGATCGGTTGGCAGGAAGCTTTGGCAACTGCCTATTTAACTAAGAACGCCATAGGCATGATGGCAAAAGGCGTCAGCGCACAGAATTTAGGTCAACTGTCCGGGCAGACGAAGAATATGGTAGAGGGTCGCGGAGGCTGGCAGGATACATTTAAAGCTGCGGAATTCCAAACGACCCAACAGGCGGATGATCTGCACATGGGGGCGGGCAAGGCGAGGCTGATCCCCAGAGAGTCTAAAGAGACCCTTGATCAACGCGCCCATGCGCAAGCTATGGATCATATCAGCAGAGCCGCCGACGAGGCAGATAAAGGCAGCCTGATGAGAGGAGAATATCGAAAAAGCAGAAGCGTGAGTTATCGCGATTCCCAGGGCAACTTGCGCAACATGACGCTCGACAGCGCCCCGGTTGCATTAGCTGAGGCAGCAGGGAAGAACGCACCTGATGTTGCCAGAAACCGAGATATTGCTCGAAAAATGCTCAATCAGAGAATAGCCGTCATGGTAGAACATTCGGACGGCTCGCGGTATATCCAGGTAGATATGAGCAAAGTCAATAAAGCTCGCGAAGCTTCAATCCATGAATTTGTAAAGAAACTTGAGGAAAATGACTCTTTAACAAATATAAAAGATAAAAATGCGGGAACAACGTTAAAAAATGTAATAAAAGATAAACTATAATTAAAAATGGACCGCTTAAAACTGAATAATAGGGAAGGCACGTCGCGCGACGGCCTTCCCATCAAGGGACGCTTGTTGGAGCGCCGTAACAATTATTAATCTATTATCATTGAAACTCAAATACTATTACACCACAATATTTGTATGTTTTGCAAAATGAGGTATTTTACATGAAACATTATATATTTCTATCCATACTCGCACTTTCATTCTTGATTGCTCCTGATATTGCTTTTGCGGAAGCAGGCGGAAGTCTCCTGACTGATGTACAAAACCTTCTGACGGGATCTGTAGGTACAGTTGTCGGCTTAGGTGTCTCGTTATTTGGCCTGTGGGTTTGGCTGGCACAGCAAAGCTCCTGGGGTATTTTGATCCTTATTGCTGGGGCGGCAGTGACAGCGTTTCCTGGCCTTTACAAAGGCCTGGCAGAGGGTTTCGAAAATGCTTTTGCAACGAGCGGCGCAAAAGGAACCAGCGCTAGGCCAGGCGGTTGAGCACGAAATTTTGCCTGAGCACAATAAAGACGCTAATTTACGAAAAGCACTTCTGAAGGTAGTATTTGTATTTTAATTGACCGTTTTTGCAACAAGACGGGCGGCGTTGATGGTATTGTATAATTCTGTTGCGAATACTTGTTGCAGAAAGATGGAGCGAATTTGACGGTTGATATTCGGCTATGCCCGCGTCTCGAAAGCTGAAGGCCAGGATACGGCTGCGCAGGTTGCTGCGCTGAAAGCAGCGGGAGCCGAGACCCTCTTCGAGGACGCAGCGTCGGGCGGTCGCTTTGATCGACAAGCACTGCAAAAGCTTCTCGATACGGTAGGACCGGATGACATTGTCATCGTCTGGAAACTCGACCGCCTTTCCCGCTCCCTCATGGACCTTCTGCGCATCATGGATCGCCTCGACAAAGCGGGTGCAGGCTTCCGGTCGCTGACCGAGGCCATCGATACTACAACGCCGGCCGGCCGGATGATGATGCAGATGCTGGGCAGTGTGGCGGAGTTCGAGCGGGAGATGATCAGGGAACGCACCCGCGCCGGGCTTGCCCACGCCCGCGAGCAGGGCCGCCAGCTTGGCCGCCGCCGTGCCCTCACCAGCGAGCAGCGCCGAAAGGCAGTTCGCTGGATGCAAGAAGGCCAGAGCCAGGCTGAAATCGCCCGCACCTTCGACGTCCACCGTTCGACGGTATCCCGTCTCGCAGCCGACATCCGGGCGAACACGCGCAAAAAGTGCTGATGCGTCAATCGCTTCTTGGAAATTCCCGATTCTTCCCGTATTTTCTTAACCAGAACAAGAATCTGATCGGGCAAGCCGTATGGACACCGACATCATGACGATCCGGGAGGTCGCTGAGTATCTCAAGCTCACCGACAAGACGGCATACCGCTTGGCGGCAGAGGGTAAATTGCCGGGCTTCAAGGTTGGCGGCGCATGGCGGTTTCGCAAAAAGGACATTGATGAATGGATAGAGGCGAGGAAGCGGCACGGCGGTAAGAACGAAGCGGATCAACCTTAATGAAGATAATTGACAACACGACGCAGCTTCTAGGCGATGACCTGAAGGAGGTGGCCGAACGCGGGTCCCGGCTGAAAATTGCCGCGTCCTGCTTTTCGATCTACGCCTTCGAGGCGCTGAAGTCCGAGTTGTCAAAGATAGATAGCCTCCAGTTCATCTTCACCGCCCCCACCTTCGTTCCGACCGAAGTGACAGACCGGATGCGCAAGGAGCGGCGGGAATTTTTCATCCCGAAGAACCGGCGCGAAACGGGCTTGTACGGGACCGAGTTTGAAATCCACCTCCGCAACAAACTGACCCAGCGCGCCGTGGCGCGTGAATGTGCCGAATGGATTCGCAAGAAGGCAAGGTTCCGGTCAAACACGACAAAGGCCCCGATGCAGCAATTCCTGCATGTTGCGGGTGCGGGCGATGGCATCGCCTACATGCCGATCAGCGGCTTCACGGCGGTCGATCTGGGCTATCAGAAGGGAGATGCAGTCTCGAACTTCGTCACCCGGTTCGACGATCCAAACCACACCCAGATGTATCTTCAGCTGTTCGACCAGATTTGGTCCGATCCGCACAAGGTTCAGGATGTCACCGAGGCAATCTGCAACCACATCGAATCCGTGTATCAGGAGAATTCGCCGGAACGCATCTATTTCCTGATGCTCTACAATATTTTTCAGGACTTCCTTGAGGACATCGACGAAGACGTTCTGCCGAACGACCTGACCGGCTACCGGGACAGCGTCGTGTGGAACAAGCTGTTCAATTATCAGCGCGACGCCGCAACCGGCATCATCAACAAGCTGGAAACCTACAATGGCTGCATCCTCGCCGACAGTGTCGGCCTGGGTAAGACCTTCACCGCGCTAGCTGTCATAAAATATTACGAGCTGCGCAACCGGGCGGTTCTGGTGCTCTGCCCAAAGAAACTTGCTGACAATTGGCAGAACTATAACACCAACCTGACCACCAACATTTTTGCCAAGGATCGCCTGAATTACGATGTGCTTTGTCACACTGACCTGTCACGAACGTCGGGCGAGTCTTTCGGTATTCCTCTGAACCGGGTCAACTGGGGAAATTACGATCTCGTTGTCATCGACGAGTCCCACAATTTTCGGAACAACGACGTCTACAAGGATAGGGAGACGCGATACCAGAAGCTGATGAACAAGGTCATACGCGCCGGCGTGAAGACCAAGGTTCTGATGCTCTCCGCAACCCCGGTGAACAACCGCTTCACCGATCTGCGCAATCAGTTGGCGCTGGCCTATGAAGGCCAGTCTGAGGCTCTGAGCAAAAGCCTGAAGACCCATGTCAGCGTCGAAGAGATATTCCGCCGAGCCCAGAAAACCTTCAATGCCTGGTCCGACCTGCCGCCGGAGGAGCGGACGGCGGCGGCGATCCTGAAGTCACTCGATTTCGATTTCTTCGAGTTGCTCGATGCCGTGACCATCGCGCGCTCGCGCAAGCATATCGAAACATTCTACGACACCACGGATATCGGGAAGTTTCCGGAACGTCGCAAGCCATTGTCGTTCCATTGCCAGATTACGACGCGGCCCGATGTGATGGGGTTCAACGATATTTTCTCGCAGCTTTCGGTCCTGAAACTCGCCGTCTATGCCCCGATCAGCTACATTCTGCCCAGCCGCCTTCGGAAGTATGAAGAGATTTACGATACCCAGGTTGAAGGCGGGCGCGGAAAGCTGCGTCAGGCTGACCGTGAACGCAGCCTTCAGGCACTGATGACAACCAACCTGCTCAAGCGGCTGGAAAGCTCGGTTGAGGCGTTCCGAATCACGTTGCGTTCGCTTGGCGGCAACATCACCCGTGCGCTTGACGCTATTGCGGACTACGAGCGCTCAGGCGGGACACAAAGCATCAGCGACTATCTTGCAGATGCGGAGCTCATCGACGCTGAGGACGACGATCTGGCGGGACTCGGGGATTTCACCGTCGGCAAGAAGGTTCAAATCAGCCTCGCCGACATGGATCTACCGTCATGGAAGCATGATCTTGAGGCCGACCTTGTCCTGATCGAGGCCCTTGTCGCATCGATGGAGAAGGTTGAGCCTGCGGACGACGCCAAGCTTCAGAACCTCATGGCGCTGCTCCAAAAGAAGATCAGCGAGCCGCTCAACCCTGGAAACCGCAAGGTCCTGATCTTCACGGCCTTCGCAGACACGGCAAATTACCTCTATGCCAATCTAGCGCCCTTCGCGCAGCAGCTGGGGCTGCATGCCGGGAAGGTGACCGGGTCCGACACGCCAAAGACCACGCTCAAAAAGAGCTACGACTTTCAAGGCGTGCTGACCCTGTTTTCGCCGCGTTCCAAGGAAAAGGCGATTGTCCTGCCCAATGAGCCGGGCGAGCTGGATATCCTGATTGGCACCGACTGTATCTCCGAAGGTCAGAACCTTCAGGACTGCGATTTTCTGGTCAATTATGACATTCACTGGAATCCTGTGCGCATCATTCAGCGCTTCGGCCGAATCGACCGTATCGGCTCACCGAACAGCCAGATCCAGCTGGTGAACTATTGGCCCGATATCTCGCTCGATGAATACATCAACCTGAAGGAGCGGGTCGAAAACCGCATGGTGATCGCCGATGTGACGGCCACCGGGGACGACAATGTCCTGACGGCCAAAAGCAGCGACATCGCCTATCGCAAGGAGCAGCTGAAACGCCTTCAAGACGAGGTCATCGAACTGGAGGATGTGAAGACTGGCATTTCCATCACCGACCTTGGCCTCAACGATTTCCGCATGGACCTGCTCAACTACGTTAAGGAACACGGCGAGCTGGACAATCTGCCAAACGGTATGCACGCCGTGGTCCCAGCGCAGCCGGAGCTTGGTCTTCAGCCAGGTGCCATTTTCGCCCTGAAGAACATCCATGACAGCGTCAATATCAACCAGCAGAACCGGCTGCACCCGTTCTACCTCGTCTATATCAGCGACGAGGGTGAGATCATCGCCGACCATACGGAAGTGAAGCGTCTGCTCGACCTGATCCGCACCAGCTGCAAGGGCCGGGCGGAGCCGATGCCCGAGGTCTGCCGCATCTTCAACGAGCGCACGCGGGACGGGCGGCAGATGGATAGATATTCCGATCTGCTCTCCAGCGCCATCCGATCCATGATCGAGGTGAAGGAAGAGAAGGACATCGATAGCCTGTTCAGCGGTGGCCGAACCACGGCACTTGTGCACACCATCGCCGGCCTGAACGATTTTGAGCTGATTGCCTTCGTGGTGGTTGAAGGGGGTGCGGAATGACCGCCTTTTTCGACTATCCCAAGAGCGCAGCCTTTGGCCGTGTTGTGCCTAAGAACAAGATTTACGAGCACGCTGGTGCGAACACTGCACTGAAGGACTTGTTCGTGCGGGACGTCGATCAGATTGTCTGGCGCTTTAAGCTGGCGCCCGAGACGATCAACCTGAGCGCCACGGCATCAGTGCCGGAAATCCAGGTATTCACCGGCTCGCTTAAGACCGGGAAACTGGATGAGGCCATCCTGCGCGCAATCGACAAGGCCATTCCGTATCCCCTGATGTTTGAGCTGACCTGGCGCGGCAAGCGCAAGGCCATGGCGGCCTACAAAAGGCCGAGCGAGGCAGACAGCACGAAATGGGTGGTCAGCGAATATTTCGCAACTGATTGGGTGCCCGAGGAAACGGCGCGCGCACCGTTGCCAGTCGCTCTTAATCTGGGCGCGCTCTATGAACGGATGCTGACCGCGCTTATGCCTGCCGAGCCAGGAGATGCCATTCAGGACGGCGAAGATATCCAAACAAGGGTGGAACGGCTTGAGGCGATCCGTGCCAAGGCGCGCGAGGTTGAGCGGATCAAGGTGCGGCTCGCCCGCGAGAAACAATACAACAAGCGCGTGGCGATCAATGCAGAGCTGCGCATGGCCAATCAGGAATTGGCTGAACTGAAATCAACCGATGCTGTGCGGGCGAACGCCCTGTCGGCCGCAACGAACAAATAGGGACGAACGACCATGGACAAACTGAAACTGCACAGCCCGGACCTGTCACAGGACAACATCGCCAAAATCCGGGACTTGTTCCCCGGTTGCGTGACAGAAGCGGCCGACGAGAACGGGAAGGCGCGTTTGGCTGTGGATTTCGATCAGCTGCGCCAGGAGCTGAGCGACCACGTCGTGGAAGGGGCACAGGAGCGGTATCGTCTGGACTGGCCGGGGAAGCGGGAGGCGTTACTGGCATCAAACTCACCTATCGCAAAAACTTTGCGTCCGAGCGAAGCAGAGAGCGTAAACTTCGATGCAACGAGGAACCTATTTATTGAAGGAGATAATCTTGACGCACTTAAATTGCTTCAAGAGATTTTTCTAGGTGAAGTGAAGCTAATTTACTTGGATCCACCATATAATCGGAAGAAAGGGAACAATCTCGTTTATCGAGATGATTTCACGGGAAACACATTTGATTACATGGTGGCAACTAACCAAGTTGACACGGATGAGAATCGATTGGTTGCCAACAGTGAGTCCAATGGAAGGTTTCATTCCGATTGGCTCAGTATGATGTATCAGCGGCTTCGCGTTGCCAAAAACATCCTTGCACCTGATGGCGTTGTAATGATTTCAATCGATGACGCTGAAACCGCAAATGTTATTCATCTATGTAACGAGATATTCGGTGAGGGTAATCACGTTGGGACGATTATTTGGAAGAATGCGACGGATAACAATCCGACAAATATCGCTGTTGAGCATGAGTCGATACATGTTTTTGCAAAAGACAGGACCTCACTTGAGGGCACCTGGAAGAGCCCTGTCTCAGACATCAAAGATGTATTGAAAGAAATCGGAGACAGTCTCATCGCGAAATTTGATGATCAAGAAGAACTTCAGGTAGCATACTCATCTTGGTTCAGGGTCAACAAATCTCAACTCGGCCCCTTGGATCGATACAAATACATTGACAAGGGCGGGGTCTATACGGGCAGCCAGAGCGTGCATAACCCAGGCAAGGAAGGTTACCGATATGACGTAATCCATCCGGAGACTGGCAAGCCATGCAAAGAGCCATTGATGGGCTACCGATTTCCAAAAGAGACGATGGACAAACTGCTGTCAGAAAAAAGAATTCTCTTTGGAGAAGATGAAAACAAGATCATCGAACTTAAGGTTTATGCTCAAGAATTTGAAGACAAGCTGTCCAGTGTGTTCGAATTGGATGGGCGAACCGGCCCATATGACTTGAAGGCGCTTTTCCCAGAGGGAAAGAAGGTTTTTTCGAACCCGAAACCGATCTCCCTGATGGAGAGATTAGTTTCGTTTTCAACTGGTGACGGGGATATTTGTATTGATCTTTTTGCGGGATCATCAACCCTGGCGCATGCTGTTTTGGAGCTTGCGCGGCGTGAAGGGAAATCTCGCAGGTTCATAAGTATCCAGTATCCTGAAGAGATCGGTCAAGACAGCAAGGACGCGAAAGAAGCATACCAATTTTGTCAGAAGGCTGGGCTGCGGCCGCTGATCTCGGAAATATCGAAAGAACGCATTCGCCGCGCGGGCAAACAAATCCTCGAAGAGGAGTGTCACCCAGATTGGAACCGCGATGTTGGCTTCCGCGTCCTGAAAATCGATACGTCTAATATGCAGGACGTTTACTATCGCCCAGATCAAGTCGAGCAGAAAGGCCTGCTGGACGCTGTTGACAACATCAAGCCTGATCGTACGCCTGAGGACTTGTTGTTCCAGGTCATGGTGGATTGGGGCAGCGACCTTGCTGCGCCGATCAGCCGAGAGACCGTGCAAAGCAAGACCGTCTTCTTCGTCAACAAGTCCCCCTACGCGGGGCCGGACCTGATCGCCTGCTTCGACACGGGCATCACTGAAGACCTTGTCAAAGAACTGGCGAAACATGAACCGGTCAAGGCCGTGTTTCGCGATAACGGCTTCGTCTCCGATGCAGTGAAGATAAACGTCGAGCAGATTTTCCGTCAGCTGTCGCCGACCACCGACGTCAAGTCGATTTGAGGGGGGCGGTAGCACATGAAGCTGAAATTCAAAGTCCAGCCCTATCAGACCAACGCTGTCGAATCCGTCGTGGATTGCTTTGCCGGCCAGCCCAATGTGTCGGGCATCACCTACCGAATCGATCCCGGCCGCAAGGCACAGATGAGCAGTTTCGAAGAAGGGTTCAAGAACGCCGATATCGCGCTTCCCGACCTTCAGGTGCTGGCCAATATCAAGGACGTTCAGCGCCGCCAGAACCTGCCTTTGTCAGACGCACTGGTTTCGAGCGCCGGGTGCAAGCTCAACCTCGATACAGAGATGGAGACCGGCACCGGCAAGACCTATTGCTACATCAAGACCATGTTCGAGATGAACAAGCAGTATGGCTGGTCGAAGTTCATCGTCATGGTGCCCAGCATCGCCATCCGCGAGGGGGTCTATAAGTCGCTGCAGATCACCGCCGACCACTTCGCCGAGACCTATGGCAAGAAGGCGCGGTTCTTCATCTACAATTCCAAGCGCCTTCACGAGTTGGAGAGCTTTTCGTCGGACGCCGGCATCAACGTTATGGTGATCAACATCCAGGCGTTTGCCTCTCGCGGCGCTGACAATCGCCGCATCTATGACGAACTGGACGATTTTCAGTCCCGCCGCCCCATCGACGTGATCGCCAGCAACCGGCCGATCCTCATTCTGGACGAGCCGCAGAAGATGGAGGGCAAGGCCACCATGGAGGCCCTGCCGAAATTCAAGCCACTGATGATCTTGCGCTATTCGGCTACCCATAAAACCCAGCACAACCGCATCCACCGCCTCGACGCTTTGGACGCCTATAACCAGAAGCTGGTGAAGAAGATTGCCGTGCGCGGCATCCATACGCGCGGCCTGGCCGGGACGAACGCCTATCTCTATCTCGAAGGCATCGACATTTCGAAGAAAGCGCCCGTGGCGCGGATAGAGCTGGAGGTGAAGCTGAAGTCCGGCGAGATCAAGCGCCAGCTCCGCAGGCTGGAGTTTCGCGACGACCTGTTCGTGGAATCCGGCCAGCTGGACCAGTATCGCGACGGCTTCACCATTTCGCAGATCGACTACAACCACGATACCGTCGAATTCACCAACGGCATTGTGCTGAAGGCGGGCGAGGCAACCGGCGATGTATCCGAACGGGACATCCGGCGCATCCAGATACGTGAGACGATCAAGGCGCACCTGGACAAGGAAAAGCAGCTCTTCGCGCAGGGGATCAAGGTGCTGTCCCTGTTCTTTATCGACGAGGTAGTCAAATATCGCGACTACGATCAAGCCGACGAGCAGGGCGAATATGCGAGGGTCTTCGAGGAAGAGTATGGCCTGCTAAAAGCCGAATACCTTTCCGAACTGGCCATCGATAACGAAGCCTATCGCAAGCATCTTGCCGGCATCGACGTGAGCAAGACCCACAACGGCTATTTCTCCATCGACAAAAAGACCAGCCGCTTGAAAGACCCGGATGTCGGGGCGCGAGCGGTCGATTCCGACGACGTGGACGCCTATGACCTGATCCTGAAGGATAAGGAGCGGTTGCTATCCTTTGAGGAACCGACCCGGTTCATCTTCTCCCACTCCGCCCTTCGCGAAGGCTGGGATAATCCCAACGTTTTCGTCATGTGCATGCTGAAGCACAGCGACAATACAATTTCCCGCCGTCAGGAAGTAGGACGTGGCCTTCGCTTGTCCGTTGACCGGCACGGTGACCGCATGGATCACCCTGCCGTGGTGCATGAAATCAACGTCCTGACGGTTGTCGCCAGCGAGAGCTATCGCGACTTTGTCAGCGGCTTGCAGAAAGAAATCTCAGACACGCTGTCGGCGCGTCCGCGTCAGGCGACCGAAGCCTATTTCACGGGCAAGACCATCGTAACCGACGCAGGTCCGCTAGAGATCACGCCCCCCTTGGCGAAGCAGATTTATCGGTATCTGGTCAAAAACGACTACACCGACGATGCAGACCAGATTGCCGGGACGTATCACGAGGCCAAAGAAGCTGGAACCCTTGCCGATCTGCCCGAGGATCTGAAGCCCCATGCAGAGCAGGTCTTCCAGCTTATCGATACCGTCTTCAGCGATGCCCAGCTGCCGAAGGTCGAGGATGGCCGAAAGCCCAAAACCAATCCGCTGAACGCCAACTTCGAGAAGAAAGAGTTTCAGGAGTTATGGGCTCGGATCAATCAGAAAGCGGTCTATCGGGTGGAGTTCGATTCATCGGAGCTTGTTCGGAAATGCATCAGTGCCCTCGATAGCCAGCTTCGTGTCACCCCCTTGCAGTACACTGTGCAGGTCGGCGTTCAGCAGGATGGCCTGACCGATGAACAGCTCAAGACCGGCGATGGATTTCAGGTGACCGGCACGTCAACAGAGCAAGGTGGCTCCGTGCATTCCTTGGTCAGATATGACCTTGTTGGAAAGGTCGCGGAGAATGCCCGCCTGACTCGGGCGACGGCGGCGGCGATCCTGACCGCGATCGAACCCAATGTCTTTGCGCAGTTCAAGCAGAACCCCGAGCATTTTATAGCCGAAGCGTCCCGCCTCATTGCCGAACAGAAGGCGACAATGATCATTGAGCGTCTGGATTATGACGCGGTAACCGACCGGTACGGGGTGGATATCTTCACTGCCAATCAGACAGGCCAGGACTTCTCCCGCGCCATGAAGATGAAGAACCACGTCCATGATTACGTCGTCACCGATTCCGATGTCGAAAAGCGTTTCGTCGAAGAGCTCGATACAAGCAGTGAAGTCGTGGTCTACGCGAAGTTGCCGCGCGGCTTTCTGATCCCGACGCCAGTGGGAGACTACAACCCGGACTGGGCCATTTCCTTCAAGCAGGGCAGCGTCAAGCACATCTACTTCGTCGCCGAGACAAAGGGGTCGATGTCCACGATGAAGCTTCGCGAAATCGAACGGACGAAAATCGAGTGCGCCCGGAAGTTCTTCGCAGAAATCAGCGAAGGCGCTGTTGGAGACCGCGTGAAGTATGACGTCGTCACCGACTACGCCAAACTGATGGATATCGTGGGAGGAGCGGCTGCATGAATATTGGCGAAGCCCGTCTAAATAAAATTCACTGCAATCGAGGACGCTGGGTGGTGGCGACCTTCCTGGAGGAAGTCGCTCTATGACAGACGTTTGTAAGTACCAGCTATTATCTCCGGTCTCTGCGGGGGAGAGCGCCGACCTGTTGGCGGGCAAAACGTCTGAGGACGGACTAAGGCGAACCCAGGCTCTTCTGGCCGATTGGTTGCGCATGGAGAATGTGGTCGTGCTTACGGCCGCTGGATGCTCTTTTGGGGCCGGGGGCAGGCTCATGGCTGGTCCCAAAAGCAACAATCTGGAGTGCCTGGTCCTTGATGCTGTGGAAAAATGCGCTTTGCCTAAGCGAGCGGAGGCAATCCTCAAGCATCGGAAGGCTCAATGGCCGTCCGATGAAAAAAATGGACCTTTTGGGTTCGAAGACTGGCTCAGCTACCTGTTCAATGCGTCTGGTTTGACGAAGCCCGATAAGTCACCGGTTGAAGCGGTTGTCTGGAAAGGCGATGTGCCGGAAGGTGAAGCGTCTCCCCTGACGGTTCCCGCCGATGATCTGCTGAAATTGACTGGTTTGATTGAGAAGTCAATTTTCGCTGAATGCGCGCTTCAGATCGACCGTAGAGAACTTTCGGGCGAAGGCGATAATAAGTCATCAGGTCACATTCCATTTCTTGCCAAATTGATTGCCCGCGACACAAATCTCGGGCGCACCCATCTTTTTACGCTGAATTACGACACGTTGTTCGAACAGGCGATGGAGGAATTGGGCGTCCAGTATTTCGACGGATTTTCTGGCAAGGCGAATTCGCGATTTGATCCAGCCGTATATGGCCTCGACATTTACTATCCTGGTGACGTGGCTGAGGGGCGGGTTCGGCGTTTCGACAAATTCCTCCAATATTATAAGCTCCATGGCTCCCTGCATTGGTACGTCGATGGCGATGGGATATACCGCGCCCGTCATCGTGACCTCTCATTTGCTGGTGAATACAGAGAGCACTCTGTCGAAGAAAAGGCGAGGAAGCTCCAGTCTGACGAATTTTCGTCCATCAACTCTTTCGGCATACTGCCGACTTCGCAGAAGTTCGCTCAAACATTGGACATGCCTTTTGCTCATCTGTTCCGACTTTTTCATGCACGGCTGAATCAGCCGCAAACATTCCTGCTTATTGCTGGATATGGTTTTGGAGATGACCACGTCACGCGGATCATCGAGACGGCATTGATGAATCCCTCCCTCGTAATGCTGGTTGTGGAACCCAACCCACAGAGCGCAATCGTCGAAAGAATTCGGCGGTATCAGAGCTTGGGGCAAAGAGCATTCGTTCTGACTGAACGCCTTGGCGAAGGCGCTTCATGCTCTTACTCAGTTGCGACCTTCGCTGATTTCGCACAAAGCATCATGCCGGATGTGAAGTGGCTGGACGATTACAAGCGCCTTCGGTCTTTTGAAGAGCAAATTCGGAAAGTTGAAGACAAGAAACCTGACGTGCCGGAAGGCGGTGCCTGATGGAGCAGCCGCGCGTCATCGGTCATGTCGTTGCTGTAAACGGCTTCAGGTTAAAGGTTGAGCTGTCTCCCGATTCCAAGTCGTCGTCTCGCGCAACGCCCGACGGGGTACAGCGTGCCGTGGCGATCAATTCATTTCTGACTTTTGACCTCGGCGCCGGCACTCATGCAATCGGGCTTCTCAGCGATTTGGAAGCACGGGAGAGCTATGATCCGACACGGGACGAAGAGCTTTCTCTTGAGCTGACAAAGCCACGCCGCATCGCCTCTGTACAGCTGTTGGGAACAGTGAAGCAAGTCGAGAAATCTAAATGGAAATTTGACCCGGGCATCACTGTATTGCCAACGCTTGACACCCCGGCTGAGGTTGCAAATCCAGATATTCTCTCGGGTATCTTCGCCCACCCGCCGGTACGGAACAAGCCGCGAGACTGGTCAAGTGGTGACTACGATTTTCCCTTGGATATTGGCTTTCAAACGGGGGACGAAAACACCAGGGTGAAGGCGTCGTTCAATGATCTATTTGCACGGCCGCTCGCAGTGGTGGGAAACACCGGTTCGGGGAAGTCCTATACCGTCGCAAGTCTTATTCGCGGCATCATCGAACACGAAAAATTTGCCGCTGCTGCTGAAGTGGAGCCCCATGTCTTTATTCTCGATATTAATGGCGAGTATGCGAGCGCCTTTCTTGAGGGAGACGGGGTATCGTACACCCGCGACCCGAACAAAATTTATCTAAACGGGCAGGAGTTTTGCCTGCCCGCGTGGCTCATGAATGGAGAGGAAGTTTGTGATTGGCTCCAGGCATCTGAAGCGACGCAAGAGCCTATTCTCAAGGATTGGTGGTCAATCGCGAAAGCTAATCAAGGGGGCGTAGTTGCTTACGACCCTTTACAGGTTGCGGTTGGCAAAATTGATTCCGCGCTGGCTTGGCTCGATGACCCGCGACAACCTGCTGGCGGAACGTTTGACGTGTTTGTTAGTCATGCAGAGCAATACGCTACCAACGTGGACTGGAGTGCGTTCAGGAGCCTGCCGAATTGGACTCCGAGCACTACGGATCAATGGCGGAAGGTCTCCAATGACCGGGCGGTGCGCGATCGACTTGGTGAAGTCCGGAATGAGCTGATGGAGAGCATTTCCGCGCGCCAAAATAGCGGTGTGAATTTCGCCAAGACTGCCGACGCACCACGTTTCATTGCTCTTCACGAATTTCGTGACCCAAATTTGGTGGATAGGTCGACGGATCATGAGGGCAGCAAGCGGATTGATCAGTACCTCCTTACCTTAAAATTAAGGCTTCGCACCCGCCTTGATGACAGGCGCTGGCAATCATTCTTCAGCTATGAAGAGCAAGCGATACGGTGCTACGAGGATTGGATGACGAAACTGGGGATCGGACAGAAATCCGGTTTGAGGGTGTCCGTCATCGATTTTTCGATGTTGGCATCGGAAGTGTTGCCCTTCGCGTGCGCGTTACTCGGCAGGCTTCTGCTTGAAACGCGGGAAATGCTGCGTCCCGATGTGCGTAGTCGGTATCCTTGGTTATTGGTGCTGGAGGAAGCGCACAACTACGCAAGGCCAGCGGGGCGCGTCGAAGATCGGGGGCAAAGTCTTTCGAGGCGTGCCTTCGAGCGCGTTGCCAAAGAAGGGCGTAAATTCGGACTGTCACTCATTGTCGCCAGTCAGCGCCCGAGTGAAATCAGTCCGACGATTATTAGCCAATGCGCTAACTTCTTTTCTCATCGACTTCAAAATCCTGATGATATCGACCATTTCCGACGGATCATCCCGAAACAAGCCCAGCGATTGCTCGACCAAGTAACAGTGCTCGCAGCTGGAGAGGCCATCGTATTTGGAAGTGCTGTGCACATTCCAGTACGTGTTCAAATCAAGCTCCCGACCCAAGAGCCATGGAGCGCGACGGCGGCCCCCTTCGTGGATTGGGGTGCTGAACAGGCGTTTCCACTTGCGGATGTTGTAAAGAACTGGGGCCTCACAATGGAGGAAACCCCCGCTGCCGTTACGGCACAACCAGCTCAATCTGCCGAGGTGGCAACTGCACCTGCTGATCTTGACGACGAAATCCCATTCTGAAAGGACCAATCGACTTGCAGAAAAGAAGCCCCACCGCGAGGGTGGGGCTTCGGTCGAGGTCGAAGGCCGTTTCAGGCCGCGTCGTTCAAAGCCTTCGGAGCCATACGCTGACCCTCCAGCCACTTGTTGAATTCGGCACGGTCGATATAGACCCGTCCACCGATCTTGATCAGCGCAGGCTTCAATCCATTCGTTTCCGCATGGAATATCCACCAGCGCAGCTTGGCTTCCGTGATGAACGGTGCTTCCACCGCTACCTGCTTCACGGTCGCCAGGTCCCGAAAATCAACCATGGTAAACCTCATGGTATAAGGGGCCTATAAAGAGCAGGAACCTTACATATAGCCGAAAATGGCTTGCCGAACAATGAAGTGTGAGCGGGCTACAGCTCGGCGGGCAGCACCTTGTCGTTGACGCTCTGCACCAGCTCCTTGACGTGACTTTCCGACAGGTGGGCGTAGCGGCGCACCATCTGAAGCGTCCTGTGCCCTAGTACCTCGGCAATCTCCACGAGGCTTGCGCCGTTCATCGCCAGATAACTGGCGGTCGAGTGGCGGATGTCGTGGAACCTGAAATCCACAAGTCCGGCCGAGTCCCGTGCGTTCTCCCAGGCCGTGCGGATATCGATCGACGCCATCCCGTCCCGCCTCGGGAACAGCCACTTGGCGGGCGGCGCATTGTCGAGCTTCTCATAGAGCGTTTCGACTTGCTTCATATGCGCCGCGAGCAACTTCTGTAGGGCTGTCACGATCGGCACGGTGCGGGTATCCCCGTTCTTCGTGTTGCGGAGGATGGCGACACCCCGCTTCAGATCCACATCGCCGAAGGTCAGCGACAGAACCTCGTTCTTCCGTGCGCCCGTGGACAAGGCGAAAATGACGACGGGATACAGGTGTTCGTTCTCGCTGGCCTTGCAGGCCGTGAGCAGTGCGGTACGTTCCTCGTCGCTCAGGAACCGCATGCGCTCATTCCTGATCTTCGTGATCTTGTTGACCCCGTCGATGGGATTGACCGCCGTCCAGCCCCACTGTTTGGCATGCTTGAGCAGCAGGGCCAGCGTGTCGCGATAGTGCTTGAGGGTCTTGCGGCTCTTCGGCGCGATCTTGGCCGGCTTTGCGGCTTCGCCGTCATCGGCCTTGCGGCGACCGTCACCTGCCTCACCAAGCTCGCGCAGCTTGGCGCTGATCAGCTGCGGCTCAATATAGGAGAGGGCATACATGCCAAGCTCCCGCTCCCAGAAGGCCAGATAGGTCGTTTCCGCCCGCTGGGTCGATAGCGCCTTGTGCGGCAGCACATCGTCCCGGTACCGTTGGATCACATCGTTTAGGGTTTTGCTGCGGGCCGTGGACACCACGTTCTGAAATTCGCCCTTGCGGATTGCCGCTTCGGTTTGCTGCGCCCAAAGCCTGGCATCCGTCAGGCGCTTGAAGGTCTTTTTCTGGCGTGGGAAGCCATGAATGCGCACGTCAGCCAGATAGACTGTTCCGGTCTTGCGCTCCCGTTTCTGGATGTTTGCCATAGTGCACCCGTTCGGTGAGAGGGGACAGAGACGCCCTTGGGGTAATTTTGCCCTGAAGGGTTCCTTGGGGGCACTTTAGGGGCACTTGATATCAGGTTTTGCCCATATTTGCCAATAGCCCTCAACGATGCGTAAGTCATAAACTATTGAAAAATATAACGATAAAAATTGACGGTTGTTGAGGTTGATAGATCTGCATGGGGCTCATAACCTGAAGGTCGCAGGTTCAAATCCTGCCCCCGCAACCAGTTTATCCTGCCCCTCTTTTTCGGAAAGAAGGGCAAGCTGGTCTCGAACTCCCGCAACCATCTTGGCCTGCCACGAAGATAAATCGCCCAATTGCGGGGATTTCTCTTTGGTCGCAGCCACTTTCAATATCCCTGCAAGGTCGCCGTGGAGATCAATCAGCAGGCCTGTTCCGTCTGGATCAGGCTTGAGTACGATCTTGTCCACCAGCTTCCTGATCAGGGTCGCTGACTCGGTGCGATAGTCTTTGTGATTCAGAGATTCAACAAGGTTGGTAACCTCCTTTCGGTAGCGGTCGGCCATAGTTGGATGAAGCAATGGCAGGGGTTCAGCTGCGTTTTCCATGAGTTCTTTCAGTTCGGCTTCGCGCTCGACGATGTGATCGAGCTCGGCTTTCAGTTTCGGATTGGCAAATCCTGCTTTCACGGCATCGATGATGCGACGAGTATCCTTTTCCATCTTGCGCAATTCGGATTCGTATCGGCCGTACAACGCGTTTCGCTCCTTTCGGAGTGCATTGAGGTGCTGAGTATACTCCTGGCAAAATATCTCACAGATTTGCGGGTCCATCAAATGGTGGCGCAGTGCGCCAAGAACAGCCTCTTCCAGGGCTTCCTGCTTGATGGAGCGCCGGTTGGCGCAGGTGCCCTTGTTACGCGCTGTTGAGCAACCATAATGCGTCAGCGATATCTTGCTGAAGCCGCCGCCGCATTCGCTGCATTTGATAAGATGCGAGAACAGATAGGGAGGGCGTTGCCTCTCCCAAAACTCCGGCTTCTCGTTCAGCTTCTTCTGCATCGCTTTGGTTGCAGCCCAGGTTTCATCATCGACGATACGAAGGTCCGGCACATCGGTGATGCACCATTCGCTTTGAGGATTGATGCGCGAGACGCGCTTCCCGGTGTCCGGGTCTTTGATATATCGAAGCCGGTTCCAAACCAGCTTTCCGATATAGAGTTCGTTGTTGATAATGCCGGTGCCACGCCGACGGTTGCCATAGATCGTTGACGGTCCCCACGCACTGCCGGTCGGCCCCGCAATACCTTCCTTGTTCAACTTCTGCGCAATCGCTCTTGGTGAATTGCCTGCATTGTATTCCTGAAAAATCCGCCGGACGATCCCCGCCTGGTCGGCGTTGATGGCGCGCTCACCTCGAATGACATCGCCACCTTTTCCGAGTTCCTGCACGACATCATACCCGTAGGCATTGCCGCCGCCAGACTTCCCGGCCTCCACCCGCCCCCGCAAACCGCGCCGGGTTTTCTGACCAAGATCCTTCAGGAAGCGGGCGTTCATCGTGCCCTTCAATCCGATGTGAAGGTCACTGATTTTTCCATCTGCCAGCGTATACATATCCACATCAGCAAATGTCAGGCGCTTGTACACCCCAGCGATGTCCTCCTGATCACGAGAGATACGGTCAAGGTCTTCCGCCAACACGATGTCAAACTTGCCCGCAGCGCTATCCTGCATCAGCATCTGAATGCCGGGGCGGATCAGCGACGCGCCAGAAATTGCGTGATCCGTGTAGCAGTTGATGACAGTCCAACCTTCACGCTCCGCACGTTCCTTGCAGAGCCTGATTTGGTCTTCGATCGAAGCGTCTCGCTGTTGATCGGATGAATAGCGGGCATAGACGGCAGTTCTTATCATTTTTTGTTTTTCCATTCTGAAATGAGTGTTTCGTTCTCTTTCGCGGCCTTCAGCATGGAATCGTAGTCATCGTGAGCGGCGCACCGCGCCATGTGGCGAACGAGTTCGACAAGGGCAATGAAAGAGGCGGAGTGCCCATCGGCCCCCGCGTTCTTTCCATTGTTTGTCTTTCTTTCCCGTTTCGTCAACTCTCTATCCTTCTCTATTCTATAGTACAAAAGTAGAACACTATAGGACAAAAGTCCTACAACTGGAAGTAAAAAAGTGAAAATAGTACAAATATTGGGATACGGCCTTTCTTATGGAAACATAGTTTCCCTCTTTAGAAGAATATTTGCGCTTGATTTTACATCCCTATTTTATTTCTGTTTTTCGGACTTCCGTCTGGGTCGTCCGGCTTGATTTGTTGCCGCATGCGATTGGTAATCTGGTTGAGTTTCTCAATGCGTTGCAAATTGCGATGCTCGACGTTTGCATAGGCCTTCTGGGCGAGTGCGCTTGGCGAGGTTTCCGTTTGCACGATCCATTTCGGGGTCAGCTTGGGCTGAAGTTTCCCGATGTTCTCTTCGATCAGCTTGAAAGTTTCCCTGCCGATCCAGACAGGGGAGTGGCGTTCCAGATGAGTGCTCAATTTCGCCTTCACCTTCTCCACTCGTTCATCAAACTGATTGAGGACGGGGTTGCCGGTGTCTTCGCGATAGCCTTCACGCCCGCTTTCCCGGAAAAGCGCCTGCATGCGATTTTGCCAATCAGTTCCGATAGGGCCCTTGGTCAAGCGGGTTTCCCAGTTCAGTTTGAGTCATGGAGGAAGGTGACGATCGGGCACTTCCCATTGCGTGCCGACGTGGTCTGAATGCTCAGCCCAACATAGGTGCAGCTTGTCTTGAAGCGCTTGTCTCCGAGGTGCTGATACTGAAACAGCACGTGGGGCGTACCATTCATGTGCAGATACAGCGCTGCACCGGCCACGATGGGAAGCCACAAGAATCTGCGAAGCCGAGAAAGGCTGAATGCGCGGGATATTCGCGCGCGTGGCCGGTCACGTTTAGCGAAGCTGCGGCTCGTCACCCGCTGATTGTCACTCATGGTTCTCTCCTTGGGTATTCAATCTTGAGAAGCGTGTTTCCGGTCAGCGGCGGGCCTTCGAGGGGATTGTCGCTCACCAGATGTTTCCACGGATCGACATGTCCGTAGTGGGCCAAATGGACACGAAATGGTCGCAGGCCTTTGACGAACACCCAGGCTTGATCACGTGGCATCGACAACACTTCATCCGTTGTCATGAGGCGTCTGCCATGGCGCTTGCTGCTGATATTTACGTCGTCTGGAGCGCTGCGGTAAGAATAGTCCTTACCGGTGATCGTTTCCTCCGAAAGCATGTCCGAAACATATTTCGCGCGCTCATAGGAGTTCAGGCCCATGTAGACCTTCGTGTCGCAATAGTCGTTCACCGACGCGGCGGTCTCTGCCCCATATTTGCGGACCAACCCGCTGAAGCTCTGGATGAAAATGTCGCAGGTCACCCCGAGACCGCGAATGACTTCGAGCTCGCTGCCAATGTTGGGAATGCGGTAGTTCAAAAATTCATTCAAACAGAGATGGACGCGCTGCTTCTTCTTCATGCGCTTACAGGCAGAAAGCAGGTTGGCATTGAGCAATGAATTGAACGGCTCGAATTCGCTCATGTGGCTGTGTGGCGTCATGGGAAACGCCGTAATAGGCCGCTCACCCATCTCCCGGATATTGCTTGTTGCGAGCAGGCCGTATTCTGCCAGATATCCTGCCTGATTGAACGGATTGAGCGCCTGAGTGGCAATCTCAAGGAACGAGCCCATATTGTCCGCGTTGTTGTCGGAGCGGCTGAGGAGATTGCGCGCTTCACCTTTCAGAAAATCAATGATCGGATCGTGTACGCCATCCGGTACCAGCTTCTCGTTGACGAACTTCAGAAGGGCAGAGAAGCGCTTGGGGTCATTCAGCGTGGCGAAGTTTTCCGCCGGGGTGCAAAGGCTGGGGTTTATCAATGCGGCGGTCAATGGCTGTATGCCCGTGCACCGCCGCGCGCCGCCAGTAAAGTATCTCTTGTTGCCGTCGCCTTTCTCTTCGGGGATATGAACGAAGGACAATTCCCTGGCGATGCCGGGGGCGTCTTTCGGATTACCCTTTTCAGAATAAAGAGAATCCAACAGCGCCTGATACAGGCCGAGTTCGACATTGCCGCACACGTCCATGAATTGCCGGGCCGGATTGAGCGCCCAGGTTTCGACGCCCATTTTTCGCAAGCCCGGAATCAGCATGGGGCCAAGCTCGAGCTTCACATCGGGCGCCAGAACGGATTGTCCCAGCAGTGATCGATGAAGGATCGCACCCACGCAAAGGTAGATATCCTTTCCAGATCCTGGCGGTGCTTCGATCAAACAATTCGGGGAGTCGGGAGGCGAGAAAACCGCACGCCCGAATTTGAAGCCAAGGAATGTTCCCGATGCCGGATCGAACATGCCCCGTGCTTCGAGTTCAGCTTCCGTTGCCTCGCGGGCGCTGCCGTGCGCAGTGCCGGCTGTCTCGCTGTCCCGAAGATGACGATGCAGGCGGCGTTCCCTTGCAAATGCTTGCGAGCCTGACAGGGCCGCAAGTCCCGCCATTCCCGCAAGGCTCCAGGCGGCCGCCTGCTGGCCCCAATGCGCTGACTCGGCTGGCCACAGGTGCCATGCGGCCAATCCGCAAAGTCCGCTGAACAGGAAATTTGTGCCTGACCCGGATTGTGATTGTTCGGTCGACATTGCCGGTGCTCCAGTAT